>Ga0115031_1001717_pt1 | contig 16225 bp, 11 predicted proteins | sample Maine_Asex4_meta_FD_87301 | JGI IMG/M metagenome (GOLD analysis project Ga0115031, IMG submission 87301) | Marine algal microbial communities from Maine, USA - Maine_Asex4_metaG | ecosystem: Host-associated > Algae > Red algae > Unclassified | place: Maine, USA | collected 2015-01-05
CACGAACGCCTCGTACAGCTCGCCGGTGACCAGCACCGCGCCGATCGGCTGGTAGGCGGAGGACAGCTGCTTGGCCGAGGTGACGATGTCGGGGCGGATGCCGTAGGTCTGGCTGCCCCACATCGAGCCGGTGCGGCAGAAGCCGCAGATGACCTCGTCGGCGATGAACAGCACCTCGTGGCGCTTCAGCACCGCCTGCACCTTCTCGAAGTAGCCGGCGGGCGGGATCAGCACCCCGCCCGCGCCCATGACGGGCTCGGCGATGAAGCCTGCGACGTTCTCCGCGCCCGCATCCAGTATGGCCGCCTCGATCTCGTCGACCAGCCGGGTGGCGAAGGCCTCGTCGCTCTCGTTGGCGTGCGCCTCGCGGTAGGCGTGCGGCGCCGTGACGTGGGTGACCGGAATGGCCGGCAGACCGAACCCGTCCTGCGCGTAGGCCAGCCCGGTCAGGCTGCCGGCGGCGACCGTGACGCCGTGATAGGCGCGGCGCCGGGCGATGAAGCGCCGCTTGCTCGGTTGCCCCTTGGCGGCCCAGTAGTACCAGGCGAACTTGATGGCGGTGTCCACCGCCTCGGAGCCCGAATTGACGAAGAAGGCGCGCTCGATGCCCGCAGGCGCCATCCGCACCAGCTTCTCCGCCAGCTCGATCGCCGGCACGTTGGCCCGGTGCGAGAACTGGTGGGTGTAGGGCATCTCGGCGAGCTGGCGGGTGGCAGCATCCACCAGGCGCTGTTCGCTGAAGCCCAGCGAGGTGCACCACAGACCCGACACGCCCTCGATGTAGCGTCGCCCGGCATCGTCGAACACGTGCACGCCCTCGCCGCGTTCGATGATGAAGGGGCCGGACTCGGCGTGCTTCTTCAGCTGCGTGAACGGGTGCAGCGAGTAGCGCTGGTCACGCTCGGCCAGAGTGGTGGGATCGGAATCGGTCATGCGGGCACTCTCGGGGGTTCTGTCGGAGGGACGGCGGGCGGATCGATGGCAGTTGCCGGCAGATCGGGAAGGATGCTGACAGTCATCTGTCCTGCTCCCTGGACGTGCCGCCGCTGATGTCGAGCAGGTCGATTCCGCTGCCGTCGAGTGCCGCGATGACCCGCATCGCGTCCCGCTCCTCCAGCCCGCCGGCCAGCTGGTCGGTGACGTTCAGCTTCAGGGCGACCACGAATCGCCGGTCGACCGCGGCACGCACCGCCTCGACCACCTCGAGCAGCAAGCGCATCCGCGCCTCGATCGAACCGCCGTACGCATCATCGCGCCGGTTGAACGGCGGCGAGAGGAACTGGCTGAGCAGGAACCCGTGCGCCGCATGGATCTGCACGCCACCGAACCCGAGCCGCCGTGCCAGCCGGGCGGTGCGGGCGAACTCCGCCGGCAGGGCGCGTATCTCGTCGAGCGACAGGGCGGCACAGCTCAGCCCGGGCAACTCGAGCACGCTCGGCCCCTTCGGGTCGCTGATGGGCGGGTACGCCATCGCCCCGGCGTGACCGAGCTGCAACCACAGCTGCGCACCGTTGCCCGAACCCGCCCGTGCCAGCCGCTCGAAGCGACCGTGATCGGCGTGCTCGTCCAGCACCAGGTTGCCGGGCTTCTCCGCGTAGTGCGACGAGCCCTGCACCTCGCCGACGATGGCGGCCGCCACGCCACCGTCCGCCCAGCGCTCGTACAGCCGGCACTGCGCCTCACTCGGGTTGCCGTACCCGTCGCCGAGCGAGTCCGACATGGCCGCCTTGACGATGCGGTTCTTCAGGACGATGCCGCAGGGCAGTTCCAACGGATCGAACAGATCGACCGTGCCGTCACATCCGATCATCGAGTTCTCCCCGCGAACCGCCATCAGTGGACCGTCCCGCCGTCCAGTCCCGCCAGCGACGGCGTCTCGCTCAGCAGATACCGGCTGTACGGTGCCTCGGCGGCGGCGAAGAACCGCTCGTTGGGCGCGAACTCCACCAGGTCCCCATCCTTCAGCACCGCCACCGTGTCGGCGATCTGGCGCACCACCGCCAGGTCGTGGCTGATGAACAGCATCGACAGCCCGAAGCTGTCCTGCAGGTCGCGCAGCAGGTTCAGGATCTGCGCCTGCACCGATACGTCGAGCGCGGAGGTGGGCTCGTCGGCGATCAGCAACTCGGGACGCGCCAGCAGCGCGCGCGCCACCGCCACGCGCTGACGCTGGCCGCCGGAGAACTGGTGCGGGTACTTCCTGAGCGCGCTCTGCGGCATCTCGACCAGCTCCAGCATCGAGGCCACCAGCCGGCGCACCTCCGACCTGTTCGTCGCATGGCCGTAGTGACGCACCGGTTCGGCCAGGATGCGCTCGACGGTGAAGCGGCTGTCAAGCGACGCGTAGGGGTCCTGGAAGATCAGCTGGATGCGGCGGCGCGAGGCGTGATCGCGGCGGCGCGTGCCGCCCGGTGGCAGTGTGGCAGCGTCGAAGCGCATCGCGCCCGACGACGGGTCGACCAGGCCGGTGATCGCCTTCGCCAACGTCGACTTGCCGCTGCCGCTCTCGCCGACCACGCCCAGCGTGGTGCCGGCGGCCAGCGACAGCGTGACGTTCCGCAACGCCTGTACCCCGTCGCGCCGACCGATGCCGAACCAGCCGCCGCCGCGGGCACCGAACGTCACGGACAGCTCGTCGATCTCGAGCAGCGCACCGTCGCGCGTGACGTCGTGCGCAGCGCCCGCATCGTCCCGGGCGCGCAACAGCCAGTCGGAGGCGAGCTCGGCCGAGGCGCCCGTGACGCGGAACCCGTCGGCCACGCTCGCCTGGCGCACGTCCGGCCCCGCCAGGTCCGCCGAGACATCGTCCAGGATGCCCCGAAAGCGCGGCAGTCGCGTTTCCATGCGCGGTACCGCGGCCATCAGCGCACGGGTGTAGTCCGCCGCCGGCGAGCCCAGCACGCGCTGCGTGGGACCGCTCTCCACCACCCGTCCGTGACGCAGCACCGTCACCCGATCGCTGGTCTCGACGATGACGCCGATGTCGTGGGTGATCAGGATCACCCCTATCTGCCGCTCGGCCACCAGCCGCTTCAGCAGATCGAGGATCTGCTGCTGCACGGCCACGTCCAGCGCGGTGGTCGGCTCGTCGGCGATGATCAGTTCGGGGTCGGTGCACAGCGCCAGGGCGATCACCACGCGCTGGCGCATGCCGCCGGAGAACTGGTGCGGGTAGTCGTCGATGCGCGTGGCCGCATCGTGGATGCCGGTCTCGTCCAGCAGCGCGATGGCCCGGCGACGCGCATCGTCCTCGTCGATGTCGGCGTGCTGGCGGATGGTCTCGACCAGCTGGTCACCGATGCGGATCAGCGGGTTCAGGCTGGTCTGCGGATCCTGGAAGATCATCGACACGCGGCTGCCGCGCAGACGGTGCCAGGCCGCGTCGTCCAGATCCTGCAGCGGCAGGCCTGCCAGCGTCACGCTGCCCGCCGCGATCCGACCGCTGGTCGGCAGGAGACCCATGATGGCAGCACCGATGGTCGACTTGCCCGCCCCGCTCTCGCCCACCAGGCCATGGATCGACCCGGCGGCCACGCTCAGGTCGATTCCCTCGACGGCGGTGAACTCGCCGAAGCGGGTGGTGAAGCTCACCGTCAGCCCCCGCACCTCGAGCAGCGTGTCGGCCGTCATCTCAGCCTCGGATCGAAGACATCGCGCAGGAAATCGCCCAGCACGTTGACCGACACGATCAGCGTGACCAGCGCCAGCGCCGGGAACAGCACGATCCACCACTCGCCGGAGAACAGGTAGCCGGTACCGATCTCGATCAGCGTGCCCAGCGAGGGCTGGTTGGGCGGCACCCCCACGCCCAGGAACGACAGCGTGGCCTCCAGCAGGATCGCCACCGCCAAGTCGATGGTGAGGATGACCAGCAGCGGGCCGAGGATGTTGGGCAGCACGTGGCGCGTCAGGATCTTCAGCGGGTGCATGCCCATGATGATCGCGGCCTGCACGTACTCCTTCCTCTTCTCCACCAGCGTGGAGGCGCGGGCGGTGCGGGCGAAGTCCACCCACAGCGACAGGCCGATCGCCACGGTCAGCACCACCAGCATCAACCGATCGTGCGAGCCGTCGGGCAGGATGCCGCGCGCGATGCCGTCCACCAGCAGGGCGGTCAGGATGGCCGGCAGCGCCAGCTGCACATCGGCGATGCGCATCACCAGCGCATCCACCCAGCCGCCGAACCAGCCCGCGATGAGTCCGAGCGTCACGCCCAGCAGGGCGGCGAAGCTCACCGACAGCACCCCGACCAGCAGCGACAGCCGGAGCCCGTACAGGATCGCGGAATACAGGTCCCGCCCCTGATCGTCGGTACCGATCGGGAAGCGCGCATCCCCCTCGGGCGTCCAGGCCGGCGGCAGCAGGGAATCCAGCAGGTCGATGCCACCGATGTCGTAGGGATCGAACGGCGAGATCACCGGTGCCAGCAGGGCTGCCAGCACGGCCAGTGTCGCCACCAGCGCCGACACGATGGCCACCGGACTGTGCAGGAACAGGTGGGCCAGCTCGTTGTCGACCCGGAAGCGCTGCCATCGGCTCCACGTGCCGCTCAGCACGGTGCCGCCCTCGAGGGCCCCAGCTCGCTCACGAGCCCTTGCCCGGCAGTCGCACGCGCGGGTCGATCAGCGCGTAGGACAGATCGACCAGCAGGTTGATGGTCACGAACATCAGCGCGATCAGCACCAGGTAGGTCGACATGACCGGTATGTCCACGTAGCGGATGCTGTCCAGGAACAGCAGGCCCAGGCCGGGCCACTGGAACACCGCCTCGGTCACGATCGAGAACGCGATGACGCCGCCGAACTGCAGACCCACGATGGTGATGACCGGCACCAGCGTGTTCCGGAGCGCATGGTTCAGGTACAGCGAGGAGTAGTCGATGCCGCGGGCGCGCGCGAAGCGGATGAAATCGCTCTTCAGCACGCCCTGCATCTCGGCGCGCACCAGCCGCATGGTCAAGGTGAGCTGATACACCCCCAGGGTGAGCGCCGGCATCAGGATCGAGCGCCAGCCGTCCAGGGTCAGGAAGTTGGTGTTCCAGCCCCCCAGTGCCACCGTGTCGCCGCGCCCGAAGGTCGGCAGCCAGCCCAGCTGCACGCCGAACACGGTGATCAGACCGATGCCGATCACGAAGGTCGGCACCGAGATGCCGACCAATGTCAGGATCAGGATCGCGTTGGCCAGCACGCCGTGCTTGCGGATGGCGGTGTAGATGCCGGCCGGCACGCCGATGATCAGCGATACGAGCAGGGAGACGAACCCCAGCTCGATGGTGGCCGGTGCGCGCGACAGGATCATCTCGGTGATCGCCTGCCGGGTGCGGTAGGAGTAGCCGAAATCGGCCGTGACCAGACGCTGCAGGAATCGCCCGTACTGCACCAGCACCGGATCGTCCAGCCCCATCGAGGCGCGCAGCCGGGCCTGGTCGGCCAGCGAGGTCTCCTGCCCGACCATCTGCGCCACCGGATCGCCGACGAAGCGGAACAGCGCGAACGCGATCAGGCTGACGACCAGCATGACGAACACCGCCTGCAGCAGGCGGCGCGCGATGAAGGCGGTCACGGGGACAATGGGCTCGTCACCGGCGCGAGGGTATCAGCCCTGACCCGGCGTGGCATGCTGGCCCTCCTCCTCGGCCCTTGCAGGTGTCTTCGCTTGAACGAACCGGATCTGCACGCCATCGTCGCGCGCATCGATGCCGAGATGCGGCCGCTGCTCGGTCGCGGGCGCGTCGCCAACTACATACCCGCGCTGGCCTCGGTGCCGATCGAGCGGTTCGGCATCGCGGTATCGACCGTCGGCGGCAGCTGTGCGTTGGCGGGCGATGCCGACGAGCCGTTCTCGATCCAGAGCCTGTCCAAGGTGCTGACCCTGACGCTTGCGCTGGAGACGCGCAGCGATGCCCTGTGGCAGCGTGTCGGCAAGGAACCGTCGGGCGACCCGTTCAACTCGCTGACGCAGCTGGAGTTCGAGCGCGGCATTCCGAGAAACCCGCTGATCAACGCAGGCGCCATCGTGGTGGCCGACTGCCTGGTCAGCGACCGGGAGGATGCGTGCGCCACGGTGCTGGCGTTCGCCCGCCGCCTGGCCGGGGACCGGGTCTCGTTCGATGAAGAGGTGGCCGAGTCCGAGCGTGCCGCGGGCTTTCGCAACGCGGCACTGGCCAACCTGATGAAGGGGTTCGGCAACCTGGAGAACCGGGTCGAGACGACGTTGAACGCCTACTTCCACCAGTGCTCGCTGACGATGAGCTGCCGCGAGCTGGCCACCGGCTACGGCTTTCTCGCCGCCGACGGCACCGCCCGTGGCACCGACATCGTCACACCGGCACGGGCGCGCCGCATCAACGCGCTGATGCTGACCTGCGGCACCTACGATCGCGCCGGCGAGTTCGCCTACGAGGTCGGCCTGCCGGCCAAGAGCGGCGTGGGCGGCGGCATCGTGGCGGTGGTGCCGGATCGCGGCACCGTCGCGGTCTGGTCGCCCGGGCTGGGGCCGAGCGGCAACTCGGCGCTGGGCATCGAGGCGCTCAAGCGCTTCGTGACGCTGACCGGGTGGAGCGTGTTCTGACGGCTCCGGCCGTCCGGCCGGTGGCGACCGTTCAGCGGTACACGTAGTCGTACGGCGCCGCCTGCGCGCAGAAGCGTTCGATGCTCTGCCGGTACAGCGCATAGGTCGCCTGCTGCACCGGTTGCGTGTAGAGAGCGCTTTCCTGCACCGTACCGCAGTCGATGCGCTCACCGATCAGCTCGGCCAGCGTGGTCACCGCGAAGGCGGCGTCCAGCGCATCGGTGGCGGTGGCCAGCAGGTCATCGACGTTGCGGGTCAGCGATACCTCGCGCCGCTCGCCGTCCGGGTCGGTGTACTCGATGCCCAGCGTGAACGCCCCGTCGCCGGGGATGCTGTCCGCCCCCTGGAACAGTTCCAGGAAGAACTGGTCGCTGTCGTAGGAGAAGTGGGTCGGCCGCACGGCATCCGGGTCGGTCGAGATCTCCTCGCCGAACGAGCGCAGCTGATCGAGCGCCTGCGGGTAGTCGAGCCTGAACCGCACATCGGTCGCCGCCGGTGCCACGAACCGCGAGAACCCGTCGGTGAACAGCCGCTCCGCATCGTTGGGCGTGATCATGGCGCTGTAGCTGCCGCGACCCGCCTCGCTGATGGTGTTCAGCACGCGGTCGTCGAAGCCGTTGCCCACACCGATGGCCGAGAAGCGGATCCCTTCCAGCTCGCCGCGCACGGTGGCGTCCGCGATGACCGCCGGATCGAGCTGGCCGCTGTTCACCTGCGCATCGGTCAGGATCAGCACCCGGTTCGCCTTGTCCGGATCGAAGCGCCGGTTGGCGACCTGGTAGGCGAGATCGACCCCGCGACCGATGTCGGTGCTGGTCTCGGTGGACAGAGAGGCCACCAAGGACTCGAACTGCCCGGCGGTGCCGTCCAGCCCCTCGGCGATCACGTCGGCGGTGGAGGAGAACGTCACCAGGTTCAGCTCGTCGCCGGCCTTCATCGACCCGCCGATGCGGCTCAACCCGTACTTGACCACGTCGAGCAGGCTGGACACGTCGTCGCGCGTCTCGGAGGCGTACGGCGACTGCATGGATCCGGACACGTCCACCAGTACCGTCAGCACCACGTTGCGCCGTTCGGCCAGCGGCTGATCGGGCCCCTCCACGTTGACGCCGAGCGTGTACAGGCGCCCCTCCGGCGGCGCCGCGCTCGGCAGCTCGCCCGGTTCGGCGCGCCGCAGCGTCATCGACACGTCGAAGTCGCCGACGGCGCGGGCATCGAAGCGGTCGAACGATTCGGCATTCAGGAACTCGTAGGGACGTCCCAGGTCCGGTGCGGGCCGCCGTTCGCCGGCCAGCGCGTGCACGCCCAGCCGTGCCAGCGGTTCGACGATCGCCGCCGGATCGTGATTGCCGAGCACCGCGCAGACCGGGGCGTCGCTGGCGCCGACGACGTGCGCCAGCGCCGCCAGCGCTCCGTCGAACGGGCCGACGCTGCGATCGCGGTAGTCGCCGGTCAGCACGAGCACGTCGTGCGGCGTGCCGGCAATCGCGGCGCGCAGCGTCGCCTCGTACGTCGCGAGACGCACCGCGCCCCTTGCGTTGCTCGATCGCCTCGCGCCTGTCGCGCCAATCGGGATCGATGAGTACGCTGACGGAGGGTCGCGCCGGGTCGGGGCGATCCGGATCGTTCATCACGATTGATCCGGCTTTCCCACCAGTCACGGGCCTGCTCGTGCTGGGGCAGATCCTGCCTGTGAGCGTAGATCAGGATGTTCACGTCGAACAGGTTCACATCATCGCCTCAACGAAGACGAGAGAAGTCGATCCGGCCGGTTGCCGCATCGCGAGCATCGTCGTCCATCGTGTCCTGCAGGCTGCCGTTGTCGCCGATGTCCACCCCTGCGCACGGCCCCCCCTGCCCGAAGGCTCTGACACGGTGCATCATGACGTCAACAGATCGTGGTCACACGGTGGCAGAACGGCATGAGCTGATATCGATTCGATCCTTGGCAACGGGCACGAGGGGTGATCGAATGCCCTTATGCCCCCATCGATGGCCGTCCCATGGATATCTCCCACCCTTTCGATCCCGATTCATCCGCTACCCCCGCCCCGCAACCCGTCACGTGCGACGACGGATTACCGGATATCGGAGGCGATGAGGACCACGTCGTCGAACGTCTGAACCGGGAACTGCAGGGAGACTCCGCATCCGCCATCGTCAAGCGGACACTGGCACGGGCGCGACGCCCGGTGCTGACCAGCCGTTTCGGCCCGAATTCGGCAGCGCTCGTGCGCATGGTGCACGAGACGCGTCCGGACGTACCGATCGTGTGGATCGACACCGGTCACCACACGCGTGCGACGCACCGCTTCGTCGAAGCGCTGGTCAGGGAGTGGGACCTGGACCTGCACGTCTTCCACCCGCTGTCGGGTGAGCAAGCGCCGGTGGATCCGGTGGAAAGGTTCGAACGGGAGCCGATCCGGCGTGCCCTGCGCACCCTGGAGGCGGATATCCGGTTGACCGACACCCGTGCGGATCGCGGTGATTCGCACGGCACGCATCGCACCGTGGAACGCGGTGCGGACGGGGTGCTGAAGATCGCTCCGCTGCTGCACTGGGACGCCGTACGCGTCGGCCAGTTCCTCCACGCGCAGGACCTGCCGAACGGCCACGACTACCTCGACGCGGCGGCGTTCGCCGGCCAAGAGCCGCACGACGACCTTCGGCCCGCCTGATCAGACCGTGATGGCGACGGCGGCATGCCGTCGCTGTCGTGTGGTCAGCACCAGCACCAGCACGCAGGCCGCACCGGCCAGGTTCGGCCACCATGCCAGCGGCCAGTAGCACCCGACGATCCCGCCGGCGATCAGCGGCCAGTGCCAGAGGGCCAGCGGCCCTTCGGCGTAGCGCTGCAGCAGGCAGTTGCTGGCGTAGATGCCGCACAGCGCGAAGGCTGCCAGGCGGATCAATTCCGGCCACTCCGCACCGATCAGCGGCGTGTAGGCGAACAGCAGCGGCACGATGTAGAGCCCCTTGGCGATCTTCCAGGCCTCCACGCCGGTCGCCATCGGCCGGGAGCCGGCGATGCCGGCCGCGGTGAAGGCGGCCAGGCACACCGGCGGGGTGACGTTGCTGTCCTGGCTCAACCAGAACACGATCAGGTGGGCGGTCAGCAGGAACAGGGTGGTGGTCTCGGCATCGACCAGCAGCGGCCGGATCGCCACCGCGACGTCGAACGGGATGGAGCCCATCAACGCCTTCGCCTCCGCCAGCGGCATGCCGTCGGCGAGCGTCGCGGTCAGGGTCGGGTCGAACAGCGCGAACGACATGGCGGCCACCGGGTCGCTGATGCCGGCTGCCAGCTGCTGCACGATCAGGCCGTCGGCCAGCATGCCGGCCAGGGCGGGTGCCGACAGGATCGACAGCACGATGTAGGCGGCGGTGACCGGCAACCCCATGCCGAGCACCAGCGATGCGAGCGTCACCAGCAGCAGCGCGATCAACAGGGAGCCCTGCGACCACTGCGCGATCATCAGCGCGAAGGTGTTGGCCAGACCGGAGGTGGTGACCGCGTTGTTGATCAGCCCGACCGCCACCAGCAGCACCGCGGTCATGACCGAGGTCTTGATGCCCATCGCCAGCGCGCGCGAGATGTTCTTCGGGCCCATGCGGTTCGGGCTGATCCAGCTGACCACGATCAGCGTGCCGATCGCGAACACGGCCGCGAAGCTCGGCGTGCGCCCGGACACCAGCAGCCAGGTCATGATGCCCAGCGGCAGCACGAAGTTCAGCAGCCCTGCCAGCAACTTCCTGCGATCCACCGCCTCGACCCGGTCGGTACCGATGTGGTGCTTGACCGCCTCGATGCGCACGATGAACGCCACCGACAGGAAATACAACAAGGCCGGCACCACCGACACCGCCACGATGGTGCCGTAGGGGATGCCGGTGTAGCTGGCCATGATGAAGGCCCCTGCCCCCATGATCGGCGGCATCAGCTGGCCACCGGTGCTGGAGGCGGCTTCCACGCCTGCGGCGAACTGCGGGCGAAAGCCGTTCGACTTCATCATCGGGATGGTGATGACGCCGGTGGAGGCGGTGTTGGCGATGGCCGAACCCGAGATCGTGCCGGTCAGCGCCGAGCTGATCACCGCCACGAACGCCGCCCCTCCCCGGAAACGTCCGGCGACGATCTTGGACATCTCGATCACGAAGTCCGATGCGCCCGACACCACCAGGAACGCCCCGAATATCATGAACAGCGTGATGTTGGACGAGGAGATCGAGGCGATGATGCCGAACATGCCCTCGTCGTTGTACAAGGATCGGAACAGCACATCGTCCAGCGGCAGGCTGGCGGCGCGGAAGGCGCCTGGCAGCATCTCGCCCAGGAACAGGATGTAGGAGAGCGACAGCAGGATCAGGATCGGGATGATCCAGCCGGTGAGCCGGCGGGTCAGCTCCATCGCGCCGAAGATGACCAGCAGGCCCGCTGCCCAGTCCAGCACGCCGAACTGCCAGGGCTGACCGGTCCTGGCCAGCGTGCGCACGTAGATACCGTTCTCGGCCGCGGCGATCCAGACGGCGGAGGCCGCCAGCGCGATACCGAACACCAGGTTGGCGATCGTGCCGGCGCGCGACGGCTCGCCGCGCCCGAACGAGCGCGTGGTGATGGCGGCGATGAAGGCGAAGCCTGCGAAATGGATCGCGTTCTGCCAGCGTGCCGGTTCGGCGATCCACACGTTGGTGGCGATGTGCCACAGCGCGAACGCCACGGTGCCCGCGAAGAACAGCGCAGCCGTCGGCGCGATCGGCTGGCCGAACACCCGATCCGCATCGAACAGCGCCTCGCGCCGCGCGTGCAGCTCGAGGGTCGAGGCGCCGGGAAGCGGTACCTCGGGCGCCGTCGTGCCGTCCAGCTTGTCGGGCGATGCGCTCACCGGCGTCCGCCGTCCATCGTCACGCATCGCCCGCCGCTCACTCGGCCATCAGCCGGTCGGGAATCTCGATACCGACCTCGGCGTAGTACTTGGCGGCCCCCTTGTGCAGCGGCACCGGCAGACCGGCCAGCGCCGATTCGATCGCCATGGCCCGGGTGGCCGGATGGATCGCCTGCAGGAAGGGCAGGTTCTCGTAGATCGCCTTGGTCAGCAGGTACACGTGGTTCTCGTCCACCGAGGCGTTGACGGCCAGGAAGTTCGGCTGCGCGATGGTGACGACATCCTCGTCCTGACCCGGGTAGCTGCCGCCGGGAATGGTGTACTCGGTCCACAGCTCGCGACCGGCGTCCATCTTGCCGGCCTCCTCGGCGGTGACGCCCAGCAGCGTGAACTTGTCGCCGTTGGTGGACATCAGCTGGGTGATGGCGGACGTGGGCACGCCGGACGGGATGCCGGCGGCGACCGCCTGACCATTCGCCATGGCTTCGACCGACGGGCCGTAGCCGGCGTACACGTAATCGAAGTCGTTCTCGAAGTCCACGCCCAGCCCCTCGAGCAGCACCTGGTTGGAACCGAGCGTGCCGGAGTTCTGGCTGCCCATGGCGACCGCCTCGCCCTTGGCCGCCATCAGGTCGGACACGGTGCCCTCGCTGACGTACTCGTTGGCCAGGATGAACTGCTCGACGTTCTGCCACAGCATGCTGACCGCCTGCAGGTTGGTCTGCGGCTCGCTGACCGGGCCCGTGCCGGTGGAGGCGTACGAGCCGTACAGCCCCTGCAGGATGGAAAAGTCGGCGTTCCCCGAGGCCATGGCCTGCACGTTGGCGCCGGAGCCTGCCGAGTTGACCGCGGTCAGGCTGAAGTTCTCGGTCGGCAGCAGCTTGACCTTGGACAGGGTGGCGATGGCGGTGCCGACCGGGTGGTAGGTACCGCCGGTGGAGGCGGTGCTGAGCACGTAGTCGGCCGCGTCCTGCGCGACGGCCGGCAGGCTGACGAACGTTGCGGTCACGGCAGCGGCCAGCAGCCGTCTTCTGGTACCACGGATCATGAGTGTTCTCCGGTAGGGAAGGCGTTCACGACGCTTCACGAGCGCTGTGCCATTCTCGAACAGGTCGAGCGGGCACTGCAAGCAATGGCAAGCGATTGATCTTGCAGGCTATCGACCGTACACCGGTGCGAGTTCGACCCCGTACGCCCGGCAGCTCGGCAAGTTCTTGCCGATCCGATGGTTCAGCCATCGCGCACGATGCCCAGCCGCTGCATCTTCTCGTTGAGGGTGCGACGGTTGATGCGCAGGGCCTGCAGCACGTCGGCGATGCGTCCTTCGTGGCGCGCCAGGCTGGTCTCGATCAGGTGCCGTTCGTAGGCCAGCACGCGGGCCCGGAACGGCAGGTCGATCCCGTGCGGATCGAAGGCGGCGCGGTGGCTGGCAGGCGCACCGACCGGTGGCGCCCGCAGCGAGAGCAGGCGCTCGAGCAGGATCGACGGCTCGACCGGCTTCTCCAGGAAGTCCGCCGCCCCCAGGCGCATCGCCGCGACCACGTCGGGCACCCGCGCGTAGCCCGAGAAGAACACGATCGGCAGGAACGGGTGACGTTCGCGCGCCTGACGCGCGAACGCGATGCCGTCGCCGTCCGGCATGCGCAGATCGGTCACCACCGCATCCACCGAACGCTCGTCCAGCCAGGCGAGCCCCGCCCGCGCCCGATCGGCGACCAGCACCTCCAGCCCGTGAACGCGCAGGAACCGCGCGTTGGCCGCGAGCACGTCCAGGTCGTCGTCGATCAGCAGCGCGACCAGCGGCGCGTCGGGGGACGACCCCGATGGCGACGCGGGAGGCATTCCCGGGCTCGCTCCGGTCTTCACGATCGCCGGTCCAACGGCAGCACCAGCCGGAACACGCTGCCGCTGCCCGGCCGGTGCTGTCCGTGCGCCAGCAGATCGAGCGTACCGCCGTGCCGCTCCGCGATCTCGCGCGACAGGGCGAGCCCCAGACCCAGTCCCTGCCCGCCGCCCTCGGCACGGGCGAACGGCTCGAACAAGCGCTCGCGCACCGTCTCGGGCACCCCCGGACCGTCGTCGGCCACCTCGATCGTCACCGTGGCAGCCGCTCCCCGTGCACCGTTCCGGGTGAACGAGCGCATCCGGACCTTGCCCGACGGCACGTCCCGGATCGCGTCCAGCGCGTTGTAGACCAGGTTCAGCAACGCCTGCTGCAGCAGCACCGCGTTGCCCCGCACCACCGGCGCACCGTCCGGACCATCGCCGCTCCCCTCCCCGCCCCGCACCTCGTCCGGAGGATCGATGCGCAACGCCGCGGCGGTCGCCGGGCGTTCACGTCCTACGGTGGTCGACGTCTCCTCGAACAGGCTCGCCAGCACCACCGCGTCATCGAGCGTCACCTCCGGTCCGGCCACGCTGCGCAGCGTGGCGATGACGCGTGCGATACGCCGCGTGGTGCGGTCGCTGTCGATGACGATGTCGCCGATCTCGTCCAGCGGAGGAGGCTCGCGCGTGAGCAGGGCGCGCGCGCTGGCCAGGTTCAGGCGCAGGCTGGCCAGCGGCTGGTTGACCTCGTGATGGATCGCCGCCGACATCCGCCCGAGCATCTCGAAGCGCGAGCGCGCGATCAGTGCCCGCTGCGCGGAGGCCAGCTCCGCGGTGCGCGCGGCCACCAGCCGTTCGAGCCGCATCGCCGACTCCGCCGCATCCCGGGCGATGCGCCGCCGCTGCACCCGGACCCGCCAGCCCAGCACCCCGATGGTCAACACGGCGCACAGGGCCGCCACACCGGTCGCGGCACCGCGCAGGGCGACACCGCGCGGCACCACCGCGACCAGCGACCAGGGCTCGGTGCGCAGCGGCGCGGCGCTGCCGATCCAGTGCCCCGACATGTCGACCGGCGGCGGCTCGCCCCGTTCGCCGGGCACCAGCCGCCAGTCGTGATCCCGTTCGCGCACCAGCTGCCGGTCGGTGACGGCACGGTACGGGCGCCCGCTCGGCAGCGGCTGCGCCGCGATGGCAGCGGTATCGCGCACCGGCACGTACAGCAGCGATGCATCGCTTGCCAGGATCACGATGCCGTTGCCGTCCAGCACCAGCGAGCCGTGCGTGCGGGTCCGCCACGCATCGACCAGCGTGTCGAGTTCCACCTTGCCGACCACCACGCCGACGGGCCGCGTCGCGGTTCCCACCGGTACCGCGACGAAGTAGCCGGCACGCCCGGTGGTCGCACCGACCGCGAAGTGACTGGCCTCGGCCCCGGACATCGCATCGCGGAAGTATGGACGGAATCCGTAGTCCGCGCCGACGAAGCTCAGCGACTCGGCATGGTTGCTGGCCGCGACCGTGACGCCTGCGGCGTTCATCAGGAACACGAAGGCGAGCCCGCTGCTGCGCTGGATCCCCGACAGCACCTCGTTCGCTCGCCGCACCGCCTCTCCCGACGACCGCTCGTCGCTCAAGGCGGCTCTCAGGCGCGGATCGCCGGCCAGCAGGCGTGGCACCAGTGCCCGTTGCCCCAGTTGCCGATCCAGCTCGGCGGCCTGGACCACCGCCCGACGCTGCAGCTCCTCGCTCAATCGCCAGCGCTCCACGTTCCAGGCGATGCGCGACGCCAGCACCAGCAGCAGCAACGCGGCGAGCAGCAGCGCGAACGGGTGCCACCGCAGCGGGGGAGCACCCGTCGTCACGGGGTGACCTCGCGACCGTCTATCCACACCCGCTCGACCCGCACCCCCGGAAAGATCGGCGGGACCAGCGGATCGGCGTTCAACGCGATCAGGTCGGCACGCTTGCCGATCTCGATCGAGCCGCGATCGTGCTCCAGGCCCGCCTGCCACGCGGCGTCGATGGTCAGCGCGCGCAGGGCGCGCAGACGCGACACGCGCTGCGCAGGCCCCAGCACCGCGCCGGAGGGCAGTTGGCGGTCGGCGGCAATGGACACCACATCGAACGGGCGCATCGGTGTGACCGGCGTGTCGGTGTGCAGCGAGTAGCGCACCCCGGCCGCATCCGCCTCGGCGAGCGGGCTGATGCGTGCGGCGCGCTCGGCGCCGAGCGAACGACGGCGGTGCCATTCGCCCCAGTAGTGCACGTGGGACGGGAAGAAGCTCGCACCGACGCCCAGTTCCGCCATGCGCTGCAGCTGGTCGGTGCGCGCGGTCTGGGCGTGCACGATCAGGTGGCGGTGATCGGTGCGCGGGTGCGCATCGAGCGCCGCCTCGAGCGCATCCAGCGCGGCATCGATCGCGGCGTCCCCGTTGGCGTGGATCGCCAGCCGTCGCCCGGCGCGGTGGTGCTCGAACACCTGCGCCTGCAGTTCGCCCGGCGCAAGCGTCGCCACGCCCCGGTAGCCCGGCGCCTGCCCGCTGGCCGCCGGGTACGGCTCGCTCAGCCACGCGGTCATGCCCTGCGGGCTGCCGTCGGCGATGATCTTGATCGCGGCTGCGTGAAAGCGTCCGTGCTCGCGGCCCGTGCTCGCCAGCGCGATCAGCGAGCGGATCAGCGCACTGCCACGCTGCCCGGCGTGCGACGACGGCTCCGCCCGCCATACGATGACATGCTGCGGTAGCAGGCCAAGTCGCTGGGCGACCGCGAGGAGCGCCTCGATCGCCGCACTCGCGTGACCGTTCTGCACGCTGGTCACGCCGGCGCGCAGGTAGACATCGCGCGCCTGCGACAGGGCTCCGATGCGCTCGCCCCACGGCACCTCCTGCAACAACCTGGCGAGCGAGGGGGCGGCGCGCTCCTGCAGCAGCCCGTCCAGCCGC
>Ga0115031_1001721_pt1 | contig 16188 bp, 13 predicted proteins | sample Maine_Asex4_meta_FD_87301 | JGI IMG/M metagenome (GOLD analysis project Ga0115031, IMG submission 87301) | Marine algal microbial communities from Maine, USA - Maine_Asex4_metaG | ecosystem: Host-associated > Algae > Red algae > Unclassified | place: Maine, USA | collected 2015-01-05
ATTTCCCCGAAGGCCTTTGGGGTAATTTGCTGGGCAGCATCGCTCCAGGCTTCGTCCGGACGGGGGTGCACCTCCGTCATCAAACCATCATAATTGAGGTTGAGGGCCTCCTGAGCGACTTCCTGCAGGGTATCCCGGCGGCCACAGATGTGGCTGTTGTCAACAAACATTTGCAGATCGGGGAACTTCCGCTTCATCTCGATGGCCATCTGCCAGCGCGGTACGTTGCGGTAGCTGGTTTTCCCGTGGTAGCTGAAGCCGCGGTGAATGAGGCCGATGCGGGTAATGCCTGCCTTGTAGATCCGTTCTACGGCTCCCTGCCAGAGGCCAAGATCCGGGTTGATCGGGTTTTTGATCAGGACGGGAATATCCGTACCACTCAGGGCATCCGCCACTTCCTGTACACTGAAGGGGTTGACCGTAGTACGCGCACCCAGCCAGAGCACATCAATACCTGCTTTAAGACAGTCATAAACGTGGGCGGCTTTGGCCACCTCGGTGGTGGTACGCAGGCCGGTTTCTTCCTTTACGCGCTTGAGCCACTGCAGGCCCTCCTTACCAACGCCTTCAAAGCTGCCGGGACGGGTACGCGGCTTCCAGATGCCCGATCGAAACAGGTCTACCTGGTTGAGCTTGGCAAGATCCTTGGCGCACTGCATTACCTGACCTTCGGTCTCGGCGCTACAGGGGCCGGCAATTACAAGACCGCGGCCGGGAGTAGGGGTCAATACTTTTTTGATATTCATTTCCATGGCTTATTATATTTTGGGTGAGGGCGAGGCCCTTGATTGTGTTTATGGTAGGGGGCAAGCCCCTCCCTTACTTGAGTATTTTCTGGATCTGATTGGCGCGTTCTATGCGTTCATAGAAGCCGTCAAAATCGCGTTTGATCAATTGGGTTCTGAATTTTGAGAGTTGTTCGATGTGTTCGTCCAGTACGTCGAGTACATTGTCCCGGTTTTGGCGGAAGATAGGGACCCACATGTCGGCGGAGCTTTTGGCCAGCCGGACCGTTGAGCCAAAGCCGGAGCTGGCCAGTTCGAAAATCCGCTGTTCGTCTTCCTCTTTTTTGAGCACCGTCAGGGCCAGTGCGAAGCTGGCGATGTGGCTGATGTGGCTCACGTAGGCGCAGTGAAGATCGTGGGCTTTGCGGTCCAGGTGACTGATGTGCATACCAGCACTTTTGAACAATCGCCTGGCCATATCAAGGGCATTGGGAGCACTGTCTTCCCCGTCAACGATGACGCACATTTTGCCTTTGAAGAGGTTGGGAACAGCGGCTTCCGGGCCACTGAATTCAGTTCCTGCCATGGGGTGACATGCGACGAAGCGGGAGCGGTTTTCGTGCCCCTGTACTTCGTTGAGGAGCTGTTCTTTAGTGGAGCCTACGTCGACGATCGTTTGTCCGTCCCCTACCCGGTCGAGTATTTCGGGAAGGAGCTTGCGCATGACGTCTACCGGAGTAGCGAGCAGGATCACGTCGGCCACAGCAACGCCTTCGGCCAGTGACATCGCTTCGTCAATGAGCCGGCGACGGATGGCTTTGTCTACGTTTTCCGGGCGGCTGTCTACGCCAACCACCCGGGTGGCGAAGCCACATTCCTTTAGGGTGATCCCGAGGGAGCCGCCGATCAGGCCGATACCGATTATTGTGATGGTCACAGTGGATGAGTGAATGAGAGAATTAGTGAATGAGGGAGTGAGAGAATGAATGAAGGAGAGAATGAGGGAATGAATGAAGGAGAGAATGAGGGAATGAGAGAATAGATGAAGGAGAGAATGGAGCCGCAAACGCGGGGAGCAATAAGCGATTTTATGGAGCAGTGGAGAGCCGCTGCAATGCCTCGCGTAATTTTTCTTCGGTGGAGCAGAGGCTGATGCGGATGTAGGCTTCGCCTTCGTCTCCGAAGATGCCTCCCGGCGTAAGGAATACATCGTGGTCGTAGAGGGCACGATCACTGAGATCGTAGCCGGTTTTGCCCTCGGGGCAGCGGGCCCATACGAAGAGGCCTACCTGCCGGCGACGATAAGTACAGTCCAACGTATCCATGATGCGGAAGGCAATCTTCCGCCGGCGACGGTAATGGTCATTAAGACCGTCGTACCAATCCTGCCCGAGGCCCAATGCCACTACTGCGGCTTCCTGGACGGGGCGGAACATTCCGCTGTCCATATTGCTCTTAAAGCGGAGAACGGTCTTCAGGTAGTCCTTTGCACCTGCGACCGCGCCCACCCGCCAGCCCGCCATATTCTGGGCCTTACTCAAAGAGCACAACTCAATAGCGACTTCCTTCGACCCCGGAACGGAGAGCAGGCTCTTCACGGAATCCGTGAGGATGAAAGCGTAGGGATTATCGTTGCAAATCAGTATTTCGTGGCGGTGCGCAAAGGCCACCAGCTTTTCGTAGAAGCCTTCGGGCGCCGCAGTCCCCGTAGGCATATGCGGGTAATTAACCCACATGATTTTTACCTTACTGAGGTCCTGCCGCTCCAGGCCGTCGAGGTCAGGTAACCAGCCGCCCGCATCCGTAAGCCGGTAATCCCGGATGACGCCACCGGCCAGCTCCGTGGCCGAACGGTAGGTTGGGTAGCCCGGGTTGGGCAGCAGTACTTCGTCTCCCGGGTTCAGGAACGCCATGCTGATGTGCATGATGCCTTCCTTGCTACCGATAAGCGGCAAAATTTCCGTTTCCGGATTGAGCGCTACGCCAAAAAACCGGTCGTACCAGTTGGCAAAGCCCTGCCTGAGTTGCGGGATACCGGTGTAGAACTGGTAGCCGTGGTTTCCTTTCTGCTGAGCGGCTTTCGTCAGGGCATTTATTACCTCGGGGGCCGGCGGCATGTCCGGGCTGCCAATACCAAGGCTGATGATGTCGTGCCCCGCCTGCCGGCGTTCAGCAATCTCCCGCAGCTTCGTACTGAAGTAATATTCCTTCACGTCTCCGAGGCGGTCTGAAGTAGGGATGATCATTTTTTTGGTAGCTGTCATTTTTGCTTATCTGAGGTTGGGGGCGGGGGACTGGCGGGCGGGGGCGAGCCCCTCCCTTACGAGGAAGATCATGGCTTGATGCCCTGAGCATAGACGCCGAGTACGCGCAACTCGCTGCAGATTGGGCGGATAGCATCCAGTGCCTGCGCCAGGGAGACGTGTCCTTCCAGCAGAAAATCTACGTGGAAGCGGTATTCCCATGGCTTGCCCATAATTGGCTTGCTTTGAATTTTTGTGAGGTTAATCTCGTAAGCCGCCAGCACGTTGAGCACCTTATGCAGGGAACCCGACTGGTGACTGGTGGAGAAGCTGAGGCTTACCTTATTCCCCTGATCTGAGGCGTGATCGCGGCCGCGTTCAAGGACGAGGAAGCGGGTGTGGTTGAGCTTATTGGTTTCGATACCGGGAGCGAGGATTTCCAATCCGTAAAGCGCAGCGGCGGCGCTGCTGGCGATGGCTCCGCGGGCGGGATCACCCTTTTCCATCACTTCACGGGCACTGAGCGCGGTGTCTACGGCTTCACTGACCTCAATCCGGGGCCATACTTTGAAAAACTCCCGACACTGCATGAGGGCGACGGGGTGCGAGTATACTTCCCTTAGCTGACTGAGCTGGGTGCCGGGCAGGGCCATCAGGTTGAGCCGGATGCGGAGGTAGACCTCCGCAGTGATGCGTAGATTAGCCGTCTGCAGCAGATCGTAGTTCGCCATCAGGCTACCGGCCAGGGTATTCTCAATGGCCATCAGGCCCAGGTCACTAACCCCCGTCTCTACTTGCTCCACCACGTTCGTGAAGGTATGTGCCGGAACGGTGATCACCTCCCGTTCGGTAAAGTGCGCCCGTGCGGCCGCCTCATGAAAGGCACCAGCGTAGCCCTGAATACTTACCCTAAGTTGTTTCTTTGCCGTCATAGTTTCCATGGCAGAGTTTAATTTCGGTGGTGTACAAAAGAAAAGTGGCCCCGATGAATCAGGGCCACTTTTCTTCAATGTAATGTAGTACAATGAGCTAGCGTCCCTTACCCGATGGGTAAAAGTAAAAGCCATACTCAAAGTAAAAATTACGATTAATCATTGAATTCCGTTTTGCAAGATTCCCTCTTGCACGGGCAAACCTACGGCGGGGATTTCGAACTACAAAATGTTGTTTTGGCAAGTAATCGTAATGATGGCTTTGGTCTCTCATCACTTAAAAGCAGAAGCCACACTACTCTACATTTTTAAATCCGAAGTCCGGACGCTCGCAGGACCTCCTCCATTTGGCCTTCGGCTTCATTACGGAGGGACGCTACTAGTACAGTGTAAAGATTATAAATCATCTTCAGAGCCCTCGTGAACTACCAAAGGCGCTTTGTGTTGAAACAAGAGATTTCGCCACCAACCTACTCAAACCACTCCTTGTGCTCACAGCCAACAACTGGACTGACCATTTACCTGATACTAGTCGAATAAAAGTTGGATTTACGGACATTGATGGTGTTTTAAGGACAAAATATCTGAGCCGGAAGAAAGTTGTATCCGCAGCGAATGCGGGACTGGGGTTCTGCAACGTAGTCTTTCAGTGGGATATCAACGACACGCTTTACGGCGAGCAGCAACTATTCGATCCCGGGTTTGCTGACGCGACCCTGCGGCTTGATGGCGACTCGCTGCGTCGTTTGCCCTGGGAAGACGGCATACCGCTTGTTTTGGGCGATTTTAGAGACTGTGCTACTTCGGTGCATAACTTTTGCCCGCGCGCGCAGTTGATTCGGGTTATTGAGAAGGCGGCAACGATGGGGTTCAGTGCCCGGTTCGGGCCGGAATATGAGTGGTTTATTTATCGGGGCACGCCATCAGAGCTCAGTGCCGCTGGTTACCAAAAGGCCAGGCCGGCAACTCCGGGAATGTTCGGCTATTCGGGCTTACGAACGGGCTTGCTTACGGATTACCATAACGATCTGTTTGACCAACTGAACGGCATGGGAGTCGAGTTGGAAGGGCTACATACGGAGACCGGTCCGGGAGCGCTGGAGGCGGCGGTAGCGCACCAGGAGGTACTGGAGGCGGCTGACCGGGCGGTACTTTTCAAGCAGGGGGTAAAACAGATCAGTTACCGGCACGGATTGGTGGCCAGTTTCATGGCGAAGCCACGGCAGGACATGCCGGGTTGCGGAGGGCATTTTCATCAGTCGCTCTGGCGAGATGGGGAGAACGTGTTTCACGATATGACACGGGCTCATGGCATCAGTGAACTGCTGGAGCACTACATAGCGGGGCAGCTGGCTTTGCTACCAGAGCTGATGTCTTTGTATGCGCCGAATGTCAACAGCTACAAGCGCTACGTGGCCGGTTCGTGGGCGGCTACGCGGGCGAACTGGGGTATCGACAACCGGACGACTGCCCTGCGCGTCGTGCCCGGCGGGGCCAACAGTATGCGCCTGGAAACCCGGGTACCGGGGGCTGACGGCAATCCGTATTTAGTAGTGACCGCCGCACTGGCCTCCGGCCTGTACGGTATTGAACATAAGCTGCGCCTGCCCCACCCCGCAGTGGTTGGGAGTGCCTATGCGCAAAGTGTAGGTGTGGAATTACCGAAAGATCTGGGCGCGGCCGCAGGTGCCATGGAAGCAGGTATGAGCAAGGCTGGTGTAGACCCCTACCTTGCACCTGCGTTCCGCGCCCACTATTTAAGCACCCGCCACCATGAATGGAACGCTTACCAAAGGAGCGTGACGGATTGGGAGCAAAATCGTTACTTCGAACTTGCATGAACAACTACCAGAACATCATCCGCAACGCCTGGCGGGCTTATGACCATACCCGTACCATCACGGCAGTAGAAGACATCAGTGCCAAGGTGAGTACCAACAGCGTTTACCTGGTCACACTGGCCGACGGTAATACAGTGATCGCTAAGGTAACGCTGTTCGGCTCCTTCGAAAATTTTGCGGAAGACCACACCATCATCAACGTGCTGGCCAATAACCTGCCGGTACGGTATAGCAATTTTCTGAGCAGAGCGTTGATGAAGGGGCAGAACCTGTTTTTCCACCGCCATATTGATGGGGAGCAGGATTGCTGGGTTATTTTTTACCGGCCCATTCGCATCTTCGAATCGCCGCCGCGCCGTTTTAACCAGAAGCAGGTTCGTCAGCTGGGAAGGGAGATGGCGAGGTTCCATAAAGACTGTACGCTGGTGACCACTACCCTACCCCAGAGCAGCCGTGACATGACAACGGACGTAAACGCGCTGCTGATTACCGCGCAGCGGAATTTCCCCGATGACTACGAGCTCATCCAACGGCAATGCCGCATCTTTTTGGAAAACACCTTTAAGATCAATGTACACGGTTTTCAAAAGATTCCGGTTTTCATCGACTGGAACATCGGCAACTTCAGCGTTGACGGCCTGGGAGAGTTGGCGAGCCGGTGGGACTACGACTGGTTCCGGATGTCGACCCGCGTGACGGATTTCTATTTTCTGAGTCGGGTGGTGAGTGACGTTGGTGACCAGACGGTTTTCACTTACGAGCTGGATCGTTTGCTGGAGCCCCGCTTTCTGGAGTTCCTGCGTTCCTACCATGCCGTATTTCCGCTGACGAGGCCGGAGGTATTGTTTATCAAGGAGGCTTACCGGTTTTTTCTGCTAAATTACGTACTTCGCCTGGGCAGGTATTTCTTCCGTCCCGAGATTGCCGAGCGGCTGAGTCGCGACGTGATCGACCGACACCTGCCGTGCATCGATAATGACTTCGACATCAATGTTTTACTCAACGCTTTAGACATGAAACCCGTATCCCATGACCATTAGTTCTTTTGCCGATATTGCCGAACCCTACCGGGTCATACTTTTTGACAGCTACGGGGTGCTGCGTAACCACAACGGGCTGATTCCCGGTGCGCCGGACTGTGTGGCCAAACTGCGGGCGGCCGGTAAGCACTTAAGGGTATTGACTAACAACGCGGCCAGGTCTCCGCAAGCTGCTTCCGAAAAGCTGGCCAAATACGGCTTATCAGACATCAAGCCTTCCGAGATCATTACTTCCGGCTCCACGACCAGGCATTTCCTGAAATATAAAATCAGGAGCGGGCGGGTTGCTTACCTTGGCACGGATGACTCGGCTGATTATATCATCGGCGCGGGGCTGGAAGCCGTTCCGGTAAGTGAGGTAGACCTTAATGACCTCTCCGGCATAAATGCGGTGGCTTTCCTCGATGACGAGGGGTACGACAAAAATACGGACATCGACAAGGTAATCAATCTGCTGCGCCAATGCCAGATACCCGTGGTGGTAGCGAATACTGACTTGCTATATCCCGTTTCCAAGCATCACGTTGCCCTGGCGACGGGCAGCGTTGCGAGGCTGGTGGAGTACGTGCTGGGCCGTCGTTTTATCCAGTTCGGTAAGCCCGCTACGCAGATGTTTCAGTTCGCGCTCGATACTCTCACAGAAGAACTCCCCGACCTCCATCCGGATCAAGTGTTAATGGTTGGTGACACCCTACATACGGACATACTTGGGGGCAATACTTTTGGGGTAGCCACCGCGCTGGTGCTGAGCGGGAATACGCGGGCCAGCAGCGTAGAAATGGAGATTGGGGCTTCAGGAATTATTCCGGATTACCTGGTACGTAGTATTGGGCAGTGAGGAGAGCCCCTTATTGAAATCACTAAAATATCCAAGAAAAACGCTACATTATCAGAATAACCTGAACATGACTGACCAGAAAGAAATTGATCTGCTCTTCACCAGAGCCATCCGCCCGCACATCGGGGAGGAATGGCATTTAGCGAAGCCGAAGATTATCGCGAAGCTACCGGAGGGTACTGACCCTTCATTAATTGCCCGCTACGTGGATGATTCCGATCAACCGTCGGTGAACCTGAATGCTTATGGGGTGGAGCCGAGGTTTTACGCCCACCGGGATAGTAAGCGGTTGTTGGAATTTTATTGGAAGCCTTATTATGATTGATGAGGTGGTTGTTGGTTAACGAGAAATGCTTGCCTCCGCAGAACCGTATAAAAGGGCTGTAATAGTTTCCTGGAATACCTCACTATTCCACCCGCAACCGCCCCTCCCCCACAAAAGGAATACCATCCACAGAAATACCCTCAATACGAATAAAGTAATTCCCAATCCGGTCTCCGGTGAAAAAGGTACAACTGGTTTTCCCATCAGTGGTTGTCAGGTTGGGGTTCCAGTAAAGGGTAGACCGTTTGTCTTGCTTGGGGACATCGGTAAGTTCATGGTAATCGGGGGAATAGAACTCCCGGGCCTGATAGTAACCAGGATGCACAATATTGAGCATTCCCGGATTGGGTCTTTCAATCTCTCCGTCCCGTTTGGTGACCAGCGAAAGGACCACACCATCGTCGTTGGAATAATGCTGTGCAAGAAGACCTTCCAGAACTTCGATTACCGCTACATCATTTGGGTTCAGGTTATTGACCACGGAGAGAGGAACGACGGAACCATCCACTACAATCAGGGGTTCCATGCCCCCCGTAGGACTGCCGTACAATAGCCTCGGACGGCCACCGTCCGGCACGAGATGGATACGCGGAACCACAGTTTTAATCAGCTCATAGATACTCGCGTCCCGGAAGCCGTCAAACTGAGGGTCATCCGCCATAAATTTTTGGGTGCCACCAAAGTAAAAGACGCCTTTCTCCTTCATCCGCTCCTTTATTTTTCGCTCCCGGATCTCCGCTTTGTTCCGGCCAGTAGTCACCGTGACGGTTTCCAGATCGATGGACCACTCCGAACCATCCACCGGGTTTTCCCGCAGGGAGGTTGCCATCTCGTAAGCATAGGCTTTCAGGGCCTGCGGGCGGTGTATCTCCGACTTAAAACCAATAGCATCATTAAACGGAAGAGAATCGGGGCTGATTACGTGGATATCAACGAAGCGGCTTCCCGTCCGTCCGGACACTCCTTCCTCCCGCTTATTCATCACCCGCTCGTTATGGGTACTTGCCTGTAGCATGACGTTGGCCGTATCGGCAAAGTCAAAACCCTTAAACACGAAGATGCCGTCTTCCTCCGTGGTTACCTCCAGAGACGTCAGGTTATCCAGCGAAAGTACTTGCAATTGCACATCAGCCTTCACCGCTTTCTCCCGCTCCTGCCGGGTAATTTTTCCGGCAATGGTCAGGTGCTCTTCCGGGGGATAGAGCAGGTCTGGCAGCCTGCCCGCCAGCGCATCTTGCCAGGTGAATTTCCGCCAGCCATGCGTGAGCATCAACAGGTCGATCAGCGTATTTGTCCGTGCATTATCAGCAGCGAAATACTGTTGGATATTGTTAATTCTTCCGGGCAGGTCGGACTGTAAAAGCAGGTAATTTTCTATCGTCAATTCATTGGCCTCTTCACTGTTCAGCGCACCATCAAAAACGGTAACCGAAGCAGAAGCGGGGATAGATTGACCGTTGAGTATGGTGGACAAATTCAGCACAACTTTCTCCCGGGCCTGATATTCGTCCTTATTTTTTTCTACCGTAAGCGCTACTCTCTCGTCGGGGTTCTTATTAAACACCAGTCGTTCACAAACCGGCCGCCCTTGCGCATCAAAAAGCGTAAAATGAATAATTCCCGAGGGAACATCTGCCCTTGGGACCGAAACCAGCTGAATGCTTTCACCCTCTAATACCGCCTGAAGAACAATCCGCCCCCGCACCTGGGCAATCAGGATAGCTCCTTTGAGAGTATTGTCTTCGCTGGCACTTAGCGTCAGACTTATTGTTTCCGAAGACCTCGCCGAGGCCTTCAAAAGAAAGCCACTTTCTAAGGCCGCTGGAAGCTGAAAATCTTCTTTAATTCCTTCATACTCCGTTCTCAGGAAATACTTTTTCCCGGCCTCCGGCTTTAATTTAAAAACGCCAATCCCTTCGTTAAGGGTCAGTACTTCGCTCAGTTTTCTTCCGGATGCATCAATCAGGATCCCACGCAGAGAAATGTTTTCTCCCCGCTTATTTCGCGTTTTAAAGGCAACGGTAGATTCCATATGCTCTACCAAATGACCTCCCTCCGGATAAAATTCAACATTGAAGCCTTCCGCAACAATCATTGAATCCGGATTATCCACAAAATCGAGTAGCCGAATCTCTTTTTGAAAGAGGCAGGCTTCGTCAAAGTTTCGTTGATACAGGGAGTAAGCCCTTAGCCGGTAAGTGCCCGTTTTAGCAGTAGTTGGAGTGGCAATATCCAGCGAGGCAACCCCATCCCGCAGCTGCAGGGTGAAGCTCTTTTCAACCTTTCCCTCCGGGTCAATCCAATCAACGTAAACCAATGGCGTCGCATCGTATGCCTGATGAGTGGTTCCATCCACCAGCCGGATACTACACCAGATGGTTTCCCCCGGAGCGTAGTAAGGCTTGTCGTGGCTGACGTAGACTTTTTCGGTGCGGTAGGAATTGAGGAAAGTCGATAAGGAGTCGGCAAAGCTTTGACCTTGAAGAGGAGAAAGCGTCGCAAAAGCTGTAAGAAGAAGGAAACAGTAGAACTTCATGGACGTGAATTGCTGAGCATAATGTTGCCATATTCGAAAGTCTCTCCTCCCTCTCCTTTTCTTCTTCTTCTTCTGCTCCTCCGGAAACATATGTCGCGCAGTGACTCCAGGACTACTGACTGCGCTGCACTGAACTGCGCCCATAAAGCCCAATTAGTGTGAACCTTTTCCGAAGGAGTTGGAGGAGTTTAGGAGAAGGAGGAGAGACCCTCTCAGGGATTGATAACTTGAATCGACGATTAAAAATAAGCACGTTTCGTGCTATTAATATTTAATCCGAATCAAGAGCTAAACTATAAATTTAGATCAGGTAGGCATAAAGGTGATGGCCCCTCGGCTCTCGTATTCACACTATTGGACACAAATAATCCGGAATTTGTCTTGAGCTTTCTACTTCAACAGAGAATCACAAGCCCGCAAAATTAGAAAATCCCCCATCCACGCGCACAACGGTCCCCGTCACAAAGGATGAGGCATCAGATGCTAAAAACAGCAATGCTCCCTGTAATTCCTCCGGTTCTCCGAATCGCCCCATGGGCGTTTGGTCGAGTACTTGCTTACCGCGAGGCGTCGGGTTTCCATCGTCCTGCATGAGCAGTTTCCGGTTTTGGTCGGCGATAAAAAAGCCGGGAGCGATGGCATTGACGCGCAGTTTGCCTTGGTAGCGTTGGGCAAGTTCAGCGCCCAGCCATCCGGTAAAATTATCGATGGCGGCCTTGGAAGCAGAGTAGCCCCCTACCCTGGTCAATGGCCGGTCAGCGGCCATGCTGGAGATGTTGATGATGCTACCGCCTTCGGTCATGGCTTCACCGAAGATCAGGCTGGGCAGCACGGTTCCCATCATATTGAGGTCAATAACGGAGCGCCAGTCAGCGGCCGAGGTCGAGAATATATCCGCATCGGGCATCACGGTGGCACCGGCGCGGTTACCGCCGGCGGCATTGACCAGGATGGTGGGCCGGCCCCAGTTTTTTTTCAGCTCGGCCAGCGCTTCGCGCAAAGAACCTTCGTCGGTTACGTCACAAGCAAGCGCGAGGGTTGGGTTGCCACTTTTATCCGTCAATTCCTTACAGGCACTTTCGAGTTTTGACTTGGTTCTGCTCAGCAAGGCCACCTTAGCGCCTGACTGAGAAAGTGCGTGGGCCATCGCCATGCCAAGCACACCGGCCCCGCCGGTAAGTACGGCTACTTGGCCGTTTAGATCCGCTGATAGATTTATCATGCCACAAATAAAAGAATATTAGCTGAATTCTTTGTCTTTACGACATGGAAAGATCATCCGGGAGGGCTGGCAATCGTTACCCTAACTATAGCTGTATTGACCTCTCTACTTCCAATATCCTCCCCCTCGGAGAAGGAAAATTGTTCCTTTACCTCAGTGTTAACAATCTGCTGAACACAGTAAAACTTCCGAAGCTACGCCTACGATGCTACCTACCAGAATCAATCCGAGGAGATATTCTCAAGGCGGATCAATTTTGTGGCAGGGGTGACAACTGGAAATAATCGCTTTTATGGCTAAATGTAAATTTATTTACATTTTGTTGTTTTTGTCCGTTCTAACACCTAGATTTATCTCCACCAAACCACCCATACTATTATGATTCCAACTAATTTCTGGCTTACTTTTCTGTTTGCCCTGGCACCAATGGCGGTCGGCGCAATCTACTACGGTCCCCTTTTTGGTAAAGCCTGGCAATGCGAAACAGGCATCACCGATGCACAACTGGAGAACGGCAACATGCTGAAAATTCTCGGCCTCTCTTACCTATACAGTGTCATCCTGGCCACTTTTCTTCCGCTACTGGTGGTACACCAAACGGGACTATCCGGTATGTTCGGTATGCTCCCCGAATGGGCGGAAAGTGGCAGTACGCTCTGGCAGGACCTGAATGTGCTTGACGAGAAATGGGGCATGTACTCCCGCCACCTTCACTTCGGTCATGGTGCGCTACACGGTGCTCTCGGCGTAATCGCCATCGTTGCGCCTGTCATTTGCATCAACGGGCTTTTTGAACGTAAGAGTTGGAAGTATATGTTGATTCACGTAGGCTACTGGGTTATTGCAATGGCCCTGATGGGCGGACTGGTTTGTCAGTTTTTGGATTGGCCGCTACCGATGTAGTGTATCTTTACCTCATGGAGTATCACTTCGGTGCCTACCCGCGTAACCAGCGGTTGGCCCTATTGGTCGTTCTTGTTGCTGCGCTGTTTATTACTTGGCTGGCGGGCTCCTTGCTGTCATCAGGAGCAAATTCTTCAGCCACGACATTGGCGGCAGCAGCCGACCTGCGCCAGGGTCTGATGGTGCAAGAGCATCAGCAGTTTGGCCCGGCACCCGAAGCTTTTTCCTTTGATCCAAATACTGTTTCCCTGGAGGAGCTCCAACGCCTTGGCCTGAACGATAAGCAGGCGCTGAGCTGGCTGAAATTTCGGGGTAGCCGTAGTAATGCCTTTAAAAGCCCGGAGGAAATTGGCAAGTTATTTTTGTTGAGCAAGGAAGACAAGGCACGACTGATCCCGTTAGCTTACGTGGCTGAAACGGGTGAAAAGTCGGCGCGCACGCAGGTGCAAAGTTTTGCCTTCGATCCCAACACCGTCTCAGCGCAGGATTTGCAGCGGCTGGGTCTAAGCCCTAAGCAGGCATCTGCCTTCATCAACTATCGTAGCAAGGCGAAGTATGGCCGTGCCTTTCGTATGGCGGAAGACCTGAGGCGAATAAGGACGATGTCTGATGAACAGAAAGACCACCTGATCAGCTTAGCGGAGATTCCTCCTGAGGAGCCAGCGCCCGTCGTTGCCGCACAACAGTTTTCCTTTGACCCCAACACCATTTCGGCGGATAGTTTCCAGCTACTGGGCTTCCCGGCCTGGCAAGCAAAGTCCTTGCTCCGCTACCGGGGCGACCGGGCCATTACCTTCCGGAGAGCGACGGACCTGCGGCGGGTGAAGTCGCTGGATTCGGCGCTCGTTGAGGCCGTTATTCCGTTGGTTCGCCTTGCTCCTCCAACGTCCACTGCACCAGCGTCAGCGCCCAATGACGCAGCACCGGCAACCTACGCCTACACCCCAAAGGTTCCTCCTCCCCCACCCGGATCCGTAGACATCAATACGGCGGATACTTCCGTCTGGAAATCCATCCCCGGCATCGGCTCTTACCGCGCTAAGCGCATCGTTCGATTTCGCGAAGTACTGGGCGGATTTGTGTCCGTTGATCAGGTCCGGGATACGCGTGGCTTACCCGATTCTACCTTTCAGGTCATGTTACCCTACCTGAAGGCAAGTCCCATTCCGCGACTCTTATTCATCAATCGGGCGTCGTACGATGCGTTGAAAAGGCATCCCTACATCAACCGTAATCTGGCGAATTCCATCGTGAAGAACCGGGAAAAATTTGGCCGCTTCAATGGCCCGGAGGATTTGCGACGTTTACGACTCATTACGGATAAGAACCTGCCAACCTTATTGCCTTATTTTTCGTTTGAGTGACTTTGCGAAATGTTCGAAAATACTCTCGAAGAGCCAACAGACCAAAATACCAACAGACTAACGCACTAATATGTCCAACCTCTTCTCCCTAATCGGCAACACCCCTCTTCTCGACCTCTCCGACCTAAGCGACAACCCCGCCGTTCAGGTTTTCGGCAAACTGGAAGGGCAGAACCCCGGAGGCAGCGTCAAAGACCGCGCTGCCCTCAGCATGGTGCTCGGAGCCTGGGAGCGCGGCGATCTGGACGGAGGCAAATCCATCGTAGAGGCCACCAGCGGAAATACTGGCATCGCCATGGCGATGATCTGCGCTAAGCTGCGTATTCCCATTACCCTGGTCTTACCCGAAAATGCTACCAAAGAGCGGATCGGGACCATGCGTGCTTATGGTGCTGAAGTCATCCTTACTCCCGCCGAAAAAACCATCGAATACAGCCGTGAATTAGCGCAGGAAATGGAGGATTCCGGCGACTACGTCCAGCTCAACCAGTTCGCCAACGACGATAACTGGAAGGCGCACTACCGAACCACCGGTCCGGAAATCTGGAAACAAACCGACGGAAAGATCACCCACTTTGTCTCCAGCATGGGCACTACCGGCACCATCACCGGAACGGGGAGGTACCTCCACGAGCGAAGCGCGGAGGTTACCATAGTCGGCGTTCAACCTACTGACGGAAGCCGTATTCCCGGTATTCGCCGCTGGAGCCCGGCCTTCCTGCCGAAAATTTACGATGAATCCGTAATAGACCGAAAGATCGACGTCAGCCAGGACGAAGCCATTGCCACCATGCGCAAGCTCGCCCGGGAGGCCGGACTTTTCGCGGGCATGAGCTCAGGCGGTTCAACCGCTGCTGCCCTGCGGCTAGCCGAAGAGCTGGAAGAGGGGCTCATCGTTTGCATTATTTGTGACCGGGGGGATCGGTATTTGAGTGGGGGGTTGTATGACTAGTACAGTGCAATCGCAAGAAATCCCCTCCCACCCCTCCCCCAGGGCTAACGCATACTATGAAATTAATCTAATTGGGTTTATCTGCTGTTGGTGAGTCATGCAAAGCAAAGAAACACCTAATCTGTCCATTGACCCCCTACCAGGCATCCATCAAATTACTGATCCAAGAGATTCCTACCTCGTCCGTTACCCACTTCCCGAGGTGTTATTTTTAGTGGTTGCGGCTTCGGTCAGCTACTGCGATAAACTTACCGAGATGGCCGTTTTCGGAGAAGAGAAATTAGAATGGCTTCGCAAGTACTATCCGTACAAACATGGAGCTCCATCTCATGATACTTTGGGTAGGGTTCTGAGTCTGATTGAGCGGCGTTCCTTTGAGCGGTGGTTCATGACCTGGGTCGCTGAGACCTTTGACCTGGAAGCCAACGAACTTATAAACTTTGATGGCAAACGACTAGCGGGTAGCGCCAACAAAATGGACCAGTCTAAAAAGAAGGATGAAGGCGGCAAATATGCCAAGTTAGTTGTGAATGCTTTTGCCGCAGGTAGTGGTATTGTTATGGGGCAATGCGACGTATCGAGTAAACTCAGCGAGATCAAAGGTGCAAAGCAACTCCTTGAAGATCTGTCAGTTGAAGGCTGCTGCATCAGTGGTGATGCGAACTTCTGTGGCCGTGAGTTCCTTGAACTCATCATTGATAAACGGGCTGATTACCTCATGGCACTGAAGGGAAAGAGCCCCCTTTTGCACCAAGCTGCTCAAGATGCTTTCGCTGATGAGTCGGTGACTAAATCTGTTTACCTTACAGAAGAAACGGGACACGGACGTGAAGAAAAACGTACTTACCGAAGCATTTCCGTTACCGCCTTGCCATTGGATATTACCGCTAGCTATTGCCGTTTAGCACAGATAATCGAAGTGACGCGCGAGCGAAGAATTACTCGCAAAGCAGCCGAACCAAGCCTAGAGGTTCACTACTATATTACTAGTCTTGATAGTCCTGTAGAGAACTTAGCAAGTAAAGTTCGCGGACACTGGAGTATAGAAAACAGACTTCATTGGACACTTGATGTCACTTTCGGAGAAGATGAGAATAGAGCTCGGACAGCGAATCTGGCATCCAACTGTAGTTTGATCCGAAAAATGAGCATTAATCTACATGCAGATGGACCAAGTAAGGTTGGCGTGAAGCATAAGCGAATGCGAGCAATGTGGTCTGATAAAACGCGCGATAAGGTTTTTGCAGATAGTATGCGTTAGCCCTGC
>Ga0115031_1001724_pt1 | contig 16180 bp, 13 predicted proteins | sample Maine_Asex4_meta_FD_87301 | JGI IMG/M metagenome (GOLD analysis project Ga0115031, IMG submission 87301) | Marine algal microbial communities from Maine, USA - Maine_Asex4_metaG | ecosystem: Host-associated > Algae > Red algae > Unclassified | place: Maine, USA | collected 2015-01-05
ATGCTGGCGCCCGAGGCCACCGCCCGGACCACCTCCTCGAAAAGGTGGCGCTGCGTCGAGGCGGCCGCGTAGGTCTCCAGACGCACTTCCCCCTCGCCGTCGCGCACCCCGGGCCTCGTGATCTCCTCCTTTTCGCCGCCGAGGTAGGCCACTCCGCGCTCGCTGCCCGCGCGGCGTCACCCCGCTTCCGGATCCGGGTGGTAGGCCGGACCGCACAGCGCCTCGACCTCCTGCGCCATCGCCTCGAAGAGCGCCGCTCGGACTGCCGTCCTTGAAATCTCTGCTAGCAGATTTGCTGCCTCTTGCTCCCCGCCTTGCAGGAAGGCGGCTTTCAGTGTTTCACGTGTCATGGTGGTGGTTGGTTCTGTTTTCACAGCCCACGCTTCTCGTGGGTGAACCAACCGCCATCACAGTTTTAACGACTCAGCGGACACTTCCCACGATGCCATTCCGACACTTGTGGTCTGGATCTGACCCTCGATCCCTTTGGTTATCTCGTTGACCTGGCTCTTTAGCTGAGCTTGCGAGGCGCTGCGGAAGGCCTCAGTAAAACGGGCTTTGCAGCTGCCTGCGTTTCTTCCTGATTGCGCTGCCGCAAACCAACGGTGCAGGGCCTTACCCTCTCCATCAGGCTCAGGCGACGCCCCTCGGCAGAAAACACGACCAGTCCGCCGAGAAGAAAGAAAATCAGATGTGACGTCGGGAAAATCGAGAACAGGTTTCCCGAAGCGACCGAAGTGATAATGACCGCAATGGCCGTGCCCAAGATGAGATTACAGGTGTCGAGTTCATGCTTGAGAAGAATTTCCAGAAGGTATCTATGAGTTCGGTAGACAGCGTAGACCAGTAGAAGTATGAACATAAAAACCGGTATGGCCCCTAGCCGAAGCAGTGAGCCGGTGAGAAGGTCGTGACTTGCGCCGATCGTTCCTTCGAATTTTTCCCTGTCTTCGGTGTTCATGCCGAACAGGGTCCAAGCTTCCGTATTGCCGAACACGGCGGCAAAGCCTTCTAGACGAGCTGCGTAGGTGCCGACCCGCAGGGACTGCTCGAGTGAGGTTCCCTCTTCCAATTGAAAGGCACTAGCGATTTCAAGACCTACCCGTTCCAACAGGCGCTGTTCGACAATGATTTCACTCGTACCCATCAAAATTCCGAGGGGGATGAGGATCGATGCATAGCCGAAAATCAAGGTTAGCTTCGACCTGAAAAAGACGGTTAAGCCGATTACCATCACGAAACAGGCCCACGTCGAGCGGTTGAAGCCGTGGAAGAAGGCAATGAAGTAAAAAATGGCCAAGATGACCGATGGCAAAATGCTGTACGGCAAGGATCGCAAGCTGGCCCCCCCCCCCTTGGGCTTGATTACGCCAAATAGCGCAATCACCGTGCAAATCATCATCACCATCCCGTAGCAACCCGAACTCATGGTGGAGAAGGGACGAGGTTTCAGCCCATCCAACTGCAGCCCGAGTGCCTCGACGTTGATCGAAAACCCTGACTCCAGGTAGAGCACCTCAAAATCTTGAAGACCTCCATATCTCTGAAAAATTCCGTAGGCGGCAGATGGAAGAAACACGATAAGAATCATCTGGCAGGCTCGCAAAAAGGCCTCCCTTGTGGGAAAGAGAAGTGGCACGACGAAAAGAAAGACCGCCCCCGCACTTTGATCGACCGCCATTTTCATGGCCGCGAGCGGAGACCCGGTGGTGAGCACTCCACTAACAATCGTGAGCACGTTGAACAGCATTGCCGCTCCGAAGAGAAGGAAGTCTCGCTTCTTCGGCACGTAGCTGCCGACAATAATCCGAAAGAGGAAGTTCAAGGAGAGACCTAGCAGGACAGCTGGCCCGATCGCCAACACGGCCACGATGTCGAATCCCCCGAACCGCCCCTCCACCACCAGCAAGCGCTTGAGCAGTCCCGAATAGCCGGCGGTCACGAAAAAAAAGCCCAAACTGATCTTGGGCACGAAAAGACCGAGCAGAAATCCAATGACCACGAGTTTTCTCGAGGTGTTTCCCAGCGTGTTGCCGCCATGAGAGAAAACCGAATAGGCAAGCCATAGGGAGATGATGATGCCAAAGGCGGCAACAATGGCGCGAGTAGCGGTTGAATTCATGGGGATTCGGTGATCTCGTTAGAGGGAGCGAAAGGAATTTTCGAGGAACTGGCTGAGTCCATCATCACTCAGGAATGGTGGCTTGCCATCAATTCCTTGCGGTCAAGGGATGCTGTCCCCAACTTGCCGACGACAACCCCGCTGGCAAGATTGGCAATCTCGGCTGCCTTGACAGCTCCCAGTCCCCCGGAAGCAAGGCCGAGCGTTAGAAGGGCAATCGCTGTGTCTCCTGCTCCGGAGACGTCGAAAACTTCCCGGGCGCACGTGGGAATGTGATGCGGATTCTTACCGGGCTCGAAGAGCATCATGCCGTCTCTTCCAAGAGTGACGAGAAGGTGAGGCGTCCGCCACCGATCCAGCAGAAGTCGCCCGACCTCGAGAAGAGGCTCATCCTTCAGCGGAGAACCACCTATCCTCTGGTCCTTGACCCCAGCGGACTCGAAGGCCTCCTTGCGGTTCGGCTTGACCGCAGTCGCACCCGCCCACTCAAGAGGGTTGTCCGGGTGTGGATCGACGGTGGTTGGGGTCCCTGTTGCCTGTGCCAGCTGAAGGATTCTCCCCACGAGGTCGGCGTCGAAGAGTCCCTTGGCGTAGTCCTCCAAAATGAGAGCATCAAGATCCCCGATCTCCTCCTCCAACCCCTGCAACAGGCGCCGCCGATCCTCCTCGACCAGGGAGAGCGGCATCTCACGGTCGATTCGGACCACCTGCTGTTGCCGAGCCACGATTCGAGTCTTCCGAGTCGTGGGAAAACCGGGCACAGAGATGAGCAGTTCGGTGGCTGTTCCCGCCTCCTCTAAACTGCGGCGGAGCTGATCGCCAGCCTCGTCCTGTCCAAGAACGCCGCAGACAAGGGTTCGACCAGCGAAGGACACCAGATTCCGCGCAACGTTGGCCGCGCCACCCGGGTAGAAGCTCTCTTCGGTCACATGAACGACAGGCACCGGTGCTTCAGGCGAAATACGGTCAACGGAACCGGTTACAAAGCGATCGAGCATGACGTCACCGATCACGCCGATCCGGAGCTTGCGAAAGCAGGAGATCGCTTCTTCAAGCTCGACCCTGGTAAGTCCAGGAGGCAGACTTGCAGCGCTAGCAGTCATCGATTTGATCCCGGTTGAGCGCACGCCGCGACCGCACGGCATCGGCAAGCCCTTCCAGCATCCCCTCGGTCGTTGCCCAGTCGACACAGGCGTCCGTGATGCTCTGGCCGTAGACGAGGCAGTCCGGTGTTGCGATTTTCTGTGCCCCGGCCACCAGATGACTCTCGATCATCACCCCGGCAATCCCCGTTTCTCCGGACGCGACCTGAGCCGCGACTTCTCGCGCCACTAGAGGCTGGCGATCGTGATCCTTCAGACTGTTTCCATGACTGCAATCAACCATCAGGTAGGGAGGCAGATCCGACGCACGCAACTGCCCAAGAACTTGCTGCACGGCTTCCGCATGGTGATTGGGCCCCGAGGAGGCACCGCGGAGAATGACATGACAGCTGGGGTTTCCAGATGTCGTCACGATGGCAGCCACTCCTTCCTTGGTTACGGAAAGAAAATGATGCGAACCGACAGCCGCACCGATCGCGTCGCGCGCGATCTCAATGTTGCCGTCCGTTCCGTTCTTGAAGCCCACGGGCATCGACAGGCCCGAGGCCAGCTGGCGGTGAATCTGGCTTTCGGTGGTGCGCGCGCCAATTGCACCCCAAGCAACCAGGTCGGCGATGTATTGCGGGGTAATCGTGTCGAGAAACTCGGTGCCTGCGGGAATCCCCCTCGCGGCTAGCTCGAGAAGCAACTGGCGGGCAAGTCCCAGTCCCTCATTGATCTCACAGGTTCCATCCAGGGCCGGGTCATTGACGTACCCCTTCCAGCCAACCGTTGTGCGCGGCTTTTCGAAGTACACCCTCATCAGGAGATGCAGGTCTTTCTCATGCCTGCGCGCCGCCTTGGACAGAAGCTCGCCATATTCCAAAGCCGCCTTTTCATCATGGATGGAGCAAGGCCCCACGATCGCCAGCAGCCGGTCGTCACGGCCGGCGAGGATCATCTCGGCATCCTTCCGTGCTTTGGAGACGAGCTCGGCCGCCTGTTCGGACACGGGAAGTCGGCCAATCAGCCCTGCGGGCGGATCGAGGGGGCGAATCTTCGAGATTCGAAGGTCGTCGGTGGTGGTGGCTGCTTCGGTCATCCGCGTCGATTTTCTCTCGTAGATTGGGCATTGGGCCCAATCTGCCCAAGAGGAGCAGAGAGACGGCGATCTTCCATGCAAACCCACCCTCTTGCAAATGATTCAGGCAAGGCCGACGGTCACAATCCATGGAACACTCCGGCACACCGGCTGCACGCGAACTGGTCCTAGCCGGGGGCGGACACAGTCACGCACTGATTCTGCGAATGGCTGGCATGAAACCGCTTGAGGGAGTGCGCATCACGCTTGTCACAGATGCGGAGACCGCACCTTACTCGGGTATGCTGCCGGGGCACGTGGCCGGCTTTTACTCGACCGAGGAGGCTCATATCGATCTCCGAAGGCTGGCGGGCTTTGCAGGGGCGCGGTTTGTGAAGGCCCGGGTCGTCGGGCTGAACGCAGCCGAACAGCGGCTACACCTCGAGGGCCGGCCCTCGATTCGATACGATCAACTCTCTATCAACGTGGGAAGCACGCCCATGTCTGTCACGGTCCCCGGTGCCCGTCGCTTCGCGGTATCTGCCAAGCCGGTCGGCCCATTTCTGGAACGCTGGAACGAGTACGTGGGCCGCGCCAGCAAGCCCGCCGGACTGGCCGTTGTTGGCGGCGGGGCTGGCGGTGTCGAACTGTCCCTTTCCGCGCGGGCCCGGCTTGGTCCCCAAATTCCGGTCCGCCTGATTCAGAAGGGCCCTTTCATCCTGCCCTCTCACAATCCGAAAGTCCGGGTCCTTTTCGAGCAGTTGCTCAAAGAAAGAAGCGTCGAAATTCGAACGGGCGACCCAGTCGTGGAGGTCAATGCAGAGGGTGTCGTCCTCGAATCAGGCGTACACATCGAGGCAGACCTGACGACCTGGGTCACCGATGCATCGGCTCCGGCGTGGATCGCGGAATCAGGTCTTGCAGTGGACGATCGAGGCTTTCTTCTCGTTTCCGAAGAACTCCAGAGCCATTCCCACCCCACTGTTTTCGGAGCGGGCGACGTCGCCACGATGAAGGACGACCCTAGACCAAAGTCAGGCGTCTTCGCCGTGCGCATGGCAAAGCCGCTATGGGAAAACCTGCGCCGCAGCTTGTCCGGCCGGCCACTGCGACCTTTCCGGCCCCAGAAGAACTTTCTCAGCTTAATTGGCACTGGCGACGGGGAGGCGATCGCCTCAAGAGGAGCTTTGGCCAGCCGGGGAGCCTGGCTCTGGCGGCTCAAGGATCGGATCGACCGCAAGTTCATGGCGAAGTTCGAGGACCTTCCGAAAATGGACGAGTTGGCGCCCGTGCCGAAAGGGGCCAGTCAACGTGCTGGGAACCAGATCAACGGCCTCGAAGAACTCAGGCGTCATGCCACGATGCGCTGTCTGGGCTGTGCCGCCAAGGTAGGCGCCTCGGTTCTCTCTGGAGCACTATCAAGGCTGCGCGCCAGTTATCCCGGCGATGGTCTTCTCGCCGACGACGAAGGCCCCGAGGATGCCTTCGTCACGTCGATTCCCGAGGGAACTTCGCTCGTGCAGACCGTTGACTACATGCCTACGCTGATCAGCGACCCGTGGCTCTTCGGACGAATCGCCGCTCTTCACTCTCTCAGCGATCTTTTTGCGATGGGCGCGGAGGCAGACAGCGTACTGGCTCTGGTTCTCGTCCCCTTTGCCAGTGATGAAATTATTGAAGAAGATCTCTTTCAGGCCCTTGCCGGGGTCGTCCACGAACTTGACCGGCTGGGCCTGCAATTGGGTGGAGGACACACCGCCGAGGGCTCCCAACTGGCACTCGGCCTCACCTGCAACGGACACCTCCCCGCCGGGGAACTTCTCCGCAAGGGCGCCCTCCGGGAAGGCGATCAATTGATCCTCACCAAGGCCCTCGGTACAGGCACGATCTTTGCCACCGACATGAGAGGCGAAGCACCCCGCGGCGCTGTCGCCGGCGCTCTTGAGTCAATGCTGCGCCCCAATGCCGAGGCCGGTCGCATCTTCCGCGAACACGGATCTCTTGGATGCACGGACGTCACCGGCTTTGGGCTGGTCGGGCACCTCGCGGAAATGCTCCGGCCAAGCGGCCTCACCGCGACGCTTCAACTTGACCAAGTGCCACTTTTGCAGGGAGCGCCGGAGTGCGCGCGAAAGGGTCATCTAAGCTCGTTGCAGAACCAAAACGCCAAGGCCGCATCGGTGATCGCAAATCCGCCGCAACCGGGCAAGGAGCCCTCGGGCTGGCCCCTTCTGTTTGATCCGCAGACCTCTGGCGGGTTGCTGGGTGGCATCAATCCTGCAAACGTCGACGCCTGTCTTGATGCGCTTCGACAAGGTGGAGACGCACCGGTCGTGATCGGCGAGGTCGGAACGAAGGCAGACGGCTCGGGGGCCCTGATTCGGATTCAGTGATCAGAACATTTCTCCGGGAGGGCTGAGGTAGGAGTCCTTGGTCATGACTCGGCCCGCGTTCGGATCGATCATGACCTGCCGGATCTGCCACGCAGTGCCGGGCTTTCCCTGCTTCGAGTATCGCCAGATCTGTGGAACACTGGGACGTCCCGGTTCCGAGGGAGTCCAGTCCTCTCGATGCACGAGCGTGTTGGCGGCACCTCCCGAGTAGTATGCGTAATTTCGGGAAAATGGCTCTCCCAGAAGTTCCACGACTCGCTTCGACTTCATCTCGGGGACCACTTCCTCAAATGCAACAGCCGAATATCCGCTGGTGAACACCGTGTTGGTGCGCGAGCAACTCACATTCGCCAGCCCGAGAGCGGTCAGGATGACCCATCCAAACACTAGTTTCTTCATGGCGCGCCTCCTTTCTCAATCAAATCCCTGTCATTCAGCATTCGAGTAATCCACAGGCGGATGAGCTCTTGGCTCGTATCCATCGCGAGAAATGGACCGATCGCATAGTGATACTGACGCCACGCATCATCCCACTGGCCCCATGTATGGTAGTGAATTCCCATGGCCAGTCGAACCTTGCCGTCCCTTGGAGCCCTCCGGGCAGCTTCGAGAAAGGCCTCTTCGGCCAGTTGGTAGTTGCCTCTGGTATCATGGATTTTCCCAAGGAGAAGAAGGTTCTCCACGTGAGCAGGATCGAGTTGTCGGCAACGCATGGAGTCGTTGAGGGCGGCGTCCAGATAGGCCTCCTTTGCGGAGGACTCAGCAAGTCCAAAGGCGGTCATTGCAAGATTCGAGGCTGAAAAGTAAAGGCCTCGGGTGTTCTGTGGATCCTTGCCCGTGATTTGATCCAGAAGTTTCTGCCGCTCTGCTCGATCGTTCGGGGCGATCTGCCGTGACCGATGAAAAAGAAGATCATTTCCGGCAAATTTGATACTTGCGAGGAGAATGCCCGTTCCCGAGCAGAAAAGGAGGGCTGCCGCCATCCACTTCGATGGGAAAGCCGCAGAAGACGAGCGCGTCCGCTGCGGAACGGCGAGAATGCCGAGGCAAAGGGCGGCAAGAAGCGCCGTCGCGGGAATGTGGAAATGCAGATCAAAGTAGGCGTGGAACAAATTTGCTCCGAGTCCGGCGAGCGCTCCGATCACGATCCCGCGCCGTAGGGCGGTTGGCTCCTCATCTGACAAATCCCGTGAACTCGGCAGAGTGCGGCGCACTCCTGTCCAGAAATGCAGCGCTGCACAGATGCCAATGACGCTCAGGCCCACAAGCCCATACTCCGCGAGCGCCTGATGATACTCGGCATGGGCATAAAAGGCGATGCCCGAGTGAAGAGGATAACTGGGCGGGCGCTCCTGCCTGAAGAACCGGCGAAAGCTCCCTGCACCCGTGCCGAAGGCTGGACTGGTCTTCCACTGCTCAATGGCAACGTCCCGCAGGCTCTCGCGGTACTGGTCGCGGGAAATCCCGTCGATGAGGCTAAGCCCTGGCACCCGAGTCTCGAGCAGGGAGATCACCCTGGGCAAAGCGAAAGAGATGACCAACGCAAGGATCGCCAGACCGGCAGCCGCGACGAGAATGGCGCGGCGCGGGTTCTGCCAGACCAAACTGCGGATCATGGACAAGAGAAGGAAAATCGCCATGCCGATGCCGGTAGCGGCAACTCCGGCTCTGCTTTTCGTCATGATGACAAGAACGATTCCAAGCGCTCCGCCAGCGAGAAGGACGATCTTCCAGCCCGTCGCCAATCTGCCGTTAACTGCCGCCCCGAGGAGGAGAAAGACAAAAAGATCCAACCACGCGGCAAAGTGGTTGGGCGCAGTGAAAAGTGCCGTCGCCCGATCTTGAAACTGTCCTCCTGAAAAGCCCGGTACGAGGTGAAAGTCGGGGTTGACCGTCGATGAGATTACAAAGCCCGCAAGATGTCCGCCGAAGACAATCAGCAGAAAAATGAGCAGGAACTTGAGCGCCCTGTCGGAAGAAAGGAGGGTGACGGTCGAGAGGTAGACAATCAGAACGGTGCCCAGCAGAAAAAGGTCAGGTCGTGCCGCGTAGGAAACCGGAGACAGTGCTGCCCGCAGCCCCAGGTAGAAAACGGTGACCACAACGGCGCCCACGCAGGACAAGGGAAGAAAACTCAATCGCGACGAGCCCTGCAGAAGAAGCGTCGCCGCAGTGAGAACGCCACTTAGGCCGAGCACCACGACCGCCGGCCAAAAAAGCAACGAGTTTAAGCTGGTCCCGAGCCAAGACGCCAATAGAAGGCCGAGGAAAAGAACCGAAAGGGCGAGGCTACGCAAAGGCCCGGCAAGGAGTGGAAAGGGGGTCATGGATCGTCTGCAAAATGAGAATGGCGTCGAAAGAGTGCGAGAGCAAGGGGCAGAAGACCTCTGATCATCATAGGCCCAAGACTATAATAGGTGATCCTTGAGAATCGCTGCAGGCGAGATAGTTGTTGATTGCGCGATCCTAGTCGCCCCTATATGCCACCGACCCATGAGCGCGGCGAAGCACACCAACGACCAAGGGGCGGAGGCAGTCTCGCCCCGAGCGAGCTCTACGCCGGGGGTTTTTGTGCGATTTTCAAGTCTCGATCAGTGGCGAGGCTGGGCGATGATTTTTGTCCTGATCAATCACGGTCTGAAATGGACGGGCACTGTCCAGGGGCTGGGACGTACCGAGGTCAACCTGTTCTTCGTGATCTCAGGTCTGCTGACAGCCATCAGCTTGGAATCGATCAGAAAAAAAAACCAAAATGTTTTTGTCGAGCTGCCTCGAAAACGTGCTTGGCGCATCGTGCCGACCCTGCTGGCCTTCGTGCTGCTCTGCTGCGCAGTTCGCGCCCTGCAGGGCAATGAAGAAAGCTGGCCGGGGTTCCTCTATCCCTTCTGGGCAAACTATGCATCCCCTAAAGGCGGATTCAGCCACTTGTGGAGCATCGCCTGCGAGATGCATTTTTATCTACTCAGCCCACTTGTGTTCTGGATCGGCACCCGAGGCAAGGCAGGAGCTGTGGCTCTTGGGGTCATCTTTCTGGCTCTCTGCGCCTGCGCCGCCGCAAACGCCTATCTTCAGATTCTCATTGAAAAGCCAATTCAGCTAAAAGCCCTGTTTGATAATAAATACAGTACTCATGTTGCCGTCTGGCCGATGCTTCTCGGGTTTGCGTGGTACCTGAATCGATTCCGCATCCCAGAATGGCTCGCCGTTCGCTTTCGGAAGCATCTTGTGGCCCTCATGGTGATCGCTCATGCCGCTTTGATCGGAATCCTCTATGTCGGCTCTCCGGCCCTCACGGTCCTCGTCTCCGTTGGACTAATCCCATTGTTGTTCTTTACCTTTCAGGAAAAGCGGGCTCTTGGCGGGAAACTAGGCAGCGCACTCGTGTGGGTCGGTCAGCGGACTTTTTCGATTTATCTCATTCAGCAAATGCTGACTCTCGAACTTCCAGCACCAAAGGAGTGGAGACCCTTGGGGGCTCTTCTTGCCCTTCCTCTCGGAGCAATCTTCTACTTTCTCGTTGAAAAGCGGTTCGTCGCCTCGCACTCGAAAAGCACCTAGTACTGCGACCGATCTAAAATGATGGATAAACGTGACGGAGCTTGGTCAGGGCGTCCTTGGATCGGAACTGCCAGTCGATCGTGCTCTTCTCGCTGTTGCGTCGCTTCACGGCGGCTCCACGCGGTGAACTCGGGCTGGAAGGCAAGCAGTCTCTGGAACAGATCGCAGTGAGCGTGGGTCGCGCCCGCTCCTGCATCCAGCGGTGTTTCGACTTGTACCGCTCCGGCGGGACAGCCGGTCTGCTAGGGCAGGGCGTCCAGGGAAGGTGGTTGCCAAGGTGGCCGAAGCGATTTCGTAGAAGTTGCGCGAAGGAGATTTCCGTACTGCGGACCAGGCACGAAACTGGCTCTCTCAGTAGCACGGTGTGGAGGTGAAGGGCTCCGCCTCGTTCACAGAAATCAGAATCCTGAGCAGCGTGCGGCCTTCAAGACCACGCTCTGCGACCAACTCGATGAGTTGGCGATCGAGCCGGAAAAGCGTGTGAGCATCTGGGTTCAGAACGAGATGCGCCTCATGACCATCATGAGGCGGGTTTGGGGAGTCCGGGGTATCCGCGTGATCCGTAGAAGCCAGCAGAAGTTTGACTGCGGTCATCTCTTTGGTTCGGTGGAGTTCACCGGCCGGGAACGGAGTTCACCTACCGGCAGCATTCCACCAAGGAGACCACCTTGTTCCATTTCCGCCAGGTGGCGAAAACCGACCCCGACGCCGTGCATGTGTTGAGAACTGAGACGGTCGTTCACTTGTTACTCTGTGGCTTCGTCACTGAGCCCGTGAAACTTCTGCACCACCAGCATCCTGAACATCAACATCGGGTCGCAGGGCATTCGCCCGCCCTTGCTCCAGTCCCGCCGGTATTGCGGGTGACCTGTTCGAGAACCGGGCGAAACATCTCCCAGTCGATCACTTCCTTGAAGCTTGAGGAGACCTCCGGTCGCTACGGTGGCCTGCTGATGCTCGATGGCGGAGAACAAGCTGCCCCCTTTGCGTTGCTCTCGGCAGTTCACGCTTCGCCTTCGAACCTCGGCAACCATCTCGCACGTAAAAATCTCATGAATCGGTTTCCGGAGGTGCCCAATATACCCAAATTCTGTCAGTTCTTAGTACTAGATCGGCAGCACGGCGACATAAAAATACCCTTTTACACCTCGTCGGCAGCGGTCGCCGTAAGGACTTCCTCCACGGTGGTGATGCCTTCGCTCGCTTTCTTCCAGCCGTACTGCCTCATCGGGACCATGCCGTCAGCGATCGCCTGAGGCCGAATCTCGCCGGCGTTGGCGCCTCGAGTGACGAGGTCGCCAACCTTTCGGGAGAGGACGCAGATTTCCATGATGGCCATCCGGCCGAGGTAGCCACTCTGCCGGCACTCGCGGCATCCGACGGGTTGACGGATGCCCTCCCTTCCTTCGTGAGGAAATCCGATCGAGTCGAGGTATTCGGGAGATAATTCCGCCGGCTTGCTGCAGTGCGGACAGAGGGTCCGCACGAGTCGCTGAGCGAGAAAGGCTCGAACAGACGAAGTGATGAGAAACGGTTCGACGCCCATGTCGACCAGGCGGCTGATCCCGCCCACGGCGTCGTTGGTGTGGAGAGTGGAGAAGACGAGGTGCCCCGTGAGGGCGCCGCGGACGGCGATCTCGGTGGTCTCCAGATCCCGCATCTCCCCAACCATGATGATGTTCGGATCACCTCGGAGGATGGAGCGGAGCCCGCTTGCGAAGGTCAGGTCGATGTCCGGCTTGACCGCGATCTGAACGACGCCGTCGAGCTTGTTCTCGACGGGATCCTCGATGGTGACGATCCGGGTATCCTTGGTATTCAGGATCCGCAGGAAGGTGTAGAGGGTGGTCGATTTTCCGGAGCCGGTAGGTCCTGTGACGAGGATGATGCCGTTGGGCAGATCCAGCAGCTCGCGGATGGTGTCGGCCAACTTGGGGTCGAGCCCGAGTTTGTCGAAGTCGTAGCTCTCGCGGCGCAGCAGCCGGAGGGAAACGGACTCTCCATTGACCGATGGGATCGTGGCCACGCGGACGTCGATCGGGTTTCCCTCGAGTTCGAGGTTGATGCGCCCGTCCTGGGGAAGCCGGCGTTCGGCGATGTCCAGGTCCGCCATGATCTTCAGCCGGGAGATGAGAGCTGAACGTAGGAGACGCACGTTTGGGGGCACGGTCACCTCCTGCAGAGCCCCGTCGATCCGGTAGCGGATGCGCAGGTCGCTCTCGAGCGGCTCGAAGTGGATGTCCGTGGCCCGCTGGTCCAATGCCTCCCGAAACACCTGATTGACGAAGCTCATGACCGTCGCCTCCTCGTCTTCCTCGTCGAGGACGTTCACTTCCTGGGAAAGCTCATCGTCGTCTCCAAGATCTTCGCGGTCCTCCACGAGTTCCTCGAAATTCTCGGCGCCGACCCCGTACCCGATCCGCAGAGACTCGAGGATCTGGTGTCGACTGGAAATCGCCCAGGAGACGTCCTGCGACAACTCGACGCCGACGGCCTGTCTGGCGGGCAGGTCAAAAGGGTCGAAGGTGAGCAGCGTCACGTCCCCTCCCCCAAGTCTCCCGGGAAGGAGGCGATGCCGCAGGGCCAGTTTCGCAGGGAAGCGGTTGTGGAGAGGCTCATCGAGTTCCACTTCCGACTCGGCCATGAATTCCATGCCCAGGGTTGCGGCAAGTTTCTGAAGGAAGATGGTCTCGTCGACCCCACCTCGGTCGAGAATCGTTTCCACCAGAGAAGCCCCGATTTTCGAGGCCTCCTCCAGATCACGCTCGCATGCTTCCCGGTCGGTCGGGCCGGACTGAGAGGCGAGATCGGCGAGGACGGGTACGAGCTGCATGTGACTAGAACGCTCTGGAAGGCGCTGGGTTTCCCAAGATCGTCGCTACCGGACGGGCGCCGGTTTCAACAGGTCGAGAGCCGGGTCACGGATCTCTTCCATTTTATCGCGCAGCTTTTCGTCGAGCTCGGCGAGAATCTTCAAGTGCAGCTCGTCGAGCTGACCTAGGAGATTGTTCTTTTCGTCCGGATCGGCAGCCAGGTCGTAAAACGCGTCCCGACCCTCGTTGCGGAAGTCTCGAATCAACTTGAAGCGTTCGGTGCGATAGCAACGCATGGCAGTGCGGCTATCGTGCTCGCTGCTGTACTGACCGAAAAAGTCGTTTTTCCAACGAGGCTGTTTCTTGCCCTCGAGAAGAGGAACGAGGCTCCTGCCTCTCATCACCGATCCAATTGGCATCCTGATCCCGGTGATCTCGACAAGGGTCGGGAGCCAGTCGAGATGAGTGGCCGTTTGCGTGATCTCCCGACCCGCTTCTACCTTGCCGGGCCAGCGGACGATGGCAGGCACCTTGAGCGAGGTATCGTAGAGGTTGGGAACCCGGCCAGCTGGCACGTCGACCGTCCCTTCCGGCAGAGGCGTCACCAGACTGATTCCGTTGCCCTTGTGCCAGATCCCGTGGTGGCCCATGTTGTATCCATGGTCCGAGGTGTAGATCACGATGGTGTTGTCCTCGATACTGAGATCACGGAGCTCCATGAGCAGACGTGAAAGGTTGCGGTCGACGGTGCGCACGCTGGCGAGGTACTCGAGAGTCATTCTCTCGGTCCTTGCGACGTCGAGTCCGGGATAGTCGGGCTCCGGAACGCGGACGAGTCCCTTGTTCTTCATCGCTTCGAAAGGCTCCCAGTCCTCCTCGTCCACGGGTAGCCATTTCGTGTGGGGTGCCCGGAAGTGGAGCGCGAGGAAGAAGGGCTTGTCCGGGGTCATTTCCTGATGCTCGAGCAGGCGCTGCAACGCGAGGTCGGTGATGATGTCACAAGTCAGACCCGTCAGCGGCTCGTCGATCTCAGCAACCTCGAGAACGGGATCGACCGGGCTCGTCCCGCCCGACCTGAAGCCGGCAAAGTAATCGAAGCCGAGGCGGTAGGGATGGAAGGCCGGATTTTCGCCGAGGTGCCATTTGCCGCACAGAGCCGTGCTGTAACCTGCCGCTCTCATCACGAGAGGGATATTGGGAAGATAAGGATCAAGACCCTTTCTCGTGTCGGGATGCCCAGGGTCCTTGGTGCCGTTCTTGAGCCATTCGGTGATGCCGAGTTCGCTGCCGTACCGGCTGGTCATGATGCTGGCCCGCGCGGGGGAGCAGGTCGGTGTGTCGGCGAAGAAGTTGGTGAATCGGGCACCTTCGTTGGCGAGGCGGTCCATCGTCGGAGTGACCGCGTTGGGGTGCAGACCCGAGCCGCTGCGGGCCCACTGGGCCTGATCGTCCGCCATGATGAAGACGACGTTGGGGAGCTTCGGGGCGGCCAGCCCGACTTGGCCTCCGAAGAGGACGACAAAAACAACGAGCGTAAGAAAGGAACCAGTCGGCATAGCGAGAGCAGTTGGCCTGCAGTCTAGGGGTGCTTGCCCGTTTGGCAATCGCGTTCGGAATTTCTACTCGATCGATCGAATAGAGCTGGATCCCCGACCGTCTCAAGTGAACCACCAGAGACTGGTGGACCACACCATGAAGAACCGAATCGCAACCACTATCGTCGCCCTCGTCGCCCTCTTCGCCCTCACGTCGATGGCCGAAGCCGGGCCCCAAGACCGACGCATTTCCTACACGAAAAGCTGCGGGCATCACGTCTACGAGACCCCTGTCCTTGTTGGCTACGACTCCTGCAGACGCCCGGTCTATCGCTATGTCCAGCAGGCGAGTTCCTGCGGTTGCAGCTCGCGCTCCAGCCACTCGAGGCGTTCCATTCACAGCACCTCCGGCTATCGCAGCAGCTCAAGCTACGGCCATGGAGGTCGCAGCTCGGGGTACAGCCACGGCCGTTACACCCCCAGCTACCACCGCGCGCCGACCTGCGGCACTCCTCCTCCCGTCTACCGCAGGCCGACCTGTGGAACGGGCAGCGGAGTAGGGTTCTCGGTTCGGTTTGGGCGCTAGACTGCCACCTACCATCGACCCTGCAATCGAGTGGCCTCTCCGGAGGCCACTTTACTTGTGATCCCGGTACAAAGACCCACCCCCGTTGTAATGGCCAGAATCGATTTAAAGGCGATCGTGAATGATGAACAAGGAATCACAAAATTCAAAGCGCAGCTTCCCCAAGGACTTCCTCATGGGATGCCTCGGTGCCGTCGCTGCTCTCTACATTATAAATCCGGGCGCGGGATTCATCGAATTCATTCCCGACTACATTCCCGGAATCGGTAACCTGGACGAAGCAGCGGCAACCGCTCTGCTTCTGGGCGTGCTCGCTCACTTTGGCTTCAATCTGAGCCGGTTCTTTGGCGGTAAGCCGAGCGAATCGAAAAAATCCGAAGCTCCGGTCGTCGATCTTGAAGTGGTCCAGGATCGTTGATTGGTTTGCACCCTTCCTCGGAGTCACGACGGGGAATCGCCTTTTGCGTGGGCCAAGGCGAATGGGCCTGGGAAAACAGCGGTCCATTCCAGCTGCGAGGAAATCCTCGGGATCCTCGGGATCCACGCGAAAGATGGCGGCGGTAGTGCCCACGACTCGTGGACATTCTTCGAGTCCGGGTAGCGGGACACGATGGTTTCGGCTCGAATTCCATGCCGGGCTCGAGAATATTGCCTTGAAGGTGGAACTCGACGTCCCCGGCGAGTTGCGGGCGAAGCCGGCTTCGCCCGCCCCTCGTCCTCTGGCAACGCCAGCGCGCCGGGACGTCACGCTCCACCTTAAGCAGGCACGGTCATCGGAGTCTCGTGAAATGATCCTCTCGGTGGCAGGAACTCCCCACGTCGCACCACCTTCGCAGTTCTCGAGCAGGTGATCGATCATGTCGTAGTCGCGGTCTGACGGGACGGTTTCGAGGAATGTCGTGAACAGGACCCCTTCACTTGGCTCCTTGACATCTAAGCGTTCAACATGGACAACCGCTTCTTGTCTCCTCGCCACCTTGGCTCTAGGGATAGGTCTCACATTGCACAAC
>Ga0115031_1001726_pt1 | contig 16175 bp, 13 predicted proteins | sample Maine_Asex4_meta_FD_87301 | JGI IMG/M metagenome (GOLD analysis project Ga0115031, IMG submission 87301) | Marine algal microbial communities from Maine, USA - Maine_Asex4_metaG | ecosystem: Host-associated > Algae > Red algae > Unclassified | place: Maine, USA | collected 2015-01-05
TACTCAAAGTAATCCTCTACGCCACCCGGCGTATGAAGCCGTACACTAGCCTGATCAGCGGCCTGAACAAAACCGACAATACTGGCATCAATGTTGAATTTTGCTGCGATGTCCAGCACTGCCGCTGCGTGCTCCTCCGGCAGGTAAACCTCCAGGCGATGTCCCATATTAAACACCTGATACATCTCCCGCCAGTCAGTGCTGCTCTCCTTGCGAATAAGGTCAAATAGCGGTGGAATGGTAAGAAAGTTGTTTTTCACCACTCTGACACCTTCGATGAATTTTACCACCTTGGTTTGTGCTCCTCCGGTACAATGGATGAGGCCGGCGATGTGTGGATGTAGCTCATCGAGCAACACCTTAAGAACCGGGAGGTAGGTGCGGGTTGGGCTGAGTACCAGCTTTCCGGCAGTCATGGTTTTACCGCCACCGATAGCCACCTGTTCGGTGAGGGAGCGGCTGCCGGTGTAAATCACAGACCGGGGAACCTCCGGGTCGAAACTCTCCGGATATTTATCGGCGTATTCGTGCTTGAACACGTCATGCCGGGCGCTGGTAAGACCGTTGGAGCCCATACCGCCGTTGTATTCATTTTCGTAGGTTGCCTGTCCGTAGCTGGCCAGGCCAACGATCACGTTGCCGGGTTTGATGTTGTTCACCACCAGTTGCTTGCGGGGAAGGCGGGCGAAGGTGGTGAAGCCAACGTCGATGGTACGAACGATGTCTCCCACATCGGCGGTTTCCCCGCCGGTAAGGTGAAGGCCAACTCCCTGCCCGGCCATAGTGTCGGCAAACTTCTTCGCGCCCTGAATAATGGTGGCGAGTACTTCACCGGGAATCCGGTTTTTGTTGCGGCCGATGGTGGAGGAAATAAGGATATTATCTACGGCACCCACGCAGCCCATATCGTCCAGGTTCATTACCAGGCTGTCCTGCACGATGCCTTCCCATACAGAGAGGTCACCAGTTTCCTTCCAGTAGAGGTAGGCGAGGCTTGTCTTTGTACCGGCGGTGTCGGCGTGCATAATGTTTACCCAATCGGCATCGCCGCCGGCCACGTCGGGCAGGATTTTACAGAATGCTTTTGGGTAGAGCCCTTTATCCATGCCTTTGATGGCTTCGTGGACCTCGGATTTGGTGGCGGAGACGCCTCTTTGTTCATACTTGCTGGACATGGGTGCGAAGATAGATTGATAGTGGGATAGATTGATAGTGAATGGGAGATTAAAGCAGCTTAACAGCTTAAGTAAATCACGGATTTTCCAACGACCGACCTGGCCGCAGGATCAATCCATCAATCTAAGCACTGCAGCTGCTCCTCCCTGCAGGTAAGTCCACTGCGTTTGGGTGCCGCCGATGCCTTCCGGGTTAACCGTCCGGCCATTCACGACCAGTGACCACTTGCCAGCGGGCAGCGGTACCCGCTGCGCCTGGGCGGAGCCATTGAAAGCGACGACGACATCGGTCCACTCATCATTTGGTGCCCGTTGAATGCGGTAGGCGACCAGTTGTTCGTCCGGTACTTCAATAAAGGTGAGGTGGCGGGCAATCAGATCCGTAGCCCCAAGGCGGAAGGAGGGGTGTGCTTTCCGCAGTGCAATGAGCCCCCGTACATAGTCGTAAGTTACCTTGTGTGCGCGTTTGGCATTCCAGCGAATAGCGTTGACACCGTCGCCGGAGTCGTAGCTGTTCTCATTACCGTTTTTCGTCCGGCACATTTCGCTGCCGGCGTGCAGGAAAGGGATCCCCTGGCTGGTGAGTACAATGGCCAATGATAGCCGCTGCATTTGTTCCCGCCGGCTTGGAACGTCCTGGGCGTTACTGATCGCCAGCCGGTCCCACAAAGTGTGGTTGTCATGACAGCTGACGTAGTTAATGCACTGTGATGGCTCCTTCGCCCAGGGAGCGTTGGAGTAGTTAATGCTGTCGTAATTAATCTGCGGGTGCTGCGTTGAGCCCACTACCCCGAAACGGATAGACATTTCTTTTCCCTTCGCTCCGGATACGAACCCCTGTTCTTCGTGGTTAAACACACTTCCCTTGAGGCCGTCACGGAGGTCGTCGCTAAAGGCAGCGATGTTGATCAACTGCGGGGTATTGGCCTTTAGTGCTTTAAGAGAATCCGGCAGCGGGCTGTCTCCCCCCGTCCATCCTTCACCGTAGACCAGGATACTGGGTTCGATGGCATGCAGTGCCTGGCTTACTTCGTTCATCGTCGGGATATCATGAATGCCCATCAGATCAAACCGGAAGCCGTCGATGTGGTATTCCCGTGCCCAGTATTCAACTGATTCACGGATGTACTTGCGTACCATTGGCCGGTCGCTGGCAATTTCGTTGCCGCAGCCACTGGCGTTGCTCATCGTTCCGTCGTCCTTAAAACGATAGAAGTAATCTGGTATCAGGTGCTGAAAGTGACTGTCTTCACTGCGTCCGGTGTGGTTATACACCACGTCCATTATTACCCGTATGCCCGCACGGTGCAGAGCAAGTACCATCTGCTTAAATTCCCGTATCCGAACCCTTCCGTCCGCCGGATTTGTAGAATAACTTCCCTCCGGCACATTATAGTTTTGTGGGTCATATCCCCAGTTAAACTGAGGCACCTCTGGCTGTGCTTCATTGACGCTCATGAAGTCAAAGCTGGGCAGGAGGTGAACGTGAGTAACGCCCAGTTCCTTCAGGTGATCAAGCCCGGTAGCGTCTCCCTGCGGAGTAGTAGTTCCCGTTTCGGTGAGGCCCAGAAATTTGCCTTTATGCTCAATACCGGACCGGGGGTCGAGGCTTAGGTCCCTGACGTGTAATTCATAGATTACGGCGTCGGTGGGGGCTGCCAGTGCCGGCCGGATGTCAGTATCCCAGTCTTGGGGGTTCGTATCTTCCAGGTTGATGACCTGGGCCCGGGTTCCGTTCGTTCCCGTGGCACGGGCGTAAGGGTCCGTATCCTCCGGCAGCCACTTACCATTTTGCTTGATCTGAAAGGTATAGTAGGTACCGTCCTCATCACCCTTGGCGGTGTAGGACCAGGCACCATCCACTTCCTTCATCTTTTTCACGGAACGGGCCGGAGCCTCGGGGTCATCAGTGTCGTACAACTTAAGGCGAACTGACTTTGCGGCCGGAGACCACAACTTAAAGGTCGTGGATTCCGGGGTATAAAGCATACCCAGATCATCAAAGCCGTAAACGGGGTAATCATCAAAAGTATCGTACACGGGGGCATCTTCTTGACAGGCGAATAAAGCGGACAGTAGCAATATTAAGGTCAAACTGCGACAAAACGCAGTGGTATAAATTCGCATAACCGATATGAGTTCTGAGCCTAAAGGTAATGCTATTGTGCTGACTCCAGCCTGCGCTTTCTAGCTTCCATCTTTCGCATTGCCTGCATTGCCCGCCATTCTTTACGGGCCATAAAACCCAGGTAAACTGCGGGGAGGCCGGGAGAAAATGACTTGATGGTCACATTCTTAGCCCCAGTAAAATAGTAGTAGCCTGCCACCGCCAGGAAGCCGGCAAAAACCAACGTAAACAGTATCAAAATGGCAAATACAAGCAGGTGCCGGCGGGAAGAACGAGGCATAATTAGCAACGGGGGTTGGCGGAACTGGAGGAGTTTTGTAAAATAGCTGCTTTTGCGGGAGTTACGCTGAAAAGCCTCTCCCGGAAAAACTGGTCGGAAGGCGACAAATACTTAAGATCAAATTGCAGAAGCAGGTTCCATTAATCAGGCTTTCTCAATCGGTTCACCGACGGTGAGTGCACTTATCGCCCGGGTAAGGAAGCCCGGTAGAATGGCATCATGTGTTTTCCGAATGCGTTCGGGGTCGGAGAGGTCTTCCATCATTTGCAGCCACTTTTGGCGGCCGTGCTCAGCAATTACTTCCTGTTTGATGTCTGGTCGGCTGAAGTGCGCCAGCATACCTTCGGCATCTGCTTCGGGGTGAAACTGAACGCCTACCATCTCGTTGCTCCAACGCATGCCCATAATGGCCCGCTCGAGTTTTACGTGTGGCCGGATTTTTTCCAGTGCAAGAATCTTTGCACCTACCTCCTTAATTCGTTTTTCATCAGGCTGAACGGCCTGGAAGCGGCGAAAATCTGCCGCCCAAAAGGGATCTTCCAATTCCGAAAAAATTGGGTCTTGTTTGCCTTCCTTTGTAGCCCGGATGGGAAAAGTACCGAAGCTGATGCCACGGCGGGCAATGACCTGAGCCAGCTTGAAATGCTGCACGGCCATTTGAAAGCTATGGCAAATGAAAAACACGAATTTTTTGTCGACGTTCTTCAGGTTATGCTGATAAACACCTTCCAGCCAGCCATTCCAGTTTTCCTGCCAGCCACCTTCACCTTCGCCATCAAGCGGATCACCCGGGCCACCGGAGCTGATGAAAAGATCGAAGGACAGATCGGGCACCTGGCCGTCCGAACGTACATCAAAAACCACATAATCGATGCTGTCAGCAAATTGCTCGACAATTTCTCGAATGCAGCGCATCCCCTGGTTCGGGATACCATTGTATAAATCCAGTATGGCAAGTCTCAAACGGCTCATGTTCAGGGAATTTGTAAAACTAATGCATTGTTCAGACGGTAAAGTGCTGGCAAGGTAACCAAGTTTCGCTAGTCAGCCGCCTTTAGAGACCTTTAACGTTGCCCCCTCGTTGAACGCTGCCATGATCTAAAGAATAATGGGATGATTCGCTTAGCCAGGGTTAACCATACTACAATTCTTATTAAGAATTTGCAGCATTTTCCAGGATTTGAAGAGGCCAAACGGCCTAGTGTTTATGCCAGGCCTAGCCGAGGCCGCAGGTGCAAGGAAAGGTAAAAAAGCAGTGTTTTCACCGAACATCCTCCTCTTCCCTTTCGTAATAGGGAAGAACCAAAAACAAAATTTATGAGAAAGTTGCGCAAAAAATCTGACTACGAAGGAAATCCGGTAGGCCTTAGTGATAATGCCTGCAAGGAGATGGCAGCACACCTGGATAAGCATTTAGCTGCCATGTGGATCATGTATGCTCAGTATCACAAACACCATTGGATGGTAGAGGGTCCTCAATTCCATGACATACACGTTTTCCTGCAGAAACATTACGAAGAAGTCAATCTGCAACTAGACGCTCTGGCGGAACGAATGACTCTGTTGGGATACACGCCAACTACCCGACTCGAAAAGTACGTCGAACTGGCCTACATTGAGCAGGAATCCGAAGATGTTATGCACATCCGCGATGCCTTTAAGAATGACATGAAGAACGAGCGAAAGATCGCTGAGGAGTTCCGTAAGTCTATCAAGAAAGCCTTTGAGGTGGAGGACTTCGGCACCAAATCGATGCTGGAAGGAATGCTCTTCAAGATTGAAGATCGCTGTCATCACCTGGAGCATTTCCTTGGGGAAGACAGCCTCGCTGTTGGCTTTCTGCATTCCGCTAAGGAGGCGCACGCCAACTGAAATTAACTGACCCCACCCAGGGTCTGAAAAATATGAGCTATCCCAGACTTTCTCTACGAGAGTCCGGTCCCAAAAAAATTGCCCTAACCTCGCTTTCAGCTGGTTAGGGCGATTTTTTTATGGAACCGACCTCCTTCGCTTAGAACGTCAGACCTTAGCTGAGGCGGTCGGTCCGATCAAAATTGGCCTGAGAAATGAATGAAGTGATGGTTCTCAGCTCAAATATGTCGGTCCGGACGCTCGAAGCGGGTCAAAATTTGCTGCGCAATACTTCGTGCTAGGGATGACTCAAGTTTTTTATCCCTGAATGTCTGCAAACGCTGTTTTCCTTCGTTAAAAACGAACGCCAGACTACTCAAGATGCCCCCTGAAGCAGCCATTACAGAATGATCATCGGGCACGCTGCCTGACTTTTTCACTCTGAAACCAACCATAGATTACGACGGGAATACCCAGCAATAGTAGATTACTGAGATAACTGAAATCAATGGTGTGCGTGCCGGAAAAAATCTCCGTAGCATAAGTCATCGAATAGGTAATCAGGATACCTATGGTAACCCCGCCAATTACTTCAGTTATTGAAGAATGCTTGGGGTCATTGAAGAAAGAAAGCATTGTAGTGAAAGTTAACAGTTATAAGTTCTAATGCAGAAATTCCATAGCTGAGTCAATTGGGTAATGATAATACGTAGTAGCCTAGCAGGGTATTGCCGTATTCCGGATAAATATTGAACCGGTCTTCGGTGCGTTTTACACCGTCATAAGCAGATTAGCAGCGCGGCGCCCCAGCGCCGCGCTCAACGCTACGCCCATGCCCGCCAGGCGACCAGCGACCAGCACCCCGGGTAGCGCATGGCGGAGAACGGGCTCTTTGCCATCGCCCTGGGCGATGATGCCGCTCCAGGCCTCGGGGAAGTCTTCACGGGACAGGCCGTATTCCGGGAACCATCGCCCCAAGGCCTCCACCAGTGTTGCCGCAATGGTTTCATTAGCCCCGAAGGCATCCGTCTCAGAGACGGCACCCGCCAGGTGCCGCGCGCCGCCGATCAGGAGGCGATCTTCGCCAACGTTGCGGAAGTACACGTAGCCTTCGTGAAAATGAAAGCAACCCCGTATTTTAAATTCAGAAATTTTTCGGCTGAGTAAAACCTGGTTACGGACGGGCCGTATGCGCTCGGGAAAATCCTTTGGCAGTAGTTTCCGGGCAAAGGCGTTCACGGTCAGTAGAATTTGCTCGGCCCGCAGGGTGCCGAATTCTTCGGCTTCCACCCTACCCTCTTCTACCGCTGTTACCGTAGTTCCGAAGAGGAAGCGTACGCCGGCAGCGTGGCAGTCGCTGAGTAGCAGGCTGACAAGCTTGCCGGGATGAAGCTGTGCTTCGAGGGGGTTGTGGAACATACCGGTGATGGTCGTCTGAGTACATAAGTATAAGTACGAGTCAGGCACTGCCGACCAGGTTTCCGCCCGCCCCGTAACCTCCGCAAGCAGCCCATTCAGCTCCCGTAACCTTCCTTGCACTTCCGCAGTACTGCGGAGCGCCCCCTCTTCCACTATTTCGTAGCCTCCCAATTTATACCAATCGATCCCCCTGCCAGCATAATTTTCCTCCAGCGCCCTAATCCCTTCGTATCGTTGCCGTACCGTTTCCACCATCGATTCCGGGCCGTAGGCGTCAAGATCGGCCAACAACTCCGTGGGTCCGCCAAAACAGGCAAAACCGGCATTACGGGTGCTTGCACCACGGGGTAACGAGGAACGTTCCACCACCAACACGTCCGATGAAGGCCTGAGCCTCTTCAGTTCCAGGGCAGCCTGTAGCCCCGTCAGGCCGGCCCCGACAATCAATACGTCCGCTTGGCGTAAAAAGGTGGTTTTCTCCCAGTGGGATGTCCGAAACATAGCTGGTCTGTTAGTCCGTTGGTAATTTGGTGCCTGGGTTTACCCGTGCGACCTGATTAACCGATGGCTCAATACTTACAAAAATGAAGAATAATCTCCCCACAAAAAAGGAGGATACTACCGAAAAGAAAACTCCGGAGACCGAAGCACGACGGCGAATTGCCCGAAACCCGCTGAGGTTGTATTTCTATTTTTTGATTCCGCTTGCAATTCTGGCAGTTCTCATTTATTACTTTTTTGGCGTTGGAGCGTGAAAGGACATATCTACAATCCCCGCAACAAATCCTCCTGAATATCCACCACTGCCTCCAGCCCGACGCTCATCCGAACGAGGCCATCTGAAATACCGACGGAGGCCCGTTCTTCCACGCTTAGCTTGGAGTGGGTCGTCGTTGCCGGGTGGGTAAGGATGGTCCGGGTATCGCCCAGGTTGGAGCTGCGGGTGCAAACCTGCAGACCATTGAGCAGGCGTTTTGCGGCAGCGATGCCGCCGGCCAGTTCGAAGGTGACGATGCCGCCTCCGGCAGTCATCTGCCGGCGCGCCAGCCCGTACTGCGCATGGCTTTCTAAAAACGGATAATGCACCTGCGTAATCGCCCCCTGCTCCCCCAGCCACTTCGCCATCGTCAGGGCCGAGGCACAGTGGGCCGCCATGCGCACGTGCAGGGTTTCCAGGCTCTTGCTGATCACCCAGGCGTTGAAGGGAGACATCGCCGGACCGGTATGCCGGCAAAAGGTGGTCACCTTATCCATGATGTCCTGACGGCCCAACAACAGGCCACCCAGCACCCTACCCTGCCCGTCCATCCACTTGGTCGCGGAATGAGTAATAAGGTCGGCTCCAAAATCCGCCGGTCGTTGGAGAATTGGCGTAGCGAAGCAGTTGTCCACCACAAAGAGCAAATCATGCGCCTTGCAAAGCGCACCCGCCGCCGCCAGGTCGACCAGTTTCAGTCCGGGATTAGAGGGCGTCTCGGTCACGAAAAGCTTAGTATTGGGCTGCACGGCAGCGGCCCACGATTCGGGCTTTTCGGGATCAACGTAAGTGAAAGTGATGCCCCATTTAGGCAGCACATTGGTGAGCAGCTGGTGGGTGCTGCCAAAGAGCGCACGGGTGGCGATGATGTGATCACCTGCCTCCACCAGTGCGGCCAGACTGGCAAAAACCGCCGCCATGCCGGAAGCCGTGGCAAAGCCCGCCTCGGTGCCCTCCAGCGCGCAGGCCTTCCCGATCAGTTCATCCACGCTGGGATTACTGTAACGGGAATAGATGATTCCCTCCCGCTGGCCGGCGAAGGTCTCGGCCATCTCCTCGGCCGAATCGAAGGTAAAACTACTCGTCAGAAAGAGCGGCGTCGAGTGCTCACGGTAGTCGGTCTGGTCCATTTGCCCGCGGATGGCGCGGGTCTGGGGCTGGAAGTCTTTTGGCATGACGCAAAGGTAGGGCGGGCGCCATACCAATCAGCAGCAGCGTGGTGGTTTAGTAAAAAAATCTTCCGCTATTTACGGACTACAGCCCCTGTTTCTACTCCTTCCGCTTCGCCGTCGTTTTGTACTCACCCATCGACTGCCCGATCAACATTTCGGCGGTTGGCTTACCAGTGAGCTGCACGTCTACGTCGATGTCATAATCCGGGTAGTAGAAGACAGTGCTCATGCCGTCAGGGGTAACGTTGATGCTTTTCAGCGGAAGGGATTTCCCGTCCGGAGTTACGAACACTCCCTTCAAACTTCCCTGAATATCCTCCAGTTTCATCTCGCCCGTGACGGTGCCCAGGGGCGTATCTTCTACGGTCATACTCCAGGAACCTGCGTAGGAAGGAGCAGCCGGGGTAGCCATCGTTTTTTCCTTAGCCGCCATGGTTTTTGCGGCGCTGTCGCAGGATGCAAAGGAGAGGATAAAGGAGCAAAGCAGGCAAAAAAGTAGTGTTCGCATGGTGAAAGTGTGTTGGTTGTGGACGGGTAAGATACTAAGTAGTCTGGTTGTTCGGTAGTCTGGTAGGCTCCGCAGTGTGAATAACAAATTGCACAAACGACTAAAAAGAGCCCCCTCGACTGCGCCCTCCACACCCATTCGACTACGCTCAGGGACCAAGGTCGGGCTTCGCTTGGGGACCGGCGAATTAATGGCATACCGTCAACAAACTTCGCCTGAGGCGAAGTTTGTTGACGGTCTTTACCCGGAGGCCCGGTCCCCGAGCGAACATCGACCGACCGAAGGGAGTGGAGATGGTAGTCGAGGGGCGCTTGTGCAAATTGTTATACACACAGCTCCGCACGTAGGAGGTAGAATAATTAAAGGATTGAGATTAAGCACCCGGACGCTAGCAGGTCGCTTCGCGACGCTATGAGGTAGGGTGATTAAAAGATTAGAACATCGAATTAACATTTTAAGCGTGATAGCTCGAAGAGCTTTGTAACACAGGTCTGGGGTTTAGCCCAGATAAGGCCACATGTTTTTGACGAACAAGATATCTAATCTTATAACCATCCTACGTTGGAGGATTTGCCAGACTAAAGCCGCTTCAGCCTGCCAGACTAAACCCCCTACTCCACAAAACAATCAAGTATCTCCGCCGTCGTCAGGCTATCGGTAAAGATCCCGCCCAGGTCGATCTCATCGGCAAAACCACACACTTCAAGGTTCACCGGCCGGGGCATCCCCGTTGATTCCCGGCAGGGAAGCGCGCATACATAACCGAAGTAAGCACGGCGGCTACCGTCTGCGGCTGATACCCGGATATCATACGAGTAATTCGAGGGCTCCGTTACTCCGGCATCACTACCATCCCAGCCCGTTGCCGGGCTGATGTCCGTCACGTTCTCCGCCCGGAACACCGTATCGCCGTCCACCAAACTGATCACAAAAAAGGTATCGATCCGCACAATCCCGTCGCTGGCCATCACCTGAAAACGATCATTAATCCCGTCTCCGTCCGGCGTGAAGGCCGAAGGGATGAACAACACCCCGTTCCCCAACGAGTCAATGGCTGCCGGTTCCTGGCAGCAACTCCCGATCTCCGGACCGATGATGATGTAGCTGTCCGGAGGAGAGGTGGCTACGAAAAACACCAGCGTTAGCGGCAGCAGCGCATACCGGCTAATCTGACGGGAAAACCGCAGCCGGGGCGCAAAGTCCTCTGGCCGGGACAGTACCTGGTAACTCAACGGCAGCACCATGAAGGCCAGCAGATCACCGTAGTCCACCACCCTGCTCAGGTGAAATAGACCAAGGCCGTTCCAGGCCTCAATCAAAGGTTGAGAATAACCGGATTTGAAGCCAGCAAAGAGCAATACCGTTGCCACCACCGCCGTACGCTTACCCGCCCGAAAAACGTAGGCCAGAAACAAAGGAAGGATCAACACACCGGCGAAGTCAGACAGCTTACCCGTCCACCAATTGCCGTAAGCCTCTTTCAAAACGTGGTCATTCAGTGCCAGCAGCAATAAGCCCGCAAGGAAGACGTAGTTAAGCAGGTAGTAAGCGTTTCTCTTGTTCATAAAAGAGGGTTTCATTCTAAACGACGAATGGTAGGTTAGTGCTGCTTTTCCTTTGATCGCCCATCAGGCATCATACCACCCCTCCCATCTTCACCACATTCCGCCCCAGCTGAAACATATGCACCTCGTCGGGCCCGTCCGCCAGCCGGATGCTGCGGGCGTACGCCCAAAAGTCTGCCAGCGGCGTATCCACTGAGGAGACGCCCATACCGCCATGAATCTGAATGGCGCGGTCAATCACCGTCTGCGCCATCGTCGGAGCAACAATCTTGATCATCGCCACCAACTCCTTGGCGGCTTTGATGCCGTGGCGATCAATACGGTCAGCAGCGGAGAGGGTAAGCAAGCGCGCCTGCTCAATCTCGCAGGCGGATTTAGCGATCTCCTGCCGGACACTGGAGAATTTACTCAGGTTACGCCCGAATGCCGTCCGGCTATCCGCCCGCCGGCACATCAGTTCCAGGCTCCGCTGGGCGGCGCCGATCAGCCGCATGCAATGATGGATCCGGCCCGGGCCCAGTCGTCCCTGAGCAACCTCGAAGCCTCTCCCCGCTCCCAGAATGATGTTCCCAGCTGGTACCCGCACGTCGGTCAGGCTGATCTCCGCGTGCCCGAACGGACTATCGTAAGTGTGGAAGGCATCCAGTGGGCGAACGATCTCAACCCCGGCCGTTCCGGCCGGCACAATGACCATACTCTGTTGCTGGTGGCGGTCTGCGTCCGGGTCCGTTTTACCCATCACGATGTAAAAGGCACAGTCAGGGTGCATCGCTCCCGTACTCCACCACTTGCGGCCGTTAATGACGTACTCATCTCCCTCAATTTCAATTCGCGTTGCGATATTGGTCGCATCCGAGCTGGCCACCTCCGGCTCCGTCATCAGGAAAGCGCTACGGATTTCACCGGCCAGCAGCGGCAGCAGCCACTTTGATCGCTGTTCAGCAGTACCATATTTAGCCAGCACTTCCATGTTGCCCGTGTCCGGAGCGTTGCAGTTAAATATTTCCGATGCCCACAGGTAGCGCCCCATCCGCTCAGCCAGTGGCGCGTATTCCAGGTTGGTGAGGCCCGGGCTGTAAGCTCCGTATTCTTCGGGGAGGAAGAGGTTCCAGAGGCCCGCCGCGCGGGCTTTTTCTTTGAGGCCGGCCATGGCGGGGTGTACCTGCCAGAGGTTGGTTTTCGTCCAGGCAGTGTATTCTTTATCCAGTGGCACTACGTGCTCGTTCATGAATGCCTCCAGGCGGGCGATCAGGTCCTTGGTTTTATCGTTGTATTCGAAGTGCATGAGTTAGACTTTTATTCGTTGCCGGCCAAGCTTAGCAAATAGCTTAGCGGCCATTCCAAACTGCTCCATCCGCTCATCTTTCGTTGCTCCGGCGACATAGCGCGAGTAGAGTTGTTGTACGATGACGGTAGTTTTGAAATAGGAGAAAGCTTCGTACCAGTCCATCCTACTCAGGTCAAGGCCGCTGTATTCGGCATACTTTTTCCGCAGGTAGGCCTTGTCTGGCCACACTCCGTTCAGGAGATTGACGGGCATCGTTTCGTCCGGCCAGTAGCTGAGCAGTCCGGCCAGATCAATCAGCGGATCACCCAGGGTGGCCATATCCCAGTCAAAAACCGAAGTGACCCGGTCGGGGTCACCTGCCTGAAATTGACAGTTATCAAATTTCAGATCGCCATGTACGATGCTGACGCGCTGCGGAACTGGAATGTCTTGGGGCAGCTTTTCGGCCAGGTAGGTCATGTCGTCGTTGTCTTCCAGTTTGGCGAGGTGCCAGCGTTTGGTCCAGCCTTTGAGCTGGCGTTCGGCAAAACCTTCCGGCTTCCCCAATTCGCTCAGGCCCGCCGCGTCGGTGTCCACCAGGTGGAGGTCGGCACAAACGCGCATGAGGGCGTCAGTCAGGCGGGTTTTAGTGGGTAGGTCATTGGCGAAGCAACCGGGAAGTTCCTTACGGATCACGACGCCGGTCCGGCGTTCCATGAGCACAAAGTCAGCACCAATTATTTCGTCGTCCGTGCAGAGCAGGTGGGCGCGGGGCGCAGGTGCAAAGTGAGGATGGAGAGCAGAGAGTACCCGATGCTCCCGGCGCATGTCATGAGCGCCGGGGGCAATCTTCCCGAAGGGCGGCCGCCGCAGCACCAACTCTTCTTCGCCGAAGCGAAGCAGATAGGTAAGGTTAGCGTGCCCTCCGTGGAACTGCCCGACGGAAAAGTCTCCGGAAAGCCCGGGAAGCTGCGCCCGCAGGTACTTCTCCAGCCGGGGCCAGTCGAGTTCTTCGCCGGGGCGGATGTTTTTATAGTCTTGCATGATCGTTTTTGTACCGCCAGCTTCAGTCGGCAGGTCATTACCCAAAAGCGACATCCATCGCCGCACAAATTTTACCAACGGCTTCCTCCAGGTCTTTAATGCTGTGGGCTCCGGACACAAAGCCTACTTCATACCCACTCGGCCCCAGGTAAACGCCGGTTTGCAGCAACTCGTGGTGGATGACCTTAAAGTACTCCATATTCGCCGCATCGATCTGATCGGAGCGCGTAACGCGATCTTTGCCGAAGGCAAGCCAGAAGATAGAGCCGATGTGTGGCACGTGCAGGGGGTATCCTTTTTCGTCGGCGTACGCTTCGATGGCGGAGGCCATCGCGTGGGTTTTCTGCTCCTGTAGTTCGTAGAAGCCTGGCGTGAGGCAGAGCTCCAGCGCGGCAAGGCCAGCGGCCATGGCCACCGGGTTGGCACTCAGCGTGCCCGCCTGGTACACCGGCCCTACGGGGGCAATGTGATCCATGATCTCCGCGCTCGCTGCGTAAGCTCCCACCGGGAAGCCGCCGCCAATTACCTTTCCGAAGGTGATGATGTCCGGCTTCACGTCGTAGTAACCCGCCGCCCCCGTGAAGCCTACCCGGAAGCCAGAAATCACCTCGTCAAAGATCAGCAGTACGTTATGCTTCCAGGCCTTGATGCGCAGGCACTTCAGCCAGCTGGGATCCTGGATCAGCAGGCCGTTGTTGGCCGGGATCGGCTCCACGATAATGCAGGCGATCTGGTCAGCGTGCTTTGAGAGCGTCTCTTCCAGCAGGTCCCGGTCATTGAGCGGTAGAATGATAGTATCCGCCGCAACATTTTCAGGAACACCGGCCGAAGAGCTGGTGCCGAAGGTGGCAAGGCCCGAACCCGCCTTTACCAGCAGGCTATCTACGTGGCCGTGGTAACAGCCGTCAAATTTTAAAATCTTGTTTCGTCCGGTTACCCCGCGTGCCAGCCGTAACGCACTCATCACGGCCTCCGTACCGGAGGATACAAAACGGATGCGCTCTACGTAGGGATGGTTATCCAGAATGAGCTTACCTAGCTGGTTTCCCAGGCGGTTAGGCGTACCAAAATTGGTTCCTTTACGAACCGTTTCCATCACCTTCGCCTCAATGTGTTCATTGGCGTGACCGTGAATGAGCGGCCCCCAGGAACAGCAGAAGTCCAGAAACTCATTATCGTCTTCATCGGTCATTCGGCTACCCTTGCCTTCTTTAATGAATAAGGGCGGACCACTTACACTACGGAAGGCCCGTACCGGGCTATTGACTCCTCCCGGGAAGTAGCCCTGAGCTTCAGCAAAAAGGTCAGCGGAGGTCTTACGGGCAATACGTTGTTCGAAGGACATAGATTGGCTTTAGTGACCGCAAGGTATAAAGGACAGATAATAAACGCGTCAATTAGGAGTCAAGGTCTGTACAACCAATTGCACAAGCAGGTGGCAGACGAACCTTCGTCGACAAGCATATTAGCGGACAGCATTCAGCGTTCAGTGTAATACGGCCTGTACGCTGTCCGCTGAATGCTGGTTAAGAAGTTGAGACAGGTAGAATCAGCTCATTTGTGCATTTGGTTATGCACACGGAGTCAAGGAGTAAGTCCAAACGTAAGCACCAACTGTTTAAATTTAAACATTTTCTCACATTTCATCTGCTCTAAGAATTCAACAAAAATTATACATCTTTGATTATCAGCACATTACAATTTTGGCACGGTTATTGAATAGAGCAGACAGCACAATATGGCGTTCGCTTGAACGGCAGCTACAAATTCAAAATTAACCCGATCATGACTAACCAGGAATTTACCAACGAACTCAACAAACTAGAACGTCTATTATTTGCCTTTGCGCTTCGCCTCACGAGCAACCGCACTGATGCTGAAGACCTGATGCAGGAAACAAGCCTGCGTGCTTACCGCCATAAGGACAAGTTTGCTGCGGGTACTAATTTTAAAAGCTGGATATCTACCATTATGCGGAACGCCTACATAAACCGGTACCGCAAAATGAAGACCCGCCGGCACCTTAATAACAGTATTGAGAATCACTCCTTCGCGTTGGAAAATGCAAACAGCATCCCTAATCAGGGAGAGCATGATCTTAGAATGCAGGAACTCAAAAAAATGCTTGATAGCGTTGGCGATCTTTACAGCGTACCCTTTTTAATGTTCCACCGTGGCTACGAATACAAGGAGATTGCGGAAAACCTTAACATCCCTATCGGAACGGTGAAAAGCCGCATCTTCCTCGCCCGCCAACGAATGAAGAAAATGATTGGCGGTCGGCATTCCAAGTAAGGTCTTGATATGATAATTCTCTAATGTCAAAGATGTTAATTTGTTTAAATTTAATCATATGTTTGTATTTGAGATAAATTTTCCGCCACAAGTATCGCACAAATGCCTGTATATCAACAAATTATATCTTTGGCACGATTATTGAGTAGAAAGAAAGCAAATACGACGTTTGTTTTTACGTCAACACATCATCCGCATAAAAGATATATTCATGACTAACCAGGAATTCACTCAGGAGATCAATAAACTAGAACGCTTATTATTCTCTTTTGCCCTTCGCTTAACGAGTAACCGTGCAGATGCTGAAGATCTGATGCAGGAAACGAGCTTGCGGGCTTACCGCCACAAAGAGAAGTTTGCCCAGGGTACGAATTTCAAAAGCTGGATATCAACCATTATGCGCAATGCATACATCAACCGGTACCGTAAAATGAAGACGCGTCGCCATATCAACAACAGTATTGAGAATTACTCTTTTGCTCTTGAGAACAAGAATACAATTCCCAACCAGGGAGAGCATGACCTCCGGATGCAGGAATTGAAGAAGATGCTCAACAACGTTGGTGACTTGTACAGTGTTCCGTTTTTAATGTTTCACCGTGGATATGAGTACAAAGAAATTGCCAGCAAGCTGAACATTCCGATTGGAACGGTAAAGAGTCGGATTTTCTTAGCTCGCCAGCGAATGAAGAAAATGATTGGTGACCGTTATAA
>Ga0115031_1001733_pt1 | contig 16140 bp, 21 predicted proteins | sample Maine_Asex4_meta_FD_87301 | JGI IMG/M metagenome (GOLD analysis project Ga0115031, IMG submission 87301) | Marine algal microbial communities from Maine, USA - Maine_Asex4_metaG | ecosystem: Host-associated > Algae > Red algae > Unclassified | place: Maine, USA | collected 2015-01-05
ATCTCAGGAAATCTCATTGTGGGTTGCAATGGCTCTGCGTGACCCCTGCAAGACACGTTGATTGGCTTGCAAGATTACTGGCGGCAACTCTCAGCCAATAGTACGATCGTGGCTTGTCGTACATCCAATCCGACTTCATTTCTATGCTGTGTCGTCGGCTCTGCCTCCTTTCTCTCTGCAACCGCCATTTTTTGGAGGATAGCAATAACGTAGGTGAGCTTGTCCGAATGGTAGATTGAGAATTTACTGCTTGTGCCGCCGTGGCGTGGCTGCGGGATGAGCCACGTGAGAAAGTCCTTCTGCGCTGCTGGCGTCGCCGCCACGCGCTTAATGCGCTTGTACGCCACCGCGGCCTCAACGCGACGCACGTTGCGAGTCGGCGCAAGGATGTTGAGCACACGGCGGATCTGCTCGAATGAAATGTTCTCGTAAGTGAGTACCGCTCGCGCGGTTTGCTGCTGCTGCGCCGCAACAGCAGCCAGCACAAACGCATTGACGCCCGCCACGAACGCGCCAAACTCGGGAATTCGCTCCGCCAGCGCCGTCGTGACGCCAGCAATTGCATCCAGGATGGGCCGAGCAGTTGACTCCAAGTCCTTCTTGACCATTGAAACAATCTTGGGCGCCATGTCCTCGGAAAACTTGGCCGCCACGCCGTCGGGCACTTCTGCGACCTCGACACCCACCATGGTCTCCTGCAGCGTGTCCTTGATGGTCGTCTTCACGTACTCAGAGAGCGCGAGCACAACCTTGTCGTTCACGGCGGACGACACCTTCCTCGAAATCACCGGCTGCATTGCGTCAGTGATCGCGCGGATGTCTGCCTCGGTGAGAGTAGGACCGGAGAAGGATGTTGCGGCGCCCTCGTGCGACCCGCCGTTGATGGTAGCGGCGGTAGCAATAGCGGCGGCGGCTGCATCAGAGGCGGCAGCCGCAGCGGCTGCCGCCGCCACGGCCGCACGTCGTCGATTGCCCAGGATCCCTGCGCCACGGCGGGAGCCAGATGCGGAAGCACCAGCGCTCAGCATACTGCAAAGGAGTGAGGGCACGAGGATCGAGAACGACGGGGTGGGTGTTCAAGTGTGTCGAGAAGACGGGGGTGCACAGAGCAGTGCCGCCTAGCCGTCGGCGGCAGCGAGGGCAGGCAACGACGCAGTGTGTGGCGCGAGGGGAGTGGGGATGGGGGTTGAGCAGAAAAGCCGCGGAGCCGTCTGCAACGGCGAGGGTGCACCACAAAGGGATGGGTGGTGCGGGGGGTGAGGCAGCGCGGACGGTGGCACCGAAGCAGCAGCCCCTGGCTAGTCATTGTACCAACCAGGGGACGGAGAGGCACATGCTTGCGTCGCGGGAGCTGGTAAGCCAGCTGGGCAGTGCCGCCACGCCGGGCTCCAGAGTGGCAACCTACGGCTGTTGAAGGCGGTAAGCTCTTTTGGCAGCGCCGCTGCCTTCGTGCGCAAGCTTGCATTGTGGGGTCAAAGCGACGGTGCCAGGCGCGCCGCTGACCGAGCTGCGAAAAACGCCACGTCAGCATTTCAGCGGCGGTAGCCACACAGAAGCGCGATAAACACGCGGCATCCCAGAGAGGGGGGGGGGAGGATGGCGGCATAGACTAACTGGAGTGGGGCGGGAGGGTCGGCCGGTCGATACAAGCGCACGCACGGCACGCTGTGGGCACAGCGCTGGCAGGTCAGAGGACTCCCACGAACGCACGAGGTCGAAATGGCGGGGTGCCCGTAGTAAGCGTCTAGGTACTGCAGACTGCATTCAGAGAAGATCTTGAATCAGGAATTGAGGAGATGGCCGTCGTACTTCTGAAGTACATGTCGAGATGTGATTTTCACTCTCGATGTGATTTTCACTCTCGGAAGTTGCGTGCCGCTTGTCTGCACACAATCACACTGGGTGTCGCCGTACGTTGTGCTACTAAGATAAACATAACTAGGGCGGCTTTACCCTATTGCCAGGAGGGAGACGATGCGCCCTCAACACAGAAGAGCAGAAAATGTCCATCAACAATCGAGCTCCCTGATCGCCTGGAGCACAGCAAGGGTCCGACCAGTTGTGCGCACAAGAGTTGCATCCGACGAGCAGCTGGCACCGCCGTGCCGGCACCCCTCACCAATTGATCTTTGAGCGGCGCATAGAGAGCAGGGTTCCACAGCCATGTGCCCGCGCAAATGGCTTGACTTCGGTACTTGAGGGTAGTCCCCTAAAAAAAGCCAACGTCGACTAATACACGGATGGGGTTTCCGTCTGGGTCGTTGACGAGCCACCCCGCTGTCGTGCTCACCTTGAGATCGCTCGATATGGCGTGAAGCACCTGGTCGAACGACACTCCGGCTGGCGTGACGCCAACGACGCGCACAGCGTGGCAGCTCACACGATCAGCGACCAGCCACTCGGGATACATCGTGTACACCCCGCCCGCTGACTGGTTGCGACCGGCCCTGATGATGAAGTCATCCGCATAGAACGCCACGCATACTTTCACGATGGGCACCGTGTCGTCACCCGGGTCACGTACGGGCCTCTGGCTCGTGTAGCATGTCGGACGATATGCACTTGTCGTGCGCTCATGGTGCGCACGGGCGTCGGTCGTCACACTTGGGTGCACGCTGTCGGTATTTACAGCGCCCCCCCCGTCCTCCGCGAGCCACACGAGCCCACTGTTCAGACTCGGCGGCATCCAGTGCCGTCCGACGAGCCTTCCGGCACCGGTACCGTCACGATTGGTGCACAGGGCTACAAAGTCCCCTGCGTGCACCCCATCGTCCCGCGTCACGCCATGCTCCTTGCCAGCAAAGAAGACACTCTCGACCTTGACTTGGTGCACAACACACGCGCTTCTTTGTGCAGCACGTCGATCGCTGGTGGCACTGCGTGACCAGGCAGACGCACCGACAGCGGCTGGCGCCAAGCCGTCCCCATGCGAAGCATAGTTGTCACATCCCGCAAAAGCGTCGACGGCCATGTCCTCAACACTGCGCACAACGTCGATAAAGTCGCCGACGTGTGGGAGCACCGAAAGCACGCAGAACGTCCTGAGGGTGGCGTCCAACAGCAGCGCGGCAGGGCAGTCCTGGAAAAATGCGGAGTCACAGAACTCAGGATCCCGTTGCCGGTCCTGCACGTCTCGCTCAGCCGCAGAGAAGAACCCCTCGAAGGTCTCGTGGAACGCAAAGTCGCGGCGCATATGGGCGCTCGGCAGTACATAGGAATAGCCGTCACCAGTCGACAAAGACAAGCCGCATGCACGCATCACTTGGGGTGAAATTGTGGTGCGCACGGCGCTCACGCTTGGAAAATGCTCTGACTTGGGCTTGCCATCATTGAAGAACGCGCGCGTCAAATTGTAGGAGCGCTCTGTCTAGTTGGTCTGTCCACACAGTGTAACGAACCCTAAGAAATGCTGCTTACGACGGAACATGCAGGTGCCCGGCCTCAACTCTGCAGCCTCCTCCTCGCCATGGAGCCCCATAAACACGCCGTGTCAACGATCATCTCCCACACCCCGGCTCAATTCATCGTCATTACCGTCGCCCCTCCTCTCGGACTCGTCGCTCGACAATGCACCGGATGTGCTCGAACGAGGCGACCCAAAGGGCGTGGGTACACCTGAGGAGGAGTCTTCGCCGTCACCAACCGTTGGGTGCAACCCGAGTACAGTGGTGGCGACAGCGTGGTCGAGCGCTCCGTCGTCCACTGCGTGAGCGTTTTCATCGCTGGAGGCTCCCCCTCGTCCGATGGAAGGACCTTGGCCACCTCCAGGAACACGCACAGGAGCCAGGTGCCGGTGGAAAGCGTCATGTAGACGAGCGTTGGAGTCGACGTCGTCGATTGATGCCCCACAAGCAGGCGGGTGTGGTGCGGCGGTGCGACGACTACCGCCAGCAGTAGCAGAGCCCGTGCGCGCGGCACGTCCAGTATCTGAGCTCGAGCTGGAGTCATACGGCCGCAGCACCACGGGCTCTAGCACCTGGGACCGCTGGCGGTAGGTACGCCCTATAGCAGCAGGTGACAATGGCATCACGGCCAGCGGTCGTCGTCGAGCCCGCAATGCGCTCGCCAACCGAATCGATCGCATTTTCTGTAAACGTGGAGTTCCAGAAGAAGCTGTTAATTATACAGGTGGCACGTATTTCATTCATACTCTGAGGAATTGTATGGTCGCTCTTCAACGCGCCGGCAGCGGCTCTCTCGATGACAAGCCATCGCTCGGCGCTGGGGCAGTGAACATTCAGCACGGACCCACGTGACAACGCTATACTCAGGTAGTGAGCAGGTGCAGAGCCGACAAGTGATGTTTAATCATGCCAACCGCCCGGGGTACCCTTCCGAGAGACCCAAAACCCACCACGCGTTATCGAGCGAGTGCTTCATTGCATAAGCCCCAGCGTCGAACTCGCAACCTTCTTCACAGCGATGCACAACAAGAGCGCGACGAACGGTGAGCTGCAGCCTCAGAAACAGACGGCAACCCTGAACTCGTCGGAAAACATGGCCCACATCAACTGGCTCGCACTACCGTACGATAGCGCATGGTGGGCCATGCATTGCCGTGAATAGCCCCACAACGAATAAGAAAGCAACCAATGGAGATTCGCCACGCCTCACTTCATGGGTGTGAACGGTCCTCAGTCCGGTTGCTCCAGACACGAGCACACTCACAGAGTCGTGCACACGCAGAACAACCACAGCGCGAGACACCCTCGAGCGCCACACGATTGCAGTTGTGCTCGACACAAAAGACTCCCCCAAAAGCCGCACGTCGGCAGGAATGTCACCTGTGGGCACTCTCATAGCGTGCGCACGCCACACCTTTGACGCGTGACTCACCAAGGGAAGGGCTTTGGAGAGAGAAAGCTGCACGCCGCCATGAGCGACCCAGGTGTCATGCCCGCCAAAATACGCCGGCGACAGCGCGAGGCGGGAGAAAAACTCCGTCTGCTGCATCCGTCTCATCGCTTGGCCAGCTTCGTCGTGGCCGTTGCCTTGATGATGGCCTGCTTCATCGGCTGGTGCGCGCTCTCCAGCTCCAGGTCAATGAAGAAGCGCACGTGGCCGAGGTAGCGCCCACATACGTCCCACAGCTCGCGCGTGCGGTGGAGGTTGGGGACATCAATGGCCTTCGCAATTGAGCTAGCGGCGGGACGCTGGTAGAGGCTGATGCACGCATTGAAGAACTTGTCGAGACGGTCCTCAGGGATACCGTGAGTCCGCACTCGGCACGCCTTTGCGCCGTTTAACTCCGCCCGAGGGGAATAGTAGAGCTCCGCCGCCAGACCGCGGAGCACGTTGAGCAATTTCAAGCCAAGCGAAACACAGGTAGAAAGTGTCTCGTCGGATGGTCGCTGCAGCACACGTGAAAAGGAGAGCGACGAGACGGTCAGCACGGCCGCTCACTCAGGGATGGTCAAGTTGTTGGTCTTCTTGGACTTGATGTTGTACACGCGCGTGCGGCGCAGCAGGGAATCTCGCAAGCAGTCTCGCAAAGACATCTCGGCGGCGACGGCTTGACTGTCCTTCAACTAAAGAAAGATGGCAGTGATGAGCTTCTTGGTCATACCATGAAAGAGCAGGTGGTTCGGTGCTGGCAGGACGGAGCGGTGCCCGTCAAAGCTACTGGAGGGAAACGATGCAGCCCAGTCGTGGAAGGTCGACTTGCCCGTTGTCTCGTACAAGCCGAGAGACTTTAGGCCACCTTCAATGTGCTCAGACATCGCACGGGAGACGGATAATGCAGTGGAGAGAGGGGCGTGCCCAAGGGGTCTCTTGTCCCTTCGCACTGGAACAAAGGTGCCACTGCTTGGAGCCGCCAGTCGAAAGAGCGTCGGCGCCCCCGCGAGCACGATACTGACACTAATGCCGCTTCTGACTTATCTGACAATACTTGCCGGCGCCTCCGTGATTTGGAGTGTAATTTCTCGCGCCCAAGTGTCAGTCAGTGACACGAGTACTGCGGTCTTCGGTACAACAGCGCGCGCCTTCGCCGCCTTAGCCATACCTTCGCTACGACGCTCCTGCCCCTATCGACACCGGGCCCCCCCAACTCTCCCCTCTGCAAAGCACTACCGCGGCCCCCACCAGCCCGGCCGTCGCCGACCTCCATCGCGACTGCACTTATGCCTCTGCGGTCATACACACCCTCCTGCTGTACGCGCCATTGCTCATTGCCGCCGGCCTTTCCCTGTTGCCACCCGCCTTTCCCCCGCCAACGCCGGTCGTTGGCGACAGCCGCCCGTCTCCCCAGGCAGTCGTCCCAATATTGCTACCCGCCTCCCTGCCCTGCCATCAAGCGTGGCTGCCCTGCCGACGAGCGGCTCGTCATGGACGGCCCGGATTCAACAGCCGACAAGACCGACGGCAGCTTTGCCGGACCGAGCGACGTCGCTAGTGGCGACAATCACAGCGTCGACTCGGTGCAGTCGCTGGCGCGGGCGATGTCGGCGGAGCAGCAAGCGCGACGGCGGACAGATGAGCGTCTTGCTAGCCTCGAGCTCCAGTGGCAGCTTGTAGCCGTATCTCTCTCCGGTTTGAGCGCCTTGCAGGACGTCATCCCGATAGACCGCTTCGTACTGGGACGCGCGCTGGGTGTGTGCGCGTGGTCTCGTCTCTTGGAGCGCCTGCGGGTGTGTCCACCACGAAGCATTCGGCACATGACGACAAACAAGAGGGCAGGAACAAGGGGGCTTTTGTTCGTGGAGGTCGATGCTACTCGGTTGGAAATGGAGCAGTTGGTGCATCAGCGGGAACTCGTTTGCACTACTGCACTTCATCAACGTAGTGGGGCCACTACTCGGTCGGTGGAGGTCGCTCACCTGGGTGCTATCGCACATGCGCTGGGTATGTCCCATTTGGTGCTCGCCGCTGCTAAGGTCCGGCATTTCGAGCGGAAGAACGGACACGTGCTCACAAGGTTGTCGCTTGAGCAGCACATGCACTCGGACGGTCGCATGATTTTTGTGCTAAGGAGGGATCGGGCGCGGAGCGAGGTGCGGGTGGCTGTGCGTGCCACCGAGGAGTGGGACGACCGCAATCGGCGTTTTGAGTCCTCCTTGGAGGAATAGTGGATACCGTACGCCGTGGTCCCAGCCCTACCGGAAGCATATCCTGGGGGTTTAGTGTGGAGAGAGAGTAGAGCGGCTCGCGAGGACGGTAGGTGTGGAGCAGGCGACGCTGCTGGTAGGCTCCTCGTGTCCGTACCTGTCAGTGTGGTGCAGGGTAAGGCATGGGACGTGGCTGCCCTCCTGTAGACCCCGCTGCTAGTGCTTTTTTTTTACATCAACGTCGATTCCTACACTAGTAAATCCCATGTTGCCGCACAGCATGATGGCACAAAGCTCCGCTAGTGTTGAGGAAGCACTTCTATCGAGATAGATGCCGTACGAAGATGTAGTGGAACATCTGATACATAGTGAGGAGGATAGGGAGGATGAGGGGGACGAGGATGAGGAGGACGTGGAGTGAATGCGACTTTGTCGGCGTGGGCATGCTTTGATATGGGCGTTGACAGAGAACTGTTTTAAGGGAGTCATAGATTTTAGCATGTCAAGACGGCTTGCTTGGCGCCAGCACTTCAATTTATGATGCGCGGCGCTTCCGGCATGGAAGATCCTTGGATGTGGTCGCGTGAGCATCGCGTGTTGATCGCTTGTCGCTGTTGGATCTGAGTAAAGTAGCCCCTCAACTTGGGAGCAAGCTCGAAATGGATTCGACGACGTCTGAGATGGTCCGGAACGGACGGTATCGGTGTGACCAGATCGATGCTGCCGGAGGTGTACACACCACAGCGGCCGATGAACTGCGCTTCTCGACGTGATTTTTCGTGTGCTCACGCGGAACCTGTCATCAAAGGATACTACAAAGTTGGAACCGTTTGGAGCAAGCACGCCAACGATAGGCTCCAAAACACCAGGTGTTTAATAGAATGGGATAGACTTTAGATGTCGACATTGGGATGAGGAGTGGATCGGGCTTGGTTGTACTCCGATCCCTTCGACGAACCAGGAGGCAGATCCTTTTACAGGTGTTAAATGGTATCTGGTCGCGTCCCTCAACGTTACTCAAAACCGAGGGCCACTCATACCGCTCACTGGAGCAGAACCGATATTTGCCGGCCTCCATCAAAATAATTTACCGTCTCGATTCGACGAAGTGCCGCGGTGCTGTGAAACACCCCTTCTGCGCTGCCGCGCGCGTGCCGCCCCCACCACGTCACCGCGCCGTCCTCCACACATCAACCCCGCATCAGCCATCAGCGCGGGCGGGCCGTCCACAGCAGCAATCGTCTTCAACATGAGAGAGCCGCCGGCGGCCGCGACCGCCACCAGCGCGGGCGTACCGTCGGCGGCGGCGACTGACTCGAATATGGGCGAGCCGCCGGCGGCCGCGACCGCCACCAGCGCGGGCGCACCGTCGGCGGCGGCGACCGACTCGAATACGGGCGAGCCGCCGGTGGCCGCGACCGCCACCAGCGCGGTCGCGCCGTTAGCGGCGGCGACCAACTCGAATACGGGCGAGCCGCCGGCGGCAGCGACCATTACCAGCGCGGGGGCGCCGTCGGCGGCGGCGAGCGACTCGACGACGGGCGAGCCGCCGGCGGCCGCGACCGCCACCAGCGCGGGCGCGGCGTTGGCGGCGGCGACCGACTTTGAATATGGGCGAGCCGCCGGCGCGCCGGCGGCGGCGACCAACTCGGCGACCGGCGAGCTGCCGGCCGCTGCTACCGCCACCAGCACGGGGGCGCCATCGACGGCAGTAACCGACTCGACTACGGGCGAGCTGCCGGCGGCCGCGACCGCCACGAAGGCCGGACGCGGGGCGGTGCCAACGTTGACTACAGCGAAGGCACGCTGCAGTACCCCGGTGCTCAACGCAAAACTCGGACTATTTTGCCTGCCGCTGCTGCGTAGATTGTCAGCTCCCCCACCCCGACGCCCACCCGCCCTCGTCACCTCCTTGGTTGCCGTCGCAGACCTGCAGTTGTTATTGTCGCAGCCCCCGCACAGCCAGAAGAAGTATGGCGCCTCGTCGCCACCTCACGCTGGTCGTCGAGCACGAGCACCGGCCGCCCACGGCATCGCGGCAGCGGTCGTGGTGACCACTACCCGAAACGAAGAGTGAGCATTGAAAATTTGTTACCGGCACCTCGAAGATGCAAACTCATCAAAGACCCCCTCAACACGAAATTGGTGTTTTCTGACGAGTTGATTGGCACTCTTCCACACGCGTGCTATTTTCACACCCTGGACTGCCGCTGGGTACGTTCCTACAGACCGCAACTGGGCGGGCCGTTTCTCACAAGCCTGCCGGCTCAGACGCCGACAAGATCGCTGTTACTGTTCTCACAAAACTGCCCCCTCTCCGCGGTTCCGACTGCACCCACGGCGCCGTGCGACGCCACCGTCACGGCGCGCTCTTGGCCGCAATTCCGCGTACCCCCATCTTCCACCCTCGAGTAAGAACAATCTCTGTATCGATTGAGTCATCGGTCGCCCTGCCGGCAGGATGGGGGGCTCCGCTGGTGACCCAGTTCTCCTCGACTCTGCTCGTCCCCGCTCCATGCCTGGGCCGGCTGCTCAACTGTCCTCCGCAGTGGTGCCTCTGTCTTCCCGTCCCCCGCTGAGACCCTCCCCAGTTGGTCACCGACCTGCCGTCCGCAAACCCTCGCTCGGCGATGCGCCTGCTCGGTTGCCGGCGCAGGCGTGCACCATGCCTCACTCGTCGGCGCGGGACGACAGCGCAGTCGGGTCGGGCGGCGGTGGCAGACTTCCGCGGCGTGTTTGGTGACGGCGCGAGCGACGCAAGCTCAGCTTCTTCACCTGGCTCGGCCTTCTGCAGCAGAGATTCCACGCCAGGGCTGCTGCCCCACAAGGAAACCACCGAGGCGGTGCTGAAGGAGAATATTTCCCTTTCCCATGGCGGTGGCAGCAGCAATGACGCCGGCTCCCTCGACGGCGACGACCCTAGTGACGCCCTCAGCGCGAACGACCCTGACGCGGAGCTGCTCTCAACTGACGAAGGTGACGTACCGGAGCCGGCGGTAGGGGGGTGCGGTCCAGTCCCCGTCAATTCTCTCGAGGACTACTGCGCATACCTCTTCTTGCGGCCAATGCAACGTCACTGAGGCGTCGTATGCCATCTTTCGCCCATTCTACAACGTCGGTCGGCCGGCCCACAAGCTGCTGCGGGACAAGACCACCATCCGCCGCGTGGTCGCGCCAGCCATTCGGGAACAATGGGGCCTCAGCATTGAGGAGGCCTCCGTCCCTGCTACTCGGGAGGCCGGCGGCATGATGCAGGTGACCAACATCTTACCAAGTACGCACGTAAAGCGCGACATTGCTTTTAGGGGCACTTACGACCTCTTTCTCGCTGCTACAGGGTCGGCCGCGGACACAGACTTGGAGCCGGAGTACTGTGACTCCCCAATGCACCAGAACCGTCGGCAGGTGACGTGCCCGCACCTGCAGCAGCAGTTCAACTTTGATGGCAAGATCTACACCGTTGGTGGGAAGGTCAGCATTGAGCGAGAAGGGGAGAAGCACTTCCACGGCCTGTCAATTGGCTCTCCAACGTACGCTCCGGCGGGAGCTGGGCTGATCGAGTCGGCCTCGGTGCGCGTGAGTGGTTTTCTTCTCCCTTTTATGGCCGATTATTCCCTCATAGGTCGCATTGTGTCGCCGCACTGGCTGACGGACGATCGCGTCAAGATGTCGTGGCACTCTGTGCAAGGGAACACCTGCGCAGTGGTATCCATGGACCCAGTTCCGGTGGAGGCGGCGCTTGTCGTCGACGTGCCACCCGCGCGGCGTAGCACCGGGGGCGTGCGGACCGTCGACGATGACGGCAACATCATGTTGCACCTGTCCATCTGTCCCTTCACCGACGACTTCCAGGTGCATGAAGGTAAAACTACGTCTGCAGGAACGGTTGCGTGCAATTACCCTGGGTGGCGCTATCGCCACAAGGCGAGTCGACATGCCGTGAGGTATATTGGCGCGTCCCTGGCGGGTGTGAGCTCCGACGAGATCTTACGACTGATCACGCCGGACTTGCGAAAGGGCTGCACAACGGAGTGGATGGGCAAGGACCCAGACGGTAACGCGGTGGGCATCATCACGGACGTAAGCTTTCTCATCGGCGACTACACGTAAGTGGCGAAGTCCAGCCACATGCGAGGCGTGCGGGCTGACGCCCCCTCCCCTGTATGCTCCTTTCAGAACGTCAAGGAGGCGGGCAGCCAGTATTCCGGCGTCGGCGACAGCTCATACCTATCAATGACAAGGACTACCCCGAGGACGCCATCGATTATCTCGGCCCTGGAGGGCATCCAGGGCTGACTTTGACTCTTCTCGCTCCCGTGGCCGGGTTTCCTGGGAGCGGCTATTGCTTCTGCGCCCATCGGAAGACAAGCCTCTGCGTAGAACGCCGCGCGTCGGTCGCGGCGGGAGGAGTACTTTGTGCGGCCGGCGGCGTTCTCGGAGGCCGCGACTGCACCCGTAGTTGCGCCTACTCCACACGACGACAGCTATAGGACTGACAGCAAGGTCTCCGCCGCATCACTCCCGTGCCGTTGCTGTGTCAAAGACACGCCGTTGCCCGCTTCGGCGCCGCCGCCGACCATTAAGAGATGTGTTGCAGGGCTGCGGCGGCAATGAAGGCGGCCCAGTGTTTCGCCCGACGCCGCAGACAGCGGCGAGGCACGACGCGGTGGCGACAGAGGTGGCTGGTAGAGCACAGCGCGGTGGTATTACAGTTGAGGGTGGGGGGGGGTGCCCAATGTGAGAGAGCGGAGTTCGGGTGAGTGACGCACAGAGGGTCGGCTGCACCCGCGAAGGCACCGGCACGCTCGCCTTGCCGCCACGTGTCGGCAAGGGGGGTGAGAAGCAAGTGGCCGGGCGGGGACTTTGTGGCTAGGTGGCGCAGCCGCTGCGCACTGGGCGTGTACAAGCGAGTTTTCGTCCAACGGGGGGGGCGCGCAGAGGGATACGGCCTTGGAACGTGGCGCCGCCACCTCGAGGCACTTGTAGAACTGTGTGATCGAGGGGAGGGGGTGTTGGCGACGGCGCCGAGTGAGCCTATTGCCTTTGTTTGACGTATAAAGAGACACCTTTTATACATTTGTGTCATGAAAGAACGGCAATCACGTCCTCTGCACAACCCTGAACGATGCTGATGGGGATTGTCATCGTCACCTTTTCTGACACTAAGTCACCGAGCTCTTCAAGCTGCAGCTCTGAAGATCGGCTCTCTTTCCACTTGAGGCACCCTGTTGACGCCAGTAGGTCGTCCAGCAGCTTGTCGTAAGGTAGCGTTGTCGTTTCGAGTGGGTCGACGTGGCGCTTGCGGCGAGAGTCATACACCTCAGACGCGCGGCTGGCGACCGTCGCTGTCTCGACGTCGCGAGCGACGACGTAAAACCTCTTTCCGTCATCGTCAACGACGTGCTCCTACAGAATTCGAGCAGTCTTGAAGCCGTTCCTTCGCTGGAAGACGCGGCTTTGCACCGCATGGATGACAGAGGGAGTAAGCCCTAAGTCTCGGTACAGGCTCACGCGGTCGGGGAGCGCGATTGTCCGTACGCCGAGCCCCCGCTTGTGGTAGCCCGTACACACGACCTCGGTCATCGCCACAAACTGAACGACCGCCCTCAGCACGGCCTCGACCTCCACCACCCGCGTCGTTTGCGTATTGTGCGCCACTGACCGACGCACAGGCGGGCAAGCCCGCTTTTTCTCGACTAGTCGGCTGCGCAGCGACACCTGGAGCGCCTTGCCTAACACAAACTCGTCCTGCTGCACGGCTACCTGCAGCGCGTGCAGCCCGTTGACCGACGAGCGCGCTGCCAACGGCTCCTCCTCCAATGAAGATATCTTGGCCTGCATCTGTGGCAGTTGGTTCCGCCACGCAGAGAGCTGCGCCACATCCCGCTGCAAGCTCGCCATGTCTACGACGGTGACGACGCGACGCGCTCGCTTCCGGGACGGCGCACCAGATGCTGGCGCAAGCTCCATCGGTTCCTCCTCATCCATCAGAGAGGGGGGGTGGTGATGCAGGCTGCAGGGGAGGCTGCAGCAGGTGGTCCAGGCAGACCTACACCGCTCGTTAGTCGTCAAAACGGGGGTGGACCGTCGGTGGCGAGGGGAGTAGGACTAATGGCAATGAGTGCGCAGCAGGTCGCCGGCTCAGTGGTGCACCGGGAGTAGACAGCGTTTCAGACGTCGTAGACTCGGACGCAGCTCGCAGGTAGGGAAGGTAGTCGGCGGTGGTTGCCAGGGGATGTCAATGCGGTTGGCAGAGTGTGAGAGCGCGCGCGGCTGAAGATGGGGCGGCAGCTTTGCAGGATGCTTGGGTGTGATGGGGAGAGAGTCTGCAGGCAGGCGCGCCCATGATCTGGACAATACGCCTGGAAGCTGCACCATCGCGGCCAGAGCCGGGAGCGGTTCATGCCGGCCCGTCCGCGGTGGTGGATCTGTGCCGCCCCCGTGCACTGTATGCATACCCACGGACAAAGGTGCCACGGGCCCCCACCGCTCGAATTTGAACAGTCCGTCCCGGCGCCATCTGTACAATTGCACCGGTAGTGATCCACTGCTTGCAGCCGGCGCAGGCGGTGCGCCGTTCGGGGCCGCAGCGGAGTAGTCTCGTGCCTTGCGATTTGCTACGCAATGATTGGCTACGACGAGCCACCTCAGGTCACATCCCGTGCCATCACTGTCTTCTGACTGCGCGGCAGACATGGCAGGCCTCCGTCACGGCTCTATCTCTCGCCACTGTCTCGGTGTGCTGCGAGTCGGGGTGGGGTGGTGTTGGTGAGGCCGCATACTCGCAGCCAGCCAGCGGGCGCTGCTGAGGCGGCGACGGCTCCCCCCGCGCTCGATCCTGTTGTGGACGGGGCTGTCGCCGCCACCGCTCGTTGTCGCTGGCTGTTGCCACCACCACTCGTGGTCGCTGACTGCCGCGCGCCGGCGTCCGTGTGTAGGCGCCGAGATGCGCACGCTCGCAACTCTGCGGCGCTGGCACCCGCCTACCCGGCCTGATCCGCCGCCGGTGTCGCTGTGTCGCCCCCCCGCCCGAGTGAAAATCTACACACGCCAACCCTGCAGCTGAAATGGCTGGTGGCGCCTCGGACGGCGACCGCTACTCAAGGGCGCAAGCGGTGGCTGGGGGGCGGCCACGAGCCCCTCGTCGGCCGCGCCGTGATGTCGCGGACGTAGCTAGAGCGGCGTATGTTGAGAACGGGCTCAAGTCGCTTGGATTGCGCGTCGACAGCGCGTTGAGCGTGTTCGGTGAGTTGTACGAGGCCTTCCCGTACGGCATCTTTGACGGCCACCGCTCCATTTTCCCGGCACCCGACCACTTGTTCTACATGGGCCTGACACGATGCGCTGTTGAGGCAGTGTATGGAATACTGAGCGACGATCAGAGGCTGCTGGCTGAGGTCTCCCTGCGAGATTCTCTGTCTAAAGCTCGCCTGCAGCGGACGCGGGTCCTCAAAATTGATAAGGGCACCATTTACGAGGGGATCAAGATCTCGGAGTGGGCGGCCGTCTTGGCTGTGGGGCCCATGTCGCTTCGTCGGGTGCTTTGGACCGGCGCAACCTCGGCGGCGCTGGAAGTGGTCTTGGACGTGCTTTCCAAGCTGCAGGCACTCGTTCACTCCGTGTACTACTTCCCGCGGGTGGACCTGGACGGCGCTGATGCGTGTCGGGTGCGGCCATCTCACAAGGATCTTCTCGAATTCGCCGACGCGTTCATTTCGGCCGTCGTAGCAGCGTGCCTCCGCCCCGACTGCATCTTCTTCGCGAGCATCATCGACGTCCCCAACTTGCACCGGTTGCGGGAGGTGTTGAACTTCTCCATCCCAGCGCTGTTGCACGTGCGGCACTCCCAGGAGTTGGCTTTTGAGCGCGCGCACCAATTCATCAAGCGGGCGATGCGGAGAGGCAACGGTCGTGATGACGCCCGACGGGCGATGGTCCGGGTCGTTGAAGTCGAGCTGGTGTCCCGCTTGCGTCTCGACCCCACCTATTTTGGTGTCGACAAGAGATGGACGGCTCATGCCGGCGTGAAGGAGGCGCTCAAGACCACGTACCCTCTGTGGAGTGAAGAATCTGCACCATGGCAGCTGTCAGGCCCCATCGTGACGGCGGCCAACGTATTGGAGCGCGCCGAGTCGCTGGCCAAGCGCTTCTGTGGCACCGGTGCTCTCCGCTGGCGTGCGCGTGCTACACGCGGGGACGACGCGTGGGTGACATCTAGCGACGCTGTACGCGTGCTCATCACTTCGGATGCGAGCATTGCAAGGGAGTACGTCGACTGTTCCAAGACGTTGCGGGAGCGCGACACCAAGGTCGCCTGCTTTCGGGTGGTCGCGCTGTGCTCTAGCGCATCTGGCCTGGTGGCGGCCATTGTCAACCCGTATGACGAAGAGGATGCTGGGGGGACACGCTCCGTGATGGAGGCGGACCACCAGTACCTGGTGATGGCTCCTGCCGGGCGACGTGCGCTGGTTGTGCACGACTGCGACACCTGCAGACCGAACGCAAGCCGCCGCATGACGCACTCCATGTCCAACCGGTGGCGTGTGTTGCCGCATCCGCGGAGTGGATGATCAAGAATGCGGTGAAGTGGTCGCGCACCTGCGCGGCGCTGGCGGGGCAGAGGGAGAAGGCGCAGGGTACGGGTTGGAGACAATGGACGCGGGGGGGGTGCGTCAACAACCCCAGCGGCGTGCGAGGTGTGTGCGGTGTTGCCCGGACTGCAAGAAAAGTAAAAAGTGTACGCGCACACAGTCTCTTGTTGGGTCTTTCGCAGAGGGTGAGGAACGACATGGCGTGCGCCTGGTTGACTGCCGGTGGTTTCACGTCGCCGAGGGCCTCTGGTGTGGACATCCGAGATGTCCCGAATCTTTGGCTGCGATACTTCGTTAGTCCGCCTCCTCGAATACGACAACAATCTGCCCAGGCCATATACAGTAGTTGGGCCGTCCCCCGACATAGTCGGCCAAATAATCTGGGATTCGACCCCACAGCATACAGCTTCCGGTCCTGTGCATTAAGCGATGAATCGGAGCCGCGTCGCCGTCAACGTCATCGCTGCGGCCACCAGCCCACCCCCCCCTCCTCCACCCCCCCA
>Ga0115031_1001745_pt1 | contig 16116 bp, 14 predicted proteins | sample Maine_Asex4_meta_FD_87301 | JGI IMG/M metagenome (GOLD analysis project Ga0115031, IMG submission 87301) | Marine algal microbial communities from Maine, USA - Maine_Asex4_metaG | ecosystem: Host-associated > Algae > Red algae > Unclassified | place: Maine, USA | collected 2015-01-05
ATGAGGGAATGAGGGAATGTTTGAATGAGGGAATGAGGGAATGTTTGAATGAGGGAATGAGGGAATGTTTGAATGAGGGAATGAGGGGCAAACTTACTCGTCTTCTCCCAATAAATCAGGTCGGCGGCTGCGGGTGCGTTGTTCGGCTTGTTCTTCGCGCCACTCCTGAATGGCGGCGGTGTGGCCGGACAGCAAAATAGGCGGTACCTCCCTGCCCCGCCACTCCGCTGGCCGGGTGTATACCGGGGGCGCCAGAAGATCATCCTGAAAACTGTCCGTCAGCGCCGAAGTTTCATCGTTGAGCACACCGGGGAGGAGGCGGCCAATGGAATCCACCAGAACGGCGGCAGCCAGTTCTCCGCCGGAAAGAACATAATCGCCGATGCTTACTTCGAGCGTGACGTATTCGTCGCGCAGCCGCTGATCGATTCCTTTGTAATGACCACAAATGAGCAGCAGATTCTTACCCAGACTAAGTTGATTGGCCCGCCGTTGGGCATAGCGCTCACCGTCAGGGGTGAGGTAGATGATCTCGTCGTATGTCCGGCTTTTCCGCAGTTTATCGATCATATCAGCGAGTGGTTCGCATCGCATCACCATGCCGGCGCCGCCACCAAATTGGTAATCGTCTACGTTGCGGTGCTTCCCGATGCCGAACTCCCGCAGGTCATGTACCTCAACGGTCAACAGGCCCTTGTCTTTCGCCCGCTGCATGATGGAGTGGGAAAGCGGGGAGGCCAGAAGATCGGGGAGGACGGTGATGATGTCGAAATGCACGGGGAGGTAGTCTTTTAGTTCAATGGTCTTGTAGGCTACCGCAAGGGGGCAGGCGGCAAAGGTAAGCTCGAAGCCGAACACTCACAGGAACATTTCCTCCTACGCTCCGCTTCGGAAAACGTACCCTTAGAGGTTCTAACCACTCGATTAAGGCCTCGAAGTGTGCTCCGCAATGGAGCCGGAGGCAGAATCACTGAGTTCCGTTCCCTGCGGGGCTGCGCGGTGAGCTTACGGACCAATCCCAGCTACACCAAATTTTCCCCACAAAAGTAACAATGTTTACTGTAGCCCGATGACGTGCGGCAGCATACAAAGACAACAAGACCACCAGACTACAAAGTCCTCACCCCCGCCCGGTAGCGACTCCAGACATTGTAGAGCATCCGGAATGGTGCAATCAATGCAGCAACGACGGCCCACACCCCAAAAAAACGATATTCCCCGTGTATGTAAGTGTTCATGATACCGGCGAGGTTTTCGGGGAGGTGCCTGACGAGCACATCCGGCCCTTGTTCGTCAAAGTGGATGATGAAGCCATTGAAGAATTGTACCATCCAGAAGATCAGCGGAATCAGGGCAATACCCAGCGCTCCCTGAATAAGCAGATGATCACGCAGCCAGCTGATTTTAAGGAAAAACATGTAACGGGTAAGGGTGATGGCTACTATGACGTAGATAAAATTGGGGAGAAAAAAGGGAAATTGCGGGATCTGGGTATAGATTGGAGCAATGACCAATGCAGCCAACACGAAAGTGAACACCCACCAGATGAGTTCGTAGCTGACCTTAGTGATGCGGGTGGAAGTAGCCATGATAGTTTTCTTTTGCGGTGCAAAGCTACGGCAAAGCAGGCGCGGCCGCAGGTGCGGGGGGAGGTTAATTAGCAGTGACAACCCTGAAGCTTAAAAACCACCCACCAACTGGTACGTTTTCACTTTAGAATAACAACCTGTAACCTACATCTCAAACCGTAGCGAACTATTGTTAAACACACGTATGTATCGTCAATGCCGCTGTCCGAAAAATGCAGAGTATATTGTGTATCTACATTGGTTTCGCTCCTATGATAAGCCGCCTGCTTCTACTCGTATTTTTACTGTGCCCTCTTCTACTTAAGGGGCAGCAGGTGTTGGTGGACTCTATCTCCCGGGCACTTGAAGTAATGACCGAACCAGAAGAGAAAACGGATCTGATGCTGGGGCTTTGCCGGGCAAAATTGTTCCTCGGCGGGCCCAAACTCGGGAGAGCGGCAATTAAGCAAACCATTGATTACACCCTCGCTCAAAAAGACTCCGTAAGCTACGGAAAAGCTCTTTGCTATCAATCTCAGTCATTTAGCAACAATGCAGAATACGGCCTGGAGGTATCATTACGGGCTTATGGCATTGGCCGCCGACATCAGGACATGGACCTGATGTTATTCGGCATCTACCATATTGCAGAGTATTATATCTACGAAAAAAACGATTTTACCAGTGGTAGCAAGTGGTTAAAGCTTGGCCAATCGCTGAACCACGAGAAGATCACCCACAAGCACCTGGGCAATTTTTACAAAGTTGCCGCCGTGAACTGCCAATTTTCCGGAAAAAGAGATAGTGCAGAGTATTGGTATGGGCAGGCACTGGAAGAGTTCAGAGCAGTAGGAAACGATCCAGACATCGTGCCAGGTCTTAACCGCACTTCCGCTCAGGACTGGGACCGGGGCGACCAGAATGCGGCACAGATACTCATTTATCTTTCCCGCTGCTACGTCCAGGACAGAGATTTCAGAGGAGGGGATAGCCTCCTGCAGGCAGCTGAAGAGGATTTGACTCGATGGGGAGCCTTTGATATGTTAGCCTGGGTGCAGGAAGAAATTGGAAATAACAGACAGACGGAAGGTCGGCTGGCCGAAGCCATCGAAGCTTTTGAAAAGGCATTGCGAATTTATGAATCCTTCAGTAGTACCAAATACCTCAGCAGTACGAACAGGCAGATTGGCACCCTGTTTATGGCATTAAGAGACCCTACGGTTGCCATCGAATACTTTGAAAGAGGCTACCCACATGCAGAACAGAATACCGACACCCTTGAGATGGTCACCATCAGAACGCTGCAGGGCCAGTCTTACGGTGATCTTCGGCAGTTTGCCATCGCCCGTGAGCACTTTGAAGAAGCTATTTCTATGGCGCAAGCCCTGGGGGATTCTCTCTCTACCGCTTATGTGCTTGGCACAGTTGGTGGTATTGAGATTGCGGCAAATAACCTTGAGGCAGCGAAGTCTGCCTACCTAAGAGCATACTCCATCCACCAGGCATATCAGGATGAGCCATCCCTGATTAGTGAGGCTACTGCACTATCAGACATTTATCTTCAGCTGGGTCAGCTCGACTCCACTCATGCTTACCTTGGAATAGCAGAGGAGCTAATGAAAGATGTTGGCGGCATATCCGCACGACCCAGCCTGGCCGAGCTGCTGGCCAGAGTAGCAGAAGCATCCGGAGATTACCCCGCCGCACTGGCCCACCAAAGACGCTACCAAGCTTATCAGGACAGTTTTTTCAGTAAGCGCTCTCAAGAGAGCCTCCGTTCAGCTCAGGTGCGGCAAAACGTCATTGATTACCAATCAAAAACCGAAGCAGCAGAAAGAGAAAGCAGCCTCTTAGCGCAGCGAAATCAGCTTTACCTGGCCCTGGCGGCCTCCTTGTTTTTCTTGTTGCTGATTGGCGCATTTCTATTTTCTAAACTTCGCATCGCCAGGCAGCAGTTAGCGAGCCAAAACCAGGAGCTTAGTGACCTCAATATCACCAAAGATCGCTTCTTCGGTATTATCGCACACGATCTCCGCAACCCGATTGTAGCGCTCCAAAGTGCAGATATGCAAATTGAGCACCATGCCAATCGGAATGACATAAATAGCGTCAAAAAAATAGCCGAACTGGTGGGAGACACCACCAGGCACCTTAACAGATTATTGGATAACCTGTTGAGTTGGGCCCTGTCCCAGCAAGGGGTACTACCCTATCAGCCAGAGCAAATCAATGTTGCTGAAGTAGTCGATGAAGTAATCGAAATATTCCTGCCCGCAGCTTCGGTAAAACGAATAGTATTGACGGCGGACATAAAGGCAGAGACCATCGTTTTTGCCGATCTCCCCGCCTTCCACGCCATTCTGAGAAACCTGGTGGGCAATGCCATCAAGTTCACACCAACGGGAGGCAATATAAAACTCTCAGCAAGTAGCTCCGACGATAAGGCCCGCATCATGGTGATTGACGACGGCATCGGGATGTCGGAAAGTAAGCTGTCGTCTATTTTTCAGGTGGCTGCCGGATCGAGCTTTGGCACCGCCGGAGAAAAGGGTACTGGTCTTGGATTAACCCTCGTGAAAGAATTAACGACCCTTAACCGCGGAACCGTCACCGTTAGTTCTTCCTCCGGAGCGGGAACGAGCTTTACGGTAGAGCTGCCCCGAAAAGTGTAAAGGAACCTATACTGATCCCTTCGTCACTTCATAGAGGGCGTAGGCAGCCAGGGCCAGTTTAAGCAGCAAGGAAGCAAACTCCAACCAGGGTTTACTCCGTGCGAGCTTGCCGGTTCTTTCCGTTGGGGTCAGCGGATAAGTTACAATAACAACGATGATGTCGCGCAGGCGATGGCGCTCCTCCTCCGTAGCGTCGGTAGTAGCTGGCTTTTCCCCTAAATTGGACTTCTGTTTGGTTTCCTGAGATGACATAATGCTGACTGAATTTAAAACAAAAATAAGTATAAACTCATTTTAAAACAAACAATTTGTTTAATTAAATCTACTTTGTTTTGAAAGCCATCCGCAACGCATGCCCGGTGGTGAATGAACATCGGCGTCCGGTCACCAAAGCCCGTGACATAAGAGTAGCCCAGCGGATTGTGCCCAAAGATGTAATCAACAGAAGCTTTTACACCAGCTATGTATTCGGCCTCAGGTCGTTGCTGGTGGGCGGCGATGAGGACCATAGCGCCGTTGAGCACATCGGAGGTACTTCCCCAAACGAAGCGGTTAACCGGCTGCCGGAAAGCAGAAGTATCGATGGCCCCGATGAGGCTGTCAGCCACCCCCACCAGCCGCTCCGTGAGCTTTGTCTGCATTCCTTCGGGAATGGACTGCCGGTTGCGCAGCAGACTAAAAACGGCCAACTGCCCCATGAAGGCCGTCCAGCTTCCCCCTTCCCGGTAGCCGACGGGGGGCAGGTTGGCCTCCAGCCATTCCAGGTAGACCGGCGCATCGGTCGTCAGGAACAGTTCAGCGGCGACGAAAGTCCGTTCGTCCGCAAAATTCTTATCCCCATACTGCCCGGTGTTTACGTCGGCGGGGTTGGTGAAGGCTACGTCAGGATGCTCCTCCGCCCATTTCCAGGCCCGTTCGGCGGCTAGTAGCAGCTGGTTGGAGTAAGCTTCGTCTACGCTTCTGAAAATCCGGGCGGCCATGGCCGTTGCCCCGGCGAAGTCGAGGGTAGCGGCGGTTCCTTTGCCTACGACATAGCGCTGGTTGGTAGCTTCGTGGGGCATCACCATGCCCTCAAATTTCAGGGTGGTGAGCTTGTGAAAGAGGCCACCGTCCTTGTCCTGCATGGTCAGCATCCAGTCCAGTTCTACCTTCAGTTCATCCAGATAGTCACTCCGGCCATTACCGCTTTCGGGAATGTTGAGTCCGCCGTCCGGAATGGGATCGCCAATGTCTTCAAACAGCGCCAGATACTGCGCCAGTGGGAAGGCGGCATTAACGATGTACTTGTTGAAGTCTCCCGCATCGTACCATCCACCGGGGCTGCGGGTTATTCCGCTGCGGCAACTACTTGGGTGAAATAGATCCGAGGTATCCGGATGCCCGGCGGGGCGGGCGTACATTCCGGCGTGTTGTGGCAATAGTTCCTCCCCTGCCCTTTGGTAATAATCACTTTTCAAAGAGGCGATAAAGGCTTCCTGATAAAGGCCCTCCTTCACCATAAAATCAGTTGAGTAACCGAGGCCGGGGACATAAATCCGGTATTCACCCGTGGGCAAAGGGCCTTCGTTTACGTGATGCGCGCGCACGCCCCCGACCCTGCTCCAGTCAAGTGCCGGGGCCAACTTTCCGGTCCGGACTATTTCGTCTCCGGAAAGGTTGGTGATGAAGTATGCTGGTCCGGGCGCTTTGTGTTCCTCTTTGGCGGTCAGGGTGTCCCGAATCTGAGAATGCACAATGACGCTGAATTGTACATCGGATTCAGGATAAAATCCGAGTTGGTTCAGCACGATGTCGTGGGTAAGCTCATCATCAAAAGGGGGCAGGTTTTCATCGGGGGTTCCGCAGTGGCTGAGAAGGCAGACCAGGAGGGCAAGGAAAAAATATCGGGCCTTTTATTTGTATACAATTTAATGCAAGCTAAGCAGGCGCGGCCGCAGGTGCAAAGGAAGGGTTTTAAAAAGCAGGGTCTTGGGTGGCAGCCGCCCACTTTGCTCTTCTTACTTACCATTGCTCCTGCGTTCAGCGCCCGGCACAAAAAAAGCGACCAGCGGACAGTATTCAGGGTCGTTTTGCCTGAATGCTGTCCGCTGATCGCTAAAATCTTGCGGTCTAACACGAAACATAGTCATCTATCCCCAAACAGGAATGACCATATTGCTTCGTGGATGCGCCCTGCGGGCTACGCGCCATTAGTATGACCAGAGATCCTGCTCGAAGTTGAAGATCTCATGTTTGATTCTTTCGGCTTCCATCAGGCGTTCCCGGCCGTTGGTGAGGTAGCCCTCGATCCGGCGATCAAGTACGTTACTTTCCTTGATGATGTAACTGTTGAAGTATCGGCTTTCAAATACGTCTTCCCAACTCCGTGAGGCGGCATCGTTGCCATTTGCGAAGGCCAATTCATTGGCCAGTACCTGGCGGGCGGCGGGGTAGTAGACCCAGAACATGGGAAGCTCATAAAGGAAGGTCCCGTTTTCGTCGAACTCATCCTTCAGCGGCGCGATGCCCAGGATACGCACTTTCATCGTGCTGCTTTCCTTGTCGAAGAACCAGATTTCCTGCAGGCGGTAACGGCGGATGTCTTCCGGGTTAAGCTCACGGGCTACGAGGTCGTAGGTAACCTCATATGTTTCCGGGTCAACGATCGGAACGGTATCGATGCCACCGGCCATGTTGCCACGATCTTCTTCAGACATTGGCGTGGTGAACTTATCGTCCAGCGTACCGTAAAGCTCAATCTTATTGCTATCCGCTGCTTCCAGCAGGATATTGATCAATGGGCGATCGGGGTTCGAGAAGGGAAGGTTGATCTTCTCGCGAACGTCGAGTACCCGCCAGATGCGCTTCTGCCACATGATGTCCGCTTCGCGGACATGCTCGTAGGGCAGGATGCGGCGCTCGATCTGAGAGCGCTTTTCGATGATGTCGTTCACGGGCTTCATGAACTGATCCTGGCTGGGGTCGGGCTGGCCGGCACCGGGCAGCGTGATGGATGTGGAGTTACCCTGTGGGTTACCGGGGCGCTGGGCTAGCAGCACGGAGGTGCTGGCGAGCAAAAGCAGGAGGGCTAGTTTGAAAGCTGCCTTCATGGGAGGGGGGAAATAATTGAGGAAGGGATATGACTTATACGAACTACGAACGCCGGGAAGCAGGGCCATAGTGTAAGAGTCAGCAAAAAAAACAAGCCTCCGGAGGCATTTCTCCGGAGGCTCGCAAAAATCTCGTTTAATTCCGGCTTTTCCAAATGGTGGGGCCGGTCTTAACTGTATTTACTTGATCTTGAAGACCATCGTACCAATCGGGCGAGACACCTTATCACCCGGACAGGTTGCCTTGATGTTGTTGGCGTAGTAAATATCACCCGGCCTAGCACGCTGCACAAGCTGCTTGGTGGTACCCGTGAACGGACCGCCACGGTTTACGCTTGGTACGGCATCGGCACGCTTTGGTACGTATACCATCTCGTAACCAATGATGTTACACTTTGCTTCAAAGTCGAAAGACTCCAGCTTAGCGTAAATGCCTCTTTGCGATTTGAATACGTTGCTGGCAATCGTACCCCCTTTTGAGTTGCCCAACATGGCAACCGGATCAGGAATACGCTTTACGCGGAAATCGAAGGAACCAAGCTGCTTGCCTTCGGCAGTTACATTTACCTTGGCAGTACCGACGGAGTTACCCGTAACGATGAATTTGCTGCCACTACCAGACTTGCGTGAAGCCGAACCGGTAATGTTTACGCGAACCTTGCTGGAAGCAACACCTGCGGCAGAAACCGTCAGGGGGTTATCAACGCCCATGTAAAATACGTTCATCTTGTCGGCAGATACGGCAACGGAACGCTGGCCTACTTCGTAGGTGAATTTGCCTTCGCCACGCTCCACCTCATTGGTAAGCGGATTGGTCACAGCAACAGAGGTGTTGATTGTCTTGGGGCCAGAGCCACTACCCGTAATGGTATAGTCAGCAGAACCGTCAGCGTTTACGCGCAGGCGTTGTCCATTGACCCGCAGGTCAATGTTAGCGGGATCAAGGCTGGAGCTGTAGCTACCAACAGAAACCTTTGCTCTGATCTGCTCACCACCGATTACGTAACTTTTATCAGCATTAAATACTGGGAAAAACTTATCGAATTCGATCGTCTTACCACCAACTAGGTTAACCAGGTCGTTAACGATATTTGCTTCGGATACCTTAAGGTCAGATTTCATCTGAGACATCAGTGGAAGGACTGCCGCAACGGGCATGTGGCCAAATTTGAAATCAGACCAGCTTTCACGGCCAGCTTCTTCCCACGCCTCATCGTCAATGTTGAAGGGCATGTTAGTTACAACGCTGGCAATCTTTGCCGTTACCTCATCTGGAAGAACATCCATGTCCTTACCATGCTCATTCAGCAAGTTCGTGTAGGCATCAATCAGGCGCTGACGTGTTTCAACGATTTTTGCCTTCAGTTCTTCGCCAACACCGGGTTCACCACCGGCACCGTCTTCGCCGAGAACGAGGAGACGAGTAGTAACGTCTTTGTTCTTCTTGCCGCGAACGGTGCGCATACCGTGGTCCATTTTGTAATCATCTTCATCAAGCTCGCCGTTGTTGTTACCGGCCATATCGATGAGTTGATTACGCAGATCGTCTACGTAGCTGTAAAACTCATCAGAGATAGAGCCTACTTCTGCAATCACGGGAGTGATCGGCTTAAACTTAGCTTTTGATGGATCCTCCAGAATAGATTCCACCCCTTTCACGGTGGCATCCATTTGCTCATTCACCGTAGCGATAGAGGCTTCATTACCCTCATCGAGAGTTTGGAAGGCGTTCATTACCTCTGCGGATACGTTCAGGGCCAGGAGGGCCATGAGTACCAGGTACATGATGTTGATCATCAACTGCCGGGGTTCCTTGGGGATTGACATATTGATCTATAGATTGTAAACCCGGCGCGGCGGCAGCGAAGCTCGTTGCCGCCGCGCGGATTCTGGGGAATTAATAATTGGGTTCCGTAAAAACGGGGGTCTTAGGCGTTAGGGCCGCGCATCGCGCTGATCATGTTGCCGTAGACGGAGTTGAGGGTATTCAGGTTACCGTTCAACTGTTGCATGTTCTGCTTGTACGCTTTGGTGTCTTCCGCAGTAGCGGCCAGGTCAGCCATGGCTTCGTTGAGCTTAGCGTAGAAGTTACCCATCTGGGCAATCTGCTGGCTGGTGCCGCTGAAGTCAGCTTCCTGGAGAGCTTTGAGGCTGCTCATGCTCTTAGACATGGTCTGCAGTTCCGTAAGCATTCCGCCGAGCTGCTGCTCCACGACCTCACCGTTCAGTGCGGCAGGCGCAGCGCCTACACCACCACTGGAAAGTGGAAGTACATCAGCGTCGTACTTGTTGAGACCGGGGTAGAGTTTGTCCCAGTAGTAATCCGGCTCAGGGCCGAGAATACCGATGAGGAAGAACAGGAACGCTTCAACGCCAAGACCGATGGTCAGGAGGTCGAGTTTCATGCCACCAACGGTAGGCATTTCCCAGGATTGAATTTTGTAGAGAGCACCAAGCATAACGATCGCGGCGCCAACGCCGATGATGAAGTTCTTGATGTACTTAAAGGTGGGCGACTTAGTAATTGCCATTGTACGAACGTAAGATTTGGGGAAAGAAAGATGATGAAAGAAGCGAAGGCGCTTAGTAATCAGACTTGACCCCGCTTGAAAAATTTAGGTTGTTCTCGTGGCCACGGCCACATTAACGCCAACTTAACCGAAGTTAAGAGTGTCATATTGTTTAGCGACCGCGAAATTAACAGATTTTGCTCACTTATGCAAAAAATGTTCATTTGGGGAAAGTGGCCGACAATAGACGTCCGCTCATTCAATAATGTTTTGTACGATGAGGAAAGGCTGACAACTTAGGGGATGACATTACTTTTTCAAGCTGCAAGCCGCCCCTGAATGCCTATGACCTTCGTTTCTGCTGGCTGTCATAAATAAGTTTTTGCCCGGCTTTCTCCAGCGAGGAAGCACTCCGGCCAAAAATGAGCACCAGCTTTTCGACGTCGTTGGTGTAGCACATTGCCTCAATGAGCAGGGCCTGCTCATCCCGCACCCAGGGCTCGAAAGCGCGGGGGTAATTGGTACGTGCGGTAGCCATGTAGGCAGGCAGACGATCATCGGCTTTGCGCAGGCCGAGGGCCTGCACGGCACGACGGAGTTCGAGGTCTTTTGCTTGGTCGAGCTTATTAAACTGAGCTTCGCGGAAGAAGTCTACCTGCCGCCAGGGTTCGTGTACGGTGGCCCGGCCGGGGGCCGGGGTTTCGAGCAGCACATTCGGGTTGTCCCGGTGATAGGCGATGAGGTGGGTGTGGAGCACATCCCGGGTATACACCCCCCGGTAGCGGTTGTAGGCCCGCAGGCCCTTCAGGTTATGGTCAACAATTGAGCGGCTACCGATAAAAACTTTTACCAACTGCGTTACGCAGGGCTCGTAGCCCAGCGCCCGCAACTCTTCGCAGGCACCGGAAATGACTCCTTCCGGTATGTCCACTACTACATCGGGCTTGCCGACCAGCTCCTTGATCAGGCGGTTAAAGGCCCGGCGGACGGGCGGTTCCCCAATACGGGTATCCGCTTTTCTGAAGTATTCTCCGCTGCGGGGGTCTACCCCGTTGCGCAGTGAATCGAGTACTTGAATGATGGTTTGGTTGGTCATAACGGCAGGGTATTGGTTTAGTGAACGATGCTGGTTGACACGGCAAAGTTGATACTCAGGAATACCCTTAGTCGTTCATTATACGTATACTTGCGTTTATATGCGTATATAAACGTTTACATACGACTAGGGTACATCTACAGATATACCCGAAACAGGCATAACGCAGCCGCCAGTCAAGCTGGTTGACCTGGCATTTGAGGTTGCTGGTTTCAGCGAAAAAGTCTTTGACCTGATCGCCTTGGCTGAGCAGGATACCGACATGTTGCTGAAGACCATCGAGTCCGTCGAACTGTAATCCCTAGTTTTAATCTAAAAAGCCCCGGTCGCAATGATTGCGTACCGGGGCTTCTTTTTCTGGGTAAGACCCTATCTTTTCTTGGGGGTCTTGCTTTGCGGAACCATGCTTTTTCCTTTCCGGGAAGCAGCATTCGTCATTGGGCTGCCTTTTGCCAGACGAGCTGCCTTTTTGGAGGCTTTGACGGATTCGGCCATCTTACGGGCCTGGTTGCGCTTTTCAGCTTTTGTTTTCACTTGCGTATGATTTATCGGCCCAACACGGGCTCGATTACACTACAAATAAAATGCCTTTTTTGATAATTTGTGGCAAAAGCAAAAAAAAATTAGCCAGATTTTAGTTAAAGTTTTCCTGCCTGAAAAAGCCCCAATAAAAATGCCCCGAAAGCCTGCTAAAGCAGTGCATTTCGGAGCATCAGAACCGGCAGAGCCGTTGTTCTTTTACACGATTAGCATCGCATCTCCATAGGCGAAGAAGCGGTACTTCTCTTTCTGCGCCACCTTATAAGCTTCAAGAATAAGGTCAATGCCCCCGAAGGCACAGGTAGTGATGAACAGGCTGCTTTTGGGCAGGTGGAAGTTCGTCAGCAGGTGATCGGGGATGTGAAAGTCGTAGGGAGGGAAGATGAATTTATTCGTCCATCCTTCATTGGTGGCCAGCAGGCGTTCAGCACTCACGCTGTTTTCGCAGGCACGCACGGAGGTAGTACCGACGGCACAGATGAGGCCTCCTTCACGCTTGGTTGCGTTGACGATGTCAACGGCGGGTTGGTTGACGCGGAAGTATTCTGCGTCCATCTTGTGTTTGGAGAGGTCCTCAACTTCAATATCCCGGAAGGTGCCCAGGCCAAGGTGAAGGGTGATCTCTGCTTTTTTAATGCCTTTAAGCTCCATCCGCATCAGCGTCTCACGGCTGAAGTGCAGGCCGGCGGTAGGTGCGGCTACTGCGCCAACCTGAGAGGCGAAAACGGTTTGGTAGCGCTCAGCGTCACGGGAGTCAGCTTCCCGTTCCAGCAACTTGGGCAGGGGAGTGTTACCAAGACTGTGTAGCTCGTCAAGGAATTGATCATTGGGGCCATCGTACAAAAAGCGGATGGTACGGCCACGGCTGGTGGTATTATCTACTACTTCAGCTACCAGCTTGGTCACTCCGCGCTTGTCGTTGAAGTATAGCTTATTACCAACACGGATTTTTCTGGCGGGATCCACCAGTACGTCCCAAAGGCGTGCCTGGGTGTTGAGTTCCCGCAACAGGAAGACTTCAATCCGTGCCTGGGTTTTTTCTTTCAGGCCATAGAGCCTGGCGGGGAACACCTTCGTATTATTGAAAACAAGGGAGTCTCCCTCATCGTAGAAATCCAACAGGTCGGAGAACATCTTATGCTCGATCTCACCCGTAGCCCGGTTTACCACCATCAGGCGGCTATCGTCCCGGCGCTTGCTGGGGGTTCTGGCGATGAGTTTTTCGTTGAGTTCAAACTTAAATTGTGACAGTTTTGTCCTCATTCCCTTATCTGATTTTAAAGCGTGTTATTGCGAAACAGCGTGCAAAGGTAGGGGTATTTGGTTAAATGTAAAATGCCCTACTCCTATAACTAATGGGTAGCTATAAGGAAAGTTTGCTTCGCAGCGGGTGAAATGTTGACGTTTGTCCATAACAAAAGGGCTTTAGTCTATTCTCAGCCTCCTCAGTACACATCTTTATTACCTTTAGAAGATCAATTTCCACCCATGCTATTTCTCAAAGTTTTATCAGAAAGTATCCGTCAGGCCTGGGCCCAGCTTACCGGCAATAAGTTGAGAACCTTCCTATCTCTGCTCGGAATTTCCATTGGTATTTTCTGTATCATCGGTGTACTCTCAGCAGTAGACTCTTTGGAAGACAACCTCTCAGGAAGTCTTGCAAAGCTGGGAGACGATACGGTCTACATCGACAAGTGGCCCTGGAAAGACAATAGCAGCGACTGGTGGGAATTCTTCCAGCGCCCCTACCCTGACCATGATGACTACGTAGCCCTGAAGGAACGGATGCCAACGGCTTCGCTGGTTTCTTACTGGACGGTCCCCGGTTCTAAAGCCGTTAAGTACAAGAAAAACAGCGTAGAAGGAGGTTACCTGTTCGTCACCACCTATGAGTTCGAGCGTATTTTTAACATAACGATCGACAAGGGGCGATACTGGACTAACTCTGAATATACCGGCGGCTCCGACAAGCTGATGCTCGGGGCAAAAATTTCCGAAGAGTTATTCGGCGTCCTTGAGCCAATCGGAAAGACCATAAAAATGGGTGGCCGCAAATATGGGGTCATCGGAGTACTGGAGCCTTCAGGCGGCGACCTCATCAACCCCCTTGATTTTGATGATGCCGTTATTGTAACCTACAATAATGCGGCACGCTTCGTGAACCTCAAAAACCGCAGCCAGTTCGGCGGCACCGTTGGCGTAAAGGCTAAGGACGGTGTATCCACTCAGCAGCTACAAGACGACATACGGGGCATCATGCGCTCCAACCGCCGGCTCCGCCCGCGGGAAAAAGACAACTTCGCCCTCAACGAACTCAGCATGATGGCGGATGCGCTGGGCAGTTTTTTTGGCGTCCTCAATATGATGGGGTGGCTTATTGGCGGCTTCTCGATCATTGTGGGAGCCATTAGTGTAGCTAATATTATGTTCGTTTCCGTGAAGGAGAGAACCAGCCTCATCGGGGTTAAGAAAGCACTTGGCGCACGTCAGTTCGTTATCCTGCTGGAGTTCCTCACTGAGTCGGTTATCCTTTGCGTCATTGGCGGCCTGATGGGTTTACTTTTGGTGGTCGGGATAACGTCGATCCTTAACATGTCCTTCGAGTCCTTCGCCATTACCCTCAGCCTCAAGAACGCCATCATCGGAATCCTCCTTTCTGCTTCGGTGGGCATTGCAGCCGGGGCGATCCCGGCAGGGCAGGCCGCGAAAATGGATCCCGTGGACGCTATGCGGAGTTAGCGTGAAAGAAAAAGCCGTCACGGTTTCCCGCAACGGCTCTTCTCAAATTTTTGAAGCAGGTATATTCTTACTCGCCTACTACTTCCATCTGCATCTCGTGCGTTACCTGAGGGTGCAGCTTGAGGATGAGGGTGTAGGTACCGAGTTCTTTAGCGTCATCGGGCAGGTTGATCTTCTTACGCTCCACTTCTACGGCGAACTGCTCAAGCAGCTGCTGCTTAACGGAAAGCTCGGTAATGGAACCAAAGATGCGGCCGCTGGTACCGGCTTTAGCACCGATCTTGAGGGTCTTGCCCTCCAGCTTGGCGGCCATTTCCTTGTAAACGTCCAGTTTCTTGGCTTCCTGTGCTTCTTCGCGACGGATCATCTCGTTGAGTCGGCCCATGTTAGAGGCATTACCAATGATGGCCAGGCCACGTGGAAGAAGGTAGTTGCGGCCAAAACCGTTCTTTACCGTTAGTACTTCGTGCTTGTCGCCGACTTTATCGACGTCTTTCAGCATAATTACTTTCATAATGAATTATGTTGTCCCACCCTTTTGGGGCAGTGCCCCGTTGGAGTAGTGGTTAGGAAAAATAGTAGTGTAGTATTGTAGTTCGGTAGTAATGTAGTGTTGCCGCATGTTGTAGGCGTTACACTGTAACACATTGCCGCCTGTAAAATGCGGTAGTACTACAAAACTACATTACTATTACTACCCGACTACATTACTTCAAAAGGTCCGTCAGGTACGGCAGCATAGCCAGGTGCCGTGCACGCTTGATGGCCGTAGAAATTTTACGCTGGTACTTGAGGCTGTTGCCGGTAATCCGGCGGGGAAGAATCTTACCCTGCTCGTTCACGAAAGTGAGGAGGAAGTCAGGATCTTTGTAGTCGATGTGCTTGATGCCGTAACGCTTGAAACGGCAGTACTTCTTTTTACGTCCGCCAATCTTAGGATTGGACAAGAACTTAATGTCATCTCTGGATGCCATGGAGTTTTATTTTTTAAGGTTGGACAATGCCCATTCGGTGAGGAAAGGGAACCGGGTCTCTACTCTTCTTCCTTGAAGCTTTCGGCGTCGCCGGAGGGAACACCGGAGAGGGAAGGAGAATCCGCTTTCTTGCGGCTGATGCCGTGGGCGGAAGCTTCCGTCTTTGCGGCTTTTTCCTGCTTCTGGCGCTTGGCTTTGCCAATTTTGCCGGCACGCTTGTCAGCGTTGTACTGAACGCCGTACTTGTCGAGGGCGATGGTCAGGAAGCGGAGGATGCGCTCGTCCCGGCGTAGTGCCAGTTCGAAGTCGCGGATGAATGCACCGTTTGCAGAGGTGTGTTCGATGGAGTAGTAGATACCGTTGCTACGCTTGTTGATGTCGTAGGCCAGCGTACGCAGGCCCATTTCGTCAACAAATACGATTTCGCAACCCTCCTTGCGGAGCTTGTCTACATACGTCTGAGCCGTCGATTTGATATCTTCAGTCGACAGCACTGGATCTACGATGAAAGTAGTCTCGTAATTTCTCATATGGATCAGTCGTGATGAGAGGTTAAAAAATAAGTGAATCGCCTAAAACACGAGGGTTCGCGCTTAAGCGGGTGCAAAGATAAGAGTTTTCTTTGAGATGCTGAAAGGAATTTTCTTCTCTGAAAGGTATGGGCGCTGCACGCAGGTGCAAGGGGAGTTTTTTGGAAGCGGGGGCGGGCGTGATGTTTTCTCGCGCTGTGCGCTCGGGCTCCCCGGATTACGGCGGGGACTGCGCACCCGCCTTCATCCGGGGCTAAGGATGTTGGACCCCATCCGGGGTCCGTGGAGGGGACGTGGGCGTTGGGTTAGCTCGCGCTGTGCGCTCGGGCTCCCCGGATTGCGGCGGCGGCTGCGCACCCGCCTTCATCCGGGGCTAAGGATGTTGGACCCCATCCGGG
>Ga0115031_1001753_pt1 | contig 16063 bp, 19 predicted proteins | sample Maine_Asex4_meta_FD_87301 | JGI IMG/M metagenome (GOLD analysis project Ga0115031, IMG submission 87301) | Marine algal microbial communities from Maine, USA - Maine_Asex4_metaG | ecosystem: Host-associated > Algae > Red algae > Unclassified | place: Maine, USA | collected 2015-01-05
CACCCTCCCGCCCCCGCTCGCGGCTCGTCGGCCGTTGCGAGCCCCTGGGGCGGCCACACGCCCGTGCCGCCAAAACGGCTGCCGCCGCGTCACTGTCGCTGCTCGACGCCTTGCCGCGGCGCGCGGGCGGCAGCGGTAGCGAGCCGCGGACCCGATCCCCCTCCTTGCCGCCGCCGCCGCTAGCCGCGACATTGCATCCGGCCGCGGACCGCGCCGGCACTCCGCCGCCACACGTCGCCGCCGGACTACCGCCGCCCGCCGCCGCCCGCCGCCGCCCGCCGCCGCTGTCCCGCCGCCAGTCGCCGGCGCCCCCGGCCGACCGGGACCAGCCCGCCCCGATGATGGCCGCGACGGCACCCGCGCAGGCCCAGCGGGCGACGCCGAGCGCGCAGCGGCCGACCGCCCTGGCGGGCCGGCCTGACCGCGGCCGTCACCGGTGCAACCTGCCGCCGCCACGTTTTCCGCCCCGCCGCCGCCGATCCGCCGCGGTTACCGTCCCCGAGGCGGCCTCCGACACGGCCGTCTTCTCGGCGGCGCCAGCGGACGCCGCCGTGATCGCCTTCTCGGTCGCGACCCACAGCGGCCGCCCCCATTGCCCCTCGGCCTCCCTCTCTCCACCCGCGCCTCTAGCTGCCGTTGTCCCCTCCGAAGCCACAGCCACCGCCAACGCGACCGCCGCCGCACAGGCAGAGACCAGAGTCCGGGCCAATGTGCGGGCCGCGGGGGCGGGGGATGGCCGCCGACCACCAAGAGTGCCGTTCGCGACTGCTGGTTGTGGCGGTTGGAGTCTCTTTCGCCCCTTTAAGTGCTCTGGGGGCATTTATGAGAGAAGAGGCCACCGCCAACCAATCAGATTGCTGGAAACACAAGGGTACACGAGCAGAACAAAGCGGACATGGCTCTTGTCCAATGAGAATCGCCTGAAATCACCTCGCCGCAGAGCAGAAACACGGTCAGCTTCAGAATGCCTCTGATACTGTCACCGCAGTGCGGCACCGGCCGAATTTGCTTGCAAGATTGTTATGATAGACGGCGGAGGCCGGTCTGCTGCTGTCCTCACCATTCTGTGCGGACAGCGATCTCACCTGAGTGCACCAGGGGCGAGGACCCTCCTGAATTCGTGAAATTGCATCATTACAGTGATACACAAGCCTGGGACTTGGCCGTGTGAGCTTGGTTCTCGTTGTCTTTGCCGTTTGACAGGCCGTCCGAACCGAATAATTGTGTTGCCAGATCCCTGACCGGCCATTCCAAGTTGTAGGCTGCGGCTTCCATGGGGCACCACACTGGGTCGCCCCCAACTCGCTTGAGAGTAATCAAAGAAGCGCGATGGCAGAGCCGCCCACGATCCCGGTGATGACGCCGTGTCAAGATTCCCGGAGAACATCCGGCCCCACGCGGGGTACTCCGGCAGACAGTACTACGAAGGTGCGACAAGGACCGGGCCAGAAAAGACGCGACTAATATCGCGCAACGGGAGAGAGAGAGGAACAGGGGCGAGCGCAAGACACAAGGAGGACTGCTGCGAGAACAACGACGAGCCATCAAGAATCGCAATACTGACTGCGACGACGGCACGTGGTCACCGGCGGCACCGCCGAAGTCGGATCCGCAGCCGTAGCAGGCGGTCATCGGCGTGGTCGTCCCCTTGCCCAAGACACATGAGGGGCGGCGCCCGCGCCGGGCGTCGGCGAACGCGGCCTGTTTGTCCCCGTGTCGTGGAGACGACCGCGCGGGCAGAGGCGCGGCGCTGGGTGACGCCCCTGAGAGGTGTTGTCGCTCGTTGGCCACGCGGGGCATCCTTGACGACGGATGGTCGTCGACGACGGCGGCGGCACGTCGGCGGCATCGACGACTGAGTCGCTGACGGCGACCGATCAAGGGCGTCGCCGACGCGATCGGATTCGGCTGCGCGACGGGCGGACATCGGCGCTGCTGTCCTCTTCCCCCGATCAGAGATTGGGCCGACGGAACCGTCCCCGCCGGCATGCATGCGTACGAAACGCCATTCTGGGGCGGGGTTCTGATTGGTGACCAGCACTCTGCCCCGGAGGTGGGAGTGCCGGATCGCAGAGATGCGTGGTGGGGCGACGGAGCCGCCACGGTCGGCCTTGTTGAGAAGGCGGAGCGGCGACGCCCGTGCCGGGAGTCGGCGCACGCGGCCTGTTTGTCTTCGTGTCGTGGCGACGACCGCGCGGGCAGAGGCGCAGCGCCGGGTGACGCCCCTGAGAGGGGTTGTCGCTCTTTGGCAACGCGGGGCATCCTTGAGGCCGGATGGTCGTCGACGACGGCGGCGGGACGTCGGCGGCATCGACGACTGAGTCGCTGACGGCGACCGATCAAGGGCGTCGTCGTCGCGATCGGATTCAACGGCGCGACTGGCGAACATCGGCGTCGCCGTCCTCTTCCCCCGACCAGAGATCAAGCCGACGGAACTGGCACGACCGGCACGCATGCCAAAATGCCGTTTCTTTGGGGCGGACTCTAATTGGCTGACAGCGCACCGCCCTCGAGGATGCCGTACGGCTCGGTGCGATGCGTGCTTGGAGAGGCAAAGCCGTGACGGTGGGCTACGTTGAGAAGGGGACGGGGGGCGTCGCCCATGACGGTCGTCGACAAACTCGACAAGTCTGCCCTGCACCGTGGGACGGAGACTGAGTCGTGTCGTCGTCGACGCTGCCCGATTTGGGAAAATCTTGGTCGATCATCGTCGTCGTCGCCTTCCTTCTACCTGACATGGAACCGCACGTGGTGCAATTCTGACGCGGTCCGTGACGGACAGCCCCGCAGGGGCGGGCATTCAGTAGAACGGGCACCTGAACCAAAACGGGGGTATGCTCTGAGAATCAACGATGGTCCAGGGCGGCGCCGGGCTCAGCGGGCCGTATCGGTTGGGGAAAAGGCGGCACCTGTGTCCGGACCCTCCCATCGTCGGCTTTGGATGCCATTGGCCCGGGCGGGTGCGCCGCGGCTTGGCCGTCACTCCTGGGCTACGGGGATCTCGGCGGACGCCCCATCTGCGACGGTTTTCAGGTTACCCTGTCTCACGAGTCGATGTGGCGTGGGTTGCTGCCGTCATCCGGTGCGGAAGCCACGGTCTCCGATGAGGGAGATGTAGTACTACGCCACAGGCGTTGTACTCTTGGCTGTGAGCGCTGGTGCGCAGAAACCGGGTAGCCGGTGGTGTCTGTTGAGCCTTACTCGGCAAGTCCGCACGATCTGTTGTTCCTGTACTGCGGATACTTATCCGGCCATTGTGTATTTGTGGGTCATTGTATGTACTTGCTTCTCGGAGGTGACCCGTTTGTGGTGAGTCTCCGGGAAATTGACGAGGTGCTGGGTCAGGATTTGTTTGGTGCTGAGTGGCCTAGCTCGCCGCACATGGGGCGCTGACTGGCTGTGCGCACCGAGGGTGTGCTCTCCGATTGTGCAGACCCACTGCGTGCTTTGTGCACGCTCGATGGGCGAGGGGGCTCCCGGGGGTCGCTGGGCCCGGGAGTCGTCTGGGGCTGATGAGGCGGTTTGTCTCGGGCCTGTGAACCACCCATCGTAAAACAACGCACCCACCCAAACACCTCCCACTTCACAGGCTATGGGCCCAGTGTCGCTGGTGGTCATCTTCGTCTTCCGCGCTGTATTTTGCGGGGTGCCGTTGGTCGGGCTGCTGTGTGTTCCGGCGTTGGGCAGGCGGGCTTAGCCTCCCACGTCGTCAGTGTTGAGCCTCGTCGCGCGGTTGGTCATCGTCATGTCGGAGCATGGTCGCTACGTTGGCCCTCGCTTCGCGCAGCTGGACGACGACTAGAAGGTCTGGGCTGTGTACTGCCGTGCACAGCTCATCAAGGAGAAGTTGTAGTCGGCGGTCGTGACGGATCGCCCCGCGTCGGGGAGTGATGCCCAAGGCAACGTGGCGGCGGACGATTGGGACATCACCAACGAGTTGGCGTTGGCCACGATCCAGATGTCGGTACAGCCGGTTCATCTTCACTCGGTGACGGGGGTGAGTACTGCCAAGGAGGCGTGGGACGCGCTCAAGAACATCTTTGAGGCGCGTTACAACGCACGCGTTCTGCAGCTCATGCATGAGCTGAGAAATCTCAAAAAGGGCGGTGACGAGAACATCATCAAGTACACGTCCCTCGCCAAGGGCATCCGGCAAGAGCTCGCCATGCTGGGCAATCAGGTGGACGAGAACACGCTTGTGCTGCAAGTCCTGTCGGGTCTTCACGCAGAGTACGACATGATCAGGACCGTCCTAGAGAACATGGAAGGGAAGCGCAACCTCGCTGACGTGAGCGCCAAGCTGCTCACGGTGCAGCAGCGGGGCAGCAATGGGCGGTCGTCATCGACCACTGGGGTCAAGTCGCAAGCGTTTGCGGCGTCGGCGTTCAAGAAGCCGTGGGACAAGAAGTCGATCGTGTCCTACTACTGCGACAAGAAAGGGCACATGTAGCGCTACTGCCTCAAGAAGAAGGCCGATGACGCCAAGGGCAGCAAGAAGCCGAACGGCGGGCGGCGAGGGGGTGGCGAGAGAGGCGGTGCTCCTCCTCGTGCCGCCCTGGCCTACGCCGCGTCTGCAGGGCAGGTCGGCTGCCATGAGGCTGGCGGTAGCACCAGCGGGTCGGCGACCGGCGTGCTCGACTCTGGCGCGACCAATCACATGGCCGCCGGAGACAATGGCTTCACCGTCAAGACGTCGGGGAGCGGGGCCAAGGGCACACCTGCCGACGGCCATCAAGGGAAACAGCTTCGTCTCGATGGACGTGGGGAAGGGCAACACCAAGGCTCGCATGGTCCGCGGCGAGGCCATGCTTGTGCCGGATCTGACACACAACCTGCTGTCGGTCAGAGCGATCGATCGCAAAGGTGTCGCGGTGGTGTTTGTCGGCGATTCCTGCTTCATCCTCAGTGACGGGGAAGCGATACTCGCGAGCGGGTTGCTGAGCCAAGCGTATGTCGTCGGATCGGGCAACGAGGCCGAGAACTACGTGCTGAAGGTGACGCCGGTCAAAGCGTCTGCAAGTGCAGCGTGCACCCGTATGAACGGCGAGGCGAAGCTGTGGCACCGGCGTTTCAACCACTTGGGCTTCGAGAACCTCAAACGAGTGGCTGCGATGGTTGATGGGATTCCATCGACGGTGGCTGACGCCAAGCGCGTACCTGGCACAGTGTGCGTGCCGTGCGTCGATGGCAAGATGGCGCGCTCTCCGCACCATCGTTCGACAACGACATCCACGAAGTGCGAGTTGGTTCACACTGACGTTGATGGACCTTTGACGGAGTCCCTGGGCGGATCCGTCTCTTTCATGACGCTGCTTGAGGACTCTACCGGGGTTATCACGGCGACGCCGATCAAGACCAAGGGTATGGTTCTCGACGTGATCAAGGCCCGAATCAAGCAGGTGCGCCACGATGGCGCCAAGGAGTATGTCAGCAACGAACTCAAGGCGTGGTACGACGACAAGGGCATTCCTTCTGAGAAGACGGCGCCGTACTCATCGCAACAGAACGGTACGGCCGAGCGCGCCAACCGTTACATCATGGAGCGGGATAGAGCGACACTCCTTGACGCTGGTGCCGAAGAAGAGCTGTGGACCGAGGCTTTGTCGTCAGTCATCTACGTGCTGTACCGGTCCCCAAGGGCGGGACAGGATGTGACGCCGGTGGAGGCGCTCACGGGGCGACGCCCCGACGTGAAGGGATTTCTCGTTTGCGGAAGCCGGGCCTGGGCTTTGAAGCCCAAGCATCAGCAGCGGAAGCTGGAGCCGAGGACGAATGTTGGCGGCTTCGTCGGCTACACCGTTGGAGGTAAGGCCTACCGCATCCTCGATGACGAGTCCCACAAGGTCCTCAAGCGACGAGATATGCTTATGGAGGAGACATCAAGCAAGGCCATCGACCAGACGTCTCCGTCTGGAACTGCTTGTAGTCCTTGCCTGACTGCGCAGACGGATGGCGACAAGGAAGATGGCGCGATGGACTTGCTGGACGCGGAGGGCCGAAGCGGGTACAAGTTCGAGCCGATGCCGTCGTCAGAGAGCGACGACGAGCAGGAAAAGGAGGTCAGCAGCGGCGAAGAAGACGACGATGACAATGCCGTCGGCGATGCCGCGGCGAAACAAGAATCGAGCCAAGAGCTTCTCTCCTCCCTTGCAGGTGACGGAGACGACGGGGCGGAAGCACCACGGCTGTCCAGGCGGAAGCCTGCACCTAGGGTCACTTGGTGGGAGAGCAATCCGAAGGCGTACCTGGTGGCGCGACCTGCCGCTGGGACGATACCGGACTTGGACCTCAGCAAACCACCGTCGAACGCGAAGGAGGCGCGTGCGCGGGCGGACTGGCCGCTGTGGAAGGAGGCCGAGAAGGAAGAGTACCTTGCGAACAAGAAGCTTGGAACCTGGTCCGAGACCAAAGCCAACAACAAGCGCCAGGCGGTGAAGACCCGCTTCGTCTACGATATCAAGCACGACGCGGAGGGCAACGTGACAAGATACAAGGCGCGACTCGCTGCACAAGGCTTCAATAAAGTGCCTGGGCGAGACTTTGACGAGACATGGGCACCTGTGCCTAACGCTGCAACCACACGCGTGCTCTTCTTTGTGGCGGCGGACAACGACTGCAAGGTTCACCACGTTTACGTCAAGCAGCCCTCCTCAACGCCAAGATGGACAAGGAGATGTGCATCAAGCTCCCAGACGGCGCGGCCTAGGAGGAGGCTGGACAGGCCCACCGTCTCAACCTTGTCCTCTATGGGACTAAGCAGGCGGGGCGGTTGTGGCAAAAATAAGCTCGACAAGGAGCTCAACGATATGCGGGCCGCGCGGTCCAAGGTGGACCCGTGTCTCTACAAGTGGTGCCACCCTGTTCACGGAATCGTTTACATCCTTGTCTACGTTGACGACCTTATCGTGGCGGCCAAGAGCCTGGCGGGGGTCAAGGCAGCCAAGGCTTTTGTGGCCACCAAGTTCGACGTGCGCGACATGGACGAGGTCAAGGACTTCATCGGCATGAAGGTAATGCGCGACCGGGCAGCTAAAGTAATCACTTTGAGCAACCCTGGTCACTTGATGGCGCTCCTGGAGGCGTTCGGGATAGAGAACTCCACTCCCATCAAGACACCAATGTTGTCCGGTGTCACGCTTTCCAGGATGGGGGAGCACCTGCTGCCGGAGGTCAACCGGTATGCCGTGCTCGTCAACTCCGTGCTCTACCTGTAGACCACGACGAGACCGGACATTGCCTTTGCCGTGGGGATTCTGTCGCGCTACATGTCTTGTCCAGAGGAGGAGCATATGCGATCGGCAAAGAGAGTGCTGCGCTACCTGCGCGGGACTACACGCCTCGGAGTGGTGTATGGCGGTGACGAGCCGCTACATGATTGCGTCGACGCCGATTGGGCGGGCGACACTGACGGTCGTCGATCGACAACGGGCTTGGTCTTCACCCTTCACGGCGGGCCGTTCTCGTGGGCGAGCAAGCGCCAGTCGATGGTGGCGACGTCGACGGCCGAAGACGAGTACGTGGCCGGTGCGATGGCGACCAAGGAAGCGCTGTGGCTGCGCAAGCTGCTGTCGGACCTGGGCGTCGACGGTGACGCCGTGCCGATCATCGGAGGTTGTCCCACGGCGTGTTACGCCGCAATACGCATGCAGATGACACGCATTGTGACGCACAAACACGCGTTTCAAAACGCCTTGCGGGATTAAATTGGCTAGAACACGACTTCGCACACTGCAATTTCGACAGATCCCCGTCGAGTCTCAGCTGACCTCGGGCTTGGCGTCAGAATCGAGCAAGTCGGTGCCTGGATCAGCCGGTTTGCATCAGATTCGAGCAAGTCGGTGCCTGATCAACCGGTCCCTCTGCCAAGTCCGAGGCAGACGATGTCTTCCTCGGCTCTACTCTGGACTCCGCCCAAGATGAGCACTTGCGTGGCCGCATCAGCCGTCCCAGACGTGATAGTACCGAGACAAGCCGCGCGTAGAGGGAACTACTGCCAAAGCAGCTCCGTTATGAACGCTGCAGCCTCCGCTGGAGCCAATGACAGCGATGAAACCGGCCAAGCCGCTGCTCTACCTGTGCGATGTCACCCGTTGACAGCGAAAAAGGAGATCGGGTCCGTGCTGCACCAATGACAACGCCACGAAGCGGCACCAATGACACTGCATCCGAGAGAAAGCGACATCGATGTCTCTGTGCCTTACGAAAACGCCACACGCCTGCAGCAGGGATGTGCTGTTCCAATGGGATTGCGCTACCTCACATCTGCTAGCACTTGGGCCTTCTCGCATCAGGCCACGCACGCCTTAGCAGTGAAGTGGTCCAATGGGAATGAAGCATTGACGTGATTGACGCCCTCGTGAGTGGCGCGCGACGTGCCGGCAAGCCACGGTGTGAGACTGGCTCTCGAGAGCGATATGTACCCCTCTGAGACCTATTGCTAGTTGCTCCTGCTTGATCCATCTCAACTTCCACACGCATGAGCGCATGAGGGCAGATATCTTGAACGCTTTACATAGTCCTTCGACGTGCTTCACATGTATGGCGCCATGTTACGGGGCAGGCACGTTGAACGGCAAACCGGCAAAGCAAGCCACCATTTGTCTTCATGCCGATACAAACGCATTGACAAATATCCTGCGAGCTCTGTACTTTTCAGATGTGGTAGGAGTCGACGCCGGCATTCGCTCAAGGCCATGTCGGCATACCCAGTCTAACCAATCCAACTCGACACAGAGCACACTCTTGATGTCCTTGAGCTGTACGGCGTCCACCCTGGGGGCTTCAGCGCCGGGGGGAATGTCCCATCGCAGGCGCTCGCAGCCATAGGCACTGAAAGGGCAACCAGCAACCGGTGTGGCCTGCACGGCGCGCACCACAACGATGACGCGGTCCGCTACAGTGCTTGTGCCCAGGATGACAACTCTAGCCCGACCGTTGCGCTCGACTCCCTGGTGGTCCACGTACCGGATCCAGTCCCACCACGGACCTCCATAGAAGTCCTCCGCAGCTCTCACAATTTGGCGGCGTCCGTCATGTCGTCTTGGCGCATGTGGGTGCAGGCGAGAGCCTACGCCGATTGCCAAGTCGGCCGTAGCGTCACAATCAAGCAACTCTGCCAGGCCTGGAAGATTGCGCTCCTCCGCCAACACGCCGACCTCCACCACATGACCGCGTGCGCGATCCCGAGTGCCCGGGCGTGGCATGGCCTCTTCCAACTCCCCTTCGTCGATGTTCTCGTCCCGAAGGAGTTGCGCCACCTGCTCAGCCAGCACCAACTGAAGGGTGTACTCGGACCGGCGGTGGTTTGTACGGAGCCATGCGAGCTTGAACGCCTTGTGTAGCGCCTCGTTGATGCCGGTGTTGCCGTCGTGTACGTTTCCCAGCAGCAAAATTTCGTCTGAGAGGTGGGCGAACAAACGGTGTAGCTTTGTCACGTGCTTCTCTCCGAAGATGTTCTGGAAGTCAGATGACACCCACACGGACATGCGATGGCAAAGAGCTCGCGCCTCTGACACGGTAGAGGACTTCATAGCAAACATATCGCGCGTGAGCGCGGCCAGCTCCCACAGGCTCCAGGTCATGACCGAATGGTTGCCACGACCAGAGGACGTGCCGACGGCGCCAGCAACGGAGAAAGGAAGGAAATGCACCACGGAGCGATGCTCGGCCCCACGCAATGTAGCCTGTACCGTGTCTGCCTCTACCAGGTACCTGTCGAGTCCACGCGGCCGGAGAATTCCGAGAATCAATGGATATCAAGGGCGGAGTGGGTGGGACCACATGAAAGCAGAGTCAGGCAGTAAGTCCTGCAGTGGCACGCTTCGTTCGAGGTCCGCTCACGAGGTCAAGGTTCAGTCATTGCGACCTCCAAAATGGGAATACGTATCTGAGAATGCAATACATACCCTGGTTGTGCGGTAGGTACGCGATGCGTGCGACATGCGTACGAGAACCGCGTATTGCACCTCCGCATGGTGTCAATAACTGGGCCATGTACCAGATCACCACCGTCAGCTACCGTCTCCGCGGAAACTGGGATCTCATTGCTAATGGTTCGCATGAGCCCGACATCAAGCACCTGTTGGGCACCAGAAAAGGTAGACTTGCAGAGGACAATGCTTCTAGAAGAGCGATTATGTTGTCAGAAACCTGTGTCAGACGGCTGTGGTTCGGTTGTGAGCAAGCAATAGCACAGCCATAATATGGGGTGCGACAGAGTGTAGAAGAGTACAAGTGAAGCGAGGAGGGTACCTAATACGAGGCGGGCGAGTACGTACGGGGAGGAGATCGAAGCCAGGCAGTTTGCAGAGCATGAAGCAGCCTGAGCCCAGACCTGCCCATCCCGCAAGAGCAGGAACGATATATCTGACACTGTAGTCCGTCTCCAAGTCCTCAATGGTGCGTCCCATGCCGTAAAATCCGCGTAAAATCTTTCCCCTCATCTGCGCCGTGACAGTTTTGAGCACGCTCCTTGCTCTGGGATGCTTCTCGCCGATGTTGGAGCTTGCCTCGGAGCAAGCCATGCACGGTGTACAATCGTACGTGCTCCCATGCTGCTTCAGACCCAGCACAGCACGCTCTTCAGGCTGGTCACACGTACAGTAGGACGAGAGGGCTCACGATTACCTTCGTGCCGTCACGGAGGAGTAGCTCCGCACCGTAGTGGCTGGCAATCATGCAGCGGTAGCACACTATCGCCAGCGTGCGGTGCAAGAGCTCGGCTCGCGTCTGGGCGGCCTTCGCTTTCGACATGGGCTCATGCTTTCCAGCGACCGACGGCACGTATGCGATGGTGTGCCAGCCGACCTTCTTCGTGACGATGTTGATCACACGCATCCTGATCGGGTAAGCGCACACACCTGGGGAAACACACAATGGAACAAACATCCATATCAACAACCGCGAGGAAGGCCACGCAGCCTGAGAAATGAAGCGAGCATGCTGTCAGAAGGGGTCCACCAAGAAATCATGACCAATTGAGTGGGGTTTATGTCGTGGGCCGACGAAAGGCGAACATTGTTGGACAGGAAGAAGGAAAGGGCTCACCCCGTACCACCATAAGAGCTCAGTGTTGCACCGTCCGAGTACAGATACAGGCCGAGCATGCGGACGTTGTCGCCAAACATGCGGCGAACGTCGTCCCGTCGCGCCCTGAATGACTCGCCATCAGAAAAGTCGTGAAGAACGAGATTGTGGTGCTCGCTTCCTCCCGTGCGCACCGGTCTCCGCGGCAGGCCGCACGTGCATGGCCGTGTTGACAGTCCGACACGTGGAGCCACGCCGTCACCATGTGCTTTGCGCACATCGTCGGCGCATTGCGCCGCAATGCGTGCCACACACGCGAGGCCCGAGTCAGACACAGAGTCATCCAACACCGAGTCCATGTCTTCGGGCTCCTCTCCTTCGCCGCCCGCGCCCGGCACCATAGACTTTTGAGCATTGCAGGAGCAAAAAGGACTATTACATTCCCACTGCACGGTCAATGCGCGCCGTAGCTGGTACTGGATGGTGTCAAGGCGGTAGATGACCTCGTACATACGTCCACTAGTCGGCAACTCAGCCGTCTTCCAACCAAGACGGCACAGCATCCGACGCTTCTCAAGGCAAACGGCCATCTAAAATGAGTGCAAGGAGGGGAAGCGAGTTGTGAACGGGGGCCGCTCCACTCCAGTGGTACTCTCAAGCATCACCACCAGCTCGTACAGCTCCTCATTTTGGATTCTCGAGAGACCCGCCCCCCCAGACGTACAAACATGCTTGAAAACTCTCCGCAAGCTCGGGTTGTCGAACTCTAGGCCTGCCTCCATGCGCTGTGCGGCGTCGTACACAGGTTTGCCGCGAGTCGCATCGTCGAGCTCCGCAAAGTGCTTGAGGACCTGTCCGCAAAGAGTGTCGCCCGCATTGCCAGGGAGCAACTTCGCGGGCTCGTCTTCGTCCTCAAAGTTGAACAGCTCTTCGACCTCTCCGAGATCGGTCGCATCGCCGACATCGCTGCTGAGCGCTTCGCTGCCATAGTCAGTGTCGAGGTCGTCATCGCGCAGAAACAAGTCGTCATCAAGCTCAAGCAGGTCGTCAACTTCAGGACCAAGAGGCAAGTCATGGGAAGGTGTGTTCTTCCGCCTCGGTGGTGCGCCCGGTGGCGTCCAAAGTTCAGGAACAGAGGGGGGAGAGGAAGAAGATGACAAGGCGGCAGGCGACGGCGGACGCCCCATCTCGGAGGGGTGATGAAAGCGCATGTGCCGGCCGACGTTCATGCGAAATGGGAACGACCGTTGGCACCCAGGATACAAGCAAGGGTGCATGGCAGCCGGAGTCCCACACCAGCGATCACAAAGAGCACGCAGTGGGCAACCAATGCGACACGTGTTGCACCTGGAGACACGCAACCCGTCGCGAACCGCAACACGGAATGCACACGGGGCGAACGCGAAAAAATAATAGGAGCAGCAACAGCCACACAAGGTGCGGTCAGCCGGCGTGAGTCGCTGCACGTGTCAGCCCGGGCGTCCGTCCAAGCGGCTGACCTCATCACCGACCCCGTGTGTGAAGCGAAACCTTTGGAAGGACCGCTGCTGGTGTCCTCTCTGGTGGCCTACCTGTGGTGGAGAAGGTGGATGATCAAACGAGCCAATTATAACCCCGTATCTCCCTCGCCGTCACCAGAATCTCCAAATTGACGATTTGAAAGCGCCAGGGGACCGGTCCACTGTGGATTTTCCAGGACCTGTCTCTCCGACGAAATATTGGTCCTCAATCGGGCATCCACCTGATGTGTTGCACCGACGTGACGCAAGGGACTCTCGCAGGTGATGAGCCGGGCCGCTCAATTGGAACCCCGGGCCTCGCTGAATGAGTAGGTGCGCGGGACGGTTGCTTCCGAACATGAGCCAGCGGGTCCGTTGTGGGAATTGAATGGGCCCGACCTCAACAGGCCATCTGGGCCGCAACGAACGACGGCCAATTCCTGTGTGGGTTCTCCGTCGGCGGCCGAACGGCTTCTCTCAATGGACGTGTTGTATGACGCCACGGAATGCGCCGTGTCGTCTCCGCCGCCGCCGCCGGCTCTCAAGACGGCGCCCCGCTTCGTTGTCTCTCGTGCTCTACGGCGTGGACCTGTTGCCCCACCGGTGGATTGGAGGACAACTAGCGTTGTGCCTTTTCCAGCGGCTCCTTCGCGGTTGACGGTCTGCGGCTGCTAGCCACTGCCACGCCCTGGCGGTCCGTGTCACGCCCGCTCCTGCTCTCGGAGGGAGACGCGGACGCGCGGGGTGGTGGGATTGGTCGTGCCGCAGATCCGTTGCAATCCGTCCTGCTGGCCACGAGAGCCGCAAAAACTGTTGAACAGCTGATCCACTTCGGCTTGCTCCACCCGGGTGCGCTCCCACCATCACTAACAGAGGCGATCATGGCGCCCAAGGTATGGCAGCGCGGGATCGGGTGTTGACCTCGAGAGTCAAGCGGCTCGTTCTTCATATTTGAACAGCATGGCAGCACTGATCGTTGTACCTATAAATGCGCCTTGTTCAGCCACTAACGTGCGCACCTATCCGTTTGTGCTGGCTGCTGTGCACTCTTTCTTTGCTGACCATGAGTCTGCCATCCGCAGAGGACTCGGAGCACTTCGCCTGCAGCAACTTCCCCTAAGACTAGGCCCCCTACGCACCTGTCGTCGGGCAAAGCTCGCGAAAAAGTACGTACTGGCATATGCATTGCGTTTCTGTGATTTGCAATGCGTGCTCTGGCCCGCTCGGCGTGTGCAGATGCATTGTAACACATGCTTTTCGTGCGTAGCGTGCGTGACGCGTGCGTCTTTCGTGCTTGAAGTCGTGACGTCGACACCCGCACCGCTTCTAACGCACTTGCATGATTGTCCGTATACTGCTGTCTTCTTGCTCCTTCTCTGATTTTCCATTTCACTGTACGCAGCGGTGTGCTCGTTCGGGACCGCCCAAGCCTCTCTCCTCTCCGCCCCCTATGCCCGCTTCAGACCCAAGTGCGGTTGATGTACAAAAAGCTACACTCCAGAACACCTCCTCGGGCGGCGTGCCGTTGATGGGCAGTGTGCGCTCCTCGAGGCCCCAGAGTGCCATTCCGTCCGCTGCCGCTCACCAGCGCGGCGCCCATCATAAGGGTGGCGGAGGTCCTGCTCGTGCAAGCAAAGCAGTGCGCAAGGTGCTTCCTGCTTCACCCTCTAGCTCAGAGTCCGAGGCGAGCCTGATAGCTGCGGAGGAGAAGGGTGACCAGGACGCTGTTCGGCAGCTCAAGCAGCGCATGGCGACGGCTGAGGAGGAGGCATCGGCCGCTGCGGCTGCTGTTATCGCTGAAGGGGACGGGTCTGAATGTTTTGCGCACCCCAACGGTCCTCTATTGCCTCCTCCTCCGCATCGTAGCCGACGCGCTGCCCAGCACGGTCCTGATGGCGGCGGCGGAGGTCCTACGGTCAAGCTGAGAACGACAGCCGGAACGGGCAAACGGCGCAAGATGAAAAGCAAGTCGGTCCAACGCTTTGCGCACGCCTCGGACGCAAGGCGTACGGAATGCGTCCGTGCCAACATGACCGTGTCGGCGCCCGAGTCCAAGCATCTAGCTTCTTCTAAGGGCAAAAGCCGCTGATTGTCGCGCTCCACATCAGAGAAGACCGGTGTGCAGCTGACTGACGTTATTCGAGAGGTGCTCAATGACAAGTTAATGATACTGATGCGGGAACCCGAAGTACCAGACGCCGTCTTTCTCTCGACGGGGGGGTCACGGGATTTATTCATCGGCGTCATCGTGGATTTTGCTACTGCGACGCTGGAGCGTGCCGAGGAGCTGGCTGAGACCACCGCCTTCGTACGACAAAAGGAGGCAAGGCCCCTCAGCAAGGAGGTCAAGCGCGCGGGCGCGCTCACCTCCTCATCCAAGACAAGAAGGACTCAGGACTTGCTGACCTTTTGTGGGTGCGCCCGCTCGTCGGAACGTTCGACGCTCGGGCGCTCTATTTGGACCGCGTGGTCGGCAGCCACTCGTTGCAACGAGTTCCCTGTCATCGACAACGATGTTGCCGAAGAAGAGCAAGCCCAGCATCGGGCTCTGTGGTGGTTGCACGGCCGCCGCTACATCAAGACGGACGCTGCACGCAGGGGCGTTTACGATGCCATGCTGTACTACTTCAGCCGCACGGGTGCCGGTAACAGCTGCCACACGAACAGCTACAAAAAGGGGCGGCTGGTGATCAAGGTCCATCTCAGCCAATTGGCTTCCGTGCTTACAAAGGTGAGTCCGGGCGCCACGAGCGCACTTCCTATTGCATCTCACGACATCTTAATGGTGCATTCCACACGCCACGGGTACGCAGTGTGTGATTGCAGCGCGCTGCAGGTTTTTGTAACGCATTGCTCTCGTATCCACGCACTGCGCAGAAACTGACGCCTCGAACTCTACTGTCACGTGTTGCGCTGCGTTATGCATGCATGACGACACCTGGTGAATCCACCCAGATCCGCAACAACCGGTGGCTTCAAGCCTACACCAAGGCCGTCATCTGCGCCATAAACTCAGGCGTGACACCTTCGCATCGCGCTGCTTGGTGCGAGGCGCTCGCGTGGCTGCGCGCGGAGGCCAAGAAGTAACAGTGCATTTGGGTGCGTATGTTCAAGACGGACAAAGACGATGAGAACTACGCAACAGTTAACGACCCCGAATCTTCCGCAAGGCCCGCCCCCAAGGCGCGCAATGGACGGCAGCTGAAAAAGCGTGGTAGCGGCGCATCCAAGGGCACTCTGATGCAGGCTCTCGCCCTGATCCTTGACAAGTCCATTCAGGAGGAGGACGAGGTGGACGACGATGACGTACGGATTGTGGTCGGCCACCCGCAAGCAAAGGGGCGCAGCGTCAGTGACGCATGTCGCGCTCGTCTGCGCGGCGCAATGGGCGGCGGGCCGTCCAGGACCGCTTCGAACAAGGCCCCGGGCAAAGGGTTTAAGAAGGAGAAGCGCAGCCGGAGCCCCAGCGTGGAGGCCGCGACCCCGTCCGACGTCGGCAGTGAATACGAGCACTCGAGCGCCGGAACTGGTGAAGACGA
>Ga0115031_1001756_pt1 | contig 16055 bp, 12 predicted proteins | sample Maine_Asex4_meta_FD_87301 | JGI IMG/M metagenome (GOLD analysis project Ga0115031, IMG submission 87301) | Marine algal microbial communities from Maine, USA - Maine_Asex4_metaG | ecosystem: Host-associated > Algae > Red algae > Unclassified | place: Maine, USA | collected 2015-01-05
GCTCGAGACGCTGGTGCTGGTCGCCTACCGCCAGCCGATCACGCGCGGCGAGATCGAGGAGGTGCGTGGCGTGGCGGTCAGCTCCGGCATCATCAGGACGCTGCAGGAGCGCGAGTGGGTGCGCGAGATCGGCCACAAGGAGGTGCCCGGACGGCCCGCGCTGCTCGGCACCACCCGCCAGTTCCTGGACTACTTCAATCTGAAACGGCTCGAGGATCTGCCGCCGCTGGGCGAGCTCGAGGGTCTGGACCCGTCCGATTCCGCCCTCGAGCCGGGTTCCGGCGGGGTGTCGGGCGATGAGCCCGACGACGTGCCTGGCGATGTGGGCGACGTGGGCGATGTGGGCGATGTGGGAGGAATAGCGGACGGTCCGGCTGCGAACGATGCGGGCGGCGCCGGTGCGGCGGCCGACCCGGAGGCCGACCCGGAGGCCGGCCCGGCACCCTCGGAGCCGTCCGATGCGGGCGGGACCGGTGGCGACGTCGACGACGAGCCCGGTGAACCCGATGTGCCCGACGTGTCCGACGAATCCGGTGATTCCGGTCCCGCCGCCGAGCAGGCCTACGAGGACCCTCGCGAACGGCTGCGGCGCGTGGTCGATCGCTTCGCGGCCGAACATCGCGAGGACCTGCTGGATCGGGAACCGCTGCGGGGCGAGCCGGCTCCGTCGGACCGGACGACGGCTGCGCCCGAGGTGCGGTTCGGTTCGGCCGTCGGTTTGCCGCAGCGCGATGACGACGTACCATGACTGGCAAGACCGTCCGGCGCATCGCGAGGGAACGCGACAGACCATCAGGAACGGCAGGCCCGCACCGGGCCCCCGCTCCCGACGTTCGCGACGACGACCCCTTTCTCCCACGGTGAAGCGGATATCGAGCCTGTGACCATCGAGACCAGGAAGCCCCGGACGCCGCAGGCCGACCGGCGCGACGGTGACGCTCGACGCACGGCCGCACCGGATCGCGATGCGGGCGGTGCATCTTCGTCGGAGCCGATACCGGAAACGTCGCGGGCCGACAGCCTGATTCACGTCTCGCTGGGAGAGCCGCCCGCGGCGCGAATGGATTCCGTTCCGGAGCCGGACGCCGGCACGCCGCCGCTGGACCTTGCCGCGCTGCGCGAACGCGCTCCGGACATCGATCTGGGTGAACGCCGCCGTCGCCCCCGCCCCGGGCGGGACGCACCGTTCGTGGCACCGGAACCGCTCACCGACGATGCGCCGTGGCGACGGGATCTGGTGGAAGCCGAGGAACGGCTTATCGATGCGGCGGACGAGCAGCGCTTTCACGAGCAATCGCTCGCGTTCGAGCGATCCGATACCGACGAGGAGACCTCGGAACTGGTTGCCAGCACGCTGGCGATGGATCGCGGCATCGTCTACCGGGATCTGTCCGGCCACGAACTGACCGGCACCATGGACCTGCTCGACGAGATGGACGACGATCCGCATGACCTGTCCGCGGCCCGCGCCACACCCGGCAGCTACGGCCTGCTGGCACGGGCCTACGAGCGTCTGGTCGGCCTGTTCAGGAAGATTCCGGCCTGGTTCGGCATCCGCGACGAGCGGACCGGTGGCGGCCGGCGCTGAACACGTTGCCGCCGGCGGAGGGCGGAGCGGTGCCTCGAGCGGACACGGCGGACAAGCGCGGCGGGTGTCACCGTCCGACGTCGCCGCCGCCGTCGTCCTTGCCCTTGCCGGTGTCCTCCGGACGGCGCAGCAGCACGTAGACCGCACCGGTGCCGCCATCGCTGATGCGTGCCGAGCAGAACGCCAGCACGTGCTTGCTGCGCTGCAGCCAGGCGTTCACGGCAGGCTTGAGGCGCGGGCCGGCGTTGCCGCGCATCAATCCCTTGCCGTGGATGATGCGCAGGCACAACCTGCGCTCGACGCGAGCCGCGCTCAGGAACCCGGACAGCTCGGCGCGCGCATCCTCCACCGTGAAGCCGTGCAGGTCGATCTCGCCCTGCACCGAATAGCGTCCGGCCTTGAGCTTCTTGAGCACCGAGCGCTGCACGCCGGGGCGAGTCCAGGCCAGGTGCTCGCCGGTTTCCAGGAAGTCGTTCTCGGACAGGTCGTCGAGCAGCGCGTCCATGACCGAACGATCGTCCCGCTCGCGCTGTCGAACCCGTACCGGTGCCTTGGGCGCGACCGTCTCCACCCGGTCGTTCCTGACCGGACGCACCTCGCCGACCGCCTCGCGGAACAGCGAAAGATCGTCGTCGCTCACCGGTTTCTTGCCTTTCATGCCGCAGTATAGATTCGTTGACCCCGGACCCATGAAGAGGAACCGCAGATGACACGCAAGGTGCAGAAGACGCTCGCGGAATGGGCCGAGCAATTGAGTCCCGATCAGGTACGCATCGCCCGGCAGAAGGGCACCGAGCGCGCCTTCACCGGCGAGTACGATGGCCACAAGGCGGACGGCGTGTACGCCTGCGTGTGCTGTGGCGAAGCGCTGTTCGACTCGGGCGCCAAGTACGATTCCGGCAGCGGTTGGCCGAGCTTCTACCAGCCGGTGAACGGCGAGTCGGTCGAGGAGGAGCACGACGACTCGCACGGGATGCGCCGCACCGAGGTGATGTGCGATGCCTGCGGGGCTCATCTGGGTCACGTCTTCCCGGACGGTCCGAAGCCCACCGGTCAGCGCTACTGCATCAACTCCGCCTCGCTGGATTTCAAGGCGCGGAAGAACTCGTGAAGCGGCTCTCGCCCGGCCGCATCGGCCGCATCGGGATGGCGCTGCTCGGTGCCGCGACGCTGCTCACCGCGGCCACCCCGGCTCTGGCGGTGAAGAACGTGCGCCTGGACCCGGTGCAGGACCAGCGCGTGCCGGCGTTCGAGCTGCCCGGGCTGGACGGCACCGTGTGGAATCCCGAGGCGATGGCCGGCAAGGTGTGGATCGTCAACTTCTGGGCCACCTGGTGCGGCCCGTGCGTGGAGGAGATCCCGGCCATGAATACCGCGTGGGAATCGATCCGTGACGACGGCGTGGGCATGCTGGCGATCAACGCCGGCGAGGGCGCCGAGGCGATCGAGACGTTCATGCGTGACATCCCGATCGACTTTCCGGTGCTGCTGGGCGATGGCGCGACCACGATGCCGAACTGGCAGCTGCGCGCCCTGCCGTCCACCCTGATCGTCGACAAGGAAGGCCGCATCGTCTACGCCGCGCTCGGCCCGCGCGACTGGGACGACGAGGAGCTGCTGGACCGGATACGGGATCTGGCCGACTGACGATCCGTCGCGGTCGGCCACGGTCCGGGGAGGCGCCAAGGAGGCGCCCCGACGAAGCGTCGGGGTAGCCGGCGCTCAGACCGCGTCGAACAGCGACAGCGTCTCCTGCGCCGACATCGAGGCGAGCGCACCGGCATCGCTGCGCTCCAGCACGCCGTCGGCGAGCTGCCGCTTGCGGGCCTGCAGCGCGACGATGCGCTCCTCCACCGTACCGGTGGTGACCAGACGGTAGACGAACACCGGCTTGTCCTGCCCGATGCGGTGCGCCCGTGCACTGGCCTGATCCTCGGCGGCCGGGTTCCACCACGGGTCGTAGTGGATCACCGTGTCGGCCGCGGTCAGATTCAGCCCCGTACCGCCCGCCTTGAGGCTGATCAGGAACAGCGGCACCTCGCCGCGCTGGAAGCGATCGATCGCCTCGTCGCGTCGTCGGGTCTGGCCGGTGAGCTTGACCCAGGCGATGTCGCGGGCGGCCAGCTCGCGCTCGATCAGGCTCAGCATCGAGGTGAACTGCGAGAACACCAGCACGCGCCGGCCCTCGGCGATCATCTCGGTGAGCATGTCGAGCAGCATGTCCGTCTTGGCGGATTCCTCGACCTTGCGCGCGCTGGGCAGCTTGACGATCCCGGGGTGGCAGCACAGCTGGCGCAGCTTGAGCAGGGAATCGAGCACGGTGATCTGGCTCTGCGCCACGCCGCGGCGTTGCAGGGCATCGCGCACGCGTTCCTGCATGGCGATGCGGATGCTCTCGTAGAGCTTGGCCTGCCGGCCGCCGAGAATCACCTCGCGCACGATCTCGGTCTTGGCCGGCAGCTCGGTGGCGACCGCCTCCTTGCGCCGGCGCAGCAGGAAGGGGCGCACCGCCTCGGCCAGCCGCACGCGCCGTTCATCGTTGCCGTGCTTCTCGATCGGGGTACGGTAGTGACGCGTGAACCGCTTCGCATCGCCGAGCAGGCCGGGCATCAGGAAATCGAACTGCGACCACAGCTCGCCCAGGTGATTCTCCAGCGGCGTGCCCGACAGGCAGAGCCGCCGCTCGATCGGCAGCGACTTCACCGCACGGGTGATCTTCGCCACCGGATTGCGGATCTGCTGGGCCTCGTCCAGCACCAGCAGGGCGAAACCGTGTTCGGCCAGCAGATCGCGATCGCGCAGCGCGAGCCCGTAGCTGGTGATCACCAGGTCCGCCGCCGGCTGCCCCTCGTGCAACGGCTGCGCGTGGCGATCGATACCGTGCCAGACGCGCACGTTCAGGCGCGGGGCGAACTGCGCCGCCTCCCGCGCCCAGTTGCCGAGCAGGCTGGTCGGGGCGACCACCAGGGCCGGACCGTCGAGCCGTCGGGCGCTACGCAGCCACAGCAGGTGGGCGAGCGTCTGCACGGTCTTGCCCAGCCCCATGTCGTCGGCGAGGATGCCGCACAGGCCGTGCTTGGCCAGCGCGTTGAGCCAGCCAAGTCCTGCGCGCTGGTAGGGCCTTAGCGTGGCGCGCAGCGCACGCGGCACCGGCGTGTCGGCGAAGTCCGTGGTGTCGATGTCCGCCAGGGTGCGCAGGCGCCGGGCGAAGTCGACCGGCTCCCGATCGCCCTGCCAGTCGGTCTCGATGTCCGCCTCGCCCAGCGCCTGTTCGAGCCGTTCGAGCGCCAGCGCGCGGGCGCGCGACAGCCGGATGGTGTCCTGCCCCCCGACCCGGGAGCCGAGTTCGTCGAACACGGCGGCCACCGGCTCCAGGGCCGCGGCCGGCACCTCCAGGAAACGCCCGTCCTCCTGTTCGATCAGCACCGGCTCGTCACCGCGACCGCGTTCCAGCCAGGCGATCACCAGCGGCATCAGCTCGTGGTGCACGCCGGCATGCTCGAAACCTAGGGAGACGTCGAACCAGCCGGGTTCACCCGGGTCGCGCTCGATCAGGGCCTGGAAGCTGGACGGGCGCACCGTGTCGGTGTGCACCGGCGGCGAGACGATCAGCTCCCAACCGCCCGTCTCGAGCGCCTCGCGCGATGCGACCAGCTCGCGGTAGACCCGGAAGCGGGCGGCGGGCGTCTCGCCGTCGGCCCTGAACGCGATACCGTCCTCGGTCCGGTGCGGCAGCAGGGCCGGAAAGCGGGTCACGAGTTCGACATGGCGCTCGCGCTCGGCGTGCGGATCGCGCTGCACGCGCACACGTCCCCCCTGCGGATGCTCGACACGGACGTTCGCCTTTTGCAGCCAGGGATCGCACGGGAACACCACCTCCTCGTACCGCGCCACCAGCTCCACGACCCAGCTGTCCACGTGCGGATCGTCATCGAGCGAGTGCAGCAGCAGCACCGGCACCGGCGGGACGTGGATGCGGCGCTCGTCAAGCTCCACCGGCGGCGGCAGCAGGCGAGCCGTTCCGACGCCCCCGAACGCCTCCAGCGCCTCGCCGAAGCGCTGCAGCTCCTTCTCCGGCACGGCCGGCGTCTCCAGCGCGATCAGCAGCTGGGCACCGCTCATGTCGGTAGACAGCCTGCCCGCGCGGTGCGCGTCCGGATCGAGGTACATCGGCGGATCGGTGGGCAGGGCCCACCAGTGCTCCAGCTCGCCGGCCCGCAGGCGCAGCGCGTGCGCGCCGGCATCGTCCTCCTGCCAGTCCGGTTCCAGCGGAAGCGTCGGTCCCGGTTCGAGCGGCCGATGGCGGTCGTTCCCCACGAACGCGCGGCCGGTCTCGATCGCCAGTTCCAGCATCGTCGCGCCCAGCCGGCCGCGCAGGGCGTAGCAGCCGTCGTTCGCATGCCAGCCGTGCGTGGAGCCGCCACCCGCGCGGCTTGCGAGTGCCGCCCCGCAGCTGGCGATCTCGTCGTCCAGCGCGTCGGTCACCGTGTCCCGCCCGACGTGGTAACCGTAACCGTAGTCGTTCGGGTTGTACCGTCGTCCCTTGTTGTAGCGCCCGGTGCTCCCCCGCGTGGCTTCGCGCAGGCTCAGGCTCGCACCGGGCAGGACGTCACGAACCGCTGCACCGCGACCCTGCAACGGTTCCAGCACGTACAGCCGCTGCCGCGGTCCGCTGCCGTGTGCCGGATGCGCGGGCGCCGCCGCCGCACGTCCCCCCCGGGCGTGCCCGGCCGCATCGAAACGTCGCAACCACTCGCCCAGACGATCGGGCGCGGGCGCAGGCGCCTTCGACGCCGACCGCGTCGGCTGGCCACCCGGTACCGGCAGAGCGCGATCCCCGGACCGGATCTGCGCACGGTGCTGGAGAAAGGTGGCGACCGCGTGCTTGCAGTCGATCGCCATGGGACAGCTGCAGTCGGTCTCCTCGATCTCGCCGCGGGTGCCGAGAAAGATCGTCACCTGATAGGGCGTCGAGCGCGAACCCTGGACCAGCGCCTCGAGGAGGTACTCGTCCGGGTCGTGCATCACCTCGATCACCGCGTGGCCGCGCTGCAGGGCGATGCCGCGCTGCACGGTGCGCTGGTTGAAACCCCCGCCGAGCAGGGCCATGTCCTCCTGGGTCGTCATCGTACCGTCCGGGTGCCCGTCGAAACCGGTGACGATACCTCAGGGCGAAGCCGCGGCAGGTCCGTTGGTGCACGCCTCGTTCATGTAGGCGATCGCCTCGTCCGTGGTGCACAGGTCGGCATACTTCGCACTCATGTCGTACAGGTTCGCCTCGTGCGGCCCGATATCGCGATCGCCGACCGCATCCTGCACCACGACGGTGACGAACCCGTGCGAGATGCTGTCGATGCAGCTGGCCCGCACGCAGCCCGAGGTGGTGACGCCTGCCAGCAGCAGGGTGTCGACCTTCAGCCAGCGCAGCGTGGCGGCCAGCGAGGTGCCGAAGAACGCGCTCGGGTACTGCTTCTCGATCAGGAGGTCACCGCTCTCCACGGTGAGCCCGTGCGCCAGGCGTTGCGAATCGCGCCCGAGTTCGAAGCAGGCCAGGGCCGGCACCTTGGCGTGGAACGCCCCGCCGTCCACCCCGTTCCCGCCGGCCCGGTAGGCCACCGAGGTGAACACCAGCGGCACGCCTGCGGCGCGGGTGGCCGGGGCCAGCCGGCAGGCGTTGTCGAGGGCCGCACGGCAGCCCTCGCCACCGAACAGCGGGCCATCCTTGTCGTAGTAGGCCTGCGCGAAGTCGATCAGCACCACCGCCGGGCGCGTGCCCCAGGCCTGAGGGGTGTGGTAACCGGCGCGCGCGTAGTTCTCGTCGAGCGTCTCGGTCGCCTGTGCGGACGCCTGTGCGGACGCCTTTCCGGACGTCTGCCCGGACGCTGGCGGTCGGTCAGGCGACATCGGTCTGCGCCGCGCCGGTCGTCGCCTTCGACCTGGCCGCCCCGGTCGAACCGGCACCGCGCCGGAACACCGGCTCCCGCGGCGGTGCGAAGCCGGTCTCGGCCTCGCAGCGCGACTTCAGCTCATCGATCGAGCTGAAGCCGCGGTTGAACGGCCCGTCCGGTTCGACCCGGGCCGCGCGCATCTCTTCGCGCAGTGCCGTGGTCGCCGCCTCGTCCACCGCACCGTCCTCGATCACCACTCCGTAGCGACGCGCACCGTCCACGCTCACCAGCCGCCGCTGCACATCGACCAGTACCAGGGTTGCGTCGCGTTCGAACGGGTCGCCCCAGCCGCCACCGCCCCAGGTATCGAAATGCAGCACGTCCCCGGGGGCGACCGCGATCCGGTCGCACTTGGAGGGCAGGTTCTCGCGGGTACCGTCGGCACGGTGCAGCGTCTTGGTGGAGCGCATGCCGGGCTCGCCGCCGTTCACGCCCCACGGGTAGGTCAGCCAGCGATCGTCATGGATCGAGATCTCGCCCGGTTCCAGCATCTCGTAGGCGGTGCGGATGCCGTTGCCGCCGCGGTGCAGCCCGGCACCGCCCGAATCGACGATGGTCGCGTACTCGCGGATGCGCAGCGGGAAGTAGGCCTCCAGGAACTCGTTGGGCACGTTGGTGAACGCCGGCCACAGGGAGTGCCCGTCGGCACCGTCGCCGGCGGGGCGCCCGGGAATGCCGCCGAAGCCGATCTGGAACAGCTGGTACCACTCGTCGCGCGCGTCGAACCCGGAGTACATGAAGTGCGGGCTGTCGGAGAAGCCGGCCGCGTTCAGCGCATCCGGTGCGCCCTGGCCGAGCAGTCCGCCCATCAGGTCGAAGATGCGCCCGAGCAGATGGGTGCGGCACGAGAGTGCTGCCGGCTTCTTCGGCTTGAGGATGCAGCCCTCGGGAATGTGCACCTCCACCAGCTCGTAGAAGCCGTCGTTGAACAGGATCTGCGGGTCGAACAGGTTGATCGTGAACGCCCCGAAGAACATCTTGAACATCTCCTCGTTGAGCAGGAAGTTGATCGAGGAGGAGGACTGCGGGTCGCAGCCGGTGAAGTCGAAGTGCGCCACATCGCCCTCGCGCCACAGCGTGCAGGCGATCTTGTACGGCCCGTTGCCCATGCCGTCATCATCGATCCAGTCCTCGAAATACGCCCGCTGCTCGGGGATGATCATCGAGATGATGGCGCTCATCGCGCTCTTGTTGCGATCCAGCATGTCCTGCATTGCCGAGATGTAGACATCGGTGCCGAACCGGGCGATGTTCTCGCGCACGCGACGCTCGGCCAGGCGCAACGCGGCGATGATGGCGAAGAAGTCCGACCGGTTCCACTCCGGCATGCGGCAGTTGGCCAGCAGCAGGTTCAGCAGCTCGGTGTTGAGTTCCCCGCCGCGGTGGATCTTGCTCGGCGGGATGATGATCCCTTCCTCGTAGATCATCTTCGCATCGGTGGGCAGGGAGCCCGGCACCTTGCCGCCGACATCGGTCATGTGGCCGAACATCGCCGCCCAGCTCACCAGTCGCCCTTCGTGGAAGATCGGCATCATCAGCAACCAGTCGTTGAGGTGGCTGACCGCCCCGTTGCAGGCGTAGGGGTCGTTGGTCAGGAAGACATCCCCCTCCTCGATGGTGCCGTCGTAGCCCTGCATGAAGCCGTGCAGGAACGAGCCGAACTGGCCGACCACCATCTTGCCCTCCTGGTTGGCGATCAGCGGAAAGGCGTCGTGCTGCTCGCGGATGCCGGGCGACATGGCGGTGCGGAACAGCACCGCATCCATCTCGTTGCGCGCGTTGCGCAGCGCGTTCTCGACGATGTCGAGCGTGATCGGATCGACCGTGACGCGCTCGAACGGGGCGGGGGAGGACTCGACGATCGTGGCGGGCATGACGGGCTCCGGAAGGCGGGAATCGGAAAGGGGCGGTGACGTGTCGGACGGCCCGTCAGGCGGACCGGTCGGTCAGACGGGCCGTATGACGAGGTTGCCCACGGCATCGACGGTGGCCACGTGCGCCGGCAACACCAGCGTGGTGCTGTCCATCTCGGTGACGATCGCAGGACCCGTGACGCGGTTGCCGGGCTTCAACGCACCCCGGTCGAGTATCGTCGCGTCGTGCCAGTCACCGTCGGCGAAGATCCGGGTGTCGGCCCGCATCGCTCCGGCGTCCACCGTCTCGCCGCCGGCCTCGTTGGAGGCGTCCACGAAGCGCCGCTCCTCGCCCTGCACGATCGCGCGCAACCCGACCAGCTCGTGCTCCGCATCGAGCGCGAACGTGAACAGCTGCTCGTGCTCGGCGTCGAACCGGGCGACGACACCTGCCAGCCCGTCGCGCTCGAACGCCTCGGGGCTGAGCGCGATGGTCAGCTTCATGCCCTGGCCGACGTAGCGCAGGTCGATCTCGAAGGACACCGACTGGCGTTCGCGCGTCACCCCTTCGGAGGACAGCGATCCGGCCGCCTGTTCGGACAGCGCGGCCAGACGTTCCCGCACCCGCTCGTCCGAGGTGTCCGCCAAGCGCGTGACCACGGTCTGGCTGGCCTCGTCGCGCAACCGCGTGGTCGCGTCCCCGTAGGCGCACAGCACACCGGGGCCGGGCGGCACGATCACCGGCCAGGCACCGATCAGGCGCGCGATCGCGTTGGCGTGCAGCGGTCCCGCGCCGCCGAATCCGCACAGCGCGAAGTCGCGCGGGTCGTAGCCCTGCTCCACCGAGACCAGCCGCAGCGCACCGCACATGTTCTCGTTGACGATCCGCACGATACCCTCGGCGGCGGCCTCCACCGAGATGCCGAGCGGGTCGGCGATGGTCTTCACCGCCCGCTCGGCCAGATCGCGCCGGATCGCCATGTCACCGCCGAGACGCGCATCGGAGGGCAGGTAGCCGAGCACCACGTTGGCATCGGTCACCGTCGGTGCCTCGCCACCCTTGTCGTAGGCGGCAGGCCCCGGCACGGCACCGGCGGACTGCGGGCCGACGCGCAGCGCCCTGGTGAGCTCCGGCACGTAGGCGATCGAACCGCCGCCGGCACCGACGGTGCGCACATCGATCGACGGGGCGCGCACGGTCACGTCCCCCACGCGGGTCTCGCGCCGGGTGCGTGCCACCCCGTCCTGGATCAGCGCCACATCGGTCGACGTGCCACCCATGTCGAAGGTCAGCAGGTGGTCGATGCCCGCCTGCCGGGCGATCCACAGCGCGCCGGCGACGCCGCCCGCGGGGCCGGACATCAGCAGGTTGACCGGCTGGTCCATCGCCGCCTGCGCCGATGACAGGCCGCCGTCGGAGCGCAGTATCTGCAGCAGTGTCCCCGCACCCATGCGGCTCTTGAGCTCGCGCTGCAGGTTGTCGACGTAGCGCGACACGACCGGTCGCACGTAGGCGTTGACCACCGTCGTCTCGGTGCGCTCGTACTCGTACATCTCGGGCATGATCGCCGCCGAGGTGGACACCGGGATCGACGGGGCGATCTCGCGTGCGATCTCGGCCACGCGCCGCTCGTGGGTGTCGTCGACGTAGCTGTTGAATAGCGCCACGGTCAGCGACTCGATGCCGCTGGCCAGCAGCACCGCAAGATCCCGCCGCAGTGCCTCCTCGTCCAGCGGCACCAGCACCTCGCCGTCGGCGGCGATCCGCTCGTCCGCCTCGATGGTCATTTCCAGCGGAGCGAGCGCTGGCGTCTTGTTCCAGATGACCCAGCCGCCCAGGCCGCCCGGCACGTAGGAGCGCGCGATCTGCAGCGTGTCGCGGTAGCCCTTGGTGGTGACCAGCCCGACCGTCGCCCCCGCTCGGGTCAGCACCGTGTTGGTGGCGACCGTGGTGCCGTGCATGACCTCGGTGATGTCGCCCGGATCGATGCCGGCCTGCTCGCACAGGCGTTCGATGCCGTTCAGCACCCCGATCGAGCTGTCCTCGGGGGTCGAGGGCACCTTGGCGGTCTGCGTCGTGCCGGCCCGTTCGTCGATCAGCAGCAGATCGGTGAAGGTGCCGCCGACATCGACGCCGAGTCGCAGGCCTGTCTTGTCGCTCATCGTGCCGTCCTCTCCTGTGCCATTCGATGTGCCATCCGACATGCGATCAGATGATGCCGCGTTCGGCGTAGTCCGCCCGCGTCGCCTCGTCGAGCCCGAGCAGCTCGCCGTAGACCCGTTCGTTGTGCTCGCCCAGCGCGGGCCCGACGTGGCGCACCGCGCCGGGCGTGTCCGACAGCCTGGGCGCGACGTTCTGCATGCGGATGGTGCCGAAGTCGGGGTGCTCGACCGGCACGATCGCCTCGCGGGCGATGAAGTGCGGGTCGTCGAGCATGTCCTGGGCGCGGTAGATCAGGCCGCACGGCACGCCGTGCTCCTCCAGCAGGGATTCCAGGGCGGCCAGATCCAGGGTGCGCGTCCACGCCTCGATCAGTTCGTCGAGCTCGGCCTGACGGGCGCCGCGGGCCGCATGCGTCGCGTAGCGTTCGTCCTCGCCCAGTTCCGGACGCTGCATCGCCGCCGCCAGGCGCTTGAATACCGTGTCCTGGTTGGCGGCGATCAGCAGGTACTTGCCGTCGCGGGTGGTATAGACATTGGAAGGAGCGATGTTGGGCAGGATCGCCCCGGTGCGCTCGCGCACGTAGCCCGCCACGTCGAACTCGGTCACCAGGCTCTCCATCATGTTCAGCACCGACTCGTAGATCGCCGCATCCACCACCTGGCCGCGTCCGCTCCTCTCGCGCGCGTGCACCGCCATCAGCGCGCCCATGCAGGCGTGCACGGCGGCGAGCTCGTCACCGATCGAGATGCCCATGCGGCTCGGCGGCGAGCCCGGGTCGCCGACCACGTGGCGCAGCCCGCCCATCGCCTCGCCGATCGAGCCGTAGCCGGCCCTCGGCGCGTAGGGGCCGGTCTGGCCGTAGCCGGTGACGCGCACCACGATCAGCCGCGGGTTGATCGCGGCGAGCGTATCGGGGCCGAGGTTCCAGCGCTCCAGCGTGCCGGGGCGGAAGTTCTCGATCAGGATGTCGGCCTCCGTGACCAGCTCGCGCACCAGCGCCTGACCCTCCTCGGTACGAAGGTTCAGCGTCACCGATTGCTTGTTGCGCGCCACCACCGGCCACCACAGCGACTTGCCGTGGCCCTTCTCGCGCCCCCACTGGCGCATCGGGTCGCCGCTGCCCGGCGGCTCGATCTTGATGACCTCGGCACCGAAGTCGGCCATCAGCTGGCCGCAGAAGGGGCCTGCGAGCAACTGGCCCATCTCGATCACGCGCAGGTCCGACAGCGGGCCGCGGCGCGGCGTGTCGGTACCGGGGGTGCTGCTGGTCATGCCCTGAAAACTCCTGACGCCATGTCACGTGTCTCGATCCGGTGCCGATCATATATAATTCTGGATACGAATTGGACGTGCAATCGGGGTGAGGTGGTGGATTCTGTCGAGATCGTCGAGGTTTCCCCCAGGGACGGGATACAGAACGAGCCGACGTTGCTGTCGACCGAACACAAGCTCGAGCTTGTCGCCCGTGCCGTTCAGGCCGGTGTCCGACGGCTGGAGGTGACCAGCTTCGTCCACCCGAAGCGGGTGCCGCAGATGAGCGACGCCGAGGCCGTGGCGGCGGCACTGCCGCGCACCGATGGCGTGCGCTACATCGGTCTGGCGCTGAACCGCCGCGGGTTCGACCGCGCCGCGGCGGCCGCCCTGGACGAGGTCAACTTCGTCGTGGTCGCCAGCGATACCTTCAGCGTGCGCAACCAGGGCGTCGACACCGCGGCCGGGATCGAGGCGTTCGCCGCGGTCGCGTGCGAGGCGCGGGCCCGGTCGGTACCGCTCGGGCTGGTGATCGCCGCCGCCTTCGGCTGCCCGTTCGAGGGCGAATTGTCCCTGGCGAGATTGCTCGACGTGATCGGGCGGTGCATGGACCACGCGCCGTTCGAGCTCGGACTGGCCGACACGATCGGCGTCGCCACGCCGCGCGACATCGAGCAGCGGGTGGGCGCGGTGCGCGCCGCGCATCCCGAGGTGCCGATCAGGCTGCACCTGCACGACACGCGCGGCACCGGCCTGGGCAACGCCTGGGCCGGCGTGCGGGCCGGCGTCACCACGCTGGATGCCAGCCTGGGCGGTGTGGGCGGCTGCCCGTTCGCGCCGCGGGCGACCGGCAACATCGCCACCGAGGATCTGGTCTACCTGCTCGATCGCTCGGGCATCGACAGCGGCGTGTCGCTCGAGCGGGCGATCGAGGCGGCCGGCTGGCTGGAACGGCGGCTCGGCAAGACGCTGCCGGGTGCGCTGATGAAGGCCGGCGGTTTTCCGCCGCCGCCGCCGATGACGCCTGCCGGGGCGCCTGCCGGAACGCCCGCCGGAACGCCTGGCGGATGAGCGGTCCGGTGACGGATGCGTCCACGCTCGCCTACGAGCGCATCCGTCACGACATCGTCAGCGGGGAGCTCGCCGAGGGCGAACGTCTGACCGAGCAGTCGCTCGCCGCCCGCCTGGGGATCAGCCGCACGCCGGTGAGGGCTGCGGTCGGGCGGCTGGTGCACGAAGGGTTCGTCGAGCGTGGCCGTGGCTACTCCACCCGGGTCGCCCGCTTCCCCGCCGACGAGCTGGAGCAGATCTTCTCGCTGCGCCTGTCGCTGGAGGGGCACGCGGCCCATCGCGCAGCCCTGCTGGCCGATGCCGAGGAGATCGGTGCGCTGCGCGAGCTCGCCCATGCGATGAGCGTGCTGACCGCACCCGGCGGCGTGCCCGGCGGGATGCCCGGTGCGCCGTCGGGCGGAGACGCCGGCCCGGCAGGGCTGTCGCGCCTGAACGAGCGCTTCCACCGCGGCGTGGCACAGGCAGCCCGCTCGCCGCGCCTGATCGCGATGCTGAGCGTCGCGGTCGATGTCGGTGTTGTGGCCCGGACCTACCACCTCTACTCGGCACGCGATCTCGAACGCAGCTCGCACCACCATCACGAGATCGTCGATGCCATCGAGGCACGTGCGCCGGACTGGGCGCAGAGCGTCATGCACTCGCACCTGCTCGCGGCGCAGGCAAGCGTGGCGCGCCGCGCTACCATCGACGGTTTTCGTTGAAGGCCCGGAGCATCCCATGACGGACATCCCCCCCGAACAGGCGCTGGCCGACCGCTACCTGCAGGAGATGCTGGAGGCCGAGCGAGCCCGCGACTTCACCGCCTGGTGCGCGCGCTGGGACGACGAGGAACTCGAGGGCTTCGACGAGGCGAGCTTCCAACAGGACCTGGACGAGATGAGCGAACTGCTCGGTCCGTACCGGTCGCGCGACTACCTCGGCTGCCTGACGCCGCCCGCGGGCACCGATCCGGACGAGGAGGAACTGCCGCGGCTGCGCTTCGTCTGGAAGGCCAGCTACGAGCGGGGCGACGCGATGTTCGACGTCGGCATCGTGCACCTGAACGGTGCCTGGCGCGTCTATCGCAACGCCTGCAGCATGTAGCGTCCTTTCCCCCGCTCGCGGCGGGATCGTCAGTCCCTCTTGCGGTGACGCTCCACCAGACCGTCGACCACCGACGGGTCCGCCAGGGTGGAGGTGTCACCCAGGTCATCACCATCGTTGCCGACGATCTTCTTGAGGATGCGTCGAAGGATCTTGCCCGAACGGGTCTTGGGCAGCCCCGGAGCCCACTGCACCAGATCCGGCGCGGCCTTGTCGCCGAGCGTGTCGCGCACGTGCTCGCGCAGGGTGTGCTTCAACGCCTCGTCGGCCACGGCACCGTGCATGGGCGTGATCCACGCGTACACGCCCTGGCCGGTCTCCGGGTGGGGATAGGCGACCACGGCCGCCTCCGCCACGGCCGGATGCGACATCAGTGCGGTCTCGATCTCCACCGTGCCCAGACGCGTGCCCGACACCACGATGGCGTCCTCCTGGTGACCGGTGATCCAGTAGTCGCCATCGGCATCGCGCGAGGCGGTGTCGCCGGTGACGTACTGGCCGGGCCGGTCGGCGAAGTACTGTGCCACGAAGCGTTCGTGGTCGCCCCAGATCGAGCGGGCCTGCCCGGGCCAGGAGCGCGACAGCACCAGCTGGCCGCGCGCCTCGCCGTCCAGCGGTTCGCCGTGCTCGTCCAGCAGCGCGGGCTCGATGCCGAAGAACGGCAGGCCGGTGGCACCGGGCTTCAGCGGTGCCGCCCCCGGCAGGGCGCTCAGCACCACGCCACCGGTCTCGGTCTGCCACCAGGTGTCCACGATCGGGCAGCGCGACTCGCCGACCGTCTCCCACAGCCAGATCCAGGTGGCCGGATCGATCTGCTCGCCGACGGTGCCGATCAGCCGCAGCCGGGACCGATCGGTGGCCTTGACCGCTGCATCGCCGTGCGCCATCAGGGCGCGTATCACGGTCGGGGCGGTGTACAGCACCGACACGCCGTGCCGCTCCAGCACCTGCCAGAAGCGCTCCGGGCCGGGCAGGCGCGGGTTGCCCTCGTAGATCACCGTGGTGGCGCCGTTGGCCAGCGGTCCGTACACCGCGTAGGTGTGGGCGGTGATCCAGCCCAGGTCCGCGGCGCACCACACCACGTCGCCCTCCTGGCA
>Ga0115031_1001758_pt1 | contig 16034 bp, 14 predicted proteins | sample Maine_Asex4_meta_FD_87301 | JGI IMG/M metagenome (GOLD analysis project Ga0115031, IMG submission 87301) | Marine algal microbial communities from Maine, USA - Maine_Asex4_metaG | ecosystem: Host-associated > Algae > Red algae > Unclassified | place: Maine, USA | collected 2015-01-05
GACATCACCGCGTAGGTCAGGCAATCCACGGCAAACACCGAAGCCAGCATTTCAAACCGGTCGCGAATCCAGCCACGGCGATGTTCGTAGTCATTGCCCGTATTTTTATCCAAACCACAGAGGCAAGCCTGTCTCACACAGCGCTGCACGCAGTGAACGACTTGAACTTCGTTGGGGTTAAGGTATTCCCCTCGCGCCTGACGAGCCATTGCAAACTCCCGAAAAGCCAAAGGATGATGATTGTTCTAGGTGATTTGTAGCGATTATCAGAGCCCGATGCAAGATGGTTTGTGGGTGTCCCCTTCTTTTTGCTGATTTCTGGAAGCAACGACAAATGACGCTTGTGCGAGCACAGTGAAGGCGTGCCTACATGAAGGGAACGAGAAACCAATTTTGGTCAGATCAGAATGACCATAACGGACACACTCTAAGCGAGACGCAAGCCGAACAAAGTTCTATTTCGACCCAACGGTCGTGACACTTTCTGTGCCGCCCAAAAATGTTCGCCACATTTCATATTTTGGATTGTTCAATCGCACCGAAATCAGCGGATTGTGTCGCGGCCTGACCGGCGTCTTAATAAGTTTCATGTTGGCTTCCTTGGGAAGTTTGTCGCCTTTCTTACCGTTGCATTTAAGACAACAACAAACGACGTTCTCCCAAGTCGTCTTGCCGCCTCGACTGGTCGGTATGACATGGTCGAAGCTTAACTGAGCCAGCGGTTTCACCAGGCCGCAGTACTGGCAAGTATTCTTGTCGCGGCCAAATAGATTTCGGCGGTTGAAGCGTAGCGTCAGTTTGGGAACCTTATCGTAGAAGCTCAGCCGGATCACGCGTGGAACTTGAATCAAAAAATTGACGCTGCGAATCCAATCACGATCGTCAGGTTGGTCAAGCCGCTGTTCTCCATTGCTCGCGGACTCTTCTCGCATCGACTCTTGAATGAACTGGCTCATCTCCACCCATGATTCAAAATCATAATTGGAATACTGGCCGTCCTCGACGTTGATGACTTCGGCCAATTCACGATACAGCAAGACCAACGCCCGTCGAACCGAGACAACATGCACCGCCATGTAGAAACGATTCAGCACCAAGACGCTGCCGTTAAGCGGCGATACGTTTTCTGAAGCGTTCACCTGACTTTGTTCCATCCAAAGCTCTCAACGTTGCAGAAATGTGCCTTCCTTAAATGAAGGAACGTTTCTTGGGACTGATGAATTCCGAACACTGGCATAACGCCTTTGTGTGCAACCGAAATTCGATCTTCGACCTTCACAAACCTGGCTTAATTGTATCAGGTGTTTCGCCACAAGCCAAAAATTTCGCCGATTCCCGGAGGGGTGAAGGGCAAAGTCCATTTCATCAATCGCCACACGGCGCAAGTCGCACGGTTTTTCACGGCCCCGGCGGAAGGGCTGATCGCCGCAACGGCAAATATCATTAATCATGGAAACATCTTGCATCCGACACTTAGCCAACTTTCGGGGAGAACAAATTACAGGCACCGTTCAGATATATGTTCCGTTTTCCATAATTAAATTAGTCTTCTCCAACGTAGGCTTGGTGATCGGCTATCGCTGACTAAGGTCCACTTGGGTGTTCTCAAACTATGACCGTCACGACCGACGTCACCAAAAGTGATATCAAACAACGATTAGGATCAACATTTCAGTGCAACGAGTCGAAGAATTTTCTTGCATCGGCATCAGTCCCCCCGTTACGATAGAGTTGAAGATTTACTGGAGCTTCCTGACGGGACGGATTCATGATCACTTTCACTTGCGACCGCTGCAAAAAAACGATCGACGTTACGAATGAGATTCGGTTCGTTGTATCGATTGAAGTTCAAGCCGCGTTTGGTTCAGATGAAACGATGGTCGAGCACGATCATTTGGACGAGCTTTCAGAAGCATTTGACGAACTCGATTCCCAAGAGCAAGAAGAGATCAGCCATCAAGTCTACGAGAAACGCACCTTCGATCTGTGTGACACTTGCCGCGCAGAGTACGGCAAGAATTTGCTGGGCGTGGAAGCCGCGTCTTCGTTAGAGTTCAGCGACAATTAGCGCCGAAGTAGAATAGGCTTTCAGCCATTCGAATTTTCAACACGACAGTCTGAAAGCCTATCCCATGTACCCTCCAAATCACCGGCACAGTTCCATCAATCGCGCGCGGCGCGAGATAAATTCTTCGGCCAATACCGTCGTGGATTTCGGCAGCTGCCGGTTCAATTCTCGAAAGACTCGATCGTCGCCAGATTGAATCAGCTCATGCACCCACTGATCGCTCAAGGATGAAGTCGCCGCGAAGGGATTGAACCCCGTTAGAAAAAAATCACCGCCCGTCATCGCACGGGCTTGAGAATGGCGAACCCAGTTTCTTCTCAAGCTCTGTTCAGCGGTAACGAAATCCGTAGCCAACGTCCGGGCGTCAATATCACCATCCAAATACACCGGCACAACAAAAGCTTTGCCAACGTCAATGTCATCTGGGATAGCACCGAAAATCTTCCGTCGCCCTAGCGCTCGACATTGCACTTTCAAGACGCCGCCGCGCCACTCTCGAGCCACACGATACGCAACTACTACATCCCGGCCACCCTCCAGCGTCTCAGTGCGCGAAGGATGGAATCGGAAGAAGGCTCCAGTCCCACGCTTGATCGTACCACTGGCGATGACCGGATGATGCTGAGGAATCTCTTGATAGGATCTGCGCATCGCCGAATGCTTGGTTAGATTCGCATTGCCCGTCACCGTCGCGAATTCAAGTTTATCGCTGTTCCCCGATACGCCAAACCCGGCATTAGAATCATCCGAGGCATCCACGGTGATATTGCCTGCGATATGGCTGACCGTTTGAGATTTCGGGCCGTAGTCGGCCACCGGAAAGGCATGCCGATTCCAAGAAATATCAAAACGGAACTCGTCGACATTTTCACGATCACGCGGACGAATCTCGGCAGTAACGGGGATCACGATTTCGATAATTTTATAATTCGTCACCGGCGGTACACCGGCGGCATTTAATTCGTGGACCGGCAACATCGCCGGAACGTCAAATTCGATTGTCGATTCATCCGCATGTGTAAGACCGGCGAAAAAAATTATCAACAGTGCGATATAACAATGCTTAAATCTCATGACGGAAACCTTCAAATCCACGACTGCCGATCCATTGGCGGTCGTAAAAGTACTCGGGGAATGACTCCGTCATGGAGTCCGATGGCTCGACCTATAAAATCTCGCCGCAGCTGCTTGAGCGGAAACTTGATGTCACGGCTTAAAACGTGAGCTCAGAAACAACCGTACGAACACAACCCAACAGTGGTTCAAGGATTGAAAATTATTTTTCCACAGCCAACGATTGAGTGACTTGATCAAAGGAATCAATCGCCAGATACGATTCCACCTTCGGAACTTCCTTGTTTCCTGGTCGAAGGCTCAACATCGTCTGCATCCCAGCCAATTTCGCCGCGTCAAGTTCCTCGGCAACGTCGCTGATGAACAAAATTTGAGATGCTTCCATCCAATCAGCCGCAATTTTACAATAGCTTTCAGATTCTCGTTTGGGCCCAATCGTTGTGTCGTAGTGACCACTGAAATGCGGCAGCAAATCGCCTGCCACGCTATGGCCAAAGAACAATTTCTGGGCGTAAATGCTCCCCGAGGAGTAAATCCGAACGTCGATCCCCGCCGCTTTCCAAGCTTCAATCGCCGGCGCGACGTCGTCGTACAGGTGAGCCACCATTTCGCCGCTGCGGAAACCGGATTCCCAAACCAAACCCTGCAGCTTTTTCAGGCCCGTGGATTTAACGTCATCGTCCATTAACCCGATCAGCGCGCGATGAACACAATCTGCTCTGGCATCTTCAGAGTCACCATCGAACCCCGCGAACATGGCATCGACCGTTTCAAATTTCAAATCAGTCGCCAGCAGCGGCAACGCAGATTGAACGGCTTCTGCGGAGAAATTTTTTTCGAGATAAGAAGCAAAGTTCTTCCGTGCATACGGGAACATCACTTCATAAACAAAGTCGATCGAAGACGTTGTGCCTTCGATGTCCAAAAGAATCCCTTTGACAGCGTTACTCATAGCGACCGATTATTGATCCATGATTGATTTAAGGTTGTCGCCATCGCTACCGTTTTCCAAATAAGACGGCCCCATGCACAGCGGAGCGTACTTCTGGTGAACTGGTTCTTCGATGTAGTGCGGTGTCCAACCCTCTTTGTCTTCAAACAAACGGATGCAGCGAATTGTCTTATCGCTGCACAAATTGAACCAGTGGTAGGTCCCGTTAGGAACGCTGATCAGATCGCCGGATTCAACCGTGATTGAGAAAACATGTGCCGTCTGCGGGTTAATGTGAAAGACGCCGCTGCCTTTGACAGTGAATCGGACTTCGTCTTCGGTGTGCAAATGTTCTTTGTCGAACTTCTGCAACATATCGTCCAGCCCCGGTGTCTCCGGCGTCACGTTGATCACATCCGCCGTTACGAATCCGTGCTCTTCTTTGAGTCGCTCGATCTCGGGCGAATAGGCCTCTAGAATTTCTTCGTTAGAGGCGTCGGGACCGATACGTCCGTCCACGTCCCACTGCTCATAGATGATTCCGTGCGGAGCCAGATATTCTGAGATCTGTTCGGCTTCGGTAATGTTTCGATTTTCGTCGGGAATGAAAACTCGAGCCATAATTTTTCTCGCGTTAAAGGGAAACTTGATCGGTCGGTGCAATCACACAATCCAACGATTTTATAGTGATTTCGCTCAATGAACAGGGTTTGTTTTTATTGCCGTCATTGGTAATGAAAAAGATAAATTCTCGTCCGGCGCCGAAGGCATCTACTTATTCGCCATCAACTTCCGCCAAGTCAGCTCGAAAAGAAACTCGTAAATTTCAATGTGCCGCCGCGCCGCAAAGACGTCACGGCCCCACGTGTAGAGGCCATGGTTGCGAATGAGAAACCCATGGGTCATCTTTTCCGGCGAGTCATTCAATATCTCTGCCACTTGTTGGGCCAGCACAGGGATGTCCTGCGTGTTCTCGAAAATTGGCAACCAATGTGTTGCTTCATGGGTCGCTATCCCCTCCAGCCCCTTCAGCATCTCGTAGCCAGAGAACTCAATGCCACCGCCGGTAAAAAAATGATCCGACAACAGCGTTCCCCAAATACTGTGCGTATGCAAAATGCATCCCGAGGCCTTTTTCGGGCCTGCCGGATTTTCAAGATCACTCCAGCACCGATGGTCTGCCAACACGACGTGCAGCATCGTTTCGGCCGAGGACTTTGGCTGATTGGGTTCAATCGGCGTTCCGTCTGATCCCAAATGCACAAAATCCAGCCGCGACAACCGCCCCTTGTCACGTCCGCTCGCCGTCACGATCAGCTCCACCGGATCGGTGCTGGTGACGACGCTGTAGTTGCTGCTGGTGCCGACGCTCCAGCCGCGCTGGTGAAAGAGACGGCCACATGATCGCAGTTGATCGATTTGGGATTGGTAAACGGCCAAGGGGTGGCCAGTTTCAATCGGAGCGTCCGCCGATGTGTCTAAAGCTGGATCGGTTTCGTTTGAAACCATAGAATTATTCCTTGTGTTGCATTGCTCGGAAGTCCTAAGTCTAGATGCCGCCGAGTTTTGTTTAAAGAGTGCGTGGTGTTGCTGATCTTTGCTGCGACAGTTTTCGAGCACGCAGTTTAAACTCGATGTTCCGACTAGAATACTCAACTCCATCGAACAAAACGAAAACCAAATGGCCGGCGTCACATTTGAGAAAAACACTGGTTATGATGAAGTCAACGAAAGGGTGAGCGGCAAGGCGTTATCCGCCGGTTTTACCCGCCATTGACCGGCGCTGCCGCTTACAAAAGTTGCGCTCACAAAAGTGACGCTGTTCAACCAAGGAGTAACTCATCGACCATTCGTTACCCACACGAAAATTCAGCCCCATTCGCCATTTGCTACCGCTGATTGCGGTGGGAGCGATTGCGTTGGGAGGCGCATACGCCGCCTTCGGTATCACCGTTGTGGAGAAAAGTCTCTCCGCGTGCGCGATGCCGGTCGGTATCATTTGGTGTGTCCTCATGGTTTGGGTATTCGTATCTGTCTGCTTACGTCAACGTTCCACCGCCATCGTTGCGGGTTTATGCTTGGCAATTGTCTGGGGCTTTGGCAACTTCTTCGTTTCCAATGAACTTGTGAAAAACTTAGAACGACCTTTTCTGGGTTTCGATCCAGCGGCGATCAATTCTCTGGACGCAATCGTCGTTTTAGGAGGTGGGACACGAACCAATCCTAACGCTCAGCCCCAGTTGGCCAGGGCAGGTGACCGGATCGCAATGGCGGCGAAGCTGTTTCTGTCCGGCAAGACCGATCGGATCATCTGCACCGGCACGAAGTCCTACGTCTCGTCCCGCAACGATCTTGATACCTGCGAGGAATCAAAGGCACTTCTGGTGGGGCTCTCCATCCCCGAAGATTCAATTGACACCATCTCCGGCGCGAACACTTATCAAGAGATGCAGCAGCTCAAAAAATGGTTGGCCGGTCATCCCAACATTCAGCGCATTGGCATCGTCACCAGTGCATGGCATTTAAATCGCGCGATGCGATTGGCAAATTCGACCGGTATCGAAGCCACGCCCATTCCCGCAGATTTTTTATCGAGCTACGCGACGGTGTCCCCAGATTGGATCATTCCATCGTCAGGAAACCTCGATCACTCGTCACTGGCGATTAAAGAATACCTCGCTCGATTAGTCGGTCGTTGAGCATTTAGCCAACGCTGTGAAGGCTTTCTTTCGCCGTTTGAAGTTAGCCGTTTGAAGTTAGCCGTTTGCACTTAGCCGTTTGGAGTTAGCCCAATGGAAATTTCTTAAAAAATTTTGGGCGTGAGCCATGTCATACAGCGCCGACGCTCCAGCGAGTGAGTAGGTAAACGCAACGAAAAACTCATTTGCTCGCGCTGCGGTTTTCTATTCCGAATCCCTGTCCATTTAAAGCAAGTGCCAATCGGCAATTGTTCCGGTGAAACATCTGCAGAACCGTGGCCTTCGCCATAATGACTGACACCTGTGTCTTTCGAAAGAAAGTCTCTACGGTGTTGGGTACAGGCCCGACGGAGGCGGATTGGCAGCAGTGGTTATTTTCTGGGCCTTCTGCTATCTCTGGCTTTCTTGGCCACCTTATCTTTAACGGACTTTTTCCCCTTCGCCTTATCCTTCGCTCTATCCTTCGATTTAGCGTTGGCGGGTTTTGATTTCAACTTATCTTTGCTCCGCTTCGAGTCGGACTTACCTGCCTTCGCTTTCTCAGTTTTTGGTTTTCTCTTTGTCTTAGAGTTTGCCTTATTTTTTGATTTCGACTTTTCTTTCGATTTCGTTTTCGCTTTGGCACCAGATTTCTTCGGCATCGCCAAGGGAGAAACCTGATCCAACGTCCGGAGCAGCTTGAACTCCATGATTCGTTTATCAAGGTCAACCAAGTCGACTTGAACCTCGACACGATCGCCCAATCGGAACTGGTTCTGTGAACGGAAACCATTGAGCGTTTTAGAGGGTCGATCAAATTGATATTTATCCGGCGGTAATTTCGACACCGGCACCAAACCCTCCGCTGGAATTTCGACGCCTTGGGCAAAGATCCCAAAAGCCTCGACGCCGGTGACGATCGCGGTTAACGTTTCGCCAACGCGCTTCTCCATGAAGCTGAGCAGCTTCAATTTCTTCAGTTCACGTTCGGCATCAGCGGCCCGTTTCTCGAGATCGCTGCAATGTTTTCCCGTCGCAGATAACCGATCAAAATCCGCTGGCGGTCGCTTGCCGTCAATCAAATCGCCGACCATGCGGTGGATGACCAGATCAGGATAGCGCCGAATTGGAGACGTGAAGTGACAATAGGCTTCACTGGCCAAGGCAAAGTGCCCGGCCTCTTTGGGGCTGTAAATTGCCTTCTGCATGCTGCGTAAGATCGCGAAGTGAATCGCATAACTCTGCGGCAGATGCTCCGTCTCTTCGACGACACGTTTTAGCTCGAAACGATCCTGCAGACTGCCGCATTCGATGCCCAACTGCCGAACGAACTGAGTCAATTCGGTCAGCTTCGCTTCGCTTGGCGCTTCGTGAATCCGGCGTAGCAAATACAGCTTTTCATCGACCAAATACTGCGCGACCGCTTCGTTTGCAGCCAACATGAACTCTTCGATCATCTGATGGCTTTCGGTATTCTCAGTCGTGTGAGCTCCGCTGACGCGTCCATCGTCATCCAAATCAATCACGACTTCCGGCAACACAAGATTGATCGAACCATTATCCATCCGACGTTTTCGCAGCGTCATCGCCAGCGTGTGCATGTTACGGACCAAATCAAAAACCTCCGGCGTCAGCTTCTTCTTCCAAGGCTCATCGTCGGCCAGGTAATCATCAATCTCCTCATAGTTGAACCGATGAGCAGACTTGATCGCGCCACGATGGAGGTCGGTCGCTATCGGGATCCCTTGGGCGTTAAATTCGATGATCGCCGTCATCGTGTAACGCACTCGGTCGGGCTGCAAACTGGCCAGGTTATTGGATATGATCTCGGGCAACATCGGGATCACGCGGTCAGGCAAATAAACGCTGGTCGCCCGCGCGAAGGCCTCATTATCCAGATCCGAACGATAGGGTACGAAATGCGAAACGTCAGCAATGTGGACGCCTAACTTCCAGTGACCGTTCTCAATTCTTTCCAACGAAATCGCATCGTCGAAGTCACGCGCCGTTTTTGGATCAATCGTGCAGACCGTTGTGTTGGTAAAATCTGTCCGACCATCTTTGACCGCTTCGTCAAATAAGTCCGCCTGTTTACGAGCGTCATTGAGCACCTCTTCAGGGAAGTCTTCAGGCAGCCCAAATTCGCGGATCACCATCAAGGTGTCGACGCCAGGCGTCCCTCGATCTCCAAGGACTTCAACGATGACACCTTCTCCGACCGAATTGGCTGTCGGGAAGTGTACCATTTCCACAACAACCTTATCGCCGACACGGCAGTTCTTGGCACTCGCATCGCCGACCATGATGCTGGATTCAAACGTGCCCCCGTCGACCACGACGAACCCGTCATCACCGCTGACACGGTAGCTGCCGACGAATTGATGGGTCTTACGCTGGACGACTTTGATGATGCGTCCCGACATTCGATTGTGTTCGACTTTTTTCTTTCGATCACGTCCGGAGGATTCGCGTCCGCGCGATACGCGTACCAATACAGTGTCCAAATGCGCGGCGTCCAAGGTCTTCGTTTTGGGTATGAAAATATCTTCGGAACGATCTGTCGCCGTGGAATCTTCGGGCGTGACGAATCCAAAACCTCCCGACGCTTTGCGAAAGGTTCCAATGACCTCGTTGGTCTTCTTTTTCTTGGGCTGATCGTTTTCGGATCGAGCCTTCGATTGAGACTTACGCTTGGGTTCAGATTTAGAATCAGATTTTAGCTCTGATTTAGACTTCGACTTCGACCCACGCGGATTATCGTGATCAGCGCGACCCGTGTTAGCCGCTTTGGAATCCGCGTCGGCGTGTTGAACGGAGGCCAACCCAGGCTTCTTTGGTTTCTTGGATTTTGTTTTTGGTTTTACAACCAAATGATTGGCGGCAAAGGCGATCTTCTTATCACGCACCAATTGTTTAATAGCGCGGCGAACCTGCCGTTCTTCTTCGAGCAGTTTGAGTTTCTTCGCGATCGCGCGGGGTTTGAGAGGTTGATAGTTGTCGCTAAGGACAAGGTCAACGATAAGTTGTTTAATTTCTGTGTTATCTGTCATATAGAAAGTGTAATAATCGTCGATGCTTTTTGCATCAAATAAAGTGAAGTTCGATAAATTTAGTTGTTCTGAGCTTGGAGCAAGTTCACGTTACGATGGTCGCGCACCCACAATATTACGAAGATTGGGACCAATATTAAGATTGCCCATTGGTAGGCCGACAATCCAAACGTCCACCGTATCTCCGGCCGGATGAACTCGGTCAAAAACCGGTAAATAAAATAGCTGATGAAGTATAGCTTGATCAGTTGATTTTGAAGTCGCCCGTTAATTAACAAAACATACAGCATCACCGCCATCGTTAAATGGAACAGCATTTCGTAGATTTGGGTGGGATGACGCGGCAGAGAATCAACACCTCCGAACACGACTCCCCAAGGCACTTCGGTTGCGATACCGTAGCAGCAGCCACTGAAAAAACAGCCAAATCGCCCGACGCCTATTCCCACCGCCACCGGCACCGCGAATTGATCGCCTGTTTTTGTCGTGACGCCCAACCGCCACTTGGCCAATTCGACGCCGGCGTAACCGCCGACCATACCCAATAAAATCGTTTTTCCACTGAAAAAAATTGGCCCGGCATTATGCAGTTGCGAATCGGCAAACACCACAAACGGCAGTGTAGCGAAAATCACCGCAACACCAAACGCGATCTAACAAATGAACAGTTTCTGGCTGCGGGGCAGGGCAGTCTGAGACACAGCCTTTCCAGCGACCAAAGCTCGGTTGACCCACCAGGCACTGCCAAACGCCAGCAACATGAACAGGCAATACATCATGATTGATTCAGCGACACCAAAGGCGAGGCCGTGGACCGGCGCGGCGAGTGCCTTTTCAAATCCGGCAACGCCACATGGCCGTCCCGATACAAAACATTATAAGCCGAAAATGGAATGAGGTGTCCCGAGGGCAGCAGATGATGCACACATGACTTCATCAGTTGCCGCACGTCAAAATTATAAGCGTCCATAAACGAGGTTATTGTGATCCGGAGCATATCTTCAGGTGCCAGCGTTTGGGTCAGCGCCTTGCGAAGAAATTCCGTTTGTAATTCGTCAGCTGGTAAATCTGATCCCTTTTCGCCAGCCAGCCGCAACGGTGCCTCTGCACTGACCGCCGGCAAATTCCCGCACGATGCGGATTTCAAATAGTTTTCCAAAAGTTCTTTCACACGGCCTCGATCGAAAGTGATACGCCCGGCCAGCAGATCTAAATGTTCTTCAAAGTTTATAAACCGCGCCAAGGGCAAAAGTTTCGTTCGGTCATCCTGTTGACTCCGATAAGCATACGCCAGACTATGCCCGTTAGGATGAGCACACGGCAGCGGCGAAAAATCTTCGGCTTTCCAGACGCCTTTGGATTGTTCTTGCAGTCCGTGAATCACATCTGGAAAAGTGATTCTCGACTCCAAATCCTCTGGCAAAAAATACCGCCCCGTAAAAGTTGTTGGCTGAAAACTCAGCCCCGTGATCCAAGGCCGCGCCGCAGCAAACGCCGTCAGCGGACCGATTTGATCTTCATTGACGCCGGACTGTAGCGTACAGACCAAGGTCGTGCGAATGCCGGCTTCGCCAAGTTTCTCGATCGCGGCGAGCTTCGTTTGCACCAGACTTTGACCACGGAGGGCTTCGACTGCAGGATCTTCAAACGAATCAAATTGAAGGTAAACTTCGCAGCGATGCTTCAGACTGGCCAGCAATCTTACTAATTTGGGATCACGCGCGATGCGGATTCCGTTGGTGTTGACCATCACAACGTCGATCGGTTGGTCGCAAGCGTATTTGACAATGCGTTCGAATTTAGGATGAACCGTCGGTTCACCGCCGGAGAGTTGCAGGACTTCGGGTTGCGTTTCGACCTCAACCAAGCGGTCGATAGCGGACTGACACTGGTTGAGCGATAAATGTTCACCCCCGGGACCACTTTTTGCAAAACAAATAGGACAGCTCAAATTGCAGTGCTGCGTAATTTCCAGCAGCCCAATGCAAGTGTGCTGCTCGTGTTCCTCACACAGCCCGCAGTCATACGGGCAGCCTAAACGCACCGCGCTACCGTAAGCGGCGGGCACCTTTCCAGGCAGCGAATACTCATTTCGATCGAACATCGACGCGTCGCTACACACAAAATCCTCACGCGTGCCGTGCGTCGGGCAATGTTTACGGAAGTAGACGCGGTTGCCGCGAACGACGATTTTGGCCTGCACCAGCCCCAGACATTCGGGACAAAGGCTCTGCGTGATGCCAACGTAATTGTGATCGCGATACTTCAACGTCAGCCAATTTTGAACATAATGAGTAACTACCAAGGCAATTCTAACAAAACTCAGCCATTGATGCGTGTCCTGCTTGGCCGATCACCCAATCTCCCCCTATCAAATCTCCATCGCGTAACCTCCAATTCGAAATAAATTGGCAGCACTTTACGTTCGGGATCTAGTCATGGCGAAATCTAACTTTGAGGTGCTCGCCTATGAAGAAACGCCGCTTGGCCCGATCTGTCTAAGACGAAGGGCTCTCCTGTCCCAATCCGACGTCGTTGTCACCGAAGTGACGCTCAATCATGAATTTTTGATGAGCAGTCTCTATACTGATTCCGAACGAGCATTGGCCGAAATTGCGATTCAGATGCACGGCGGAACTCATTTGCGGGTCATGGTTGCCGGGCTGGGGTTGGGTTACTCGGCGTTCGAATCGCTGAAGTCTGAACATGTGGCGTACGTCGAAGTCGTCGAACTGCTGCCACAAGTGATTGGCTGGATGAAAGACGGATTGATTCCGCTATCTCAGCATCTTATCGACCAGCCGCGACTTACGGTGATACAAGCGGATGCCTATTCAAAACTTGCAAGCGCTCCCGAAAAGAAGTACGACCTGATTCTGATCGACGTTGACCATTCGCCCGATGATCGCTTGGGCGCGGGAGAAAGCATCACGTTTTATTCCGAAGAAGGTTTGTCAGCGGCGAAGAAACATTTGCGTCCCGGCGGCGTGTTAGGTGTTTGGTCGTACGCCGAAAGCTCACCATTTGCTGATGCTTTAAGCGCCAGTTTCACCAACGTCCGTATCGAACCGGTCACGCATCAAAACGAATTGATCAACGAAGAACATACGGACTGGTTATTCTTTGCATCGGATGGCTCAGCGCGACGAAATGCGTTGCCAATACCAGCAGCCGACGAACAGACTTAAGCACAAGCAAGTTACGTGGCCCAACAACTGAGCGTTTTCTGACGCCTTCGGTGATAAATGCACCGCTTCGCTCAGCTGAGCCAAAAGTATACATGAGGAGGGCAGCAGAACGATCAGCGCTAACAATCCCGTCCCGCAACCAGTCAGCAATTTGTCCAGTTTTGTCAGCTTTGCAGAGGAGCGTTCTAGCCGAAACGATCGCATTGGGGCTACGCTTCCCTCTTTGGCACGCGATTTTCTGGTCAGATAATTGGATGCAGCCGAACACCCGACTCCGATTGAGAAGAAAAAACAAAACCCCAATACGATAGGAGCCAGCACTTCAAAATCGCTTGCCAAAAAACTTAACGCCACGCCAATGCAGGTTGAGAAAAATGTGGCGATGATCGCGACACTGCCTAAGACGATCGCCAAGGTCCAATCCAAGATCGTCAATTTCTTGCTAGGTTTGGTCTCACGATCTGACTCCGTTGGCGGTTGATAAGGATTGAAATCGTCTTTCACCTTAGCTCCGCGTATCCAAAGAGTGAATTTTGCCTAACCTAAAAACTAAATTAGTATCCGTGTCGGCGGCGATGTCCGGTTTTTAACTACGTTGTAATTCTCCGCGAAACCGGACGGCTTGCGCCGATACCGCTAATACTTTTGCGGCCAATGCAACCAGATTCAACCTTTGAAGAACTTGCGGCCCATCGATGGATTGTAGACCGTCCACGCACTGTCCTTGTTCACGTCTTCTTCGATCAGTTGCTTGACGCTGTTTAGCTTAGCATCCAAGTTATCCAAGTGATGCAAGGTGATCGCTTCGAGCGTCATCGGCAGCTTGGGGCTGCCGAATTCGTACGACCCATGATGGGAAACGATTATATGCCGTAAATGATTCGCCAAATCCTCCGGGAACGTTTCGCCAGATTGCTTTTCCGTTTCGCCAATGACTTGGTCCAGAATCGAAACGCCCTGTACCAGATGCCCCAGCAACTGTCCCGAATCCGAATACCCAAGATCCGGTGAATACGTCAGCTCGCGAATCTTTCCAATGTCGTGGATGAAGGCCCCCATCAGCAACACATCCACATCAACGCCATCGTAGTGCGGCCCGATCTTCGCCGCGACTTCCATCAAGGACAAAACATGTTCCAGCAAACCGCCGTGATAAGCGTGATGATTCTTGATCCCTGCCGGCGCCGCTCTCATTCCCGCCATCAGATCTTCATTCATCAGAAAACACTCGGCCAAGTTTTTCAAATGAAGGTTCGACATGCCACGCAACATTTCACTGGCCCGGGCCACCATTTTGTCAATCGAGGCCTCCGCCAGTGTGACAAAATCATCTTCCTCGATCGAATCATCATCGGACTTGCGAACGTCCTTGGCCAGCACCTGCATACCGCCGTTGTAGACTTGCGACGTTCCTTTGACGTGAACGTAGTCGCCGTTGTTAAAAGATTCGTAGTGCTTTTCATTGGCATTCCAAAGCATCGAAGTCACCGAACCTGTCCTGTCAGAAAGCCTCAGTTGCAGATAGTAGTTTCCGTTGCGGTTGGTCCGAAGCTGTTTTTCGGACGCCAGGAACACTTGATCAACGGACTCACCATCAGCTAATTGGTTGACAAAACGACGGGTCATAGCAGGCTCAAACTTGGGCAAAAGGAATTTGTGATAAAGATAATCTCTGGGCGAGAATCTTCAGATTTTTGGATAACAGTCCGGGGATTCTATGACGATCCCTCCGCCCCGACAATGGTCGAGTCCCTGCTATGACGACAGCGGCGAAAACAATAAACTATTCAGCATTCTGATATCACTTTATTCAGCAAAGTAATTTAGCAACGCAAGCAAGCACGATGGCGAAAAACGCAATCTCACCGACCCGCGATCAAGACTACCCTCAATGGTACCAGCAAGTCGTCAAAGCAGCCGATCTGGCGGAGAATTCCCCTGTCCGAGGTTGCATGGTGATCAAGCCGTGGGGCTATGGCATCTGGGAAAACATGCAGCGTGTGCTGGATCGAAGGTTTAAAGACACCGGCCATGAGAACGCGTACTTCCCGCTCTTCATCCCCAAGAGCTTTTTGGAAAAGGAAGCCGAACACGTTGACGGGTTTGCCAAAGAGTGTGCTGTGGTCACCCACCACCGTTTGGAACCAGGGACCGACGGCGGACTGGTTCCCGCTGGCGAACTGGAAGAACCGCTGATCGTTCGTCCCACCAGCGAAATGATCATCGGCGACGCGTTCTCGCGCTGGGTGCAGTCTTATCGGGACCTGCCGCTGAAGATCAACCAATGGGCCAACGTGGTTCGGTGGGAGCTTCGTACACGTTTGTTTCTTCGCACGGCGGAATTTCTCTGGCAGGAAGGCCACACGGCTCACGCCACCAAAGATGAAGCGTTAGAGGAAACGCGTTTGATGTTGGATGTCTACGCCGATTTCGCTGAGAACGTGATGGCGATGCCCGTGATCAAAGGCGAAAAAACGATCGGGGAACGCTTCCCAGGTGCCGACGTGACCTATTCGATCGAGGCGATGATGCAGGATCGCAAAGCCCTCCAAGCCGGCACCTCGCATTTCCTTGGCCAAAACTTCTCAAAGGCTCAGGAGATAAAATTCCAAGACAAAGAAGGCGGCGAATCGTTTGCTTGGACGACGTCATGGGGTGTTTCGACGCGATTGGTCGGAGCGCTGATTATGACTCACAGTGACGACGATGGTCTGGTGCTACCGCCGCGTCTGGCTCCCAAACAAATCGTAATCCTGCCCATCATCAAAGGCGATGACCCGTCCGGAAAAGTGATGCAATACTGCCAGTCGCTGAAGAACGAACTGCGCGGACTGACGTATCACGGTTACCCATTAGAAGCCTTCATCGACGATCGCGATTTGCGCGGCGGTGAAAAGAAGTGGCATCACGTTAAACGCGGCGTGCCGATTCGCATCGAAGTCGGTGCTCGAGACATAGAAAAGGACAGCGTCTTCGTCGGCCGGCGTGACCAACCCAAATCATATGGCATCACGCGCAGTGAATTTGTCGCGGGCGTTGTGAAAA
>Ga0115031_1001768_pt1 | contig 15989 bp, 17 predicted proteins | sample Maine_Asex4_meta_FD_87301 | JGI IMG/M metagenome (GOLD analysis project Ga0115031, IMG submission 87301) | Marine algal microbial communities from Maine, USA - Maine_Asex4_metaG | ecosystem: Host-associated > Algae > Red algae > Unclassified | place: Maine, USA | collected 2015-01-05
CGTCGTCATCGGTGACATGACGATCGAACCCGGCTCGCGCTCGGTGTTCCGTGGCGATGACCTGGTGTCTCTCACGGGCGCGGAGTACCTCGTCCTCGACGTCCTTGTCCAATCCGCCGGGCAAGTGGTCGACAAGGATTCCATCGCCCGCCACGCGCTGGGACGTCGCATCATGCACCACGACCGGAGCGTGGATGCGCACATCACCAACCTCCGGAAGAAGCTCGGCCCGCTCGATGACGGTCGTCAGCGCATCAAGACGGTACGGGGGCGCGGCTATCTGTACGTGACCCTGCCGCGGCGACCTATTTCTGGCGCATCTTCCTCTCCGTCTGGGCTATCGCCCTGATCGCGGTGACGGTGGTGTTGTCGGCCGGCAGTTGGCTCCCGAACTTCGGCAGCGCCTCCGACGATGCGCGCTTCGCGGAACAGAGAATCGCCTTCGTCGCACGGGAGATGCGAAGGCAGCTGGCGGTCGATCCTGCGACTGCAGGCGACGTTCTCGCCGGTGAACAGGTCCTCGACATGTCACCGATGCTGTAAATCTTCGTCCTGGCCCCGGCCGGTGACGACGTGCTCGGCCGAACGCCGCCCGAGGCGGTCATGGAGGTCCACCGGGCACGGGGCGGCTCGTCATCCAATCTGGCGGCGAACCGGCCGCGTCTGCACGTTCAGGATAATGACCTGGATGGCCACATTGTCGTCGGTTACGAGGGGTATTTCCCGGTGCGTGATTTTCTCCTGAGGCCGGGGGGACGCGGTTCGTTCATCGCGCTCTTGCTGACGATCAGCGCGCTCGTCTCGTTCTTGCTCGCGCGTTTCATCGTGCTGCCCGTGCGGCGACTTCAGTCGGCGGAGCAGAGGGTCGCCGATGGCGACCTGAGCGTGCGGGTGGCGCATACCGTCGGGAGCAGAACCGACGACATCGCCAAGCTGGCACAGGGCTTCGATGTGATGACGAAACGCATTGATGAGCTGCTGCAATCGCAACAGCGTCTGATGCGCGATGTCTCGCACGATCTGCGCTCGCCACTCGCTCGCCTGCAGGCGCTGCTATCGATTGCCCGGCAAACGGCGGACGACACGGGTCGCCAACAGATCGATCGAATGGAGACAGAGCTCGGACGCCTCGACGAGCTCATCGGCGAGATCCTCGCCTTCACGAGTCTGGGGGCGCAAGCCGGCATCGTGCGACATCCCACGGACATCGTCGACCTGGTGCAGAACATCGTCGACGACGCGAGCCTCGAGGGGCAGGCGGCCGGCAAGCAGATAGACATGCGAGGTCCGGCACGACTCGTGGTCGACGTGGACAGCGGACTGATTCAGGGTGCCTTCGACAACGTCATTCGCAATGCCCTGAAATACACCGAAGACGGTACCGCGGTTGCGGTCACGATCGTGGAGTGTCGCGCGACGATCAAGGTGGGACGCCAGCGACAATCAGGATGGGACTGACGTAGTACCCCGGCACGGCGTGAGGGCGTAGCCCGAACGCCGTGCCGGGCTCCTCGCCGCCGAGGCCCCTTCCGGGTCCTCGGCGACGGTGATCGCGGTCGGTCGTGTAGGAGGGATCGCTCCCCACCAGGAGCACCGCCCTCTTGCCCGGCCGCCACCTGACCGATCACCAGCTGAGGCTCTACATGAAGAACCGTCAGACGCACTCCGTCACCGCCGCCGCCGCCCGGGCCGGCATCGGGCGCACCACCGCCTACCGCCTCGAGAAGGCCCCCGTTCCGCCCTCCCAAGCCAAGACCCCACGCGGCCGCCGTCGTCCCGATCCGCTCGTCGGGATCTTCGATGAGGAGGTCGTGCCGATGCTCCGTGCCACCCCGGCGCTGCGCCCCGTCGCCGTCCTCGGCGAGCTCCTCCGACGTCACCCCGAGCTCTCCCCGAAGGTCCGTCGAACGCTCGAGCGACGCATGCGCCGCTGGCACGCCCTGCACGGCGTCGAGCAGGAGCTGATCTTCCGCCAGAACCACGAGCCGGGCCGCGTCGGGCTCTCCGACTTCAGCGACATGGCGGACCTCGGCGTCACCGTCGACGGCGTCCCGCTCGTCCATCTCCTCTACCACTTTCGCCTCGTCTACTCCGGCTTCGAGCACGCCCACGTCGTGCTCGGCGGAGAGAGCTTCGTCGCCCTCGCAACAGGGCTTCAGAACGCGCTGTGGACGCTCGGCGGGGCGCCCGAGGAGCACAGGAGCGACAGCCTCTCAGCCGCGTTCCGGAACCTCGGACTCGGCACCGTCGAGGATCTCACGCGCCGCTACGCGGCGCTGTGCGAGCACTACGGGATGACCCCGACGAGGAACAACCGCGGGGTCGCTCACGAGAACGGTTCGGTCGAGTCCTCTCACGGGCATCTCAAGCGCGCGCTCGTCGACGCGCTGCTGCTTCGGGGCTCGACCGGCTTCGACTCCGTCGACGCCTACCGCGCCTTCGTCGACGAGGTCGTCGGCCGGCACAACGTCCGGCACGCGGCGCGTATCGAGGCCGAACGCGCAACCCTCCGGCCCCTGCCGGCGAGCCGCAGTGGTGACTTCGAGGAGGAGACAGTGCGCGTGACCCGCTCGGGCGGCTTCATCCTCAAGAAGTGCTTCTACACGGTGCCCTCGCGGCTCGTCGGCCATCGCCTTCGTGTGCGTCTGTACGACGACCGTCTCGAGGTCTTCGCCGGCACGACGCCGATCGCCACCTACCCGCGAGTCCGCGCCGACGGGGCCGGCAACCGCGCACACGTGGTCGACTACCGCCACGTGATCCACTCGCTTCGGCGCAAGCCCATGGCGCTCGCAAGTCTTGTCTACCGCGACCAGCTGTTCCCGCGCGAGGCGTACCGCCGGACCTTCCACACGCTGCGCGACGGGCACGGCGAGGCGCTCGCCTGCAAGGTCACGGTGGAGCTGCTTGCGCTCGCTCACGAGGGGGTCTGTGAGGCGGCGCTCGGGGAGGAGCTCGAGGGGCTGCTCGAGAGCGGCACGGCGCCGGACGTCAAGGCACTACGCGTGCGCTTCGCGCCGGCGACGCGCGGCACGTTGCCGAGCGTGACCGTGCAGCTGCCGGGACTTGCCGGGTACGACGCGCTGCTCGAGAGCGGCGAGGACGCCGTCGCGGTGACCGCACTCGTCGGAGAGCTGGCATGAAGCGTCAGGCGAAGATCGATACTGCAAGTCTGTCTTTGATGCTGACGGAGCTACGTCTGCCGGCCGTCAAGGCGATGTGGGAGGACGTCGCCGAGCGTGCCGACAAGGAGGGGTGGCAGGCCGGACGGCTGCTCACGACGCTGCTCGAGCAGGAGCTCGCCGAGCGCGAGCGGCGACGGATCGCACGTCATCTCAACGATGCGCGACTCCTCCCCGGCAAGACGCTCGACACGTTCGACTTCGAGGCCGTGCCGATGGTGTCGAGGGCACAGGTGACGGCGTTGGCCGAGGGTACCGAGTGGATCGAGCGCGGGGCGAATGTGCTGCTGTTCGGACCGCCCGGCGGCGGCAAGAGCCATCTCGCCTCCGCTCTCGGTCTGGCCCTGGTCGAGAAGGGCTGGCGGGTGCTCTTCACGCGCACGAGCGACCTGGTCCAGCGTCTGCAGAGAGCCCGTCAGGAGCTCGCCCTCGAGAGCGCGCTGGCGAAGCTCGACAAGTACCACCTGCTCGTTCTCGACGATCTGGCGTATGTGGCCAAGGATCGCTCGGAGACGAGCGTCTTGTTCGAGCTGATCGGCACGCGCTACGAGCGACGCTCGATCCTGGTGACGGCCAACCAGCCGTTCGGGCAGTGGGGGGAGGTGTTCCCCGACCAGGCGACGACGCTGGCGGCGGTGGACCGTCTGGTGCACCACGCCGTGATCCTGGAGATGAACGTGGAGAGCTACCGCCGACGAGCCGCCGAGCAGATGAAGCGGGCCGGTCCCGGACGGCCGCCGTCGAGGGCGACGGGGCGCGACCTCGAGCCTGATTGACGCGGCGCGTCAATCAGGATGGGACGGCGCTTGCGCGCCGCCGTGGCGGCGTTCATGCTCGGCGCGCCGCGACACCGACCGTCCCACCTTGATTGTCGCGCGCGTTCCATCCTGATTGTCGCGCCACACGGACCCGTACGCCGCGCTCGGCCGCGCGTTGCAGGGCGCCGAGCAGCAGCAGCCCGGACACGTCCTCGTTCCAGATGTAGTACTGGACATCGATCGACGCCTGCGCCTCGTCGATCAGCGTCAGCCGACTGGCGAGCGCGTCGTGACCGTCCGAGAGCGCCCTGACGCCGCTCAGGCCCGGATGAGCGACGGCCGCCTCGCCCATGAGTCGCCCCAGGCGGGTCGCGGGGTCGGCGGGCAGGGCGTCGCTCGGCGTGCGCACGGACGCGTCGGGCAACGGGAAGGCGGCCCTGGCGAGAAGGACGGCGAGGACGATGGCCGCGACCGTCCCGACCAGGAACGTCGATGCCCGCCTCACGGGCGAGTCACGCCGCGGTGCCGGTGCCACCGGGCGACGGCTCCGGCGACGGCTCGAAGCGGTATCCGATCCCGTACACCGACTGCACGTGCTCGTCCCCGCCGCCGGCCTCCCGAAGTTTCGCGCGCAGCTTCTTGACGTGGCTGTCGATCGTGCGATCGCTGACCACGCGATGATCGGGATAGATGCGACCCATCAGCTGTGCGCGGCCGAGGATGTGGCCGGGCCGCTCCATCAGCGCGCTCAGCAGACCGAGCTCGATCTTCGTCAGCGGCACGCCGCGCCCGTCGACGAGGACGCTCGCGGTCTCGGGGCTCAGCACGAGGCCCGGCCCGGACGCCGCCTCGCCGGACCCGGCGCGGGGGGCCGAACGGCGTAGCACCGTCTTCACGCGCGCCACCACCTCGCGCGGGCTGAACGGCTTGCAGACGTAGTCGTCCGCCCCGAGTTCCAGCCCGAGCAGCCGATCGATCTCCTCGGTGCGGGCGGTGAGCATGATGATCGGCACGTCGCTGACCTGCCTGAGCTCCCGGCACACGCTCATGCCGTCGAGCCCGGGCAGCATCAGGTCCAGCAGCACGAGCTCCGGCGGCGCGTCGACGAGCGCGTCGAGCGCCTCCTGCCCGTGCTCGAAGCGCAGCGTCTCGAAGCCGGCCTGCCGGAGGTAGCGCTCGAGCACGGTGGCGAGCTTCGGCTCGTCCTCGACGATGGCGATGGTCATGCGGGAGCGACTCCTCGTTCGGGCGGTGCGGGTTCGGCTGCGAGCGGCACCTCGAGCTCGATGGCGAGGCCGCCGAGCGGGGAGGCGGTCGCGCGAACGCGCCCGCCGTGGGCTTCGGTGATCTTGCCGACGATCGCGAGCCCCAGTCCCGATCCGCCGGTTCGGCGCCGGCGCGAGTCGTCGACGCGGTACAGCGGATCGAACAGGTGCGGCAGGCTCGGCTCGGGCACGCCGGGCGCCGAATCCTCCCAGCGAACGAGCGCGAGATCGTCCCGGCGTCCGACGCGCACCTCCAGCCGGCCCCCGGCGTCGGTGTAGCGCAGGGAGTTCTGCAGCAGGTTGTCGACGAGCTGCGCGAGGCGCTGGTCGTCGGCGTCGACGGGCACCGGCCCGTCGGTGTCGAGGACGAGCTCGATGCCCGCCTCGGCCAGCCGCGCCCGCGCAGGTTCGAGCCGCTCGGCGACCAGGACCCCGAGATCGATCCGCTCGAAGCGGTAGGTCAGGGCACCGGCGTCCGCGAGGGTCAGGTCGCGCAGGTCGTCGATCAGCCGCGACAGCCGCACCGTCTCCCCGTGCAGGGAGGCGAGCGCCGCCTCGTCGACGGGGCTGACCCCGTCCTGCATCGCCTCGAGCTCGGCCTGCAGCACCGCGACGGGGGTGCGCAGCTCGTGCGAGATCTCGGCGAGCCAGCGACGGCGCGCGCCGAGGTTGCTCTCGAGCGCGGCGGCGAGCCGGTTGACCCTACCGGACAGCTCGCCGAGCTCGTCCTTGCGCTCCGCGGGCAGGCGCATCGCGAAGTCGCCGTCGCCGATGCGCGCGACGGCCGCGTTCAGGGCGTCGAGCGGGCGCACGATGCGGGTGGTCAGCAGCCACGCCAGGAGCGCCGAGACCGGCAGCAGCGCGAGCGAGGCGAGCAGGAAGCTCCGGCGCTGACGCGCGGCGAACAGCTCCTCGAGTCCGGACGGCACGCGCCGCAGCGTCCGGGCGCCGAGGTACCCGACGGTACGCTCGTCGAGCGTGAGCGTCGTCCAGCTCAGCCCGGACGCGTCGTCGGGACCTGCCAGCACGCGCCGGTCGGCATCGACGAGCACGGGCAGCCGCTCGGAGGGCGGCGGGCGGTCCCGGGGCGGGTCGCGATCGGATGGCGGCGCGCCGGCGCGACGATCCTCCGCCGAACGCCTGCCGTCCGGACGCGTGCGCGCGCGCACCAGCGCCTGCCAGGCCGACGGGCGAGCGTCTATCCAGCTCCAGTCGCCGCTTCGCTCGTAGCCTTCGACGAGCGCCGTTCGCAGCGGTTCGAGCCGCCGGTTCTCGACGCGGTTGACGTAGTCGAGGAAGCCGCGGTTGAAGCTCGTGTCCGCGATGCCCGCGAGCATCGCGATCAGCAGGGCGCCGCCGGCGAGGAGCGCGAGGAACAGCTGGTACTTCAGTCTCATGGGAGCGGCAGTCTAGCGGGGATGTCGCCGCGATGCGTCGCGGCGGTGCCCCGCGCCGGCACGGGTGCGCGACCCGCCCCGACGTGAGCCGGGGCGGGCCGCACCGGCCGCGGCGTGGCGGGCCGCACCGCGCGATCAGATCGCGAGCTCGGCGCGCTCGCCGCCGCGTCCGCCGCCACCGTGGCGCCGTCCGTCATCCTCGCGTCGCTCCTCGCGGATCTCGTCGAAGCCCGCGCCCTCGGCATCGGACACCACGCCGTCGCCATCGACGTCCAGCTGCGCCTCCATCATGTCGCGCTGCGCGTCGCGAGCCGCCCGGCGCTCCGCGCGGGACAGTTCGCCGTCGCCGTCGGTGTCGGCGGTGACCAGGCGCTCGGCACGCATCGCCTCGCGCATCGCGTCCTTCTCGGTATCGGACAGCTCGCCGTCGCCGTCGGCGTCGTACTGGGCGAGTCTCGCAGCGCGTTGCTCCTCGGCCAGGGTACGGATCTCCTCGGCCGAGACGACACCGTCGCCGTCGATGTCACGCAGCTCGATTGGTCCCCGGGCGAGGGCGGAGGTGGACAGGGCCGCGGCGATGGCGGCGACGGCGAGGGTGGTGCTGGTGATTCGCTCACTCATGATGTTCTCTCTCGTGGGTGGTTGAACGGCGCCCTTCGCGCCGCAGGAGAATCATCGGGCCGGGTCGTGCAAACAACGTGCACCGACGGGGGAGCGACGGTGCAAGGGGAAGCCGCGACGCGATCTCCACGGTTCGTCCTCATTTCGCCCCGCCCGATCGCTAGGCTCCATCTCGCCATCCCGACCGAAGGACGTTCACATGCGGCCAGCAGCACGCCTCCTGATCTCGACCCTCTTGCTGCCCGTGCTCGGCGGTCTGTCCGCCTGCGGCGACGATGACGATGATGTCGGCGCCGACACGACCGACACGACCGACACGACCGACACGACCGGCGCGACGGGCGCGATCTCCGTCGGGGCGCTCGATCCGGCGAGTTTCGTCGACGGCGCGCTGCTCGACGACATCACCACCGTCGACTGCACGCTGAGCGGCGGCACCGAGACCACCTGCTACAGCATCGAGATCGCCGGCGTGCCGGCGGACGCCGCGGTCGGGCCGTTCTGCCCCGAGACGATCACGAGCACCGCCGCCGACGGCGGCATCTGGTTCGACGGCAGCGGCACCGTCTACGAGGCCGACGGCGACTTCATCGTCGATCTGCCGAACATCTACGGTGACGCCGAGTGGCAGCTCTACGACGCCCTGACCGGCGAGGTGAACGTCACCGACACGGAGGAGGCGTGCAGGGCGGCCGCCCAACCCGACGTCGACGAGGCCTACCGGAACCACTGCGTCGAGTGCTCGCTCGACTACGTCGACGGCGGCGTCTCGCAAACGGTCCTGATCCCCGTCGAGCCGGTGCCACTCGACGCGCCGAGCGGACTCGGCGGCAACGTCGGCGTCAGTCTCAACGGTACCGTGCTGGCCGCGCCCGCTCCGGTGGACGCGATTCTGTCGGCCTACACGATCGCGGCATTCGACGACTGCGGCGGACACGTCAACCCGAACGACGGCTATCACTACCACGCGGCCACCGGTTGCACAGAGGTCGGCACGCAGGACGACGGGCACGCCGCGCTGATGGCCTGGGCGCTCGACGGCTACGGCATCTACGGCATGCTGGACGAGAACGGCGAGGAGCCGACCGATCTCGACGAATGTCGAGGGCATGCCGACGAGGTGCGCGGCTACCACTACCACGCCGCCAGCGCCGGCGAGAACATGTTCATCGGTTGCCACTATGGCGAAACCAGCGACGCCGGCGACGGCCCGGGCGGCCCCGGTGGTCCCGGTGGTCCCGGTGGCCCCGGTGGCGGTCCCGGGGGCGCCGCTCCGGGCGGGTCGCTGCCCGCCGGTGGTTGAGCGGCCGATGAACGTTCGATGCGCGATGGCGGCGCTGATCGCCGCCGTCGCTCAGAGCGGAGCCGCGTTCGGGCACGCCGACCACGTCGACGCCGCGGCCTGGACGGCCTGCGAGACGGCGACGCTCGCCGATGCCTGCGACTACGTCGATCACGACGACAACCGCTATCGCGGCTCCTGCCGCCTGATGTCCGACACGCTGATGTGCGTGCGCAACCAGCCGATCGAGCGACCCGACACGCTCTCCGACATCTCGGGCTCCTGAGTCCCGACGCCGTCATCCCCTCCGACCACGAGCCACCTGAACTCATGTCTCGACACGTCCAACCGGCCACGGCGGCCGTCTGCCTGTGCTGTCTCGTGCTCGCCGTCGCCGGCTGCAGCTCCTCGGACGACGGTGCCGCCACCGAGACGACGGCCGACGATGTCGATGTCGGCACCGACGAGCCGGCCGCGGGCGGCACGGCGGACGTCCAGGGCAACTTCGACGCCGCGATGTTCGGCGACGCGTTGCAGGGCGTCGAGCAGGTGGACTGCACGCTCGACAGCGGCACGACGACGACCTGCCTGCAGCTCAGCTTCGCGTCCAATCCGGTCGGCGATACCGACGGGACGGGCACGGTGGGCCCCTACTGCCCCGAATCCGTCACCACGCCGCGCGACGAGGCGGGCTTCGGCGTCTACGACGGACCGACGACGCCCGGCTTCCAGCCGATGGTGGACGCCGCGGTCGCGATGGACGCGGACGGCTACGACATCGTCAACGACGACGGGACCATCAACGTCGACGATCTTTCCGGCGGCCCGCAGCCGGGTCTGAGCTTCTGCCTGGAGGCACCGTTCGACTCGACGCTGGAGTTGACCTTCCTGATTCCGGTCGAGCCCGAACTCCGGGCCGAGCCGTGGGAGGTGGGTACGGTATCGAGTGTCGGCGTGGGCGTCAGCGGTGTGCCCTTCAAGGGCTACACGCCGAGCGTGACGGTGGCCGAGGCGGGTGTCGGCGGCACCGGCAGCGGCAACATCCCCTCGCTCGATCACTGCGGCGGCCACCCGGACCCCGCCGGCTACTACCACTGGCATCTGGTGCCTCAGGGCACGAACACGGTGCTGGCGTCGGACGCCTACGACTTCACCGGGCGGTACGGCATCACCTGCAGCAACCCGAACGTCGCCTTCGACGAGCCCGCGAGCTTCGCGGGTCTCGCGAAGGACGGCTTTCCGCTGTACGGTCCGTTCGATGCCGTGGACGGCGTCGACACGCAGCCGGGGGACGTCGCGACGCTGGACGAGTGCAACGGCCACACGCACGCCACTGCCGAGTTCCCCGACGGGGTCTACCACTACCACGCCCTGCAGGACGCGGCGCCGAACATCCCCCCGTGTCTGACGGGTAGCTTCGTCGAACGGGACTTCCTCGTCGATGGTCGTGCTCGCTAGAGCGCGCGTTCGCGGAGACGTCGGACGTCGGTCCGGCGTCCGACACCCGCGCGCGCAGGCGCTCCCGGCCACGGTGGCGTTGCTGCTCGTCGGGGCGTGGACCGTCATGGTCGCGGGCGCCTCGGCGCACGACGCCGGCGTTGCCGCCATCACGATCGCTCGCCAGCCCTCCGACACCTGGACGTTCGAGCTGCAGGCCCCGTTGTCCGGCCTGGACCGCGCCATGCGCCGGTTTCACGCATCGCGTTCGCGTGAGCTCGACGCCCTGGACGAGGACAGCACACGCTACAAGGAGCTGCTCGTCGAGTACGTGAAGGCGACCTTCGAGCTCGAACCGGGCGCGGCCGGCGGCGGAGGGGCGCCGGTACCCGCTCCGGCGCTGGGCGCGGGACGGATCAAGCTGGGCGAGCACGTGTCGGTGCTGATCTTCGCCGTCGAGAACATGCCGACGGAGCTCGACACGCTGACCCTGCGGCTGCCGTACATGGCGGACGAGGCAGGACAGCGAAACGTGTTGTGGCTCGTCGACGGCGATCGACGCGACCGACACGTGCTCGGTGAGGACGGCGCGTTCACCGTGCTCGCGACCGAATTCTTCAAGCCGGAGCTCGACGAATGAATCACGTCCGTCCGCTCGTACTCATCCCGATCTGCATCGCCGGGTCGCTCGCCATCGGCGGTTGCCGTGGCAACGGTGACGACGGCCCGTCGGTCGATCCGGGGACGGCGATGCCGAACACCGATGTCGCGGCCTCATCGAGCGTCGTGCTCGGGAACTTCACCGCCGACGCCTTCAACGCCGACGTCGTCACCGAGGACTGCACGCTCGGTGGCGGTACGTCGACGACCTGCTACCGCCTGACCATCGCGGGCGAGCCGGGCGGAACGGCACTCGGGCCGTTCTGTCCCGAGTCCATCACCTCGACCCCCGAGGACGGGGGCCTGTGGTTCGACGGCTCGGGTATCGTCCACGACGTCGACGGCGACTTCATCGTCGATCTGCCGAACATCTACGACGACCCGGGCTGGATGATGTACGACGAGGCGACGGGACTCGTGAACGTGACCGATGGTCAGGAAGGTTGCGACATCACGGGCGATCCGAACGTGGACCCGAGCTTCGTCAACCAGTGCGTGGAGTGCACGCTCGAGACGCTCGGCGGCGGGGTCGAGAGGACCGTGCTGATCCCGATCGAGCCGGTGCCCGCCGACGTTCCGGGAGAGATCGGGCGGAGCGACGTCGGAGTGGCGCCGAACGGCGTGCTGCTCGGTCCGCCCGCCCCGATCGAGCTGATCCTCTCGAGCTACACGCTCGGTGTCTTCGACGACTGCGGCGGCCACGTCAACCCGCACGAGGGCTACCACTACCACGGCTCGACCGGCTGCTCGGAGACGGGCATCCAGGAGGACGGTCATGCGTCGCTGCTCGGATACGCCCTGGACGGCTACGGCATCTACGGCCTGCTGGACACCGAAGGCAACGAGCCGACCGATCTGGACGAGTGTCGTGGTGCGACCGATGACGTGCGCGGGTATCACTACCACACCGCCGCCGCCGGCGAGAACATGTTCATCGGCTGCTTCCGCGGAGAGACCGGCCGCGTCGAGGGCGGCGACGGGGGCGGTCCGCCCGGTGATGGACCGCCCCCCGAAGGCTGACGACGCGGATGCCGTCGAGAGCATTGGAGGCGCGCTCGAGCGATGATCGTCGAGAGTTTTCGCCACCAAAGCCCGGCGACGCGACGGGCGATACGCTTTCCCCACGCCCCCGACCCGTGCGCCCGACGCTGACGAGAACGCTGTTCGCGAGCTTCTTCGCGCTCACGCTGCTGGTACTGGTCGCGACGCTCGGACTCGCCCGCTGGAGCTTCGAGCGGGGGTTCTACGAGTACGTGAGGACGCTCGAACGCGAGCGGCTCGCGCTCGTCGCGAGCGAGCTCGCGGTCCTCCACGACGAGCTCGGCCGGGACTGGAGCGCGCTCGACGTCGCAGCGTTCGAGCGGATCGTGCGGCGGCACGCCCCGCCGGGCCCACCGGGTGGCTCGGCGCTCGCGGCGGGCGCGCCACCTCCCACACGGGACACCGTGCTCGGCCGCGCGGGGCTCAGAGGACCGAGAACGGCGCTGTTCGACACGAGCGGTCGGCGGGTCGCCGGGGACCGCCTGGAATCCGGCTCGGACGGCGCCGATCTCGTCGGTGTGCCCATCCTCGTCGACGGCGAACCGGTCGGTGAGCTTCGGGCGAGTGTCCGGCGCCGTATCGAGTCGCCGGCGGAGACGGCCTTCGCGAACCGCCAGGCGCGCGTCAGTGCCGCGATCGGCGCCGCCGCGCTCGCGCTCGCCGCCGTCGTCTCGTGGCTGCTCGCCCGCACGCTGCTCGCCCCGGTGCGGGCCTCGATCGCGAGCGTCGCCCGGCTCTCGCGCGGCGACTACGCCGAGGACACCGCGAGCGTGCCCGTCGCGGCGCGGCTCGACGCCGCGGGGCGAGTCGACGAGCTCGGACGGCTCGCCGACGACATCGAGCGGCTGCGCCGCACCCTCGAATCGGGCCGCTCGGCGCGCCGCCGGCTGCTTGCCGACGTCTCGCACGAGCTGCGCACGCCGCTGACGATCCTGTCCGGTGAGATCGGTGCGATGAAGGACGGCCTGCGCCCCTTCGACACCGTCCAGCTCGCGTCACTCGACGAGGAGGTGGAGCGTCTCGAGGCGCTCGTCGAGGACCTGTACGAGCTGTCGGTGTCGGACGTCGGCGGGATGCGCTACACGATGGAGACGGTGGACGTGGTCGAGTGCCTCGAGCGCTCTGTCGACCCGCTGCGGCGTGCGGCGCACGACGCCGGCATCGAGATCGAGCTGCCCGCGAGCGGGCCGGTCGAGCTGCAGGGCGATCGGCGTCGCCTCGGGCAGCTGTTCGCGAACCTCCTGTCCAACGCGGTCGCCTACACCGACGCGCCCGGGCGCATCCACGTCGCCATCGCCTCCACGGCGCACGAGGCGCGCGTGACGCTCGAGGACAGCCCCCCGGCGCCCCGGTCGGAGTCCTGCGAGCGCCTGTTCGAGTCGCTCTACCGAGAGGAGCGCTCGCGCAGCCGCCGCACGGGCGGGGCGGGACTCGGGCTCGCGATCTGTCGGAACATCGTCGAGGCGCACGGCGGGCGGATCGCCGCCACGCCGTCCGCGCTCGGTGGCCTGCGCGTCGACGTCGTGCTGCCGCGCCACCCCACCGGAGAACGCCCGTGACCGAACCGCGTGCCGCGAACGATGCCCGCGTCGTCGTCGTCGAGGACGAGCCGAAGATCGCGTCCCTGGTGCGCGACTACCTCGCGCGTGACGGCTACCGGGTCGAGGTGCTCGGCGACGGCGAGGGCGCCGTCGAGCGCATCGTCGCCAGCGCCCCTGCGCTGGTCGTGCTCGACTGGATGCTGCCGGGGCGCGACGGGCTGTCGATCTGTCGGGAGCTCCGCGCGACGAGCAGCGTGCCGGTGATCATGCTGACCGCGCGCGTCGACGAGCGGGACCGCCTGGACGGGTTCGAGGCGGGCGCGGACGACTACGTGTGCAAGCCGTTCAGCCCCGCCGAGCTCGTCGCGCGGGTGCGTTCGGTGATCCGCCGCGCGGGCACGGACACGGACGGAGACACGGACGGGGAGGGCGCGGCGGGGGCGGGCGAGATCGTGCACGGCGACACGCGGTTGGATCTCGCGGCGATGCGCTGCACGGTCGGCACCGAGACGGTGGAGCTGACGCCGGTGGAGTTCCGCCTGCTGCGCGGGATGCTGTCGACGCCGGGGCGCTACTACTCGCGCTATCAGCTGATGCGCCTGATCTACGATGATCACCGCGTGGTCAGCGACCGCACGATCGACAGCCACGTCAGGAACCTCCGGAGGAAGCTTCCGGCGGCCGCCGACGGCGAGGGTCCGATCCGCTCGCGCTACGGGATCGGCTACGGCATCGAATGAAGGAGCGGATCGCTTCGGTGAGGCTGCAGCCCGGCGCCGATTTCCCCGCGACCGCTCATCGAGGCCGATCGCCGTCGGGGGGCGGCCCGCCCGGTCGCTCGAGCGCCGTCGTCTTGCCCGTGTAGCACCCGATGTGCATGTTCTCCTCGGGGCTGGCGGCATGGTAGTGATAGCCCCGTGCGTCGTTCTCGTGCCCCCGACACTCGTCGAGCCCGTCCGGTTCGCGCCCGTCGGCGTCGAGCTGGCCGTAGAGGCCGTAGCCGTCGAGCGCGTAGCCGATCAGTGCCGCGTGGCCGTCCTCCTCGAAGCCCGCGCCGTTGCAACCCTCGGCGCCGGTGGCGGCGTGGAAGTGGTAGCCGTCGAAGGGGTTGATGTGGCCGCCGCAGTCGTCGAACGCCGCGATGGTGAAGCTCGAGAGGATGGCCTCGACGGGGGCCCGCGAGGCGATCTGGAAGCCGCTCAACGACACCCCGACCTCGGGACCGAGCGCGCCCGGCTCGTCGGCCGGCACCGGTTCGACCGGAATGGTGAACGTCATCGACACGCCGCCGTCGGCGTAGTCGAGGGAGCATTCGACGCAGTGGTTGTAGTAGGCCGGATCGACGTCGGGCCGTGCCGCCGCCTCGCAGGCCTCCTGCGTGTCGGTGATGCTGACGGCACCGTTCCGGTCGTGGAAGATCCACGCGTTCTCCACCTCGTCCCCGCCGGGGTAGCGCGTCCCGTAGAGCTCGGGCAGGTTCAGGATGAAGTCGCCGTCGGCTTGGTACAGCGCCTCGCCGTCGAGCCAGATTCCGGCGTCCTCGGCCGAGGTCGACGTCGTCGGCGGGCAGAACGGGCCGATCGGGTCGCTCGCCTTCTGCGTTCCGGCCGTCACGATCTCGTAGCACCGCGTCTCGGTGCCGTCGGCCAGCTCGCAGTCGACGATCTCGCTGCTGACCAGGGCGTCGGTGACGAAGCGGGCCGGGTCGGGTCCGCCGACCACGGGGTCAGCCGTCGAGCCGCCGGAGCCCGCGTCGGTGGAGTCGCCACTTGCACATCCACCGAGCGCGACGGTGCAGGCGCAGACGGAGACGAGCAGGTTCCATCCCGTGGCGGATGGACGAGTCCCGGAGGCCGGCAGTGCCGGTGAGGCAGATGTCGATTTCATCGCGTCGTTCGACCTCGACGAGGTTGATGGCGGGCCGCTCGGTCGCGGGCTGCCGACCAGTGTAAGCGAGGGGGCATCTCCGGGAAGAAGGAGAATGTGTGCACGAGGCCCGCTTCAGTGTTTTTGCCGATCGTTCGCTGCCTTCGAGGGGCACTCGATTCGATGGCCCGCTGCACATTTGTTCCACGAACTCTGCACCGTCCGTGCGCCCTTTCCCCTCGCCTGATCAATAGCATTCGTCTCGACGTCGAGGGAACGACGACCGCATCGGTCACTCGACCTTTCGACGTCAGCCCGATGACACACGCGCACCCCGTTCGCGTGCACAAGCCCCCAACCAAGGACTCATCCCATGCAACGCTTCTTCATGAACTCCACGCTCGCCGCTGTCCTGGCGCTCGCCGCCATTGCCGCCGGCCCTGCCGCGGCGAGCCTGTCGACCGGCAACCTCGCTCTCGACGTTCAATCGGCGCTGAGCAGTGGCGGCAACGTCAGCGTGTCGCTCGATGACGGCGTCGCCACGCTCAGCGGCTACGTGCACAGCGCGAGCGATGCGGCGAAGGTCAACCAGGCGGCCCTCGCCCACGGCGACGTGGAGCAGGTCGTCGACCTGATCTCGCACGATTGACCGACGGCACGATCGCCTCGGGCAGGAATGCACCCCGAGGCGATCGCGTGTCGACTCGGGAGCAAGGTTTCGCGGTCGCGACCTTTTCCCTACGATATCCGGACCCGCCTCTCGCTATCCCGGAGGGCCGCGATCGCGTTCGAACACGCTCATGCCTGCCGAACGACTGCCGGCCATGTCGACGATGAGGGTATAGGAACGATAAAGGGCCTTCTGCCCCGAATTCGAAGCGCCATGGTGGCACGGTAGCGTGCCGTTGGGCGCCGCAGGGAGCGGTTGGGACACGCCCC
>Ga0115031_1001769_pt1 | contig 15989 bp, 10 predicted proteins | sample Maine_Asex4_meta_FD_87301 | JGI IMG/M metagenome (GOLD analysis project Ga0115031, IMG submission 87301) | Marine algal microbial communities from Maine, USA - Maine_Asex4_metaG | ecosystem: Host-associated > Algae > Red algae > Unclassified | place: Maine, USA | collected 2015-01-05
ATCACCGTGAACGGCTTGTCGGCACGGATGGCGCCGCCGTCGCCCGTGGCGATGTTGCCCAGGAAGGTCGCGTTCACGATCACCGTGTTGTCGCCGCGTACCGACAGCGCGCCGCCGTCCTCGGCCCGGTTCGCGTGGAACGTGACGCGCTGCAGCACCGTATCGTCGCTCCTGATGTCCAACGCGCCGCCCTGCCTGAACGGCGCCACGTTGCGATCGAACTGAACATCGGTCAGCCTGACCACCGAGTCGGCCGCTTCGGCCCGGATCGCACCGCCCCTGTCGGTGTCGACGGTGTTGTCGGCGAAGGTGCTGCGCAGCACGCTCAGGTCGCCCTCGGAGAACACCGCCCCACCCGAGTCCGCACTCCGATTGTGGTCGAAGCGGCTGTCCTCGATCGTCAGGGTTCCCCGGCTGTACACCGCGCCACCGTCCTTGCCGGCGACGTTGTCCAGGAACCGCACGCTCTCGAGGCGAATCTCCGCCGCGCTGTCCGCCCTCATTCCGCCGCCGTTCCCGTCGGCGTCCTCCTCGGTGAGGTTGCCGTCCTGGACCGTCAGGCTCGCAAGCGTCAGGCGCACCGAATCGTCGCCGACGTCCAGCACGCGATCGACGGTGCGCTGCACGATCGAGGTGGCCTCGGCCGATGCGCCACGAATCGTCATCGACGCCTCGATGTCGAGATCCCCCTGCCGGCCGGCATCCTCATCGCCCTCGATCGTCAGCAGGTAGCTGCCGGCCGCCAGCTGCACGATGTGCTCCCCGGTGTCCGTCTCGGAGGCGCCGTCCCGGTTGATCGCGTGGATCGCCTCGCGCAGCGTGATGTCCTGCGCGCCCGCATCGATCTGGCCGAAGTCGAAGCCGGTACCGCGCAGCCCGTCGGCGGTGTTGCTCACCAGGATGGTGCGCAAGGTACCGTTCCAGTCGGCCAGCGCGCCACCGATCGCCAGCGCCGGGGCGGCCACCTCGCCGGTGCGCCTCTCCAGCGACCAGTCGCCACCGAGTCGCTCGTGGCCGGTGAGGTCGTCGCTGGCGGCGACGTCGGCACCGGTCAGGCGCGCGATGGTGTCGACGATGCCGACCCCTTCGGGCGTGGCACCGAGATCGCAGGCCCACAGCAGGATGTCGCCCGCCTCGGCGAGCGAGGAGGACCATGCGCCGATCTCCCCGGCGCGCCGCTCCAGCAGCCCGGCGTCGATGTCGGTGCTGCCCAGCCGCACCCCCGAACCGTCGCCGTGGGCGAACACGTGCAGCGCGTCGCGCGGCCCGCCCCGCTCCAGCGCCGCGCCGATCGCCGCCACGCCGTCCTGCCCGGCATCGACGACCAGCACCTCGTGCCCGGCCGCGCGCAGCGTCTCCACCAGCACCCGCGTGTCCGGGACCCGCGCGTCCACCACCGACAGCGGCACGTCGGCCGGGCCGTGGGAAGCGTGCGGGTCGTGCGGGCCGGCGTCGGCCGGTACGGGGCCGGCCGGGCGGTGCCGCTCGTCCGGCTCGGCGTCGATGGCGTCGAACGGTGCGCCGGACAGCGCCCCCAGCACGTCGGCCGAGTACAGCACGCGCGGCTCCAGCACCTCGACCGCGAAGCGCTCGGGCGCACCACCGGTCGCGCGTGGCGGCATCGGATCGACCTGTCGGTGGCGGTGTCGCAAGGTGTGCAGACTGGTCAGGAAGTGAGGAAGTCGACGCTGCAGCGCACACCGGCGGGAATGGTCAGATCCGGGTTCGGCAACGACAGCCTGACCCCGTAGGTGGCACTGGCGGGATCCGCCACCGCATCGATGCGCCGCACGCGGGCCTCCAGCACCCGCCCCTCGAAGCCGGGCACCTGCAGCGTGACGCCGGCCGCCGAGCCCGCGTGCAGCACGCCCAGGTAGTCGATCGGCACGATCACCTCCACGTGCAGCGGGTCGAGCTGCGCGATGCGGTAGACCGGATCGCCGTCGACGAACTCGCCGGCACTGGACAGCCGCTCCATCACCGTGCCCTCGATCGGCGAACGCAGCTGGCGCCGGGCCAGCACCGCCCGGGCACGTGCCACCTCCAGGTTCGCGATCCGGGCGGTCCGCTGTTCCTGGATCACCTGCAGCCGCGCCACCTCGGATTCGGTACGCACCTGGTCCAGCGCCTGCTCCGAGATCACCGAGCCGTCGCCGAGCCGGTCGTTGCGCCGCTGCGTGCGTTGCCCGAACCCGGCGGCCACGCGCCGCAGCTCCACCGCCGAGGCATCGGCGGCACCCGCCTCGGCGATCGCCAGCGCCGCGGCCTCCACCCCGCTCTCCAGGCTCGCCATCAGCTGGCCGCGGCGCACGTAGTCGCTGCGATCGTGCAGCGTCTCGGCCAGCAGCCCGGGCGAGGCACTGCCCAGGGCGACGATCAGGCTCGGCTCCACCACGCAATCCATGTCGGACAGCAGCTCGGGTACTGCCCCGAGCGGGGCGGCGATGCTCGCCACCAGCATCGTCGCACCCGCTCCCGCAACCGCACCGAGCCATGCGGGCGGCAACCGCGCTCGCCGCCGCGGGCAGCGGGCGAGAACGCGCCCACGAAGGTCCGGTCGGTCGAGCGATCCTTTCATGCCGGTTGTCTCACCTTGTCCATTTCAGAGGTTCATCCGCTGCAGGTTCATCCCCTTCACGTCGCCTAGACGTCCAGCCGTTCCAGCAGGAGCCGTCGAACACCGCGCCACCAGCGTCTCGCCAGCGGTTCGGGCGGGTGGTGAAACGTCACGTAGGCCCGCCCTCCCAGCCCGGCGACGCGCACCTCGGCGGGCAGCGCGAGTTCGACGTCGAACACCGGCCGTACCGTCTGCAGCCGTTCGGACCCACCTGCAACGGCTATGCCGCCGGCGCCGTCGCCGGCGAGCACCGCGCTGGGCAACCGGTGGTCGGCCGCCGGCGACTCGCGCACCGTGCGCGCCGGGTGCACCTGCAGCGGCGCCTCGGCCAGCCTGACCTCGGCCCGGCTCGGGCCGTGCCGGGTGCGGGCGAACTGGTGCTCCTGCAGCACCGCGTGCACCACCAGCTCCTCGTCGCCCACCAGGTGACCGAGCACGGTGCCGCGCTCGACGTGCTGTCCGGGCAGCAGGGTCGCGGATGCCGGCACGAACCGTCCGTCGACCGGTGCGCGCACGCTCAGCGCACCGATGCGCGCCTGCAGCTCGTGCGCGCGCGCGAGCAGCGAATGCCGTTCGCCACGCAGCAGCCGACGCTCGAGCGGATCGCGTTCGAAGGCGGCACCGATGGCGGCGTCGAGCGTGGCGACACGGGCCTCGAGCCGTACCCGCTCGTCCAGCATCGCGGGTGCGTGCAGTCTGGCGATCACCTCGCCACCGCGCACCGCGCGCATGCCCGGCAGGGCCTGCAGCTCGCCGTGCTCGGGAGCCGTCACCGCGGTGCTGCCGGCCGGCCGGATCACGCCGGTCACCCGGCTGCTCGCGGCGAGCGGCACCATCGTGACCGCCAGCACCAGCACCGTCAGCACCGACGCACTCGGCACCGTCGCCGACCACCGGCGCCCGGTCAGTTCGTGCGAGGTGGCCACCCAGCGCGACAGGCGGATCACCGGTTGCACCAGCATCGGCCACAGCGCGTAACCGGCCAGGACCACCCCCAGCACCGGCACGGTCTCGAGCAGCCACCACGCGATCGTCACCATCACCGCGTAGCGGTACAGCAGCGAGGCCAGCCCGTAGCCGGCCAGCCAGCGCCGTTCGCGCCGCGGTGCCCGATCGAGCGCCGAGCCGATGCCGAACAGCCGGCGGCGTGCCAGCGCCCGCCACCACGCCGCCGAACGCGCCGCCAGGTTCGGCATCTCCAGCGCATCCTGCAGCAGGTAGTAGCCGTCGAAGCGCAGCAGCGGGTTCGCGTTGAACAGCAGCGTCGACACGCTGCCGGTCACCACGATCGCCAGCATCGCATCGCGCAGCGCGCCCGGTTCGAGCACGCTCCAGCACAGCAGCGCGAACGCGGCGAGCGCCCCTTCTGCCAGCATGCCGGCCGCCGAGACCAGCATGCGCTCGCGGCGCCGGGCGAACAGCGATGCGTCGCTGGCATCGACGTAGGGCACCGGCATCAGCACCAGCAGGGCGATGCCGACCTCGTGCACCCGGCCGCCGAACCGCCGCACCGCCAGCGCGTGCGCCAGCTCGTGGGCCGCCTTCATGCACGGCCACACCAGCAGCAGCGACCACCAGCGCCGCGGTGCCCCGGCCAGGGCGGCCAGATCCGCCAGCAGCCGCTCCAGCGATGCGAGCGCCACGCCGGCGGACACCAGCGACAGCACCACCAGCCCGACCAGCAGGGCGCGCAACGGCACCCGTGCCAGCGCAGGCTGCCACCGGTCGAGCCAGCGGTCGGGGTCGTGCAACGGCAGCCGCACCGACAGCGGGTTCGTCCAGCGCGCGCGACGGCGACGTCTCGCCTGCTCGCGCGCGTGCGCCAGCCGCAGCACCGGGCCTTCCGGGCGGTGGCAATCGACCAGCCCGGCGCGCTCCAGCGCCGTGATCCCGTGCGCGATCGCCTCCAGATCGGCCGTCGCGCGGATCGCCTGCAGACCGTGCGCGCACCGCATCCGGTTCTCGGCGGCGAGGTGGTCGGCGATCGTGGCCGATCCGTCGAAGCGCTCGACCAGGCGCCACAGGGCGGCACCGACGCGAACGTGCGCGCCGTCAAGCTCGTTGCGCACCACGATCCGGTCCCGCTCGCCCGCACCGGCGTCGCGGACCCGGTCCGGCGACACCACCGCCCGGGCATCGCGAATCCGCTGCCAGGCACCGTCGCCGTTCACCCGATCAGCCCGAAGCGCCATGCCAGCACCGTCAACCGCTCGCGCAGGGCACGCGTCCAGACCAGCACCAGCGCCCGGCGGCCGGTGTCGATGCGCGCCACGCCGCGCATGCCGGGCCGCAGCGTATCCTGACCGTCGGAGAGCGTCGCCGCCATGCGGAACACGTTGCGTCCCGGTTCGGCCACCGCGACCGGCTCGAGGTGCTGCAACGTCGCGCTCCACACCTGCATCGGCAGGCTCGCCATGCGCACCCGTGCCTGCAGGCCGCGGCGCACCAGCCGCACATCGCGCTCGTCGATCTCCAGCATCAGGCGCACCCGCCGGTCGTCACCGAGCTCGTACAGGGTCTCGCCCGCCCGCACCGACGCGCCGAGCCGCTCGTCCAGCTCGCCCGCCAGCACGGTGCCGGCGAACGGTGCGAGGATGCGGCTGCGCTCCAGGCGCCGCACCGCGGCGGACAGGTCCGCGGCGATGCGCGTGCGTTCGGCCCGCAGCCGCCCGAGCGAGGGCCGGTCGCGCAGCGCCAGGGCGCGCGACAGCTCCTCCTCCACGCGCAGCATCGCCTCGCGTTGAGCCGTCAGCTCGTCGTTGACCTCCCGATCGTCGAGCCGGGCGAGCAGCTCGCCCTTCTCGACCCGGTCACCGACACGGGCGCGCACCGCCACCAGGTGCCCGGCGTGCGCCGCACTCACCACCTGGCGGTGCTCCGCCTCCAGCGTGACCGCCGCGGTGACGGTGCGCGTCACCGGCAGCGCGCCGACCAGCACCACGGCGCACGCCGCGACGACGAGCGCCACCCGACGCGGCGTCAACGCATCGGTGAGCGCGCGTGGCAGCACCCGTGTCCGCAGCGACAGCCGGACGGTACCGTCGCGCCACGCATCGCGCGCCCGGTGACGCCAGGGCCCGTGCCGACGCGACTGCGCGGTGAGCCAGCCGGCCACCTCCGGCAGGACGCTGCGCAACGCGATCAGCTCGCCCGGTGCGAAGCGGCACCCGTCGCGCCCCCGGTCGAACAGCAGCACCAGCCGCCCGCCGCCGGCGCCCGGCAGCGTCAGGCAGGCCAGCGACGTGGCGCCGCAGCCGTGCGCGTACGCGCTGGGCGCACCGTCGACGCCGTCCACGCCGCCGTCCACGCCGCCGTCCACGCCGCCGTCCACGCCGTCACCGCCATCACGGTCCGGCCAGACCCGGATGCCGGCATCCTCCGTCGACAGCGTGGTGGCGGGCACCGCCATCGTCTCGAGGCAGGCGCTCAGCCGTCGCACCGCCCGACGGCGTCCGTCCAGGGTCGCCTGACCGCTCAGCGCCCGGACCCGGATCGGCTCCCCCGGTCCGCACGACACGCCGACCGCGACCCGGCGCGCACCGATCGCGGCCGGCAGCGATCCGGCCATCGCGTGCGCGACCGCCTCGACCGTGCCGTCGCGTGCGAGGGCTTCGAGCAGCACCGGCGCCAGCCGCGCTCGCGCGCGGTGCCGCGAACGCATCGTGCGGGTGGCATCGAGCGTGTCACAGGTGTCCATGCGCCTTGTCGCGGCAACATGCGGGCCACAATGCGGTGCCTCGCGGCGGGGCCAAGGTCTCGCCACGAGACGTCCGGACGCTACACTGACCGGCCGGATGGCGACGCATGCCCATCACAGACGGTCATGACATGAACGCATCGAGTCCCGAACACGTCCGGGTCGGTTCCCGCGACGACGCCTCGGCGCTGCTCGACACGCTGCGCGCCCGCCTGGGCGACGATGCGGTCCTGGTCGGCGAGGAGGTCGCCGGACGCGCCTGCCACGTCTGGGACGCCCGGCCCCTGCAGGCGCTGGCGCTGGTGCGCCCGTCCGGCACCGAGCAGGTGTCGGCGGTACTGAACGCCTGTCACGCCGCCGGCTGCGGCGTGGTGACGCACGGCGGCACCACCGGGCTGGCCGGCGGCATCGACAGCGCACCGCACGAGATCGTGCTGTCGCTGGAACGCATGCGCGCGATCGAGCCGGTGGCCACGGGCGAGCGCACCGTCACCGTGCAGGCCGGCGCGGTGCTGGAGCGGGTGCAGGACGCCGCCCGCGATGCCGGGCTGCAGTTCGGGCTGGACCTGGGGGCGCGCGGATCCTGCACCATCGGCGGCAACATCGGCACCAACGCCGGCGGGCTGTCGGTGCTGCGCTACGGCATGATGCGCGAGCAGGTGCTGGGGCTGGAGGCGGTGCTGGCCGACGGCACCGTGGTGTCGTCGATGAAGGGCCTGCTCAAGAACAACACCGGCTACGACTGGACCCAGCTGATGATCGGCAGCGAGGGCACGCTGGGGGTGGTGACGCGTGCGGTGCTCAGGCTGCGCCCGGCCACCCCGGTGGTGGCCACGGCGATGCTCGGTTGCGCACGCTTCGAGCAGGTGGTGGCGCTGCTCGGCACCCTGTCACGCGACCTGGACGGCACGCTGAACGCGTTCGAGGTGATCTGGAACCCGTTCTACCGCCTCAACACCGACCCGGCGCACGCGGACCACGTCGGCGCACCGCTCGGGCGCGACCACCCGCTGTACGTGATCGTGGAGAGCCGAGGCTGCGACGAGGGCACCACGGCACGCTTCTCCGACGCGCTCGAGACCGCCCTGGACGCGGGCCTGATCGACGATGCCGTGCTGGCGAGCTCCGAGCGTGACGGCGGTCGCCTGTGGGCGGTGCGCGAACAGATCGAGATCGCCCTGCGCCACGATCCGGTGTTCGTCTACGATGTCAGCCTGCCGATCGGGCGCATGCCGGGCTACCTGGACCGGGTGCACGCCGCCCTGCGCGAACGCTGGCCCGAGGTGCACTTCTACGCCTACGGGCACCTGGCCGACGGCAACCTGCACCTGATGGTGGCGCCCGAGGCGATACGCCCGGGGGCCGTCGCGCGTCACGGGCTGGGCGAGGCGAGCGAGCGGGTGCTGGCGCAGGAGGCGGACAGCGACCGCATCGTGTACGACGCGCTGCGCGCGGTGGGTGGCTCGGTGTCGGCCGAGCACGGCATCGGCACCAAGAAGAAGCGCTGGCTGGCGCACAGCCGAAGTGCTGCGGAGCTTGCGCTGATGCGCACGCTCAAGAACGCCCTGGACCCGGCCGGCACCCTGAATCCCGGCAAGCTGTTCTGACCCATGCTGGAGGTCGCGGGGCTGGTGCTGCCCCTGTTCTCGCTGGTGCTGCTCGGGTTCGTGGCCGGCAAGCGGATCGGGCTGCCGGTCGAGGCGCTCGGCTGGCTCAACGTGTTCATCGTCCACGTCGCGTTGCCGCCGCTGTTCTTCAACCTGCTGTCGACCACGCCGGTGGAGGAGTTCGCCAACGGTGCCTTCCTGCTGGCCACCACCGGCAGCACCCTGCTGGTGTTCTGCGGCTGCGTGGGGGTGGCCCTGCTGCTGCGACGCGGTCTGCGCATCGCCACCGTGCAGGGGTTCGCCGGGGCCTACGGCAACATCGGCTACCTGGGCCCGCCGCTGGCGATCGCCGCGTTCGGCCCGGCCGCGGGCGTACCGGTGGCCCTGGTATTCTGCGTCGACAACGCGATGCATTTCACGTTCGCGCCGTTGCTGATGGCGCTCGGCGGCGGTGAAGGCACCGAACGTCCCAGGCTCCTGCCGCTGCTGGGAGGCATCCTGAAGAAGATCCTCACGCACCCGTTCATCGTCGCCACGCTGGTGGGCGTGGCCGCCGCCTTCACCGGTTTCCGGCCGCCCGCCCCGGTCCAGACCATCATCGACACGCTGGCCAATGCCGCGGCCCCCTGCGCGCTGTTCGCGATGGGCGTCACCGCCGCCATTCGCCCGCTGAAGCGCATCCCTCTGGAGCTGGCCTGGCTGATTCCGGTCAAGCTGGTGGTGCACCCGCTGCTGATGTTCGCGCTGGTCAGCCGGGTGCCGGGTGTCGAGCCGCTGTGGTTGCACGCCGCGGTGCTGCTCGCCGCCCTGCCCTCGGCCACCAACGTGTTCGTGATCGCCCAGCAGTACGGGGTGTGGGAGGAGCGCGCTTCCAGTGCTGTGGTGATATCGACGCTGCTGTCGATCCTCAGCCTGAGCGGCTGGATCTACGCGATGAAGACCGGGCTGGTCTGAGCGTCGAGCGCGCGTTGACGGGCGTTCAGGCGATCGCGGCCGCCGGGCGGATCGTCAGCGGCAATCCGGCCACGACCAGGTCGACCCGTTCGCAGCGCGCCGCCAGGCGCTGGTTCAGCCGCCCCTGCTCGTCGCGAAAGCGTCGTCCCGTCGGCGTGTCCGGCACCAGCCCGCTGCCGACCTCGTTGGACACCAGCACCACCGGCACCGGGCAGCGTTGCAGCGCCTCGAGCAACCGGTCGGCGGCGTCGTGCACGTCCTGCTCGTGGTGCATCAGGTTGCCCAGCCAGACCGTCAGGCAGTCGATCAGCACGACGTCGGTGTCGGTACCGGGGGGCGGCGGTAGCGTCGCCAGCGCCTCGTGCAGGTGCAGCGGGCACTCGAGCGTGCGCCAGCCCTCGCTCCGTTCGAGCCGGTGCGCATCGATGCGCCCGCGCATCTCGGCGTCGAACGGCTCGGCGGTGGCGATGAACAGGCCGCGTGCGCCGCGCTCCTCGGCCAGTGCCAGCGCGTGCCGGCTCTTGCCGGAGCGGGCACCGCCGAGCACCAGCGTCGCGGCGAGAGGATTTGGGAGTATGCTCACGGCGCGACGCGGTTCCGTTCGTCGGATGAAAAGGGAATGGAGTGAGATGCTCCGGCTGCCCCCGCAACTGTAGGTCATGAGGTTCCGGCTGCACGCCCACTGAGCGCATCGCTCGGGCAAGGGTGCCGGATCCGGATTCGCGAGAACGTGCTCTCGCGGTCCACATGACGAGCCAGGAGACCTGCCCGTCGCACGAAGTCTCGCCGGACGGGGTGTGCCGGGCGTGTCGCGAGCCGTGTGCCCGTCGTTGCGGGCACGGGTGGCTGGTCGGCCGTCGCTCCCTGCCCGTTTCAACGGTCAGCCAGGACGACGACGGACTAGCGACGGTGCGATCGAACGCGCGACAAGCGAGGCAGCGCCGGGCGACATCACGTGCTCGTACCCGGGCCCGTACCCGCCGGTCACGACTGGCCTGCCTGCTCGGTACCGGCCTGTGCGCCTGCGTGGCGACTGCGCAGGGCACTCCCGCGCCCGCTCCGTTCGACGGCATCGAGATCATCGCCGACCAGCCCGGTCCGGGCGAGGTCGTCACCGAGGACCACACCGGCAGCCTCACCCGCATCGATCGGGACACGTTGCAACGGCGCGACGTCACGCTGGGCGACGTGCTGGCGCGCGAGACCGGTGTGCAGCGGCGCAGCAGCGGCGGGTTCGGCAGCTTCGCATCCATCACGGTGCGTGCCGCCAGTGCGGCCCAGACCGCGGTGCTGCTCGATGGCATCCGGTTGAACAGTGCCGGCTCGCCGGTGGTGGACCTGGCGACGCTGGACCTGCTCGCGCTGGAGGGCATCGATGTCTTCCGCGGCATCACGCCGATCGAGTTCGGCGCGGGCGCCATCGGCGGTGCGGTGTCCCTGACCACGCCGCGCGTGGCGGCGGGCGCACCGCCACGGGTGCACCTGGGCATCGCCGCCGGCAACTTCGGCCTGGCACGCGTGGAAGGCGCACGCATCGCGCGCGACGGTCGCTGGGACAGCGTGCTGAGCGCCTCGTTCACGCGCTCGGACAACGACTTCGCGTTCATCGACGACAACGGCACCCCGCTGAATGCCGCCGACGACCGGCGCGAGCGGCGCAACAACGCCGACGCACGGCGCGCCGGCCTGCTCGCCAAGCTGGGCACCGGCCATGCCGGCGGCGCACGCACCGACCTGCTGCTGCAGCTGGGCGAGCGCCGTCTCGGCGTGCCCGAGCGGCGCAACCGGGCCGACAACACGGCGAGCTTCGACACCGCCACCGCCCAGCTGCAATTGCGCCACGCGCACCGCCCGCTGCCGCCCTGGACGGCGGCCCACACCGCCTACCTGCACGGCCAGCAGGATCGCTACGACGACCGGCTGAGCCAGGTCGGCCTGGGCCGCCAGGACACCCGCACCCGCAGCCACACCCTGGGTCTGGACAGCGCCTGGTCGCGCACCCTCGGTGCGGGAGAACTCGGCGTCAAGGCCGAACTGCGCCGCGAGACGCTCGCCGCCCGCGACCGCCTGGTGCCGGTGCGCGACGTGGACGCGCAGCGCGACCGGGTGTCGCTCGGCGCACGCTACAGCGCGTGGCTGCCCGGCGGCCGCTGGGTGCTGGCCCCGGCCTTGACGGTGCGCCGCGACGCGGACCGGTTCGACACCGCTGCCGGCGGCATCGACGACGACGAGCGGGACGAGGTGCGCCGCGCTGACACCGACCTGTCCCCGGCCATCGGCGTGCGCTTCGACCAGAGCGACGACACCGGCTGGCACGCCAGCCTGTCGCGCTACTCGCGTCAGCCGGCCTTCTCCGAGCTGTTCATCGATCGCGGCCTGGTGCGCGGCAATCCGGATCTGGCCCCCGAGCGCGGCGTGAACCTGGAGGCGGGCGTGGAACGCCGCTTCGGCCCGGTCCCCGAACGGGCTGCCGATGTGGCTGACGGTGCGAATGCCGATCCCGATGCACGCACCCTGCACGGCTCCCTGTCGGCGAACGTCTTCGCCAGCGAGCGACGCGAGCAGATCGTGACGGTGTTCGATGCCCGCGGCGTGGGCCGGTCCGAGAACGTCGGCCAGGCGCGCGTGCTGGGCCTGGAACTGGCCGCGCGGATCAGTCCGGCGCCGCGCTGGTCACTCAGCGCCAACCTCACCGTGCAGGATGCCGCCAACCGCTCCGACAACCCGGTGTTCGACGGCCGGCAACTGCCGGGCGAGGCGCGTGTCGCAGGCTTCGCCGGCGCAAGCTTCCGCCCCGCAGCACGCTGGCGCCTGCGCCTGGAGGCCGATGCGCTGCGCACGCGCTACTACGACACCGCCAACAAGCGAGCCGCGCGCGACAGCACGCTGATCAGCGCCGCGATCGAGCACCTCACGCGCCGCTTTCGCACCACGCTGTCCCTCACCAACCTCGGCGATCGCAACGTCGAGGACTTCAACGGCTTCCCGCGACCGGGTCGCGGGGCATCGCTGTCCCTTCGCTACACCCCTGGAAAACGCCCCTCTTGACCATGTTCACCCCCTTCGACGGCCCCCGTGCCCGTCCGACCTTCGTCGCGCTGCTGGTCAGCGCGATCCTGACGCTGGGCGCCTGCTCGAACGATGACGACGACGCGCCCGACATCGACCCGCCCGACGACACGACCACCTCCGGCGAGATCGCCGACGGGAACGGGAACGGTACCGACACGCCCGGCAACCCGCTCGGCAACGCGCCGGACGGCTCCACGCTCGCGTTCGTCTCCAGCGCCGCGTTCGACTTCACGGCCGGCCAGATCGAGCGTCTGGAGCTCGGCGACGACATCGTCTCCACCGGCACCACGCCCGCGACCGAATCCGACATCCGCGTCGCCACCGATGGCACCGATGTCTATCAGATCGGTCGCTTCAAGCTCGACACGCTGACCCGCTTCGCGACCGATGACCTGGAAGACCCGGTGTACCAGTACTCGGTCAACGGCGAGGAGAGCACGGTGAACCCCTACTCGATCGCGTTCCTGAACGAGAACAAGGCCTATGTCCTGCGCCGCAACAGCCCGCTGCTGTGGATCGTCGATCCGTCCTCCGACACCGAGGCCAACTTCCTGCTCGGCACCATCGACCTGGGCGCCTACGACAGCGATGCGCAGCCCGAGATGAGCGGTGCGGTGATCGTGGACGACAAGCTGTTCGTGCTGATGGAGCGGCTGGACGAGAACTTCGCACCGGTGCAGAACAGCTACGTGGCCGTCATCGACACCGCCACCGACACCGAGATCGACACCGGTGAAGGACGGGACGGATTGTTCGGCATCGCGCTGCAGACCAGCAACCCGACCGGGCTGCAGTACCTGGAGGAGAGTGACGAGATCTACGTGGTGGGCCGCGGCAACCTCTACGGCAACGAGGCGGTCGAGGCCGATCCCTACAACGGCGGCATCGAGACCATCGACCCGGATACCTACCGCAACGCGCTGCTGCTCGACGACGGCACCACGGATGACAACGACGACTTCTTCGTCGATGCGCTGGTGATCTCGCCGACCAAGGGCTACGTGCTGACCTACGCGGGCTTCCGCATCACCACGCTGCGCACCTTCAACCCGATGACCGGCATGCTGGACGGTGCGCCGGTCGAGGGGCTGATCGACCAGGACATCTCCGTGCTCGCGCTCGGCCCGCAGGAGCGATTGTGGGTCGGCATCAACGGTACGACGGAGTCGGGCGAAGGGTCGGGGTTCCGGCTGCTCGATCCCAGCGACGACAGCGTCCTGGTCGAGCGGGTGGCGACCGAGTTCAACCCGAACGGCATCGTGTTCATCGAACCGTCCGACACGGCGCTACCGGCCCGGGGCGTCACGACACCGTAGCCGACGCACCGGCAGGCTCCTCGTGCGCGACGCGCCGCTGCTGGCAGGGCTGTCGATCGCCCTGCTGGCCCTGGCCACCGTCGGCCTGTCGCTGGGCGCCGAGTCGATCGGCCTGGCGACAGCCGTCGTGCACCTGGTCAGCGCACCGGAGGCGATCGATGCGGTGATCCTGAGAGAGATCCGCCTGCCGCGCGTGGCCATCGCCGCGGTGGCCGGTGCCACGCTCGGGCTGGCCGGCGCGGCGATGCAGGGTCTGCTCAGGAACCCGCTCGCCAGCCCCGGACTGATCGGCAGTTCGGGTGGCGCGGCACTGGGTGCGGTGACGGTGCTGTATTTCGGTGGGCAGTCGCTGCACCCGCAGCTGGTACCGCTGGCCGGCATGGCCGGCGCATTGCTGGCGACCGCCGTCGTGTGGCTGCTGGCCGGGCGTCAGGCCGACATCACCACGCTCATCCTGGCCGGTGTCGCGGTCAACGCCTTCACCACCGCGCTGCTGTCGTTGCTTCTCAACCTGGCGCCCAGCCCGTTCGCGGTGCGCGAGCTGCTCTACTGGACCCTGGGCGACCTGTCCGACCGCTCGCTGCCGGACCTGTGGCTGATGCTGCCCTGCACGTTGCTCGGCTGGGCGCTGCTGCTCGGCACCGGTCGGGCGCTGGACGCGCTGTCGCTGGGCGAGCGCACCGCGCAGAGCCTGGGCGTGCACGTGGCACGGCTGCGCTGGCGGCTGTTCATCGGCACCGCGCTGACGGTGGGGGCCGCGGTCGCCACCACCGGCACGATCGGCTTCATCGGCCTGGTGGTGCCGCACCTGCTGCGTCCGCTGGTCGCGCACGAACCCGGCCGGCTGCTCGGTGCGTCCGCGCTGGGCGGTGCCTGCCTGCTGATGGCGGCCGACATCGGCGTCCGGCTGATACCGGGGGGCACGCCGCTCAAGGTCGGTGTGCTGACCGCCCTGGTCGGCGCGCCGTTCTTCGTGGTGCTGATCCTGAACGCGCGCCGGCACACGGTGTCCGGATCGTGAGCCCATCGACGCCCCACCCGGACACGCCCCGCCCGGACACGCCCCGCCTGAGCGCCCACCGGCTGGTCAGGCGCATCGGCACCAAACGCACCGTCGACGGCATCGACGTGGCGCTGCACCCCGGCGAGCTGGTCGGCGTGGTCGGCCCCAACGGTGCGGGCAAGTCGACCCTGCTGGCGATGCTGGCAGGCCTCGTCCCCGCCGACGAAGGCCACGTCGAACTCGACGGCCAGCCCCTGCCGGCGGTGCCCGATGCCGAGCGCGCCCGCCGGCTGGCCTGGCTGGAGCAGCAGGCCACCGTGCACTGGCCGATCAGCGTGGAACGGGTCGTGGCCCTGGGGCGTACGCCGTGGCTGCAGCCGTGGCAACGGCCCTCGGCCGAGGATCGCGAGCGGGTCGAGGCGGCCCTGCTCGCCACCGACTGCGCAGGCTTTCGCGAGCGCACCGTATCGAGCCTGTCGGGCGGCGAGCGCACCCGCGTGCTGCTGGCGCGCGCCCTGGCGGGGGAGCCTCGGGTGCTGCTGGCCGACGAGCCGATCGCGGCCCTGGACCTGGCGCACCAGCTGCAGACCCTGGAGCTGCTGCGCGGTTGCGCCGACGGTGGCATGTGCTGCGCGGTGGTGCTGCACGATCTGGCCTACGCGGCACGCTACTGCGACCGGCTCTACCTGCTGCACGAAGGCCGGTTGCACGCCAGCGGCACCCCGGACCGGGTGCTGACCGAGGAGGCGTTCGCCGATGTGTACGGCGTGCAGGTGGCGCGCGGCTCGCGGCCGGTGCCGTGGCTGGCGCCGCTCAGGCGACGGGCGGACCCGCCGGTAGCGTGACGGGCGGGTGGTCGAGCCGCACCCGGGATGCCAGCCGGCGCGCCAGCGGCAGCAGGCCTCCGGCCAGCCCGCGGCGGTTGTCGACAATGAAGGAGGTCTGAACCACCGGCCTTGTCTCGTGGAACCCGTCGCACCGCACCGCACCGCCCGCTCGCGGCAGCGCGTTCGCGAGAGCCCGTTCACGAGAGCCCGTTCACGAGATCGGCGGCGTGACCGGCCGCCATCGTCCCGGAGGCGCGACCGGGGTCCTGAAGCCCGTCGGTGAGGAACCGGTGGAAGGTGCGGGGCCCGAGAAGCACCGGCACCGATTCGAAACGCGGAAATGGCACGACCGGCGCGCACCCCACGCGAATCCGTTATCATTGTCCGTCAGGTCAAGCATTCGTCACGAACTGCCGCCACACGCACACCCGTCGCCGTGCCCGTCCAGCTCGACGAGGCGCACGGAGGCCCGTTCGAGATCACGATCAAGCAAGGTCACGATCAAGGGCCACGATCACGATGGCCACCACCATAACGGCCAGCATGCCGCCACCCACGACCCCTTCCGATCACCTTCCCTCCCCGCGCCTGCCGGCGCGCTCGTCGGTGCACCTTCCGACGCGACGCACCGGCCGGCGATCCGGTTCCGAGCGACCGGCGGGGCATCGTCGAACGTACAGGCTGCACGCACAGGCTGTACATGCAGGCTGACCAGGCCTTTTCCTGACGGGCGCGTCCCGCACGCGTTCGCGCCTTCACTGCCAAGAGAATCTTACGTGAGTCAGACCGACAGCGAACAACAACTGAGAATCTGGAAGGACCTCGCGATCAGCAAGCAGATGCTGATGAACGAGGCCGCCACCGCACTGGAGCTGGACAGCGAGTTCACCGCCGAC
>Ga0115031_1001770_pt1 | contig 15978 bp, 10 predicted proteins | sample Maine_Asex4_meta_FD_87301 | JGI IMG/M metagenome (GOLD analysis project Ga0115031, IMG submission 87301) | Marine algal microbial communities from Maine, USA - Maine_Asex4_metaG | ecosystem: Host-associated > Algae > Red algae > Unclassified | place: Maine, USA | collected 2015-01-05
GGACAGCATTCAGACAAAACCGCTCTGAATGCTGTCCGCTGATTGCTTTTTTATGCTAAATACCAGCTTTTCGATAGGAGAAAGTTCAATAATCACAGCCCAAAGTTTGGGATGACTCATGTTTGGAACTTACTCCTTTATCTTATACTCCTTGGCCAGCAGTCGTTTACGAACGCTCACTTTGAGTTTCTCTCCAAGCGTATTCGTCTCGTTATTGCTGGCCTTTTTGCGGGCTTCCGCAACGTACGCATCACGCTTAGCCGTCAGCGCCAGGATCTCTTCCTGAAGGGCTTTACGCTCAGCACTCATCTCCTTGATTTTTACTTTGAGTTCACTGTCCGAGAGACGGGATAAACTATCGGGCAGGGTTTCTTTCTGTGCCATCACTTTCGCTTCGTTTTCCTCCGCAGCATCCACTACATCCCAGGATGTATTCTTGTACTTTTTGCTGGCCTTGAATTTGGCGCGTGAGCTTAAGTTGGCTTTGCTGTAGGAGCCGGCGTTGGCGTCTTGCCGGACCTGATTCGCCAGGTAACTGGCGCCCTGTTCGCCATAGGCGATGTAGGTGGCGTTCAGCCGCAGGTTACAGCTTTCGATGGCGTCGTCGTAGGGTGATTCGATGTAGGTCACCCGCTCGTCCTGGTTGATGAAGAAGAAGTCGCCGTCACCGTTTTTAGCGCCGCTGCGCCAGCTGGGGCCGTCACTTCCGTTGGGGTCGCCGCAGAGGATGGTGTTTACGATGATGTCTTTGCCACGTGCTTTGCGCAGGGCGTCTTCGGGGCGTACCTCACCCTGGGTGAAGGGCTCATTCCCGGCGATGTAGATGAGTTTGATGGTGCCATCATTATCGTCCCAGCTAAGGTCGTCGGTGGAGCGGAGGATGACGTGGCCGCAGAATTCGTCGCCGCCACCGGTCTTCAGTCCGAAGAGCTTATCGCTAAACAGGTCGACGTCGGTGGTCAGAGGGACAATCTGCTCGATGTAACCTTTTTCCGGCAGCAGACCGCTGTTGCCGTACTGGTAGAGCGCCACTTCAATATCGGGCGCTTCACCGTCTTTTTGTGCTTTGAGGATCTCATTAAGGATATTCCATAGGCGGCTCTTGGCCTGGTCGATCAAACCATCCATGGAGCTGGAAGTATCCATCAGAAAGGCAATTTGAATCAGGTTTTTTCCAGTGCGGGTGGAGACGGCAGGTGGTGTGGGTAAGCTAAGTGGTGGCGCTGCCGCAGGTGCAATGTGAGTAACGGGAGCAGGGGAGGGGAGTGCCGGGCTCGAATTGCCGTAAAGCAAGTTGCCAGCCAGGAAAAGGCAGCCCATAGCCGTGAGAACGGCAGCGGTAAGCCAGGCAAAAGTGGTGGGAATTTTCATATTAAGGGAATGTTGGGTTAAAAAGTAATGAGCCGAGCGTTCGGATTCAGATAATGGATGCTCGTTTCGGCCCGATTGCACAACAAAATTGGGGCTAAAATGAAACAACCCCTAGCGCCGATTTGGTAACTCAGTCAGCCACTTTGTGAACGGGCCGATTGACTACGGGAAGTAGCTGAAACCAGCCTTTTTGCCGGGCTGAAGGCGAGTAAGAGCTCGTTTGCGGGACCTAGTTTTGCTGTTGCCAGCCACTTCAATACCGCTTGGCGGATTAAGAATGGCTACGAGGTTTGTTCCATTATGTCGCAAGAATAATACTCATCCAATAATTTCTCATTATGAATTCATTATCCAAAAAAATCACCCTTTTATCTCTGTCTCTTCTCTTCTTCGTTCCTATGCTCAACGCACAGGTGATGGGCAACTACAATAGCCAGCAGCAGAAGCAGGTCGTGAACTATCAGCCGCAGTTTCGTGCCGTGCCCCGCACAGCTGCCTTCACGGCCAACCAGCGGGAAGTAGAGTTCACCATCAACGCACTGTCTAACCAGCGGGCGAGCGCTTTCGTCGCCATTTTCAGCGTTTTCCAGGCGGGGGAGACGGTCAAAGACGTCAATACTTCCATCAACGAGCGCATCTCTGGTATGACGGAAGGCCTCACGGCCATCGGGGTCCTGGAAGAGGACATTTACGTAGACATGGTCAATTTCCTTCCCACCTACGCCTTCAGCGAAGAAAATAAAATCTTCTCGAAGAAGACCCTGACGGAAAAGCCCACGGGCTTTCAGCTCCAGAAAAACCTCCACATCCGCTACCGTAAAGCCGGGATGCTGGACGACATCATGACCGCCGCTACCAACGCCGGGATCTACGACATCATCAAGGTCGACGAAATCGTCGAGAAGCCGCAAGACGTCTACACCGAGCTGCGGCAACTCACCTTCGAGTACCTCGAAGGGCTAAAAACTATGTACTCCGAGAACGGCATCGCACTCGACAGCTCCAAACTCTCCGTTGCGGAGTCTGCCTGGGTAGTCTACCCTAAAGATCGCTACGAAAGCTACTCCGCCCACGCTTCCCAGAAGCTAAGTAAGGAAGACCGCGAAGGGGCCAACGTCAGCCAGGTAAACAAACCTACCCTCCGTTTTTACAATGCCATTCCGGCCAACGACTATGACCTGGTCCTTAATCCGGATGTACTCGCGCCAACGGCACAGTTCACTTACAGTATGAAGGTGAAATTCACGCTGCCCGAAGAAAAGAAGCCCGTCGTTGCGCCCGAACCTGAAGTAAAAACCGTTACGGAGCATACTTACTTCTACCTGACGCCGGAAGGGAAGGTGGTGCCGCTTCCTTTGGGCAATGCGAAGTAGCCTTGTGGTCCGGTAGTCTTGTAGGCTCCGCACGTGCGAGGCGGCAATGTGCGACACTTCTGCGTTCTCTGCTCCTTCTGCGTCCCTCTGCGTGAAACTCTCCAGTCGCGCAGCGACAATGCCGCCTCCACCATGCGGGAGCCTACAAGACCACAAGACTACCGAACTACCAGACTAACCCTTAACTTCACCCCCATGCTAAGAAGCTCTCTCCTGATGCTATTTCTCCTCTTCGCTCTTACTGGCGTCAGTGGGCAGTCTGTGAGCAAGAAGCGGAGCAAGCAGGCTGCAGCCCCCTCGGCCATTGAGCGAGCGAGCCAGTTGCGGGCAAAGGACCCCGCCGCCGCCATCCGTACGCTGAGCGATCTCATCCAATCCCGGCCCGGCAGCAGTGAACTGACGGAAGCTTTCATTCTGCTGGGAGACATCTACTCAGACATTGAGCAGGCCGACCTCGCCCTGGGCCGCTACGAACGGGCAGTAGAAACTGCGGACCCTGCGGACAAAAACACTGCCTCCTTACTCTCCCTGAAGCGGGGAAGGGTGTATCTGGCGCAGGGGAATCAGCCTCAAGCCAGAGCAATGTTCACGGCTTGCCTTGACCTTGCACCTGCGGGAAGCGCCCAAAACATCGCCTGCCGCGAAGGCCTTGCCGACCTGGAAGCAATCTCTAATAACTTCGAGCAAAGCCAGAATTACTACAATCAGGTACAGACGGCACAGCCAGCGGATAGCTTGCTGCAATTGCGCGTAAACGCCAAACGCTCCAACGTTTACCTGCAACAGAATGACCTGCAGAATTCCGCTAATTCCCTCAACGAGGCCATCAAACAAGCACCCCGCAACGCTGAGCTGCCAGTAGCGGAAACGAAAGAGCTGGTCGCCGCCAACGCCAACTACCTCAAGGCCGTTGAAAAAGAATCGGGCAGGGAGGCGGAACCCACCGTTGAGTTGCTGCCCTCCGCGCCCGTTCCGCTGGTAGTGATGGACAACTTTGAGCGCTTTCGGTCTTTACGGGAAAAAGGCCAGCCCCGGCAGGCCGCGACCAAACTTGCCGAGGCCATTGACCGCATCGACGCCGCAACGCCCGCCGAGATTTCAACCAAAATCTACGCCGAAGGAGCTGATTTTTACCTCGACCGCAACCAAACCGATCGGGCCGCTGCCGTATACCGAAATTATACCCTGGCCAATAACCAGCTCCTGGCCGAAAAACGGGAAGAGCTGGACCGGCAGGTCGCCGTCCTCCGCGAACAACAGCGCGTTGACCTGGGGCTGAAAGACCTGCGCAGCGAAGAAACCGAAGGCCGACTGCTGAGCCAGCAGGTGAGCCTGCAACGTTGGCTGATCTATCTGTTGGGAGCCTTGCTACTGGGCGCTCTGCTGTCCGTGCTGCTCATTCTCCGCAATGTCCGCCGCCGCCGCCGCGCCAACCAGGAACTGTTGCTGCGCAATTTGCAGACCCGCATGAATCCGCACTTCATCTTCAACAGCCTCAACAGCATCAATAATTACATCGCCCGGCAGGATGAGCGCTCAGCGAATCGCTACCTCGGCCGCTTCGCCAAACTGATGCGTAACGTGATGGATCAATCGGGCAAGGACTTCGTCCCCCTTCACGAAGAAATTGAACAGCTGGGCCTTTATCTGGAGCTGGAAAAGGAACGCTTCAGCGGAAAATTTGACTACGAACTACCCGACGCGGATACACTACCGCCAAACCTGGCGGACCTTGAGCTTCCGCCAATGATTCTGCAACCCTTCGTGGAAAACGCCATCTGGCACGGCCTCCGCTATCGGCCGGACAGCGGGCAGCTTAAGCTGGAATTCGAAGAAAACGGAGGAACTCCCGTCATTGTAATTACCGACAACGGCATCGGACGGGACAAGTCAGCCGAACTGAAAACGGACAACCAGCGCCAGCACCGCAGCACCGGAATGGCCACCAGCCGGCAACGGTTGGAGCTCATCAACCTGCACTACGGAAAAAACTTTCGCATCGAGGTAGCTGATGCATTCCCCGGAGAGGAATTTGTGGGGACGCGGGTTAGGGTATGGCTTGTACACTGCTAGACAAACGGTCACTTCGACAGGCTCAGTGACCGAATTAATCTTACCCAAACCGTTGCGGCGGAGCCGCAACGGCCAAGATTCTGGGGTGTCGGTCCCTGAGCTTGTCGAAGGGGCCGTATTCATTTGTCTAGTAGTTTAGTATGGCTTGGTTAGGTGTGTGTAACCAAATGCACAACCAAGTGCCAGACAAACCCTCATCGACAGGAATATCAGCGGACAGCATACTGCGTTCAGTGCACCGCCGCCTGAATGCTGTCCGCTGAATGCTGTCCGCTGAATGCTGGCTAAGGAGTTGAGACGGGTAGAATCAGCTCGTTTATGCTTTTGGTTATACCGCCCCTCCCTAAACCGTTTCCTGCACTTCAGTAGACACTTGTTTGCCCACAATCTCAGCGAAGCGCCGGTGCCCCAGCAAGTAGTAGTGCAGAATAACACTGTCAGCCACCCGGCCGATTTCCGTTCGGTCCTTTCCGATCCGGGCGGCTTCCAGCTGCTTGCGGCGCTCTTCTCTTCGGCGAATCCAAAGTGGAAGATGACCGTAGAAATGCAGGTGTGCCCGCAGGATAGAACCAATGTGGGCAACATTTCCCTGCGTAAGGAAAAGAACGGCAGCCAGTCCGTCTAAAATCAGCCGTACCGGCAACCACCACAAAAGGCGGGTTAGCGGCTCATTCTTAAAACTCGTGGTGAGGGTGTTCCGGAAGTTTAGGTACGTTTTCTGTGGTGTATTGTAATTCAGGGTGCCGCCGCCTACGTGATAGACCACGGATTTGGGTTCGGCCAGGATGCGGTAACCGGCCCGTTTCATACGCCAGCAGAGGTCGATTTCTTCGGCGTGGGCGAAGTACTCCGGTTCAAAGGCACCAAGGGAGTGAAACAACCCGGCCCGGCAGAAAAAGGCGGCCCCGGTAGCCCAGAATATTTCTTTCTGGCCGTCGTATTGTCCTTCATCCCGTTCGGTATGATGAAAGATCCGTCCCCGGCAGAAAGGGTAGCCGAGGTAATCCATGTACCCGCCGGCAGCACCCGCGTATTCAAAAACGTCGGGGTCAGCTTCTGACAGCACCTTGGGTTGCACGGCACCAACATCCCGCTGCTCGAAGAGCGGAACGATGGCCTCTATCCACCCGTCATAGACGCGAACGTCGCTGTTGAGTAAGACGTAAATCTCCGCCTCGATTTTCATCATGGCCATGTTGTAGCCATTGGCGAAGCCGTAGTTTTCCGGAAGTTCGAGGGTCTCAATGCTGGGGAAGTTTTCCTTCATCCAGGGTACTGAATCGTCGGTGCTGAGATTGTCAGCGACGATGACACGGGCATAGTCGGGCAGGCTCTCAACTACCCCCGGAAGGAATTTTTCGAGGTAAGCCCGCCCGTTATAGTTCAGTATGACAACGGCGGTATCGGGCGTGTAGGGTTTGCGCTGGTGAATGGTTCTTTGTGGGGCGGCCAGCGATTGACGGGCCTTTATTTCGTCTTCTGCCAACTGCGCCTGAAGAGCTTCGAGGCTACCTAGTTCTTTGTCGCCACGCAGGTGATCGTGGAAGGTTAGGGTGATGGTTTCCCCGTAGAGGTCTTCGTCGAAGTCGAAAAGATTGAGCTCAACGGTGATGCCCCGGCCATCGTTCAGGCTGGGGCGGTCGCCGATGTACAGCATGCCGTTTAGTTGCCGGTCGTGCCAGTGTGCGCGGACGGCGTAGATGCCGTTGGCGGGGATGAGCTTGAGGGGGTGGGAAGGCTCCAGATTAGCGGTTGGGAAGCCAATAGTGCGGCCAATTTTCTGGCCTTCAACGACCTTGCCGGTGAGTTCGTAGGGGCGGCCAAGCAACTCGGCGGCAACGTTCACTTCGCCGGCCAGCAGAGCCTGGCGGATCTTCGTGGAGCTGACCGTAATGTCGCTCACCTCCTGGGCGTCGATCTCGATTACCTCGTAATCGTGTTCCTTGCCCAGGTGATTGAGGTAGGAAACATCACCTTTGCGGTCCTTACCGAAACGATGATCGTAGCCAATTACAATCCGGTCGGGCTGAAAATAGCGGACCAGAAAATTTTCTATGTACTCCTCCGGAGATTGTTGGCTGAACTCCCTTGTGAAGGAAACGACGACGAGGTGGTCGATGCCGGCTTCTTCGCAACGAGTGATTTTTTCCGGAGTGGTGGTAAGTAGCCTCAAGCTATCATCTTCCGGGCGTAGAACGGAGCGCGGATGCGGATCGAAGGTGATCATCACACTTTCTCCGCCACGGCGTTCTGCCAGCCGTCGGATGCGCGCCAGCAGCGATTGATGACCCCGGTGAACACCGTCAAAGCTACCAATCGTGACGACGGCACGGCGGAAACGGGGGAGATCAGAAAGCTGGTAGTGGGTTGTCATTCTTTGGGGCAAAACATTCGTGGGCATTTCGGCAAGCTCAGTGGGGGCCGCAAGCGCGGGTGCAAGGTAGGGATAATGGCAATGATTTTTTATTTGCGTGCGCTGGGCGCACGCTTCCCCGGACTACGCCGCTGGCTACGCCAACGGCTTCGTCCGGGGCTAAGGAGGTTTGATCCCTTCGGGATCGGGAGTGAATGAGGCATCACTTGACTAAACTCTCCGCGCCATCGTATGTTTGCCCCCTATGGAAACGTCGAAAATTGTCAAGGCCCTGGCTACCGTTCAGGACCCCAACACCGGGCAGGATATCATCACCGCCAACATGGTATTGCACCTCAAGGTGGAAGCCCCCAGCGTTTCTTTTACCCTGCAGTTGCCCAAGCTGGATGCTGACTATAAGCAGCAGCTCAATTTCGCCTGCCAGGAGGCCATCATGGGGGTTTACCCCGAGGCAAACGTCCACGTTCACATGCAAAATCCCGGTGCTACCGCCGCTGCCGGAGGGCAGCAGGCCGGCGGGCCGAAAAAGGGAAATCCCCTGCCACACGTCAGGAATATTATCGCCGTTGCCAGCGGCAAAGGTGGGGTAGGGAAAAGCACGGTGTCCGTTAATCTTGCCCTGGCGCTGCAGGAGCTTGGCGGTGCCGTCGGTCTGCTCGACGCCGATGTCTATGGCCCCAGCGCGCCCACGATGCTTGGCCTTCAGGGGCAAAAGCCTAAGGTGGAAAAAATCTACGGTAAGCCCAAAATCAAGCCACTCTTCGCCTACGGGATGCCCGTGATGAGTACCGGCTTCGTGGTTGAACCCGAACAGGCGGTCGTGCTGCGCGGCCCCAGGCTCTCCGGCATCATCAAGCAATTCCTCGAAGAATGCGTCTGGCCACCGCTGGATTACCTCATTGTGGACCTTCCCCCCGGCACGGGTGACGTGCAGCTCAGTCTGGTCCAAACGGTTTCCGTCACAGGGGCGATCTTAGTCACTACGCCTCAGGAAGTTGCGCTGTCCGACGCCATCAAGGCCATGAATATGTTTTTCCTGCCCGACGTGCAGGTCCCCGTTCTCGGCGTAGTCGAGAACATGAGCTGGTTCACCCCCGCTGAACTGCCCGACAACAAATACTACCTCTTCGGCAAAGACGGCGGTAAAACGCTGGCGAAGAAGTCTAACTCCATGCTGCTGGGCCAGGTCCCCATCGTACAATCCATCCGCGAAGGCGGAGACGACGGTAAACCCGCCTTCCTGGACAAAGAGAATACCCTCATCCGCGAAGCCTGGATGAAGGTGGCTAAGAACGTTGCGCGGCAGACGGCGCTGAGGAATGAGATGATGGGGGCGACTAAGGTAGTGGAGGTGAAGTCCTGATTACAACACCACCCCCACCGTCAAATAAACCGCCCGCGGCGAAGAGGGAATAATCCCCGGTCCCGGATAGCCCGTCGCCCGGCGGGTAAAGTACACCTCATCCAACAGGTTGGTGACGCCCGTTTCCAGACTTAGTTTCCTCCATCGATAAGAGAGGGAAAGATCCATAATGTCGTAGGCGGGGATGCTGCCTACGATGCCCGATTGGTTGTCCGCCCGATCCTGTGGTGCGTTGCTTGCGTCAGTAAATTGCTCGGAGAGGTGACTGTACTGCAGGGAGCCGAGCAAGTTTCCGTAGCCAAAGCGCAGGCCGGTTTTAAGGTTGAGCAGCGGGATGAACTCCACCTCATTGCCTTCTACTCCGGCAATCTGCGAGGAGGTGTAGGTCGAACGGGTAATACTCGTGTTGGCGAAGAGGGAGAGGGTATAGGGCCGTCCTCCGGCCGTCTTCCCGTCCAGGGCTTTCCATTCCAGCAGTGATTCAAGACCGTAGATGAAGGCTGCACCGATGTTTCCCCGCTGGCGGATGATGCGGCCGGTCCGGACCTCCGTGCCGTCCGCTCTGATTCTAACTTCCGGGATGAGCACTTCGCCCAAACGGTCGTTGTACCGAAGGCCGAAGAGGTTGGCCGTATAGCTTACTTTGCCTATGGTACCTCTCAGGCCAGCGTCCGCCGTATACCCGTTTTCGTCCCTGATGTTGGGATCAACGCTGAAGGATGGATTGACGGTACGGATGTCATTGAAGGTCACCGAACGGTAGTTCTGGCTTACGTTGGCGAAGATCTCTAAATGTTCCGACGAACGGTAACTCAGGCCAATGCCCAGAAGCAAAATATTCCGTTCGAAGGTCCGGTCGTCGGGGAGTTCTTCATCGCGGATCGGGGTGCCCGCCAGGTCAAAGTCAATGCGCCGGAAGGTTCCGCTGCTTTCCGTTTTGATGTACTCAAAGCGTGCACCGGGCGTAATGCTGAGTTTGTCGTTGACGTAGAAGATGTGCTCGCCGAATAAGGCGACGTTTCGATTGGGAAAGGTGAAGGAAGACTGGTTAGGGAAGTTGGGGAACTCACTGGAAGCTAAGGTGAAATCAGCGTCAGTACCGTTAGAGCCGGGCCCCTGAAAAGCGCCGTTGTCGGCTTTGTAGTACTTAGCGCCGAGCAGGAACACGGCGTTTCGCTCCCCAATTTGGTAGCGGTGTAAAATTCGCCCTTCGGCTCCCCAGTTGTTGAACTCCCCGGCAATGAGGTCACGGGGAGCGGAGAGGTCGTCCACCTGGCTGACGCGATTGGTCCGGAAGCCGACCGCCCGGCGGGCGGCGTCGAGGCCGAAGACATTCAGGGAGACGTTTGTTCGATCATTGAGCTTATGTTCCCAGCGAAGATTGAAGAGTTGCCAGTCGACCTCAAACCAATTGCGCGTCCGGTTACTCTGGTGGGGATCGGTGTAGAACTGGGCGTCCGTCAGGCCGCCAGCCTGCTGCGCCAGGTAATCGAGGTAGGTGTATTCCAGGCTGATGCGGCTGTTTTCGGCCAGCTCATAATCGACATGCAGGTAAGCATTTCGGCTGTCGAAGCCGGAGTTGGGGCGGAAGCCGTCTCCGCGCTTGTAGTTGAAGTACCCGTAGTAACCTACTTTGCCTACGGTGCCACTAAGGGCGTTGAAGCTGGTGAACAGCGCGTTGGAGGCGACCGTCTGCCGGCTGGTAAAAGACAGCTTCTTTCTGGGGTCAGGCTCGCGGAAGACGAAGTTGACCAGCCCGCCAAACTGGGTGCCGTATTGCAGACTGGCTGCGCCGCGCACGACTTGTACTTCGGCCAGTGCTTCGGCTGGTGGGCTGTAGTAACTTTCCGGGTACCCCAACACGTCGGCGCTGATGTCGTAGCCGTTCTGGCGAGTGTTGAAGCTGGCGGAGCGGTTGGGGTCCAGCCCGCGACCGCCGATGCTGAGCTGCAGGCCGGCATCGTCTGATTCATAGATGTTCAGGCCGGAGACTTGTCCGTAGATTTGCCGGGCCAGGTTGGTGGCTTTGTTGGCCGTCAGGGCATCCAGGCGGACGACCTCGGTCTTCTTGCCGGCGTAGATGGCGGTGCCTTCTACGGCTCTCAGGCGGCTCATGGCGGCCCGCTTTTCTGTTTCGGCGATGACCGTAACGGCCGTCAGGTCTTGTTGCAGCGGGCTAAGGGAAATGGTTCGTTCAACGACGGGAGCGTCGAGGGCAATAACTTCCTGCCGGCTGTTGAAGCCGATGGCTAAAATGGTCAGCGTAAGGGTGGGGGAGTCACTGCTAATACTGAGAGCGCCACTCCGGTTGCTTTCATAGACTTGTCCGGTTTCTTCGGCGAAGACTTCCACGGTGGCCAGCGGGGCGTTGTTTTCCTGATTGATCAGGCTAAGCTTCAAGACACTTTGGGCGCTGGCGCAGGTGCAGAGAAGGGTTAGGAGAAGGGTAATGATGGTAGAAGGGCAATAGTAAGCTCGAAACCGGACGCTCAAAGGATCGTTTATTCTCCGCTCCGCTCCGGAAACGAACGCTTCGAGGTCCTGATGTCCAGTCTCAGGACCTTGAAGCGTGCTCAATCGTGGAGCCGGAGGCAGAGCAGTTGAGTTCGTTTTCTGCGGGGCTGCTTCGCGGTGAGCGTCCGGTGAGCTTGCGATTGCCCCTTTACTACCCCTACTATCATACTTTTCACAGTCCATAAATCGTATCTTCAAAAGGCATTAACCACTCCGTCCGGGGAGTGTGGTAATCTATTGTGGTGAGATCAACATCGGGACGAACGTACAGCTGGCTGCCCCGGCCGTTAAGGGCAACGTAACTTTCTACGTACACGGCAGGTTGACGCCCCGAGGCATTCTTTTGCTCCCTGGCGAGGAAGTGAGCGAATTCCAGGATGAAGTCCGGCTGCGTACTCATCTGTTTTTCCTGGAAGGTGGTGAGGTATTCTCCGGGGGCGACGACCCGGCTTTTTCCCGTGTCGGAGTCTACGAGGCGGAAGCTGGTGTAGCCAGCCTTCTCCATCAGCATCACCCGCCAGCTGAAGCGGTAGCCTTCTTCCGTCCAGAACAACTCGCCGGAGTGTAGCAGGTAACGCCAGGGCAGGAGGAGGTGGAGTACGATGACGGTGAATACTATGGCTTTGGAGAGAGTTGCTCTGGGAATTGAAGTTCTTTCTTTTTTTGAGTTACTTGTACTTATACATAAGTACTTTTGGGTAGAGGCCGGACTTTGAATCTCCCCCCTCCTTGCTCCTCCAACTCCCCCGTCAGGGGGCCGGGCCATTGGCCCGACCGGGGAAGCCTGCACCCGCGTCCGCGCCGCCTCTTCGCCCTTCCGCTTCTCTGTTTCTTCTGGCCAGATTGACCCAATGGCCGTGCCAATAGCCCGCAGCCAGCGCTCGTGTACCGCTGGCGCAAAAAAGATCGTAGCACTAACGATCATCACGTAGGGAAACATCCCGATGGGGAAAAGTACCCGCGTAAGCACGTGAAAAATCACCACCATCACAAAGGCAAACAGCCGCGTGGGCCGCCAAAGCAGCAGGAAGGGAATCATCAGGTCATAAGCCGCGCCCGACCAGGAAAAGGCGTATTGAACCCATCGTTCCTGCAGGAAATCGCCCAGTAAGGGAATACTGTATTTGGCGGGTAACCAGATGGACAATGGCTGTGCATGCAGCAACCAATCAGAATTCAGCTTAGCCAGCCCCGCGTAGAAATACACTACGCCCACCAGAACCTTCAGCGCCGTCACAGTCCACGCAGAAATCTTAGCCCCCGGTCGCCAGCCCGCATCTGCGGAATAAGCGCTGGCAGCCGGTAGCCAAATAAGTGTGAAAGCAAGAATACTCACAAAGTAGTAGTGATTGAGGTAGGTAGTCTTGTCCATTAGCTCCACGTAGGTAAAGCTGAGGAAAAATGCTACGCTTGCGAGCCGGTAATGCCAGCCCAGCATGATCATCAGCGCCGAGATGGCAATGATGCCAAAGAGCAGATAGGTCCAGTCACCCAGCGGTTTCACCCACTCAAAGTGCCGGTAACTAAAGAAAAAAGTAGGTTCGAGGTACAGCTTTTCAATCCAGCCATTCCACCAAAAGCGGACAACACTGAGGAACATCATCAAGCCGAAGCCAATTCGGAAAGTAGCTAACGGAGCAACGGAGATATATTCACCACCAAGACGGAAAATAGACGAAAACCCCGAATAGTCTTGTGGTTTATTGTTGTTCATAGTATTACCAGTCGGTAACTATTCAGTGGGGCTTTTCGTCTTTAGCGCTGTCTATTCAGTCACCATCGGCATCCACATAATCCACGTTGATGCTAAGGGCCTGCAGCATGTCGACTTTAAGGAAGACTACTTGCTTTTGCAGCTCGTCGTAAAGCTGCAGCATGGCCGTGTTGTCGGTCACTACCTGCGTAGAGAAGTTGTCGTTTAATGAGTTTGCAGCTGCTTTGATGTCCGCAAACTGATCGTTGATTTGCTGGCTGAGCAACTCTCCACTCCGTTCAACACCAAGTGCATCGAGGTAGTCGTTCAAACCACCGTTGAAAAATTGCTCGCTGCTATTCAGCGAAGCGGAGAAGAGGGCTTTGGAGTAGCCCGCAAAAAGACCTTCGGCCCGGTCGGCCAGCGGGTCATCGCTAAACACACCCGCAGGAATACCGACTTTACCCGCTCTCAGGAATTTCTCGAAGTGAAAGATGTAATCGTTTACTGTCCGGTCGATGCTGGCCGTAGCGCTGTTGCCGTCGTTTTGTACATAAGCGTCCCGGGTAGCCAACCAGTCTGCCTTAACAGCTTCGGAAAGTGTAAGCATACGCCCCGTCAGTTGCAGAATATAGCTGCGGTAATCATCATCTGATTGCAAGGCTTCTTCCGCCAGGCCAAAGAGTAAATATTCCAGCGCTGGTAAACCCTGAGCTACCGTCTGAGAGGGAAGCTCCAGGTTGATGGTATTTAGTTGGCTAACGTTCTCTTCAATGAGGTCAATATTCGTCGGGTAAGTGTTCAGCTGCTCCCGCAGACGAAGCTCTTCGGCTTTACCCAACACAAAAGGACTGCTGGCTTGCCAACTACGGTACGCTTTACTAAAATCATTGCGCAATACTGCGAGCGTGCCAGCGTCCGGTGTGGCTGCGTATGCTTCTGCTGAGAGGTGGAGGCTTTGGAGGTCAGCCTCCAGATCGTCGTAGGCGGGGGCGATCAGGTTGTCCGCCCAATTGGCCAGCATCGCCTGGCGATCAAAGGCTACTGGTTCCGGGCCGTCATCATCACCATTGTTAGTTTTACAGGAACTAATGGAGAGCAAGAGCAAAAAAGCAAGAGAAGTAATACGCATCTTGTAAATATTTCTAGAACGCTAAAGCGTGGTTTTTAATTAGCAGCTGCTTCCAGGTTGATGAAGAAAACGGAGGCAATATCTTCCGCCAGGGTGGCCAGTTCATCGGCCTCTAGCCCCCAGAATCCGTTGTCGTCTGCGTTGCGCAGCGTTGCCAGGCTGTTGTCAGAGAAGGTAGTGTAATCAATTTCCTGCCCATCAATCGTCAGGCGAATAAAACGCAGAGAATACACAAAACCATAGCCTTCGCTCAGGTCGTGGAATGCGGCCTGCGGCATCAGCGGTGTCGCTCGTAATTGGGCTTCTGCCTGTTTGAGGTAATAAATGGATCGGATGACGAGCACGTCCGTCAGGATTTCCTTTATCCGGTTGGCCCGTGCGTCGCGCTCTCCGTATTCTCCCACCACGATGGCGGCGCGTCCTAAACGAAAGTCAGATTCAATGTTGGCCGCGATGCCCGTAAAATCAGGGTCATTCTCTACGCGGCCCAGGTACTTATTGAGGAAGTTGTCTGCTTCACCAAGATCATCAAGCGGTTGAGCCGGGTTAGCAGAGAGGCCAAAGACATAACCAAAAGCTTCGTCCCATTTGTGTTCCATATTGGTGTAGGACTCACCGTTTACGGTATTGGCCATATCATTTTCGGTACGGTTCGTCCCTTCGTCCAGTATCGCGGTACCCAGGTAGTTGTTTACCGCCTGGTCGTACATTAGCCCACCGATGAGGGCTTTGCTGAAGGCCTGATTTAGTTCGAGGCCCCACTCATTGACGTAGCGGACATCGCTGCCATCCGCTACCTGCCCGGCCTGACCGCGGGCGGCCAGTTCATTTTCGTTGGGGAATACCTCGCTTACCTGTGCGCTGATCCAGCCGTCAAAGTCCGCTTTAATGGCCGCCGCTGCCGTCGCGTTGGTGAAGAATAAATCGCGGCTGGCAGCAACCTTAGAACTGATGGATTTGGTGCTCTCGTTGAGCGAAGCATCACTGAAAGGATCTACGCCCTCCGGGTTTCGGTACATATTAAAGAGTTCATCTTCACGCTTGGAAAAGTCGAGAAGTGCGGCGGATAGTTCCTGCGCCATGCCTAGTCTTTCAGACTGTCCGCTAAAGCTTACGGTAGAAGCACCGTCCCGCTCAAAAACGTAAGTGTCGGGAACTACAAAAGATGGAGTAGGGGCATCATCGTCGTCACACCCGGTAGCGGCGATCATTAAAAACATGGCTGGAAAGGCGTAGATGAAAAGCTTCATTCGGCGGGCTGTTTTTATCTGTACTAATTCTTAATAGTGCAAAGGTAACGTCGACCGAATGGGGTATGCAAGGTTTTTAGGACTTATTTTGATTTAATCTTAATAAGCTTCGCGCATCCTCCGGAGCACCTCGCCTACGGCGGGGCAGACCAGCGTATTTCGCAGGGTGAGCGGCAGGATCTGGATCATGTTTTTCCGGTCAGTGTGCGGGTATTCGCGGCAGGCCTTTGGCCTGGCTTCGTAGACGGAGCAGTAGTTGTCAGGGCCCAAAAACGGACAAGGGGAGGTATTGAGCACATAATCGCCGTCTTCATCCAGGTGGAGATGCTTTTCTACCAAATGAGCGGGGCGCCCGCCGAGGTGCTGACTGAGGCGGTCGATGTCAACATCCCTGAAAATAGGGCTGGTTGTTTTGCAGCAATTGGCACATTCCAGGCAGTCTATGTCCTCAAACGCCTCATCATGTTGGCGGTGGAACCTTTGGTCAAGGTCTTTCGGTGGCCGGGCTTTCAGCCGGCTCAGGAATTTCTTATTGGCCTTGTGCTCTTGCCGGGCGCGCTCCATTTCTTTGGGCAGATCCATGGGGCGAAGATAGGTTGTATGGCTTGGTGGGGGGGGGCTTTTGACTTGCTTGCGCTTGATTAACAATGGTTCGCTACGGTTTTCGCATGTTCAAGTACGGTACTAATTATATCCACTTGATTGAGCTTTCAATTCGGGCGTGTGTGGGGCGAGCCCACACACGCCCAAATTGCGAAACCCCGTGTTTTTATCGGAGAAAGCATGGAATTACCCCTTGTTTTACACCGCTCCGCGCGGGCTCGTACTTTTCAGA
>Ga0115031_1001779_pt1 | contig 15937 bp, 12 predicted proteins | sample Maine_Asex4_meta_FD_87301 | JGI IMG/M metagenome (GOLD analysis project Ga0115031, IMG submission 87301) | Marine algal microbial communities from Maine, USA - Maine_Asex4_metaG | ecosystem: Host-associated > Algae > Red algae > Unclassified | place: Maine, USA | collected 2015-01-05
AAGGGAAAAGAACAAGCATAATGGGGCAAGTTATTTATTTTCTTTCACTAAGGAAGATTTAGTGAAACATATAAGAAAAAGAACAATTCAGACGGGTAGATTATTTTTTTCGTCTTCCCTTACATAAATGACTTTTCGTTCACCCTAAAATGGTGTAAACACAATGAATTACAACAGATTATAAATATTTATTTTTTTTGCAATATATAATCTGTTTTAGTATAGTCGCTGAGTATTTTTTAAAAAACACAAGGAAATAATAAGTTAGATTTGCATAATTGAAATTTATCATTTACATTTGTAAGTAATTACTCACTTTTTATGACAAAAAAGCAAGATAATATATTATCAGCAGCCTTAGAACTCTTCGCAAACGAAGGGTTCAATGCCACATCTACCAATCAAATAGCCAAAAAAGCGGGCGTATCTGAGGGGCTGATATTCAAGCATTTTAAAAATAAAAAAGGTTTATTAGACGCGCTTGTAAGGCAAGTTGAAGGCAAACTCGGCGAAGCATTTTCGCCTGTCATATTTGAAACTAAGCCAAACGAAATTATTAAAAATACGATAGAAATACCCTTTAAAATGCCTGATGCCGACTACAATTTCTGGCGATTACAGTTCAAATTGAAATGGGAAGTCGAATACCATCATCCCGAAAAAATGAAACCAATTAAGGATAAACTAACATCGGCATTTGCAGAATTGAATTATGATTCACCAGAAATGGAAGCTGGATTATTACAACATCTAATCGAGAGTATTTCCGTAAATATTCTTCGTGAAGGCAAAGAAAGCCAAATAGCATACAAAGATTTTTTATTAGAAAAATATAAATTATAATTTTTTCACCTAAATAAATAAATAAGTAAGCACTCACTTATTGCAAAAGACAATATGTAAAATAATTAATCAACACTACAAATTTACGGGTAAAATTATTTATTTCACATCCCTTATTTTAATTTCTTTCACTACAAATAATGACTACTTAGTACTTATATCAATAATAAAACAGATGAAGAACAAACACTTTCTACTCATCATGTTGCTCATTGTGGGCATTGTGTTGGGGTTCACCTACGCATCGCCCAACACTGATTTGGGTGATACCACAACACGACAACACAACAACACAACAACACAAGAAAAAGACACTCCATTCGACAAAATGATGCAAGTCCTCACCCACAAACGCTGCGTCAACTGCCATCCGGCGGGCGATGTACCGCTACAAGGCGAGGACAGCCACCTCCATAATTTCGGTGTACAACGCGGCGAAGACGACCACGGTATCGCTGCCCTGCGTTGCGAAACCTGTCATCAAGAAGAAAACAATGACTACTCTGGCGTACCCGGCGCACCCGAATGGGCACTTGCTCCGCTCAAAATGCGTTGGGAAGGTTTGAGCCGTGTCGAAATCGCCAAATCTATGCTCAATCCCAAAAACAACAACAACCGCTCACTCGAAGAAACCGTCAAACACCTCACCGAACACAAACTCGTCCTTTGGGCATGGGAACCCGGCGTTGATTCCGAAGGCAATCCGCGCGAAAAACCACCCGTACCAAAAGACGAATACATCGCTGCCGTAAAAGCATGGGCAGCATCAGGCGCAGTTATTCCAAAGGAATAATGTTATTATGCTTCCGTGTTATTGTGTTAATGTATTTAATTTAAAAAATATACGTGAAAAATGTACGATGACATACCAACACAGCAACACAATAACACGAATTTCACAATAACACTTTAACACGACAACACAATAACACGAATTATGCAAATATCATTCACAATAAATGGCACAGTTCAGACCGTAGAGGTTGATGAGCAAGTACCTTTGCTTTGGGTCGTCAGAGATGTACTCAACTTAAAAGGCACAAAATTCGGCTGTGGAAAAGCGGCTTGTGGGGCGTGTACCTTACACATTGACGGCGAGGCGATACGCTCTTGCTCCTATCCCGTCAAATTTGCCGAAGGCAAAAAAATCACCACCATAGAAGGCTTAGGCAAAGGCGACAATCTACACCCCGTACAGCAAGCATGGAAAGAAGAAATCGTACCACAATGCGGTTACTGCCAGCCCGGATTTATGATGGCAACAGCCGCCATGCTGGAAAAAATACCCAACCCAACCGATAAAGATATTGACGATAATATCGTGAATATTTGCCGTTGTGCGACTTACTATCGTATGCGAAAAGCGATTCATAGGGCAGCGGAAATTAAAAATACTTAATGAGTATATGATGAAATGAGTAAATAAGGGAAGAGGAAGAAAATAATCTACCCCAAATGAAGAAGTTATTTATTTTCTTTCACTTAGTGAAACATATAAGAAAAAGAACAATTCAGACGAGTAGATTATTTTTTTCGTCTTCTCTAATGTGGGAGTTATTGGAATCGGGGGCTTGTATTTACTCATTTATTCAGTTTTAAAACAAAGTATATCATGGCAGAAAAAGTTATAAAAAATAAAGGACTCCGAAGAAGAAAATTCCTCAAATATTCGGCTATAGGACTTGGTTTGATGATTGGTGGAACGTACCTCACGCGCGGTATGTGGCGACGTGAGATATTTGATATGGCAGAAACAACAGTGCCATCCTATGGAGGTGATACGTCCCAACCGATGATTTGGTTTCAGGTAACTCCCGAAAATAGGGTCATCCTACACAGCCCCAAAGTCGAAATGGGACAGGGAACATTCACCGGCATGGCGCAACTTGCGGCAGATGAATTGGAGGTTGATATTGACAAAATCGAAGTCGTACACGCTGCCAGCAACACGGGCAATATCGACACGATGGGTACGGGCGGCAGTCTCTCTATTGCGGGTTTGTGGCAACCGATGCGCGAAATCGCAGCCACGATGCGCGAGATGCTCAAAACCAAAGCCGCCGAAAAACTCGGCGTAGCCATCACTGCCCTGACGGTGGCGAATGGAGTCATAACAGGCGGCGGAAAATCCATGACCTACGGCGAAGTCGTCGAAGGCGTGACCGACTGGGAAGTGCCGGATGTACCCAAACTCAAAGACCGTAAAGACCTCAAATATATCGGCAAACCCATTCCGAGATTGGACTTGCATGATAAGGTCGTCGGTGCGCCTATCTTTGGGATGGATGCTACGATGCCCGATATGCTGTACGGTTCGGTGGTGCGTTCGCGCTTGATAGATGCCGATATGAGCAACTTCGATACGAGCGAGGCAGAGAAGATGCCCGGCGTAGTGGAGGTCGTCAAATCGAATGGTTTTGTGGGTGTCGTGGCGCAGTCTTTTGTAGAAGCGGATAATGCACGTAGAAAAATCAAATTCGATTATAATATAAAGAAAGATTGGAATTTGAGGGACATCGAGGAGGCGATAAAAGTGGGCAATGGCAGCAAGACGCTTATTCAAAAAGAAGGCAAAGCGGTAGATGATGTGGACGAGGAAGGCGAAGTGTTGGAATTGGAATTTAAATCGCCCATCGGCGCACACGCTCAGTTGGAACCCAGCGGTGCTTTGGCATCCTATAAAGACGGAAAAGTGACGGTGATGCTCTCTACGCAGGTGGTCGCTATTACCCAAAATGAAGTCGCGGAAGCACTCGGTATTGATACGAAAGATGTGAATATTATCCCGACGTATCTCGGCGGTGGTTTCGGACGACGACTGCATACGCCCAATGCGATACAGGCGGCTGTCATGTCCAAAGCGGTCGGCAAACCTGTCAAGTGTTTTTTCGATAGAAAACAAGAATTTCAGAACGATACCTTTCGTCCGCCTACGCATCATATCATGCGCGGGAAGCTCTCGCCCGAAGGGAAAATCGTAGGCATGGAACACAACTTTGCCAGTGGCGATGTGGCGTTCAATTCTGCACTCATACCGAATGTAGCAAAGCCGATTTTCGGAGCAGATGTGGGCGCAATACGAGGCGGTGCAATTATGTATAGCGGCATAAAAAATCATCGGGCAACCTATTATCACGTTGATTTGCCCTTTGCGACCAGCTTTTGGCGCAGTCTCGGCTTGTTGGCGAATACCTTTGCCATAGAGAGTTTTATAGATGAAATGGCGATAAAATCCGGAAAAAATCCGGTAGATTTAAGACTCGCTCACTTGGAAGATGACGGCTCGTATGGTACAAGAACCATAAATGTAATCAAAACCTGCGCCGAAAAATCCGGCTATACCGACCAGCCCTCGGGCGACCGTGCGATGGGTTTTGCAGCTTCGATAGATGCGAGTTCGCCTTGCGCTCATGCGGTGGAAGTGTCGATAGTGGACAATAAAATTAAAGTCCACAAGGTCACGGTAGCTTTTGACTGCGGTGTTGCCGTCAATCCCGACCAAGTACGGGCGCAGGTCGAAGGCTGTGTTTGTATGGGTATCAGCGCGTCAATGTTTGAAAAAATGGACTTGCGCGACAATAAATTGTACCCAACCATTTACGGTCCGTACGAAATGGCATTGATGCGAGATGCACCGAAAGAAATTGAGACGATATTGATAGAAGGCGCTGACGTTGCCGGTCCGGTAGGTGAACCGCCACTCGGTCCGATTGCAGCGGCGATTGGTAATGCAGTGCGCCGTTTGACGGGGAAGCGTTTGACGGAATTGCCGATGAAATTGGTGTGATACATTCTGATTTGTAGAGATAATTCATGAATTATCTCTACGAATCGAAATAAAAAGGTCGCGGAACATCCGCGACCTTTTTTAGTTATTTTCCTCAATCACTTTTCTCACCGTTTTGCCCGATATTTTTGCTCGACACCAATACAACATTTCATTAGAAGCGATGAGTCGTTTTTTGGCGTATTGTTCAAGTGATGTTTGAAAATTTTGGAAAATGGCGAGGTGTTCTCTGTGTGGCTTTTTGATAAATTGATGAAAAAATGAAAATATATCTTTCTCGTAGTCAGTAAGTTCCCAATGCTTGCTTAATACATGACGGACAGAGTCAAGGCGATTTTCCAAAGCAGCAGGCTTGTAATCATAATAAATCACCAACTCTAAAATCCGTGCGCCCATGAGATAATTTTTGCCTTCGGCGGTGAATTTATATTCCAAAATTCGCGCAATCCAAAACAAGGCTTTCGAGTAATCCTCAAGCAACCAATGCGTGATAATAAAGTTATAACAATACGACATTTGAGCGTAAGGTTGCAAATCTTGCGTGACCTCTTCCCACCGATTATCGAAAATATCAGAAAGTTCCGCCGCCGCCTCAAACTGCATCGTATTAAGGTAATATCGCATACTAATTTGGCATATTTTTTCAAATACCAAAATATCATTTTCTGATTGATATTGAGGCAATTGGCGTAGGCGATTGATGACTTCGCCTTGCTTTTCAAATTGCTCATTGGCACTGTATGCACGCGAGAGGCTGCATAACGCATCTACGTATTTTGTGTCGTCTTTTCCTTCCAAAATTACAGGAAGTCGCTCTGCGTGAAATAGGGATTTTTCGGGGCTTTCGGTACACCTTAAATATACATTTCGACTACGGTGGTAGTAGAATTTGGCTTTGAGTGAAGCGAGTCCTTCCTCTTCAATTTCGGGTGTATTTCCGATGGCTTTAAAGCGTTTTTCATTGTCTTCTTTCAAAAGCCTGTGGTCGTGTTTTAGGATAAGATTGAGTTGGAAATAGATATTTTGCCAATACGTTTCTTGTTGTAAAACAGCGATACAATGCTTTTGTCGCTGATAAATATGTTCAAATTTCTCTGCCAATCCTTTATTATCCGCACTTTTCCGTAAATACTTCTTTTCCCAATCCAATAACTCATAAAGTGCCGACCAATTTTCGGCATTTTCCGCCTGTTTTTTAGCTTTTTTCAAATGCTGTTCAAAATGATGTGTTAGTTTTTTCTCCAATAAAACAGGCAACACAACTAAAGCATGATACACCGACGAATGTTCCGAATCCGCCTTATGAAAATCCGCTAAAGCCTCCAATAATTTCCCTTGCAAATCCGACTTCAACGAATCAAAAGACTGCCTGAATTTTTTGCGTAATTTTCCCTCCTCATACGCCTCCATTTTATTGATAGCTTGGCAGAGTTGGAGTGATTTAGAATCACTTTTACTCATGCCGGCGTACTTCGTAAAGTGCGCTTTTTCTTTTCTGTTTAATGAATGAATCAGTTTGAAAATATGGTCGGACATGGGAAAATTGTATTTTTTTAAACTTTTAAATAAAACTATAATTAAATGGAAATCAGTAATTTATAATGTTTTTTGTTTTGTAAAAACCGAAAAATGCCTAATTTCTTCCTTTTAGCCAATATAAAAATGTCACATCTTTGCATTATCACAAATCAAATACAAGGATATGGAAATAACATTACTCATTGGCTTCCCCGGCGGTATGGAACTCGCGGTTATCGTCTTTGTCATCTTACTACTTTTTGGCGGCAAAAAAATCCCCGAACTCATGCGGGGCATCGGCAAAGGCATCAGCGAATATAATAAAGCTCGCACACATATCGAAACCGAAATTCGTACAGGCATCAAAGAAGCAGACTCCAAATCGTAAATTTACTTATTTTTAAAATCATTTTTTTACTTAAAACTTAAATACTTATGAAAAATTTACTTCGCATTTTTACTTTTACAACACTCGGAATTTTAATGACTTCATTTTCTTATGGACAGTGGGGACTTGGTTCTTACAATGAATTTGGACCAAACACCAATGCTAACTCTGCCAATCACGCAGCTTCTACAGCTTATGGAGATAATGTAATGAACAATGCAACCGGAGGAAGCAGACTCACCGCTTTCGGGGCTTTTGCACTAGAGAATAATACAACTGGTATGCATAATAGTGCATTTGGTTTGAGCGCAGGAAATTCTGTGACCAGCGGATATTATAATAGCTTTTTTGGGGATGGAGCAGGATATAGTACGACTACAGGGCATAGTAACTCCGCATTTGGACTAAATGCTTTACACCGCGCTACTACAGGAAGTACATGTACGGCATTTGGTTCTAATGCAGGAAGTTATAATATCACAGGAAATCATGTCATAGCCATAGGAAAAGGTGCATTATCCAACTATGGAAATAATACAAATACCGTATTCACAGATAAAAACGACGTAATTGCTATTGGTAATGATATATGTGGATTGGCGGAAGGAGACGGTAGTGGCTTGGTATTAATTGGACATGAGGTAGGGGCGCATTACAAAGGAGGAGATAGAAACATACTCATTGGCACAAGTGTAGGTCGATATATGGGAGGTAGTCGCAATGTAATGATAGGTGCACTTACAGGTTACAACAATGTCGGTGACGGCAATATCTTCATTGGAGATGCTGTAGCCTTATCATGGACAGAAACAACAAACTACAATAATCATTTATTGATAGGAAATGAACAGTATAGCGAATTTCTCGTAGGCGATATGGCGAACGGCAAACTCGGCATCAATACCAACACGCCACAAAACGCCCTCGACGTATGCGGCAAAATACGCGGTGATGAAGTCATCATTGAAAATAACTGGTGTGATTTTGTTTTTTATAAAAATTACCGACTTCCCTCTCTCAAAGAAGAAGCACAACACATCGAAGAAAAAGGTCACTTAATCGGCTTTGAATCAGAAGAAGAAATGAATGGTGAGATTCACCTATCAGATGTCACTAAGCGTCAGCAAGTGAAGATTGAAGAAGTAATGCTTCATCTTATCGAAATGGAAAAACGCCTCAAGGTACTTGAAACTGAAAATACTGAACTCAAAGCAGAGATAAAGCACTTACGAAGCAAATAAGTCTAAGAACTCTTCATAACACACCACCTGCGCCCGCTTACGAGTGGGTAGCAGGAAGGTTTCTTTTTCAAACTACATATCGAATCTCTACATCGGCAATTTCCTTGCCCCTGTGATTCCTATGTCTAAAATAAAGCGCAATGACTTGTAATTCAGTAGATACGAGTATCAATGCTTATACGCCAAGTGGTGCAAAACCTTGGAATGTTCAGCGCATCCGCCACCTATACAATAGGCTTGGTTTCGGCGCAAGCCGACCGGATATACAAGCCGCCCTGACCAAAACACCCGGTCAACTCGTAGATGAATTAATAGACGGTGCCATAGCTTCCTTTCAAAACTACGGCGGTTATCAGGCATTTCAAAACCAATTGACTGGTGACGGCAGTTTTGACGGAAATTATCATGCCTTTATATCTTGTGGAGGACATTTTGCCCAACAAACCATAGAAGACAGTATTCGTGCCAAAATGGTTCTTTTCTGGTCAGGGCATCTTGTTGTGGACAATGACGTGGGAGATATGCCACTGTTCGATTACTACTACTTATTGCACCAACACGCCTTTGGCAATTTCAAAGATTTTGTCGTCGAAATGGGCTTATCCAGTGCAATGCTTCGATACTTGGGAGCTACCTTCAGTCAGGGTAGCGACCCTAATGAGAACTACTCCCGCGAACTCCTCGAACTCTTCCTAATGGGTTTTGAAGATAAAAATGGTAACGATAATTATGACCAAAATGACGTGGTGCAGGTTGCTCGTGTCATCACCGGATGGTGGTTACACTCCGACATCAATCGCAGCTGGGCATTCAATCCTAAATGCCATGATTGGAGTAGCAAAACCATGATGACCACCACACAAGGTGGAGCAGGTTTTACCATTACACCCAATCCACCGAGTACACCTCCGGCGGGTGCTTGTCATCTATTTAATAATGGAACAGCCGAAGCAGACCGCGAAGTCGGACATCCGATATACAATCCCGGCAACATCCCTTTTATGACTGCCGCTTATCAGGAATATATCGATTTGCACGACCAACTTTTCACAGTACGTGCCGACCAGATTGCATGGTTTATTTGCAAAAAAATGTATCAATTTTTTGTGTCAAATGATATTGAAAACAACAACGCACCCACCATTATAGACACATTGGCGCAGACATTCAAAAACGGTAACTGGGAAATAGCCCCCGTACTTCGCCAACTCTTCAAAAGTGAACATTTCTTTGAGGAAACGCATATCGGAGTTCGCATCAAAAACCCCTGGGAATTTTTCACTGCCGTTCCGAATCAAGGCAACATCACGGATTCCTCTTCACTCAACGTATATGGTTTATATGCAGGAGCGCAAGCCGTAGGGCAAACATTTCTCAATCCGCCCGATGTCTCCGGTTGGGATGGCTATCGAACATGGATTACGCAGTATTCACTCGTCACACGTTGGGGGCAGTACAGCAATATTGTTGGTTCGTTCAGCAGTACGATTGCCGAGAATTATCGACAACTCGCCGAGGACCTCACGCTTGATGCCAATAATGGCGATACCAACGCACTCAAAAGTCCACAACTCATCGTCGAGGCACTTATTCCACATTTCTTTTCCACCGAATTGCAGCCCGGACAAATCGGTAAAGCGGTTGCAGCATTGCGCGGTACACTTCCGCCCGCTTACTACGAAAATGGGTATTGGGGCTTAAATTTTTATCCGGGAGCAGAGCGGCAAGTGCTTGATTTGATACTCTTTTTCACCCGACAACCTGAGTTTAATCTTTGTTAATCGCAACACTATTGTACAGGCGGTTTTAACTGCCTCGTTAAAATAATATCAATTTGTAAGTGACTTATTTACAAATTTTTGCAAGCAATAATTATGCTTCACATGGCGATTAAAATCGCCTGTACGATTTTTTATCATGAAAAAATTACATCAACATATAAAAGGAAGCACATTGGACGACCCGACAGCCCACAACGAAATGCACCAAAACTGGTCGCGCCGTCAGTTTCTTGCCAATGCAGGAATGGCAGGCTTGGGAACGGTCATGTTGCAAGGACTTCCCTTCAATGCTTCTGCATCATTGGCGCCTCTCGGAGAGCGAGACGATAGAATACTCGTATTGCTCAAACTCAATGGCGGCAATGACGGTTTAAACACCATTATCCCTTATACTCAAAACGCTTATTATACACTTCGTCCTGATATTCATGTGCCTGTAAATGAGCAAATTATATTGGATTCAAAATACTCCATGCCCGTAGAAATGCAGCCTTTATACAGCCATTGGCAAGAAGGAAATATGGCAGTCATTCACAATGTCAATTTTCATCCGTATCAATACAGCAATTCGCATTTTATTATGTCGGATGCCTGGAGTGCAGGTCGCAGACCCGGCGCATCCAATGCCAGAAGTAGCGGTTGGATGGGACGTTATCTCGAAACGGTACTCCCTTCCTATCTCCAAAACCCGACACCCATGCCCGCCGCACTAAATATTGGTGCATACTCCAATCTCACTTTTAAAGCAGAAAACTTCGGACAGATGGAACTCTCCCTACAAAATGCAGAAGAGTTTTATGAATTGGTCAAAGATGGTTTGTTTTATCCTACCGATATATTTGGCAATTGCCCTGCCGAAGATGAGATACATTTTATCCGAACTATCAGTAATACCGCATTGAGATACGGCAGCGTCATTCGGGATGCTTACAATAAAGGTACAAATGAAGCAAACTACGGAAATACTGCCATTTATCAAGGGAAAGAACTTGCCGAACAACTCGCTATCGTAGCCCGACTCATCAAAGGTGGACTCGGCACTCCGGTATATCACGTTCAAATGGAAGGCTACGATACACACGATAATCAAAATAAAAACAATTGGCACCGTAACTCGCTCGGCGATGCTTCCAAAGTCATTGATAGTTTCTTGAAAGACTTAGGAAAACGAGGCTGGCAAGACAAAGTCACCGTTATGGTGTACTCCGAATTTGGGCGTACCAAATACGATACAGGTTCAGGCATTAGCGCAGGTACACAACACGGCAATATCAGTATGATGATGATGTTTGGAGATAGTATTAATGGCGGTACATATGGCGATACCCAAGACCTAAATATCAACGGTCCGAATGGTAACTTAGGCAATATAAATAATGTCACTGACTACCGTGAGGTATATGCTACTGTATTGGATGATTGGTTCTGTGCGGGTACAGATTTGACGGATGCTGTATTGTACAATCCGATAGATGCAGGCGACACCAATCTCTATCCACGCATCTCGAATTTATTTAATTCACCTTGCAGCCAAAATAGTGCTTTCGGTTTGGTACACAATGCCCTCATTCTCGGACACAATCCCGACCCAAATAATGCGGATATTATAGAAATAAAATACGCCGTAAAACAGCCGGGAAATATCACTTTATCATTAGAAAAAGAAGGGCAAAAATGGGATTTGGTCAATGACCACCACCCTAAAGCGGGCAGTTTTACCCACAAATTAGACCGTACTCAATACCCTTTGCTTACCGGAGAATGTACCTGCCACATTCAAGCGGCAGGGCAACGGTACAGCCGAGTCATACAGCTTTTTTAACCGTACAGGCGGTTTCAATCGCCATGTCAACGTAAAACGATTTTGCAAATCGTTCCTCCGCAGAGAGACGATTTACAAAATCGTTTTACGTTTCTAAAATAAATCAATCATGAAGCAAATTATAATCATAATAATCATATCATTTTTTTATTGTTTTACCTTTGGTCAAAATATATTATTAGATAATGACTTTGACACAGGCGCAATCGGTACAGGATGGACTTCCCTTACCCAATCGGGAAATACAGGTTACCAAGTCGGCATCGACAGCGATATTGGTGGTAATGGAATAGGTAGTTACGTCTATTTCGATGATAATGACAACCCAAGCAATTCCCCTGCGCGAGTGCAACTGGTATCGCCGACTTTCGATGGCTTAGACGACCACCGAATAGAACTCGAATTTCAAGTCAATTTTAAAAATAGAACATATCAATTAGATTCCTGTCAATCCGTTAGCGGTTATAAATACGATTGCGAATACGACACCTACGCGCACTTCACCGCAGCGGTAGTGCATGGCAGTGATACGACTATCGTACTCGTTTATCAAGGTACGGAGACAGCCGCTTTTATCAACCATACCATTGACCTCACCTATTTGAAGGATGAAAACATGCACCTCCTATTCACCTACGACGACAACGGACAGCATACCAACTGGGTCGCTTTCGACAATATCACCGTCACCGGATTTGGTCAACTCAATGACCATTGCAAACGTGCCGTTGCAGTCGGCGTAGGTCTGCCTTGTACCGTCGGAAACAACATTGGCGCACGATTGGAGCGCGACCCTTCCGGCTGTGCAGATGCAGAAGCGCATGGCGTTTGGTACAAATTCAAAGCCCCCGCTTCGGGCATGGCAGATGTGATTGTCACTTATCCTGATATGGTCAATTTCGCGCCCGGTAGAGACACGACCGCACTCAATGATGTGATTACAGTTTTTAAAGGAAAAAATCAAATCGCCTGTACGAATGAAGATGAATTTGGCTTCACAGGAGAACATCTACGACTAACGGGATTGACTCACAACAAATGGTATCACATCCGCATCAGTGGTGCAGATTGTACATTTGGAAGTAACGAAGGTTTGTTTTGTATTCGCGTAGAAGATGGCACGCCGCCACCCACACCTCCGGTGAACGATGCCTGCAATCAAGCTACGCCACTGACTATAGGAGGCGGCTGTCAATCGGGTACTAATATTCATGCAAATTTGGAGACACCTTCCTCTTGCGGCACTCATGAGCAAGCCGATATTTGGTACAGTTTTCAAGTCCCGGCAGGTACTGACAGCCTATCCGCACACGCCAATGCCGAGTACGCACACACGATGGCACTCTACACAGGTACTTGCCCGTCATTGACGGAAGTGGCTTGTGAGGCTTTCCATTGTGATGCCGAACAAGGCATTGGCTGTACGGGTAATTTATTCAAAGTCAACGGTTTAGCTTCCGGCACGACGTACTATTTGAAAGTCAGCGGACTATTTGCGACCTTAGAGGGCGGTCTTTGTGTGAGTATCGGATCGGATTGTTTGCCCTTTGATGCGCCTTGCAACGATGGCGACCCACTCACCTACGATGACAAAGCGGATGGGAGTTGCGGTTGTTGGGGAACGACCTGTCCGGCAGCAGATACCGCTTGCGAAGATGGCAGAGACAATACCTTCGATGATACTTGGGATGGGACTTGTAATTGCTCCGGTACGTATGCGAGTCAGGGCGCAACTTGCGATGATGGCGACCCTGCCACAATTAACGATACTTGGGATGGCAACGGCATCTGTTCAGGTACATGTATCACCGCAGGTACGTCTTGCGATGATGGCGACCCCGATACCAAAAATGACCAATGGGATGGTTACTGTGAATGTGTCGGTTCGCCTAATGGCGAATGTGGGGAGAATGTATCTGTAAATGAAAATTTACACACAGAAAACCCCGTCGTATTCAGTTCTATTGATTCTCTTGAATCGTGGAGTACCGTTGCGGCAAGTGCGAATGTGACTTATACGGCAGGAATCCGCATACGTTTATTGTCGGGATTTGAAGTGCAGCCGGATGGTCGATTTCATGGTAAAATTGAACCTTGCACATTGCAAAATGCTTTGTTAGCAAACGATTCTGAGGCTAATTCGCCGCGTCTTTCTGAAGCCGATTTATCTGTTACAGATGATTCACAAGAAAGCAACCATAGACCCGAATGGATGGATGCCGTACAAGTATTTAATTATCCCAACCCATTTAATGAAAAAACAATTATTCGATATTATTTACCAAGAAATAGCGAAGTTAAACTTTCTATTACGAATGTACAAGGCATTGTTTTAGAAGAAATTATAAATGAAAATAATCAGATACGAGGTACACACGATTTCGATTTTAATGCCAATCATTTAACAAGTGGCGTGTATTTGTATCAATTGATAATTAATGAAGAAGTGTTTACCGGAAAAATGATTTTATTGAAATAATTTTTAAAACATGTAAAAATAAACTAATTTTAAACGCTCCATTCCGCAAGACTGCGGAATGGAGTATATTTATTTACCTATTCAAATTTTTGTGTTATGAAATTTTGTACCAAATTTACCCTACTTTTCATTTGTATTTCGCTGTATCATTCAAATATTTCTGCCCAAATGATGGTTTGCAGAGATAACGGAAAAGAAGCGCAAGTTAAAATCATTGCTGCTGATCCGGATAATAATGGTGTAAATGAACTGTTTTTTGTTGTCATTCCCGATGTACTTGGGAACAATAATCTAACTATTTTTACACCGGAAGGTGCAGTAGTAATTGGGGAAGACCACCCCTGTCGGTTAGCCGGTACAGACGAAGCGCACGACCCTGTTCTTTATTTGAAGAGAGGTAATGCTTATGCGAAAGAAGATATGTGGAATATAATCCCACCCGACCCCTCACAAGCGCGCATGGCAGGTGGCGGTTTTGATAATCAAAATTCGATGGAAGGACTTAGACAATTGAGCCTAATGCCCACCGACGAAAATAAAGTTGGCATTAATATCAATGAAGTGAAAGCCGTTGAACTCCTATCAGCCAGCGTAGGCGCAATCGAATACGATGGCGAAATTAAGCAAACCTTCAATGGCAGTCAACTTTTCTACCATTATCTCGGTGCGATTAATTATTTAGACGAACAACTCGAAGCCGAAAAAACAAGAAATGACGACTTGGAGAGAAGATTAAACGACTTGGAACGAAAACTTGATAGGTTGACAAATCCACGACCGGAAGCACCTACGGAGGATAAAAAAACTACCCCACAATCAAGCACTTTAAAAGTATTTCCCAATCCGACCAGAGATAACCTTCAAGTAGAAATTGACGTAAAAGAAAAATTAGAAAACGCCGAAATACACATCATGGATACGACGGGCAATCTCGTATTGAGACAAGGAATCAACAGCGACATACCATCAATCAATTTAAATATCAACGATTTGAACATGCAAAGTGGAACTTACTTTTGTACATTAATTTCCGCAGGAAAAGTAGTTGATACGCAAACAGTAACGATAATAAAATAAAGCAACAAAGATAACTTGTACTGACAAATGACAATATTTTTGTCTAATAAAAAGGTCGCGGAACATCCGCGACCTTTTCGTGTTTTATAGACCAATGATTTACATTATTTTGTCCGTCGGACTTCGTTGAAGTGAACATAGAACGAAGTACAAAGAACGGCAAACACAGAAAATAAACGAACAATATGAATTTCCACGAATTAAGCATCAACACCCCTTCAGGAAAAACACTAAATATGTCGGACTACGAAGGCAAAGCCGTTTTGGTGGTCAATACCGCGACCAAATGCGGACTCGCGCCACAATTTGACGCTTTAGAGCGACTACACCAAGAATATAAAAACAACTTAGTCGTCTTAGGTTTCCCATGCGACCAATTCGGCGGACAAGAACCCGAAAGCAACGAAACCGTCGTCGAAGCCTGTCGCATCAATCACGGCGTCACCTTCCAATTGACCGAAAAAATAGACGTGAACGGCAGCAATACGCACCCAATATTCGAATATTTGAAAGATGAATTGGGCGGTACACTCGGCAAAGGCATCAAATGGAATTTCACCAAATTCCTCATCGCGCCCGATGGCAAGCCCTTCAAACGCTACGCACCGACGACCTCGCCGAGTAAGATTGAAAAGGACATTAAAAAGTTAGTAGCGTAACTCAGACAACTTGTACCGACGGATGACGGTAATCCTGTCTGGCAAAAAAAAGTCGCGGATACCGCGACTTTTTTTTCGTCTCGCAATTCGCAACTCGCCTCACCACTCTAGCACAATCTTCCCAAAATGCTTGCCTGATTCTTGATGGCGAAAGGCGTCTGCCAATTGGTCAAAAGCAAAACTTTTATCAATAATGGGTTTGATGTTGCTGGCATTGATAGCCTTGACCATATCTTGCTGCATCGTGCGACTGCCGACTGCTATGCCACTCATTGTCAGGTGTTTAAAAAATAATTTTGGGAACGTAAGCTCGCCCTTACGACCATTGCCGAGTATGCCGAT
>Ga0115031_1001786_pt1 | contig 15910 bp, 29 predicted proteins | sample Maine_Asex4_meta_FD_87301 | JGI IMG/M metagenome (GOLD analysis project Ga0115031, IMG submission 87301) | Marine algal microbial communities from Maine, USA - Maine_Asex4_metaG | ecosystem: Host-associated > Algae > Red algae > Unclassified | place: Maine, USA | collected 2015-01-05
CCCCTCAGACCCTTCGAAAAAAACCCTCAGACACCCGCCAAGGACCCTCAGAAAACCCTCCCCTCAGGGCCCATGGGGCCAGTCTCAGCGGAGGACGGCCGAAGCTTCGAATACCGCCCTGAGTAGAGGCGGGACAAGGGTGCTACGTGACACCCTCGCGGCGCCTCGGAGTCACGGGCGCGGTGTAATGTTGGCCAACAGTCCAAGTCGGATTTACACATAACTAGGCCCTTACCTGGGGGCCCGCCAAGGGAGTTACTAGTCCCAGGGAAGTCTCGAGATCGCGGTTATGGTTGATGAGCCACGGGGTGATCACAGGTGGATCGCCAACGGAAAGAAGTTTGAAATATGTGTCATTGGGACTTATTTCTCGAGGATCTGGTTCCCCGGGTGTGAGGGCCATGTGTCCGGCCGTCACGCCCTTGTGATCAATTGATCCCCAGGGGATCACATGATCCCACGTTTTTCTGCCGTGCACTGAGGAAACCGCCGGCCGGGGAGCAATTCTGCCTTCAGAAATGAGCTCAACGGTGACGGGTTAGTCGTTGGCCAGCATATGGAGCTTCAACTCTGGGTCAAAACTTCTTAAGAAGCGTGATTACTGCAAATTTTGGTGCGCCCAGGAGGAGTACGACAGGGTGGGGAAGAGGCCGCTGCCTGGGCGTGAAGAGTCAACCATCTATCCGGGCTTTTTGTGGGACAGTCTTCCTCTAGATTCAGTGACCGCTCGGGCACATATGGGGGTCAAAGATTGCGGAAGAAAGCACAAAAACGACGAAGTGGTGGCCTCATGGATGATATAAAGGCGTATGAATATATCAGGGGCAAAAAAAGGGAGGGAAAGCGGGGGGGGGGGCTGGACGAAGGTCAACTCGTAACATCCCCCACCACCTTTTTTTGGCCGAGTCGGAGGACCTGCTGGTTGAAACTCCGGTAGCCCCCAGTGCGCCAAGAGCCTTATTAGGGAGTGTACATGGACTCCCTTGATCCTCGCGGTCATTCTCTCTCGTAGAGAGCGGCAGTAAAGGACCATGGTGGTGCCAACAGGGCGTCTTTGTCCATCCAATGCAAGAAGAAATCACCGCTTGCCTGCTTTCTGGGTGGGGGGGGAGGGGAGGACCGACGTTGGGCCTACCAGACTAGGCTTTCATTGTTCATTTCTTGCGGGGTCTTTCTTTAGCAACCATGCGAAGATCCTTGTCTCCTCGCAGAACTTGCGCCAATGTTCCCCTTCTGCATGGTCTGAAGAAGAAGCGCGACAGCCCGAGTTTGTTGGCACCAAATCAATCGGTTTCGTATCAAGGAACGCTGGGATCGACGATTTCCACATGGGATCAAATGATCACATCGTTGAGATCAAATGATCACAGAGCGTGGTAGAGTAGACACTTGTCATCTGAAAGCTTGCAATCAGGAGCCATGGAGCTCCAAAACCCAGGGCTAGCTTGCCATACTTTTCCACACAACTGTCTTGCACCGGCCTGGATGGTGCTCCGTTTGCAGGTCACCCCTCAGCCAGAGCCTATATATTTCCACCCAGCATGTGGCTCAGGTCATCATGCTACTCACAACAGCCACCTGCGCGCGAGACCCCCACCACTCCCCCTCTCTTTTTCTTTCACACTCCCCTGCTGCCTTTTCGTCCACCCCCCACCACCACACCACCTCCCCCCTCCCCGCCCGCTTTATCACCGGCTTCCTGGTCCCTCATAACTCATGCACCGCCCTCTCCCCGCAGACAACCAGGTTTTTCGAAAATGTAGCTGCTCCCTGTGCAGTGGTGGGGTGCCGTGTAGCTCCTCCTGGCTACAGCGCAGTACCTGGTTCCATCACAGGCGGTCACGGAGCGAACATATCTCTTGTCATCAGGCAGCGGTGGTTGAGATGCCTGCGGCTGCCAGCACAGCGCACAGGAACACTGCAGTGGCAGCCCGTGCGATCCCGACGCTGGTGGCCGCGATAGGGGCGACCGGGCAAGGCGGCGAAGGTGAAGGCGAAGGGGGTGGGGGGCGGAGCAGACGACGCCACTGGGAGCAACACAGAGGCCCAGAGCGCGCCAGCGCCAGACTCCCAGCCTCACAAGTTGCTTCACAACGGCGTTTGCATCTACGCGTCCGTCTTTGAAGACAATGTAGACGATTGTTTTGCAAACAACTTCATCGTGCAGCAGTGCCTTTCCCGGAAGGCGACCGATGACAACCTGCGGCCGCGCCGTGCTGCCCCTACATGCCGCACGCCTCACATCTTAAATAACAAGGTGGCGGCACGTGTCAACCTATACGACAGAAAGGTCGACTGCTACAGCGCTGGCTGTGTCGCTTTCACCGCTGGCAGACAAAATCTCACGAGTGCGATATATGCAAGACTCCACGTTACCGAAGCGACGGCAAGCCCCACAAGCAAGCGGCTTACTGGCCACTGCTCCCCTGCCTCAGAATGATGCTAGGCGACCCCGATATCGTTCCAGGCATGGTCAACGACATGAAAGAAGCACGGGACGCCGCCGGTACCAGCCCTGTCGAAGACCCGAGACTGGTTGAGCGGCGCCATCTTTCGCAAACTGGTGCAGTTGGGCTACTATTCCACGAACACGTGCGTCGCTCTGAGACCTTCGACGGACATTTTTCAAGCTTGGAGGCAGCGCGATTTCGAACGGTGGCCGATAATTGTCACAATCCTCAGCGCCGGTCCAAGCTCGCGGGTTCAAGTCGTGTTGCAATTTATCGTCGGAATCACCTGCGGACCGGGACAACCTGTTGACTTGGAGTCATTCCTGCACCCTATCGCTGAAGGGCTCGACGTTTTGGGCGCTGGCGTCAGCGGTGTGAGCGTCACGGGCTTCTCCGAGCCCCAAGTGGGGAAAGCCGTCGTGCTCTAGTTCCCGACAGACATACTGGCAGGGGAGAAGCTCCTGAACGCAATCGGGGGGACTTGCAAGGACTCTGGAAGATTTCGGGACTTCGCCGGAGTTTGGCACCAGCGTCGATACTAGTACCCCCCGTACGCACCAGACGACCCCCCCCCATTTAAGCTACCCTCTTTTGGGACAGGGGGACCGCGACCCCAGTTGATGTGATCACTGAGGGGTGTCTCCCCAGGTCCCCCAGTTTTTTCGTGGTCACCCCACGGTTGGGCTGAAACGCTCATATATGGGTGGGGCGTTAGGCTGCTGGGCAGTCCTTCGGGCTTTTCCACTTCATCTGCCTCGGCGCGCCAAGTGCGTCGCACACGAGACTATTACTGTCCAGGTGTCAGAAACGGCGTCAGGCATACTCTGACATCGTTCATGTCAGGACAGAGAGTGTGCCGCCCCCTACATTCCATTGCGAGGGCCATGCATGACTATCCATGAACATGGGACTCGACTCGCCCACGCTCGCTGCAGCCATCCCCCCCCCCACTCTATGCCCCAGGGGTCACGGGGTGGCCGCCCACACACATACATAGGAGTTCGCGTGCTCCCCCTGTGTGAGAACGGGTGAATAAGGTCCGTCGACCCCGTTTCTGCCCTCAGGAGACGTCTGTGACCGGTTTTTAGTCATCTGCGCGTTCTGAAAGCCCAAAATAGACCACAGTGCAACCCCTCACTTGACCTGGGGTAGGACATGAAAGTGGCCCTCCGCGTCCGATCCATCATATTTCAATGACACACCTTGAGGTGCGTTTCCACGGACAGGCTGTGTCGAAAGAGCCTCAATTTTACCAACTAAGTTCTCCCAAGTTCCGACCAATGGACGGCCGAGCGAATCACTTTTGCTCGGCTTGGTTTCTCATGGCTTGTCTCTGTCGGACGCGGCACAGATCCGACTTGGTCTTGTTCACCTGTCGCGCCGACTGCCGCTTTGACTTGAAGAACTCAGTGCCACAAGCAGCGACAACCTACTGAACGTGCAATGAGAGAAGCCGCGCAGGTGCGGACCAGTTGTGGGGGATGGGGGACAACCAATGCGTGTGCTCGGGCCACGCATGGTGCAGTGCGTGATGCTGCGCACCGCGTCACCTGTCTAAATCATGCTGTGCGCCTAAAAACTCCGCCCGCAGCTTGCGTCGGTACGCAAGCTGGCTGCCGCTCAGGCGAGGTCGGCTCAGGCTCCGGTGGGCATCAGATATGCGAGATAGAGAAGATAATTTTATCACCACGTCTCGGTCTCCTCACCCACGGCAGCAAAGATAGAAGCTGGGCTGGTCTACTTATCCAACCACTGCACAATAACGTCGAGTGCATCTGGATGAGTCCCAGACACAAAATGATTCGCACTGGGAGCTTCGCCCGCTGCACAGCCATCCGGCCCGAGACTGCGCGCCTGTCCGAGCATCGTCACATTCTCCCGGGCATCGTCGACCCGCGGACCCGCCGGTTCGGGCACGCCCGCCGCCACCGCCTCCAGGCGGGCCTGAATCTGGTCGTGCACGTCCACCGGAGTGCAGCTGGCCCGTAGCCAGCAACGCATGATGGACGCGGGAGTCACTGCGTCAAACGCCGCCTTGACGAATTGCATTGCGTCGAGCACATGCGGGCTCCGACTGTCCGCCACGCCCAAGGCTCCCGACTTCGCCCGTGCCTCGCGCGCCTTGCGTGCGGCACGCTCGTTCGACATTTCGTCCAAGTGCTTGTCAAACGTCGTGAGCATGCCGAGCACCATCTACCGTCTGTACGTGGTCTCCGTTGCGTTAATCACGCCTTGATCACAGGGTTGAGAACGCGCCGTCGTGTTCGGCGGCAACCAATCAATGTCGAAGCGAGCTTTTTTTGCCGACGCATCGTGACCCGAAGCATTGTCCATCACCAGGAAGCCCCGCTTGTTTGTAAGCATAGCCCCATCGTCGCTTAGGTCAGTCAACCACTCGGCGTAGACTGTGGAGTCCATCCACCCTTTTCGCTGGGAATAATATCGTTCCGGTAGGTCGGAGTTCCCGCGGAAGCAGACCGGCTGAGCCGCCTTGCCAATGACTGCAATTGATTTGAAGGTTTCTGTCGCATTGACCGTGATAATGAGCGTGATTCGCGCCTTGGCCCGTCGTAGCTCCGTCCCGCGCGCCTCCTTGGCGTCACTCTCGAGAACGTAGGTGTTGGATGGAGCGAGTTGATAAAACAATGCAGCCACGTCCATGTTCAGCATCCGGAGTCGCGGTCACCGCGAGAGGGGGGGGGGTGGTCGCTCTTGTGGCCACGGCGTCACGCACCGTGTTATGCACGACGCCCAGAGCGGTCGCTGCGGCAGAGTTCAGAGCCTTGATGGCTCCTGAGCTCGCGCCTACGACAGCGGAGGCATTGGGAGCCAAAGCCGCCGCCGTGAGCAGAGACGCAATGAATAATATGGGCTGGGGTTGGGGGGTGGGGGCGGGTGAAGCACCCTCCATCTTACAATGGAGGGGCAAAGGAGATGTCTGGGGATGGCGGAGTAAAAGGACTGTCAGTGCGGGGAAAGACGGTCGACGGCGACCGCTGTTTGCCGCTGGGTGAGGTGACTGTGGAGGTGGCCAGCTGCGCATGTTGACGTGAGAGGAAACGTCGGTTGTGCGTGGGGCAGTACCCCAGAAATGAGTGTCAAAAATACAATATGCCCTGCTTTCAAGTACATATGGCCCCCATAAAAGCTGACTCTATGATGCAAACGCACCTGCATGGAAGGCGACAAATAAATCCAAAATATCTTATCTGTGGGGGCTACTGAGGTGGACCCTCCCCTCAGTTGTGCCGATCGGAACAACTGCAGGACGGTCAAGTGAGGGGTTGCACTGCATGACGTGCCCCCACGCCTATGTTTCATCCCTACAATGGTGCGGATACGCGCCGCACAAAAGTTCATAGCGTGGTCCATCATCTACAAAATGCCGCTTTGTCCAGCTTAAGTGGACAGCAGGAGCCAGTACTATGACAGGACTCCTGAACACCGCCACATCCGACCTAGTGTCTATACTACCGCAATCGGGCATGAAATGATGCCCGGTTGGGCATCAAATGATGCACCCTGTCACAGGGCCAGACAACGACGGTTCGACCCCCCCTGTTGAGGCATCTGGAGCACCCCCCGTTTGTACCCATAGCATATTGGCTGCGATCTCCCCCAAGAATAACAAGGCATCGCTGAGTCCGTTTCTGCTGTCAAAAAGAGCGTCAGAGGTCGGGAAGTACGAAAACGAACGCTCCGAAAATGGGCATCATTTGATGCGATTGGCATCAAATGATGCTGCGGTAGAATAGACACTAGCGCAAAGCCGGTCGGGAGCGACACCGCCCCCCTCGAAAAAAGCCCGCACGGCCTCCCCCCATGTCAGTCTAAGAAAAGAAGATACGCTGAGCACTTTTCTGCTGTAGAGGTCCTACCACCGTCCCCGCCCGTACGTACCCCGCTGCGCCACGCGGATCGATCCGCCCAGGTATCTCGAGAACGACTGAAAGTCGTTCCATCCGCCCTGGTCCAGTATTCAAGTGTGAGAAAGTCCCAGGGTCTTGTAGAGCTATCACCCAGACCGCTTCAGGGTGTGCGCGGCCAATAACTTGGGGTCATGGACGCCACATGGCTCGTAGTACTCCCGCAACAGCTCCACAAAAGCGGGGGCAGACATCTTTCTGTCCGGATATTGCTGATCCCCGAATTTTGTCATGGGGGACAGAGACAGAGACTGACTCTGAATAAGAGCACTCTATTGGTCTAAAACGACAGTAAGAAGGCATCGAAGCCAAAAGAAAGCCCGCATTCTGTGCCAGGACCTTGCATCGAGCAGAACTCACTGTTTGTTGCCGCTTGATCCGCTTTTCTTGGCACGGAGCAAGCTGCCCACGCGAGATCGTGAGATTTTCTACTGTCTGCTCGCCAGAAGTGCGGAAAAGAAGCGGAGCTGATGTTGATTTCCATGCTGCATGGGCACATGTAAGCAATCGGGAGCACCACATCAGTCCCAGGGGCACATCTGATTGGTGGAGAGAGTCGGTTCGCAAGTCAGTCTCTGTCCACCAGGACAAAATTCGGGGATCAGCAGTAGATACGCAGTCTGCCCCCAATCAGCCGGAAGGAGGGGTACATGTATCCAGGAGCACCGCGACGCAGGCGCGTCCAACAGGCAAAGGCCACCACGGGGTCAAATCTGTGCAAGACCAGGAAAAAGAAAAACCGACATTGGTCGAACATTGTTAGCAACAAAAACGAATCCATACAAACAATGAGGAAATATATAATCGAGAATGGCATTTTCAAGACAGGAAAGCAACCGGCCAGGAAAAGAAAACGTCAGAAGCCAAACGAAGGTGCCGTACCGTGGATCCAAGGACATCGATGTCGGCCACGGCACTAAGTGGTACACCTTGCGCTGGAAACTGTTCTTCGTAGAGCCCAGGCTGAAGCACGTGTGGAGCGACCCAACCTCCTACGATGGCCCGAGGTGGCACGTCTCCATGTCGGTGGGCTCTTTGTACGGCAGCAGCATCGTCATCCCCATCTGCATACCGGCATGAAGCATGATGGAAAGGGGGTCTCAATCGTGTAGGCGACGGCCGCGCAGGTGGCGGGCATGAAAAGCACGGATGTGTACCGGCTCGATCACATCGACCAACTCCGGGGTGTCGTCGCCGGTCCGCACGCGCGCCTTGTGAAGTTCAGTCTGCGTGATTTTGACCTTAGAGTAGTTGGCGGGTTGCCAGCTGTGTATTCTGGTAGCCCATTCACACTGCTCACCGCCTGCCACGTGTCCTTGTCGCAGTATGTGTTCTTGTCATAGTAGGCGGCGATGGCTGCCACCAGCTGCCTCCCTATGTCCTCCCCCAGCTCGAGGCTCTGGTTCCTGAAGATGTAGTACCTCGAGATGTTGCCCGGCGCGTTGGCCCTGAGAGACAGCGGCGGCAACGCTTGCGCAGCCGTCCACTGCAGCCAGCCGTCTTTCCCGGTGATGAACCGCTCATAGGTCTTGAGGGTCGAGGAGGACTTTTCCTGATGGTCCGCAAACGACAGGCTGACCTCGTCCGCGATGCCGGGCGGCGCAGCGCGTCTCGCTATCTGCTTCGTGGTTGCCGGGGGCCCGGAAGCACCGCGCTTGCAACGACCCAAAACGGGAAAAGGGCCGGGCTGGTATGGCGTGGCGTGGCGTGGGGAAGGTAGAGGAGATTGTAAAAGAAAACAGCGAGGCACAGAGCCAGCAACAACACGGCCAAAAGGAGATGCAAAGGTGTGAGGGGGAAAGGGGCACAGACGCGGGTCAGCAGGGGATTGCAGGTAGAGCAGCGTGTCGGATGGTCGGCCGAGGAAGGGGGCGGGTGGCGGCGGCCCTGTTTCCGCGCTCGCACAACGGCTACGGCCCCGCACACGCGCGAAGCAACCAACCAGCCACTCCATTGGCGCCCGAAAAAGTAGACAGCCGCGTGTCAATCAATATGTAGTTAGCTTGTGGCATTTGCTGACTAGGTCTAGTCTTCGTTTTCCGCGTCCGCGCCTTGGCGCCAGTCTGTCCCGGACGAGCGCGCGAACGCAAACAGCTCCGCTGAGTGTCGCTGACGGTAGACTGCCCCCCCCTCCCTCTACCGTCCCTTCCACTCCCTCCCCTCGACCACCCCCCTGTGGTCCACTGCCGCTGTTTGCCGCAGTCAACCTCCGTGGAAGGCGAAGAGCTCGTCTACGAGCTGCACGCCCGCATTTCCACGCCGAGCCCACTAGTTTCTGATGACCTGGTTCTGTTCGAGGAGAAAGCTGCGTCCCCTCACGACCTTGGACCTTTGGATGAAGGAAGTCTTCCAGAAGGCCTTTGGCCCGGCGTTTCGCAGCGCTGCCCATTTGAACGCCCTGATTGCCCCAGCCCCCTTCATTACCGCCTCGGAGCCGCTCCGATCCCCGGCCACGTGTTCCCCCTCGCCTTTTCCTTCTGATCTCTGCCCCTTTCCATCAACTCGCTCAATCATCCCTGCGCTCCCGGCGCAAGCAATTCATCCCACGCTCCTTCCCCTGCCTTCATCCGCTTCCATGCTCCACAAAAGATTGACCACCCCAGCAGCGAGCAGACCGTCATCCTCTCCATCTTAGCCACTGGCCGACGTCGCGCCGTTGACCCGGCAGCAGACGCCCGTGTCGTGACAGATATTGCCTAAGAGGCTCAGCACCGTCGACGATGTGCTTCAGGCATGGCAGGACGGGGAAAATGAGCAGCTAGCTGACCACAAGCGTGTCGTTGATGCTGTACTGCGGCTCAGCCGCGCTTGTTTCAAAAAGCGGTACGAGATGAGTGATGGTGACAAGCTCCGGACGCTCCGTGACATTCCAGTAGTTCTGGAAAAGGAGGCCGAGGCCCTAAAAAAGAATTAAAACAGGGTTCTCGACTACAAGAGTGGCAGTGTTCACCAGTGGTGGCGGCGGAGGAGCCGTCCGCCGCCGATGAGATGATGTGCCGGCTGCCGATTGCAGGCGGGTGACGCGTTTGGCAGACGAGCCGGAAGCCGATACCAGCCCAGCCCATCTTGGCACGCCTTGGTTCTCGGCGACGAGCCACACCGAGCGCGTCAACAGGGTGCGCGGGGGTGCAGTCGCAATCTTAGTCGCCCGGCAGCGGCAGGACCCCCCACCTCGCCGAAGTGGCGGGCGCAACCGGTGTCGATGTCATCGGCACGCCGTTTTCAAGCACCGCCTCCCGCGCGGACAGGGTGTTCGACACGCCCCCGGAGGCCGCGCCGCCGCCGTACCGGGGTGGCGCTCGCCGCAGCCGTAAGAATTTTTGGCGGACACAAATGCTACAGCGTCGGCAGAAGAAACCGACTTGCAGTGGTCTTTGAGGGGCTCTTTGACGGAGACTTGGCGGGGGAAACGCGGAGGTCGTTCCATCGCCGCCGCTGCTGGCCGCCGTCGGCGACGCTTCTTTGTCGACGGTGCCCAGGGCGGTGGGAGCCGGGGACGCCTGCCGCGCGGGCAGAAACGAGGGGCTTGGCTGCCGCCGTGGCCGCAGAGGTGCAGGCCGCCGGGGCAGCTGCCGTCGTGTTGGCGTTGAGTGCCGACACGCCGGGTCCGTTCTTGAACGCACCAGCTGGCGTTGGCATAGTCGCCGACCCCCAGGCGAGAGGATCAATTTGCACAACCAGAAGGACCGGCCCCGGCGTGTTCGCCACCACCCCCCTTGACTGCGGTGAGGACGTGGCCAGCCCAACCGCCATCGCTTCGTAGAACTCTTCCGATGCGTTTAAATGCTGCCACATGTACATGTGACGCCCCCCTGCCAACACGCCGCGGCCGAGGAGCACGTCACCAAAACAGTTCCCCCCCGGCGGCCGTACATTCACCAGTTTACCAGTCTAGGTGCTTTCAGCGGCAGTGTAGAGGTGTCGGATGCAGATGCATGCGTGAAGCGATGCGGGCGGTGGCGATTGAAGCCACCCACCCCACTGGCTCAGCGGCGTCGGCGGCGCCCGCGAGAAAATGGGCGCCGCCGGCGACGTCGAGGTGTCCGCCCCTCTCCCCCCGTCCTCTTTCATGAACACATGCCATGCAGCGCGCCCCGCCAAGAATTGCTTGGGTCCTCTGCCCACCGGCAACGAGCTGACGCTCTGTTGCATCGCCATTGAGGCCCGGCGCCCCCATTTCGGTCCCGCGCACAACATTTCGGTGAGTGCCGAGCCCCCTGCTTCCCCCTTCCCCCCCCTGCTTCCCCCTTCCCCCCCCTGCTGCCCCCCTCCCCCCTTTGCACGACCAGCGCTGGTGGTGACTGGCGGTGGGCCGACCTCGTCCCGCCCCGTCAACGTGGCGAACATGGCAGACGGCAACGGCCTGGGCGGCCCCGTGGCAAACGACAACTTAGTAGTGGAGGTCGCGGCGGCGACCCCGGGCGGTGTCCACACCGCCACCCGGCCGGAGCCTGTCGTCGCCACCGGCTGTGCAGCGGGCGGCGTGGCGACCTCGTCGGGCGCCGGCGCCCGCCGCACCCGCTACGAGCGTAGCGGCGGGGACTACATGACCGTTATCGTCGGCGCGGGCTGCGGCGCCTGCGATCGGGCGGCGATGTCAGTGCGGGAGGGCGTGGGGCCAACGGGAGCCTTTAGCATCGTCAGGCTCGCGGCACATTTTTTCCCGTGGCCGTCGAGGACAAGAGGCGCTCGGCCCCCCCCGACGGCGCCATCGATAACGACAGGAAAACTTCGCTTTTCACCTTTTTGGTCGTCGGCGGCACGTGTCCCCGCCCGCCCCCGTCGGAGCCGCGGGCAGCGAGGTCGCCTCCCTGACGTAGGGCTTCAGGAGGGGCGGCACGGCGGCTTGCGGGCAGGGAGTCCTGCCTGCGGGACACGGCAGCCCCGTTGTGACGGGGGCGCACGCGGCGGCCCCTGTCTGCGCCTTGCCGCTTGGCAGCATGTCGTCGCACACGCCGCTCGAGTCTACTGTGGCGTCCGTCTTCCGCTTCTGGACAGCAGCCGCCGCCAACGCGTCAGTCTCCGACTCCCGGGATGTCGGCAGCGGCAACGTCGGCACCGACGGCACGGTGGCCGTCGGCGGCTGTACTGAAGACTGCAGGGAGTCCGCGGTGGAGCGCTGGGTCTTTTCTTCAGCGGCGATGGACAGCCTGACTGGGTCCGCGCCCCAACCTTGGCACCTCTGAGAGCGTGCGCGAGTCGCGCCCGCCGCCCCCCACGAGCCACGTCCCCGCCAGGGACCAACAGGCGTCGTCTCAGGTCATCGCCGGCGGCAACAGTGACCCCAGGGGCGGGCGTGCGGTCTGCTGTCTCCCGCAGGCTTCCAACGCGCTCGTCCCGCACCCGGTAGTAGCATGACTGCAGGCGGACGGTCTGTCATGGCCCCCGCCGCCGGTAACGGCCGCACGAGCGGCGCTCCCGCCCCTTTCAGAGCCGGTCGAGAAGCGCGGCCGACGGTGGCAGCGGTGGCCGTCGCGGTGAGGGCGATGGCCGCGGGGGCGCGGCGACCCGGCACCGCCCCCCCAGATCCGAAGCGATCGGCGGCGGCAGCGACGCACCACGTGGGGCGGGCGCTTGCTTGGGCGCTCTTCGGCGTTTTGGAGCTTCACTCTGGAGTTTAGTGGGTTAAGCTGCTAGGGCTAGTCTTGCGACTGGCGCAAAAGGGAGGAGTTGAAGTGCAGCGGTCAGAAGAGGAGGTTGCTGTGCGTGAGAAGACATACAAGAACGAGGGGGGGCGTGGACGATATTGCGGGGGGCACTCCCTACAAGAAATTGGTTGTTACGCGCCTCGCATGCATGCGTGCGTCGCGTGCGCTACGTCTCAATGCTCGCTGCGTGCCCCGTTCGACAGAACCACGGCCATGCTGCCCCTCCCCCACGGCCCCAAGGAGGAAACGACACTGGCAAAGACCAATCGCAAAGCAAGGTGCTGCCCCGGCGCACGTATGTGCGGCTCGCGGACAGTCGTGCACCCCGCACGCGCACTCCACCGCCCACCTGAAGTACCCCAGCCATACAACGATGAGCGCACCACCGCCACCAAAATCTCCGCCGCCGCAGCGAGATACTTTAACCCCCTTGTACCGAAGACCCCATCGCCGGCAGTTGAGCACGTGTTTTGTCCCGCCTGCTGTCCGGCGGGCGCCACGGGAGGCAGGCTCCACGTGGAGTGGGCGCCTTGCGTCAGCCTGGTGGTGGGCACAGTCCAGGACGCACACGCCGAACGACCGGCACTGGCGTCGGCCGATGTCGGGGGCGAGGTGGTGGCAGAGGGACCCCTCGCAGCGGATGGCCCGTGGCGGCGGCGCTCGCCGCTGCCGTATGCCCCCAAGGCCAGCACGCGCCGGCGCCCGATTCTGGCCGTGACTGCGGCTTTCCTGGAAACCGCGGTCGCAGTGGCGTGCGTGGATGGCGCGACTGTGCCTGCCCTCTAGCACACGCAGAGGGCGGCGGCGCGGCCGCGCGGCGCCTCGTCGCGGCCCACCGACGTCACGGCCGCGGCCAAGCGCAGCGAAGCGGCCGGGCGGACGGCGCGACGCCACTGCTGCCGTTGTCAGCGGCACGGGGGCAGCGGCGAGTGTGCGTGGACCCCCGCAGCTGGCTGTGGGGGAGCACATAACGCGCGGCCGATGTCGCGGCACGCGCATCCCGTCAGCTCGAGCGGGGTTGGCCGAGCCCCTCCACCGCGCCACGCCAGTAGCCGCCATCCGCGCTCCTCCCTCGGCACACTGGCTCCCTGGCTCTCTGCATCTGCCGAGCGGCCGCTCAGGTGCTGGCCACCGCTGACGGACGGTGCTAGAGGCACCTGATCTCCAGTGTCCCACACTTCGGAAGCGCGAGGCTGACTTCTCCGTCTCGAGGTGCGTAAACGCCACATCGAAGGACAGCGTAGAGAAGTACAGCGCGGGCTGTCAGCCGTCGCCTCGCCTGTGCGGTGGCACTGACCGCCCCCATTCCCCACCGCCCCACACCAGTTCCCACCGAAGAATTCGGGAGCAGACCGCTCTGCGGCATGGTAGGCGCATCGCGGCCGCGTCCTGTCGCCGTCGTGGAAATTCCGCGACTCTTCGTAGTACCCACTCGACGACTGGTCGGCCATGGCGACCGAGAAAGAGCAGTAGCCGCTGCGACGCAGGCGGCACGATGGATCCAAGCGATTCACGCGCTTTGCCCGAGACGCTGTAGCGGTGCGAAGCGCTCTGCGGCGAGGGCGACAAGTGGCCGTCCACTAATGGATTAGGAGAGTCGGATAGGGGGGGGGAAGGCGGGCGCGGGTGCAAATTGACGCGGCAGGAAAAGTTAGTCGGGGGGGGGCGGGGGGTGGGTGCAACGCCGCACGGCAGAGGCACGACGCGACAACGCGTCGCTGGCGCAGATGCGAAAGGTGACCGATGTGAGGGGACACCGCTAGACTGCACCATTTTTCATCCGAAAGATACACCAACACACCACTCTTGACTACGGTTGCAGCGGGAAGGCTGGCTAGAAAGGCTTGCGAGCGCCCTCTAGCTCGAGCACTCATACGGAATCCTTCCAACTTCCGTCGCAAGTTTCGCCACTCATCCCCGATCCACAGCCGACGACGCCCCCTCCAACGAAAACATTAATGCGGCGCGGCGACATCTGCAGGTGATGCAACATTGACCACCACGACCTCATCACTACGTCTTTAAGCCGCACCCAGACCAACCTCTACCACCTACACCGCCCTATCCTCAACAGAACAACATGTCGTTATTCACAGAAGCTATACAGGGACGAGGAAGGCAATCAAAAAACAATAGGAGCACCTATAGCAGCAAGCCCGCCACAAACGGTGGCGAGAAGCACCCTGCTTCCGAGCAAGATTAAGCACGGGGCACGACTAGATGGGACCCTTCAAAGAAAATTTTCTTACTTTGGACGCTCTTGAGCCAATAGGATCACACATGTCGGGCGATTTGAAAACAAACTCCGATCGGCATCATTTGAATTCTACACACGCGTCTAGGTTTTGGTCTTCCTGCGGTACCGCCTTGAAAGCTCGGCTGGACATTGTTGTAAGTCAGTTCTTGAGAGGCGGCCGCAGCATGCACCTATAGCCGCACCACGCGCGTCAGCCAGAGTTCCAGGTAGAAGCAAAGCAGCAGCGCCGACGAGGAGAAATACACGCTGACACAAGGATCGATACACCATGCGAGGAGCAGAGAGACCAGTCTCAAGCGATGTCCACGGGCGTCGTTCCCAATGAGGGTCCGCAACGGCTGTGGATAGAGGCTCAGCTAACGCAGGAAGATCAACGATGCAATGCCGGACGGGGCATCCACCGTTCGCAAATATCACGACCTCACCACAACTCGCGCGTGGACAGGAAGAAGCACATTGTGACACGTAATTGAATTTGTTACTCCACCGGGAGGGAGCGTGGCAGTCTCACAGTGGCTTCGCCTGACGCATGCTGCCTCGGTAGAGACCATCATGTATGTCTTGCAAGAAGGCCAGGAAGGCAGTTGAAGCGCCTAAGCACGTGGCCCGTCGAGGAGAGTGACAGCCGGCCAATAATGGCTCGTTCACTTCGGTTCCGTCCGCGGAACGCCATGTGCTGCCCCCCGAGCATGCGATTTCGCACTGTCGGGTTTGTATGCCCACGTCACATAAGGTGACCCCGGCCACAATTTTCTCGACGGTTGATCGAGCGGAGGCCGCACCAGGGGCGACCGCTGGGGGGCTAGTACAAGACCTGGCGAGCGCTAGTGTCCGACGGCTTTGGTTTGCACCGCTGATTCACGTGGGACACAGGCCCATACCCCGAACTCCGGTACAGGTCCACTCAAGGTCCGTCGGAAATGCCTCCACTCGCCCGACAACAAGTAACTCTACAATAGGAGACCGTTGCAGCCCCCTTCTCACCAAAGACTGGTCTATTGGCCTCGCAACCGCTTGCGACAGCCGCTCCTTGGCGTTTGTGGGAGGCTGCAGTGTGTCAAGTGAAGAATTGGCCAAACCAGTACCCCCACAGTCAGAGAAAAAGACTGACAAAGAGCACGTCTATCGGTGCGCCAAAAAGCCATCTCAGATGGCATTTTGGCGATGAGGCATCTCTATCGGATCCTCAAAATGCCATCCGCCATCCCCATATCGCCATCGCCATCCCCAAAAAAATGACTTTTGGGGATGGGGGCGATGCGCCAAACGACAGGAACCAATCATATGAGCCGAATCACCCACACTCAACAGATCACCCAGGGTCCTGAACAATCCACCTCTCCTTTGTGCCTCGTGATCCTGTCGTACTTTTCCGAGAAACTTTGTGACCACGAATCTGGCTTGCCACCAGGCCACACCGAGAGAGATGCCGCGTCAGCGCCATCCCCAAACTGCCCAAAATATGGTACTTTGGCGACGGTGGGATGGCCCACCGATAGACGTGCTCTAGTGTCCATTCTACTGACCGCCTCATTTGAGCCTCTCAGGCTCATTTGAGCCTATTTTTGATGCCTCTCTGTGACCACGTTCCGGCCTCGGCTGCTCTTTCTGAGAATAGATCTGGACTCA
>Ga0115031_1001797_pt1 | contig 15865 bp, 13 predicted proteins | sample Maine_Asex4_meta_FD_87301 | JGI IMG/M metagenome (GOLD analysis project Ga0115031, IMG submission 87301) | Marine algal microbial communities from Maine, USA - Maine_Asex4_metaG | ecosystem: Host-associated > Algae > Red algae > Unclassified | place: Maine, USA | collected 2015-01-05
GCGGCGTTGAGGTGGCCGGCGGCGTTCATGACGGTGGCGTTTTCGCCGCCGCCGATTTCGGTGATGATGGTGCCGCCTTCGTTTTGGGTGGGGCCGTCGTAGGTTTCGCGGAAGCCAATGAGGTCAATAATAACTACCTCAAATTTTCCAAGCTGTCCATAACCACTAACTGGAAGACTACTAGTGCGTGTGACGGCGGCATCTACCTTACCCACGCGGCCATCATTATGCTGAAGCGATAGGATAGGACTATCATAGCTTGCCCAACTCGACTCATCAAAGGCAATATGAACGGAACTAGGATCAACTACCGCTAGATCATAATTGAACGCGGCCCGAAAGCCGATAAGGTCAATAATTACTACATCTTGGTTGCCGGCCATTATGTCGAAAGAAACCAGATCTCCAGGCTCCGCGGTAAGAGGACCTTTCAAACTAATTTCAAACGGGGTGAAATCGATAGGTTCAGGTCGAAGTGCATGTCGAAGTCCAAGATTATGAATAACGGTTTGAGTATCCAGATGAGAAATCACCTGATCACCGTTAGCGTCAATGTGTTTGAGATTCAATCCGTTTGAAAGCCGGGTCCAATCCTCCGCATATTGAGAAGACCATCCCGTAGGGTCAGCACCTAAGCGAGGCGTACCGGTCCGGCCCATGGCAAAACCTATCGGCAAGAGATCACCTACATCGACAACACCATCATTGTTGGTATCCCCGGGCCAGACACAATCTTCATCAGCACAGGCATCGGCGTTGCTTTCCGTAACACTTATGGATATAGTGACGGTTTCTGAAAAAGCACAGTTGCCGTCTTCGTCCGCGTTGAGACAGTACAGCAGGCTGAGTTGGTCAGTTTGTCCAGCGGCGGAGGCGGAGGGAAGGTAGCTTAGCTGACCGGTTTCCGTGTCCGTAACAATAGTACCGTTAAGCGGAGCGGAAACGACCGTCCAGTTCGCATCACCGCCGGCCAAAGAATAAGTCAGCACTACCGGTGTTCCGGCGGGCGTAGTAAGATTGGCTTCCTCGGCGGCGGGGGCGAAATTGGAAACGAAGATGTAGACCGCCTGCTGCTCTGCTTCACCTGCGCAACCGGGAGACATGGAGGTGTAGGTGAATTTATCGACACCGCTCCAGCCAGTGGGTGGCGTGTAGATCACCTCGCCTTTACGGGCCGTTTCGGTAAGGGTGCCGAACTGAGGTGCGCTAAAGTTTACGCAATCCGCGAAGACGTTATAGATATCGTTGTGCAGCACGTTAAGCTTCGTGTCCGTATTAACTGCGGTGTAGGCGCGGTCTTCGACGGCGAAGAAGTTTTGCTGAAGGTCCAGCACGGTGACGTGATAGACGGTGGTGGAACCGGTGCCCGGCAAGCTGTAGGACAAATACTCGTCGCCAACGAAATCCTGGTCCGGCTGGTAAGCCATTACGCCATTTTGCAGCACCATGGAGCCGGAAGCCGGTGGAGCCGCGGGCGTGGCACCTTCGGGCGCGAAGATGAACTGTGGCTGATTGCGCTTAGTGAATACCCGGACCGTATCGGCCGGCATATCATTCGTTGTGGGCAGTACGTTGATGGATACCGTACCGAGGTCACAGACACCGAGATCGGAGCAAGCAACGTAGTTCAGATCGGTCAAACCAACGAAGCCGGGCTTCGGGGTGAAGACGATTTCATCGCCGACCACCTCGACCGTACCGGAGTTGACCACCGGGGAAGAGTTAAGCGTGATGGACCCGATGTTGACCGAATCGTTGGTCAGTACGGGGATGGAAACCGCCACGTTCGCGGCGGTGGAGGCAAAGTCGTGCCGGCAAACGATGTCCGCCTTAACGACGGAAAGCTTGTATTCCGTGAACGCCACGTTGAAGCCGAGTGGGAAACTGACCAGCAGCATATTATCCGCGCCGGTGTAGTCGGTATCGGGCGTGTACTCGAGGTTCCAACTCAGCGGAACGTCAGGATCGGCGGTAAGGGTTGCGGTTCCGTTGTTGGGGTTGCGGCCCAGAGCGGGCTGAAAGCGGGAAAGGATCGTGAGGCTAAGGGTCTCGTTTTCGAGCACCGTAAGCTCCTGTACTCCCTGTCCGGTGACGTCGGCAACGAAGCCGGCCAGCAACAACAGCAACGTCAATTTGAGTAGCCGTAAATTCATGAGGAGGGAGGGATTAAATCGGTTTAGACCGCAATATAACACTAAGGTCTTACGCAAAGGTAGCTCCAAGGATTTTTTTGACAAAAGTCCGTGAATTTTGTAATGAACATTGGCGCGTATTGTTCACTGTAAGCTAAGGGTTTAAGTTGTAAATTTGTGAACAATGAACGAAAAGTCTAATAAGTTAATAAGTCTGCTGAGTAGCCTTGACCGGACCCAACGACGAGGTAGTCGCAAGCTGGTGCAATCCGTCTATTTTTCTGGAAATGAAGACCTTCTTGCCTTCTTCGACGAGATCACCAAACGCCTGGAAAAGGACAAAAGCCTGGAAAAAAAGCAGATATGGCTCGCCATTTTCGGCAAAAAAAAACCCTTCAACGACGTTCGCTTTCGTAAGTACACGTCTGATCTTTTCAAGTTGATTAAGGAGTTTCTCATACAGGAAGCACTTGAGCAAGAGCCTGAATTGAGGCGATACCTGTACTTCTCCGCACTAGAAAAAAAACGGTCAACGAAATTGATTAAAGGTGTAGAGCGAAATTGGGAAGACCTTACAAACATAAAGGAGGAAGTAAGCGCAATGCAGTATCTCTACTTGCACTTGTTCGAACAAAAAAAGCACACTCTACTAAACTATGGACAGCGAATCAACGACCGCTCTAACCTGGAAGAGATCAGCGGTGCTTTAGATCTCTATTTCATCATCTCTAAGCTTAAGAACTACGTAGAAGCTATTACAAGAGACATCAATGGACAACAGAAATACGATCTAAACTTTACGGAAGAAGTCATCACTTTCCTAGACAAAAGAAAAGACAGCATAGACAATCCTTTGGTAGCCGCGTATTATTACACCTACAAAATGTTGGTCAAGGAGGATTCCGACAAGGATTATTATAGCTATAAGAAAATTCTTCTGGGTCAGCATGAAACATTCTCAATTACACCTAGCTATGATTTTGTAGGTCCCGCCTTAAACTATTGCGTAGCCAAAATGAACAAAGGCCAGGGAAATTTTATGAAGGAATATCTGGAAGTTTACCAGTTTGCCTTAGAGAACAACGTAGCGTTTGAAAACAATTCTTTGAATCCTAACTCTTTCAAAAATACAATCCAAATAGCGATGCGTCTTGGAGAATTCGACTGGGCTGAAAACTATGTGCGGGGCTATCAAAACAAGTTACCAATAGCCGATAAGGAAAACACCGTAAACTATAACTTGGCTATGATTTTCTTCTACCAGAAAAAATTCAGGATGGCTCAAGATCATCTGCGCCAAGTAGAGTACACCAACATCGACCTCAATCTCAACACCAAGATGTTGCTGCTGGCTATCTACTACGAACTAGGTGAAGATACTGTTTTAGAGTCCTTCTTCGATTCCACGATCTCCTATCTCAACCGACACAAAGAACTCACCTCTGACCGGGAACGCTCGTACCGAAACCTCGTCATATACACCCGCCGATTAACAAGGCTGTTAGCATCTGATAAGGCTGGTTACAAAAAACTAAAAGAGGACGTTGAGAAAGAACAATACGTAGCCTCAAAAACCTGGCTCGAAGAAAAGATCGCCGAGTTCGAGCGCTAACCCCTACCCCTTCCCCATCACTATCCGCCACTTCCCCTCCATGTCCTTCCGCCGCTCAACGGCCGCGTAACCCGCGCCTTCCAGCAGCGTCACCACCTCCCCGTTGTTGAACTCGTTCGTCTCGAAGTAGAGGCGGCCGCCGGGTGCCAAGGCCGTGCGGCCCAGCTCGGCGATGCGTCGGTAGAACAACAGCGGGTCGGCCTCCGGTACGAACAAGGCCAACTCCGGCTCGTGGGCGAGGGTGGAGGTAGACATACGGTCGCGCTCGCTGGGGGGGATGTACGGCGGGTTGCTGATGAGCAGGTCCGTTGGTTCTTTGGTCAGTTGGTCTTTTGGGAGTGTACCATTCAACAGCACATCGAAGTGCGCAAAAGTCACCTCCAGCCCCAGCCGTTCCGCGTTAGCGCGGGCAACGGCGAGGGCGTCTTCGCTGACGTCGAGGCCGACGCAGGTCCAACCGGGGCGGCGGGCCTTCAGGGCAAGGGGGATGCAGCCGGAGCCGGTACCCAGATCGACCACCGTCAGCGGCGTGTCTTTAGGGTGTTCCTCCAGTATCCACTCCACCAGTTCTTCGGTTTCGGGTCGGGGGATGAGAACGGCGGGGGTGACCTCCAGCTGCAAGCCGTAGAAATCCGCGATACCCGTCACGTACTGCACGGGCTCACCGGCCTTGAGGCGATTGATGGTGGCCCAGGCGAGCAGCTGCTCGTCGGCGTCGAGCGCACGGGGGCGGCCGCCGCGCCGCCAGCCGAAGACGTCTTCCAGCACCAGGCGGGCCACGGAGGCGGATTCGGACGGGCCGAGGAGCGGGGAAAGCTCATCGACGAGGTGGGAGGCGAGTTGGTTCGTATTCAAAGGAAAAAAGGATAAGGGAGGAAAGGGGATAAGGGAACGACGGTAAGATCGCGATCCTTCGTTATTTGTGCTAATTGGTTTGCACCAGCGACCCCGCCCCCTTTTTAGTGGGAAGTATTGAAGTGAGAAGTATTTGATTGCTACTTCCCACTTCCCACTATTTACTTCCTACTTAAATAAGCCAGCCGGTACACCTTCGCGTTCGCCGTTTTCTTCTTCTCGGTGCTGATGAACAGCGTACCGTCGTCGCCGAACGCGAGGCCTTCGGGCTGGGCGAACAGCTTTTTGTTGAGACGTTGCAGGTGGTCGATGCGGCCGTCAGGATTCAGCACCATGAGCACCTTACCGACCGACGACGTGATGAACAACTGCCCCGTCACCGGGTGAATGGCGATGGCGGAAGGTGCCAGATCATACTCGTCGCGCTCCAGGAAAAAATCGCAGAGTTTCTCGTGCTCGGTCGTTTTCTCGCAAGCGGCCAGGAAGTCTTTAACGGCTGCACGCTCGATGGCGTAAACGGGATCTTCGCTCAGCGTTTTGGAGGCCAGATCGAAGGCGTAGATATAGCGGCCGTTCTTGTCGTTACCGTCGCCCCTGGCGTCGCGCTTGCAGGCGAGCAACAGACGGTCGCCTTTCTTATCGTAGGCCAGGCCTTCCACGTCGTTCTCGCCGGTAAGCTCGGTGTTGTACTTTTCCACGTTCTGCCGGGGCGTTCCCGCGCCGGTTACGTGATAAAGGGTACCGGTGTTTTTAGCGACCCAGATGTCTTCACCGACGGCTTCGATCGCTTCGTAATCGCCGTCTTTCCAAAAGGTAATGGCCCAAAGTAACCCGCCCGTTTTGGCGTTGAGGCGGAAAATCTTGCCCTTCTCATCCTGCACGGCCAGCAATTCATTGCGGTGACCGGGCGCGACGCTGAGGCCCGAAATCTCGTCTAATTCCGACGGCAGGTTACCGATCAGGGTCGGCGCGTCGTAGTCGTACATTTTAGCGGCGGACTGTGCATTGGTCAGGCCCGTGAAGCAAAAAATAAAAGCGAAAATTAGAAAGCGCATAAGTTAAATTTATTAGTCGGAGGGACGCGGGTACAAAGCGATTGTGCAAAACCGTTGCGGCGTCTTCCAGGAACGAATTTACAAACGTTTAATTTAACGTTTTATTTACCATCCAAAAACCCTTCAACATTTTGCGGGGCCATCGTACTTTTACCACGAAATGGAGAAAACCACCATCCACGGCCATGAACTGCACCTGCATCCTTATAAGGCCATCTACTGGCCGAAGCAACGCGCCTTGCTGCTCTCTGACCTGCACCTCGGCAAAGGAGCCCACTTTCGCAAAGCCGGCATCCCCGTTCCGCGCGGCGTGACGGACGACAACTTCGCGCGCCTCCGCGCGCTCATCGACCTGTTCCAGCCGACGCGCATTTTGCTGTTGGGCGACCTCTTTCACTCCGACCGCAACCACGTCTGGAGCACTTTCTGCGCCTTCACCCACGAGTTCCCTAATCTCGATTTCGAACTCGTGCCCGGCAACCACGACATCATGCCGCCGGCCGCCTACACCGAGGCGCGGCTCATCATGCGCCCCGAAATCTACGTCGTCGACGGCCTGGCCCTCAGCCACCACCCGCTGGAGGAAAACCAGCGGCCCGCCGAGACCTATAATATATATGGTCACATCCACCCCTGCGTCCGGTTGCACGACGGAGCGGGCAATGGGATGAAGCTGCCGGCCTTTTTCTTCGGCAAGCATGGAGGGATTTTACCGGCCTTCGGGGCGTTCACGGGCTGCGCGGAGGTGAAGGCGCGGGCGGGGGATAAGGTGTTTGTTTTGGGGGAAGGGGAGGTTTTCGCCGTCTCTTAACGGCTTTCGGTCGGGCCGCTTTCGCGGCTGATGCGCTGCGCGCATTCTTCATTTCCAAGGAGTGGAGGAGAGGAGGAGATGGAAGAGCGAGTGTTCAGCGGCCATTAGGTGTATCTCTTATCCTAAGCGTTTGCCCGGAAAATAAAAACGAGCATAAGCTGAGGCCGGCACCACCATTTCTCCTCCTTCTCCTCCACTCCTCCGCTCCGTGGAAATACGTGCGAAGCACGCTCGCCTCACGCTTTCGTCCCCCGATCCACCGCCGCCAGCACCTCCGGCATCCGGTACGGACCGGCCATCGCCCGCACGTGATCGGCCGCTTCCGCCTGCGTCATTCCGTAGGCGGTCACGTACAACGGCTTTTTGCTTTCCCCGCGCAGCACGGCCTCCGCGTTCGTGTCGCGGAAGTAGGATTTGGCGACGCCGACGACGGGAATCCGCTCACCCAGCTCCCGGTACAAGTGCCCGCCCAGGCCCAGCCGCCCCTGATCGTTGAGGTAAACGTAACTGTCGACGATGATGGCGTCGATGCTGGTGAGATCGAAATCCTGGAGGGCGCCCACGATCAGCGGCATCTCGCGCAGGTAGAACCGGCCGGGCTGGTACTCCGCCGCCGCGCCGGATTCCCAGACGTGGAGGCGGGCGGGCGCGGCATCCGTCCAGGCGTGGAACTCAGCGGCGACGAGGCGGCTGGAGGTATCGGTGTAGTGGGCGTCGAAGGCGAGGAGCATGGGTGGACGTATTGGTCTATTGGTCTGTTGGTCTGTTGGTCTATTGGTCTGTTGGGCTGTTGGTCTGTTGGACGTATTGGTCTGTTGGGCTGTTGGTCTGAATAGCTTTTCCGAACCTGGGTCGAAACGCAACCCGTGCGTGAGTTGAACGGCGGGCACCGTTCGGAGAGCGGTGTTACCGAAACCGCAACAACAACTGCCGCCCTTCCAGTACGCCCGGCGGCTTGTCGAACAGCAGGATGGTGTAGAACATACCGCGACCGGTTTTGTAGGCGGCGACGAGCTGGGCGGTGGCGCGGGGGGAATAACTTCGTTTAGGCCGAAAGGTCCACATGCGGGCCCAGTCGGCGTTGAGGACGGCGAGTTCCTCCTCGTCGAAGGAGTGCAGGGTGGTCACGGCGTCTTCGTCGTTGGAGGCGAGGTTGAGCACGAGCATGGAGGCGCGCAGGTGCGGGCGGCGGAAGTAAACGTCGCGTTCCGTTTCGGGCAGCACCTTGAGGCGGACTTCCAGCTTCTCCGTCTTGCTGTACACGGTCAGGTCATCGGCCAGGTAATCGTTTTCAGGCTTGGGGCGCACCTTGTATTCGGCGCCGAACGGATGGTTGACGCGCAGATCGAGCTCGGCGGCCAGGGAATCGAAGGCCGGGGTGGTGGGGAGCTGGGCGGCGAGGGTAGCGGAGAAAAGCAGAAAAGAGAGAAACAGAGAAAGGCGCATGGGGGGAAGGTAAGGAGAGCAACATTATTCACTGACGACGAAGACCGACGTCAGCCGTTCCGCCACCAGGTTGGTGATCCGGCGGTTGACCGCGCCGTCGTTTTCGAGGTAGTAAGCCATTTCGTCGTCCGTAAATTGCCCGATGGCGATACCGAACAGCAGGCCGCGCAGGCGATTGTCGCGGGTCACCAGTTCCTTGATCTTCTCAAAGCGCTTAGCGGCGGGCAGCTGCTCGATCTTCACCTTACGCTTGGTCAGAAAAAGGCGAAAAACGGCCAGCAGGTGATCGTGTTGCAGCTTCATGATGGGCCGGAGAGTGTCGTTTTGGAAAGCTTCCTCGGGCGCGGACGCGGGTGCAAAGGAAAGAACGGGGCGTAGGGAGCGGCGCAGGGCGTTGGTGGGCATGGGGCTTGAACTTGGTTTTCAGTCTGGGAACGTGAGCGAACGTTCGCGGTTGCAATTCCAGGACGGAAGATCGCTTCCCCACGCCCCTGAAAAACTACCGTTGTACCAGCGGCCCCGCCCCTGCCTAGTGGGAAGTGGAGAAGTAGGAAGTGGGAAGTTGGGCGCGAGATAAACCGCGGAGGCAATTATTCGCGGCTGCAGTTATTCAATTATTGTATCTTCGCGTCCCCAACGAGCACCGGCCGGGACCTTACTAAGCATGGTCCGGCCGTTTTTTACGCCCGGGGAACTCAAAAAATACTACCACAACAAAGCGCCCGCGCGGCAAGCCGGGCAACGTAAAGCGAAATGCAGTATGGCACTAATTGGTAAGATCAGAAACAACCCCCTCATCGTTCTGCTGTTCATCGGCGGCGGTGTTGCGCTCTTCATCCTCTCCGAGATGACGAGCAGCGCCAGCGGCCCGATCGGCCCCGTGATGAATCGCATGGGTCAGGTGGGCGAGCGCGAAATCGACCGCAACGAATTCGAGCGGACGGCCAGTTCCGCCTTCTCCGGCGGCGACGCTTTCCAGAACCGCGACCAGCTGTGGAACTTCTACGTCAACGAGGCCATCGTGACCGAGGAAGCCGAGGAACTGGGCCTCTCCGTCACCACCGAAGAGCTCGCCGAGCTCGAGTTCGGTAACAACCCCAGTCCCATCATCCGCCGTAACCTCAGCGACCCGCAGACGGGGCAGGTGAACCGCCAGCTGCTCACGCAGATCCAGCAGGACATCGACAACGGCACCATTACCGACGCCATCAATGAAGGCCGCCTGAACCCCAACTTCCGCGACATCTGGAAGTACCAGCGCCGCGAGATCAAGGCCACCCGCCTCCAGGAAAAGATGACCGCCCTGGTCAGCAAGGCGATGTACGCCCCGAGCTGGCAGGCGCAGGCCTTCGCCAATGAGCAGGCCGGCAGCCGCCGCGTAGCCGTCGTGAAGGTTCCCTTCAGCGAGATCGACGATACCGACGTGGACGTAACGGACGCCGACGTGCAGGCCTATGTGGACGAGAACCGCGGCATCTTCAACAATGAGGTGGAAACCCGCCAGCTGAGCTATGTCACCTTCGACGTGACGGCCACCGCCGCCGACTCCGCGGAACTGCGCACGCGCCTCAACGAAACGGCCGCCGACTGGCGCGAACTGAACGAAGGGGAGAGCGCCGACAGCCTCTTTGCCCTCGGCGCCAACGGCAGCTACCAGGCCGCCTTCCTGGCCGCCGACCGCCTCAGTCCCGTCGTTGCCGACGCCGTGCTCAATCAGATCGAGCCCGGTACCGTTTTCGGCCCCTACGTGGAAGGCAACGCGATGAAGCTGCTCAAGCTGATCGACCGCGCCACCATGGCCGACAGTGCCAAGACCCGCCACATCCTGCGCAACGCCCAAACGCCCGCTCAATTCGAGGAGGCCGACCGCGTGATCGACAGCCTGATGACCGTAGTGGAACGCAGCCGCGGTAAGTTCGGCGACCTGGCCGAAGAATTCAGCCAGGACCCCGGCAGCGCCAGCAACGGCGGTGTTTACGAAAAAGTAACCCCCGGCCAGTTCGTGCGGCCGTTCGACAACGTACTCTTCCGCACCGGCCGCGTCGGTGGTCTGTACAAGGTCCGTACCCAGTACGGTGTTCACCTGGTGGACGTCATGTCACGCAGCAACAGCACCAGCCCCCGCGCCAAGGTCGCCTACGTGGTCGAGCCCATCATCCCCAGCCCCGCCACCGAAAAGGCCGTTCTCGCCGAAGCGCAAACCTTCCTGAACGGCAAGAACACCCTCGCCGAGCTGAAGAGTGCCGCCGAAGCCAAGGGCATGGAGGTCGGTACCACCGGCCCCCTCACCGTTAACAGCTACGCCATCGCCGGTCTCGGCAGCGGTCAGGACGTCAAGGAAATGATGTGTTGGGCTTTCGCCAACGGTAAGGGTGACGTCAGCCCCGCCGTATTCTCTTTCGATGACCCGCAGCTCTTCTACGTCAACAAGCACGTCATTTACGGCGTGGAGGACGTGATCCCCGAAGGTCTGCCGACCGTAGCCGCCGCCCGCGCCATCGCCTTGCCGAACGTAACCAACCGCGTGAAGGGTAGCAAGATCGCCGGCATGCTGGCGGGCAAAGACCTCTCCGCCATCGCCGCTCAATACGACGTGACGGTGGATACCATCAGCAGCAACCCCACGCTCACCAGCCTGCCCCGCGTAGGTGCCGAGCCGAAGGTGGTTGCCGCCGCCGCCGCCGCTTCCACCGGCAGCGTCAGCAAGCCGATCGTAGGCACCAGCGGCGTTTACGTGCTCGTTGCTCTCAACGACGCGCCCGCCGCCAACTCCGGCAACCTGCCGGCCGCCCGCAGCCAGATCAACGGCGCTACGCGCAGCCGTGCCGCCGGTGCCCTCATCCCCGCCCTGCGCGCCAACATCGAGGTGGCCGACGAGCGGGCTGGTGAGGAATGTCGCTAAGCGCTTTATAGTTACCTCGGTGGAGAGGTAGTAAAAAGCCCCCGTTACCTATCCGGTAACGGGGGCTTTTTGTAGGACTAAAGTCGTCGGACGAACTTTTTTAACTCGAAACCTTGCTTCGCGCGTTTTCGAGTCAAAAAAGGATTTGCTTCGCAGTACTTCGTGCACGTCAGACGACCGCTCAAAATATTGAACATCCTTACTCCGAGATCCCGTGTTTATCGGTAGTAGTTGGATCATCACCATTAAGGTAAGGACCTCTTGCTTCATTTCATTTGGTGTGATCGCGCTTAAAACCAACCCCCATTCTCCCCCGTGCGTTGTACTTTTGTGCTTCCGTAGATAAAGCTGTAGTTCGGCTTGCCGCCGGAGGCGGCTTTGCGCCAAAGCCACGTTTATCCTTCCAAAAGAATCTACCTAATATGTCTGAAATCAAATCCGCCGGTATCAAAGGTTACGCCTTCATGGCCGGTGTTATCGCCATCCTGCTTTTCGTTATCCTCGTTGTTTACCTGTACAAGTACAACAACAATTTCGTGCCCGAGAAACCGCTCAAGTACAGTGAACTGGCCGTCACGTTCGTGCGCAGCCTGAACGCCTGATGACGGGCCGACGCCCTGACATAAACCGGTTGGGCCGGCTGATGCCGGCCTTGCTCCTGTTCACGCTCGCCTTTGCCTGCGTGAACGACCCCGAAGACGTACTGGCCCTGGAAGCGCGCCTCGACGGCAACATCGAGGTGGGGGAAGTGGTACGCATTACGTTCAGCGACTCCGGTATCGTGCGCGGCATCATCGACGCGCCCATTATGCTCAACCACCTGGAGAAGAGCCGGCAACGGCAAGAATTCGTGGACGGCCTCAAGGTCTACTTCCTCGACGAGTTCCGCGACACGAGCAGCACGCTTACCGCCAAATGGGGGGAATTCGACCGCCGCTCGCGGGAGATCACCGTGCGCGACAGCGTCGTCTGGGAATCCACCGACCTCCAACGGCTGGAAACCGAAGAGCTCAAGTGGAACGAGAAAACCGAGCGCATACACACCAATAAATTCGTTGTGCTCCGTCAGCCGGATTACATCATCATGGGCTACGGCCTGGAAGCGGACCAGGGCTTTACGGACGCGCGGGTGATGCAGGTGACGGGAAGGGTGCCGGTTTCCAGGGCTCAACGGTAAGCGGAGCGGAATGCGGCGGGTTCTCCCGTAATGCCCTATTTTCACCATCCATATATAGCCCGGGCCGGTGATGCGCTGAACTTCAGACTTGTCACTTCCCACTTCCCACTACCTACTTGGCCCTCATCATCCTCTTCCTGTTCCTTTCCGCCGTCTTCAGCGGCTCGGAGATCGCCTACGTCTCGGCGAACAAGCTGCGCGTGGAGCTGAAGAAGAAACGGGGTACCCGCCGCAGCCGCATCCTGGCGGGCTGGTACGACCGGCCGGCGGATTTCATGAGCACCATGCTGGTGGGTAATAACATAGCGCTGGTAGCCTTCACCTCGCTGATCTCGGGTTCCTTCGCCTGGCTGCTCACCTCGGTCGGCGCGGAGGAAGGCGTGCTCAACCTGCTGGGGGAAACCCTCATCCTGACACTCATCGTACTGGTGTTCGGGGAGTATCTGCCCAAGACGCTGTTCCGGCTCTTTGCCGACGACGCGCTCTACTTCCTCGCCGTTCCGCTGCGGGCCCTGCAGTGGCTGCTCTACCTGCCGAGCCGCATCATGACGGGTACCAGCAACCAGTTGCTCAAACTGGTTTTTAAACGACCGGCCGAAGAGCTGGATAACGTACTCACCCGCCTCGATCTGGAAAATTTCGTTAACGAGAGCCGCGCGCTGGCCGACGAGGACACCGTGGTCATCGACACCAAACTGTTCGGCAACGCGCTCAACCTGGCCGATGTGCGCGTCAGCGACTGTATGGTGCCGCGAACGGAAATTCAGAGCGTCGACGTTGCCTCCACGATCGATGAACTGGAGCAAAAATTCCTGGAAACCCGCCTCAGTCGCATCCTGGTGGTGGACGGTGATATGGACGAGGTGCTCGGCTACGTCCACCACCAGCAGTTACTGACCCAACCCGGCGAAGATCTGCGCGAGATGGTGCTGGAACTCACCTTCATTCCCGAAGTTACAAAGGTGACGGACCTGCTCAACAAATCCATCAAGGAACAACTCAGCATCGCCTGCGTGGTCAACGAGTTCGGTGATATCGCGGGCGTGGTAACGATGGAAGACCTGCTGGAAGAGATATTCGGCGAGATCGAGGATGAGTTCGACGATGACGCCTACATCGAAACGGTGGAGGAAGACGGCAACTACCTCTTTAGCGGGCGGCTGGAGATAGGCTACCTCAACGACAAGTATGAACTCGACCTGCCCGAAGGTGAATACCATACCCTCTCCGGTTTCGTAGTGACCGAGGCCGAGCGCGTCCCCGAGCAAAACGAAGAACTGGAGCTGAGCGGCTTCCACTGCATGATGGTGGAGGTGAGCAATACGCGGATAGAAATGATCCGGTTGCGAAAGCAGATGGAGACGGATGAGGACGGGGAGATTTCGCCGACGTAGACGTGGTCTGTTGGTCTGTTGGTCTGTTGGTAAAATAGCAACGACGCGGTAGATTTGAGAAAGCCACGCCGAACCTCCGTATCAACTTTCGGTTTCCCATCAAACTCCCCTTTCAAGCCTATGTCTTCCCTTTTCGATCTTATCAATGACCTGGCCGTTTTCGTACAGCTGGCGATTGCTTTCGGCGCCGCCATGCTGCTGGCCACCATCATCGTTCTGGTGCTCTACTCCGTGCTGGCCGCCTCGGCCCGCAGGACGCAGAGTTATACGCTGGAAGCATTTCGCAAGCGGACGCGCAACTCCGTTTTCTGGTTATTGGTCATGCTCTTTACCTACTGGTTTTGGGACGTGATTTACAATGCCTTACCCGAAACCAGCCGGGAGGAGATCTTCTACCTGCCCGATGCCCTGCACCTTCCGCGTACGATGCTCTACGTCTTCGGCGGCTTGTTTTTGGTCAAAATAACGCAGGTTACGGCCGATACCATCCGCCATCGTTACAATGCGGACGACGTCAATAACCTGCGGGAACGAAAGATCCTGACGCAGTTGCAGTACATCCAGCGCATCGTCTCCATCATCATCTTCGTGGTGGTGGTCGCTTTTATTCTACTGCAATTCGAGGGGATGCGCAAGATCGGCACCGGAATCCTGTCTACGGCGGGCGTGAGCGGCATCATCATCGGCCTGGCGGCGCAGAAGTCGATCGCTAACCTGCTGGCCGGTTTTCAGATCGCCTTCACCCAGCCCATCCGGCTCGACGATGCGCTGATCGTCAACGGCGAATACGGCGTGGTGGAAGAGATCACCCTGACCTACGTGACGATGAAACTGTGGGACCAGCGGCGGCTCATCGTCCCACTCAACCACTTCATCGACAGTACCTTCCAGAACTGGACGCGCAGCAGTTCGGAGTTGACGGGCACCGTGATGCTGCATTTCGATTATACCTTCCCGGTCGATGAACTCCGCGCGGAACTCGAACGGTACCTGCCGACGAATGAACTGTGGGACGAACGCGTACAGAGCGTTGCCGTCACCGATACGACGGACCGCGTAATGGTGGTGCGCGTCCTGGTCAGTTCCAACAATGCGGGCAACACCTTTACCCTGCGCTGCAACACGCGCGAGCACCTGTTGAAGTGGGCACGGGAAATCCACGCGGATAAACTGCCACAGACGCGCGCGGCGCCGGGTACTTTCCGGCAGACCGTCATTGCCGCGGATACCGAGCAAACCAGTTAACCATTTAAACGCCTTTTTCCATGCCCGGCAGAGATTCAACCCGTACGCTGCTTTTCATCTTTGCGCTGCATTTACTGCTGTTTGCCGGCTTTTATTACACCATCAGCACGGCGTTCATTTTCGGGCTGGAGCCCCATTCGAGAGGTGCCGCCGTCGCGTATGCCTTGCTGCGATTATTCATTTTCTATGGTTTGCTCACCGTACTTTACGTGGGTTACTCACTGGTTATTCCAAACGATCCGTACGGCTGGTATCCGGTCGTGTACAAGATAATCGTGTACAGTTGGCCGGCTTCGCTCATTTACGTTATTTATGTATTGATTCCCGCTTTCCGTTTTTAGGGAATGATTTCCCGCCGGACAAAACATTGACCAATCAATTTTCATTATTAACTGAAAGTTTCTCCTTCGCGGGCTACCTTTGCCCCTTACCACTACCCCACCCCTCCGCATGGGCAACCCCCTGGACGAAATAAAGCGCCCGATCGCTGCCGAATTAGACGCTTTCGAGAAGCGCTTTCGCGAAACCATGCGCTCCAAGGTGGCCCTGATGGACCGCATCACCTATTACATCGTCAAGCGTAAAGGCAAGCAGATGCGCCCGATGTTCGTTTTTCTCTCCGCCAAGATTTGCGGGGAGGTGAACGACAACAGCTACGTGGCGGCATCTCTGATCGAACTGATCCATACCGCCAGTCTGGTACACGATGACGTGGTCGATGAATCCTACGAACGGCGCGGTTTTTTCAGCATCAACGCGCTTTGGAAAAACAAGATCGCGGTACTGGTGGGTGATTTCTTCTTCGCCAAGGGGCTGCTGATCGCCCTGCGCCACAAGCAATACCGGATTTTGGAGATCATCTCCGAAGCGGCGCAGGCCTTGAGCGAGGGAGAGTTGCTGCAGATCGAAAAGGCGCGGCGGCTGGACATCGACGAGGCCATTTATTTCGACGTCATCCGGCAAAAAACGGCCAGTCTGATCGCCGCATCCTGCCAGGCGGGGGCGGCCTCCACGACGAAGGAGGAGGAGGAACTCGCGCGGATGCATGAATTCGGGGAGAAGATCGGTATCGCCTTCCAGATCAAGGACGACCTGTTTGACTTCGGTACCGACGACGTGGGCAAGCCGCGCGGCATCGACATCAAGGAGAAAAAGATGACGCTCCCCCTGATTCACGCCCTCAACCAGGCGAAACCGGCGGAGCGGCGGCGCATCATCCGCCTTATCAAGAAATAC
>Ga0115031_1001804_pt1 | contig 15789 bp, 18 predicted proteins | sample Maine_Asex4_meta_FD_87301 | JGI IMG/M metagenome (GOLD analysis project Ga0115031, IMG submission 87301) | Marine algal microbial communities from Maine, USA - Maine_Asex4_metaG | ecosystem: Host-associated > Algae > Red algae > Unclassified | place: Maine, USA | collected 2015-01-05
CCCACACCGACGCCCACGCCCTCGCAACAAATCGAATCACTCACCAAATCAAAAGCCACTAGAGCAAAGCGAAGATCAAATCCAAAACATGCCAAAAGTAACGCTCCAAGATGACCCAACACGAATGTGTGCAACTTGACCACGTCTTCCAAATGTGCCATGTGGGGTACCATAAAAGTCACCGACCATCATCCATCCACGAACCGCCAGTGGAGTCGGCGACGAGCATCACAGTCCAAAATTGTAGACAGCAGAAAGCACGTTCCGCTCCGCGTCGGTCCACGACACACCACGTGTTTCCCGCCCCCCGGTGGCGTGCCCGCTGGCCTGCGCGATGGCCTGTCGCTGGCTCTGCTCGTGGCTGCCACGCGCCGCCGCGACCTCGGTACGGAGCTCCAAGATATCTCCTCGCAGCCGCTCCTCCTCCGTCGGCAGCAGCGGGCGCTCCGTCTGTTGCGCCCGCTGCCGCGCGAGCACACCGGCGTCCGCCCCCGTCTGCTGCTGCGCACCGTCAACGGCAGCGGCCGTAGTCGCTGGCGCTTCGTCAGCAGCAGCAGGATCCGACGCTGCCACCGCAGTGCCGTTCAGGTTGTTGAGGTTGATGCCGTTGCTGGAGGCGGGGCCGCCTTGTGCGTCGCCGTCCGCCATGCTCTGGCCAACCGATATGATGTGAAAACGAGAAGCACAGGTGCTACGGCCAGGACAGCCGAGGCCGCTCAGGTTGGCAGGGAGGCCTAGTGCCGCTGCGGAAGAGGCAGGCTGCCCAAAGCCTTGCGCTCCCACCACACAGGAGGCTCGGGAAGGTTGGCGTTGACCTCATACTCGTCGCGCCTGCCCTGGCTGTCGGGAAGAGAGAGGTGGCGCACACAGCGCGGCGGCTGCTGCCGCGCCGGCTCCTCGTCCGCAGCGCCTCTCTCTGCCAGCACCCGCTCGTGGCTCTTTCAGGAAACCGACCCCTCAAAGCCGTTCTCGTCCGGGGGTACCTTGATCATGGGGGGAGACGCCCAAGGGCACGGGCACCACGGCGGGCACGTAGGGTGCTCGTCTTCGACCTTGAGAGCGCATCGACAAACAAAACACAAACGCCGGTGCGCCCACCGCTCCACTGTGCGACTATAAAACGCGGCATCACCCTGCAAGACCCACTGCCAGCCCCAGCCCGGCTGCGCCGCGGGCCGGACAGCCCAAGGGCACGGGCAACCGTGGGGGCATGTAGACACGTTACTGCTAACGCTCTTGGACCTCTTTCACCCGGTGCAGATGCTACGCAAGCCCCGCTGCAATTGGGCCTTCGAGATGGTCGGAGCGCGCGGGCCGTAGGGTGGGCGGGGCGTGTACGCGGGGGAGTCGTCGTGAGGGCGCGTCCTGGCCGTCAGGGGCAAAACGGCAGGTCGGCGGCTTGCGGCATCACCGCCGCGCCGGCCGGGCTCGCAGAGGCACTAGCCCCCACGTCACGGGCCGAACCACAAGCAGCGGCCACAGTGTGGGAGCTGGTGTCTGCGTGCGGTCGGGCGGGTGACGACGCTCCAGCTGCGCTCGGCCCGGGTGGCGGAGACAGCGGAGCGCGCACGCGTGGCGGCGTCGGCGGAGGGGTCGTGCGGAAAGGCGGGGGAGTCGAAGCCATCGCTGCCGCTCGGCTGGAGTTCGGAAAGAGCCGTAATGTGTTTCTGGCTCTGCGGATCCGATAGGCACAACAAGCGCAGCTAGGTGGCAACAGCTCATCTCGTAGATGCCGCCAGCGCGTGCGCACAAGTCGATGACCGCGGTCAATAAAAACGGCTGCTGCTCGCGAGCGGCCGTATCAATCAAACCAATGGCGCAGTACAGCGCCAGTGGCGTGGTGCGATCGGGATGCGGCAGCACGGCGACGTCGAGTGGGCAGTACGGCGGTGCGGAAGTGACGGAGAGTGCGCGCTCGGCGAGTGGATGACGGAGCGTGCGTGGTCGGGTCGGCGGGTGGGGAGCGCGGCCAGGTGGCAGGTGCGAACGCCAACCTCTGAAGGTAGTACTGGTGCGCACGCGGTGGTACCACCTGTGAGTGTCTTCACTGCGCCCAGGGAGTCTTCTAGATGGCCCCACGGCGCGCTCCACTGGCTGCCTCAAGAGAGACTGCCACAACGCTCCCTGTGTGGCCCCACAGCTCGCCGCTTCGGCCCGAAACGTGTGGCGCCCGAGCGGGTCAGAACAGGTGTCCGTCCGGAATCCTGACAGCCCAGTGAGGCTGGGATCGTGGCCCAGGCTCATGAGGGGCCAAACGCGCGCCGACAGCCACGGAAGCCGATAAGAGGACCACCACGCCCTACCTCAGCGAGCTCCAGATGAAGCAATAACTGTCTGCCGCCAGTGATGACTCACGCGCGCTCTATGCGTCAGAAAAAAAAAATGGAACTCTCTGCGACGTCGGATTTCCCTGCATCGTGCGAGCCGCGGCGACCCGGTCGCCCTGTGACAAGGACAGCGCGGCCACTGGCCGACAGTCCAGATGTAAAACAGTCTTAAAATCTCGGTCCCCCTCTCCCGGACGCCGGAATGGGCGACCCGTCCCAGACAGGCGGTGTCCACGCAGCGTGGCCACGAAGCGACCGCCTGTCCCAGTCAGCTGCGAGTGGGGGAGAGCCTCTGAGTAGGGGCTGCGGCGCGGTGCTTCCATTCCGAAAATCTGGCCACGCCTCGCACGGCCGATCGTGCCTCGGGGTGTGCGTTGGCCATTCGACAGGGACTGACGCTCCGTCGCCAGCGATGCGCGCGTCACCACGCGGCGCCTTAAAATATTTGAGATCTCTTGTTTTTAGCCAGTCAGAATCCACCATTCGGTGATCCGGGCCACGCTACTTCTGCTGTCGGTCTCGTGGGGTTCAAGCGGAACATCCGGTCATCGCTTTGCGCCGTCCCATGGCTTATTCTGAGCCAACCAGATCCCGCCATTGCATGATCCGGGCCATGCGACCTACGCTGCCGGTCTCGTGCGTCTGAAGCGTGAGAGTCGGTCAATACGTGGCGCCGTGCCATCTCTTCTTCTAAGACATTCAGAACACGCCATTGCATGATCCCGGCCACGCGACTTCTATTGCCGCTCTCGCTGTTCTGAAGCGTGAGGGAGGGGCGTCCATGGGAACGCCTGTTGACACCTGTGGCCCCGCTTCTTGGCTGGCACTGTGGACAGCGCACCCCGCCGCGCCCATTCATTGCTCGGACAGCGAGGTCATCGGCATCACAGAAACGGATCGATGCCAAGGTGGGCCCCGCCGGTTTCAGGACGCGTCCGAGATACAATAGTACACGACAAAAAAACGTTCTGATTAATCCACGGGTCGGACATGCACAGACGAATGGACGGGAAGCGTGCAGCACTGGTGGCCCTGGCGAGCAAAAGGGTCGAAAGGGGGCTGGAACCATGTGCCGCAGATTGAAAGGCACGTACAAAGCTCTGGCCTCTGCATGGCCAGACGGGCTCTTCGTGTTGCCCACTACCTGTTGAACAACAGAAAAACATGAAGCAATGAACGTACTGCAAAAGAGCAGGGAATCAAGAGATGATGGGCAAGCGCCGATTTAACCAGTTACCTCTGCCAGAAAAAGAAAAAAAAACCAGACAATTCAAAGAACGACTCCTTCAAATGCGAGAACATGAATCAGGCGCGCAGCATCTAGCAGCGCTGGCCGAAGCGTCGACTACTGCTACACCAATCGCTACGACTACTGCACAATACACGGCCGCGCTATACACGCGGCCGCTCGCCCAGAACATAACAAGCAGTCTCACAATTGGCCACCCGGCCACTAAACAGTACGCGGCCGCGTCGTACAAGCGGCCGCTCTGCAATCATCACCAACCTTGACGGCACCCCCCCACCAGGAGACAAAACCCGTCACTCGCTAAGCCACTTGGCCCACTCCGGACCGTCAAAGTCCTCGTATCCCAGCACACCTGCCACAGACGGTAAAGATCCAGCCCGACGCGCCACACGAGCCTCTGTACCGTCCTGCGGAGGCTCATGTTTAGCAAAGGAGCCTCGGCCGACCTCGTTGGCCCGCCCCGGTGCCGCTGCCCCCACAGCCGCCTCACCCACCGCGATGGCTGGCCCCCCACACGTCGCCGTCTTCGGCTTACACGCTACCAGCTCCACGTCGCTGTCTTCGGCTTACACGCTACCAGCTCCTCCGCTGTCTTCGCCGTCCCCGCCGCACCAGCGGAACCCGCAGCCACGGTCTTGTTCGCGAGGAAAACGTTGAAAATGACAACGTCATCGTCCTCGGTCTCGACCGCCGAGGCCGCTTCGGCCTTGCCCGTCCCCGCTGACTCATCAGCAGCCGAGGCCGCGGCGTCCTTGCTCATCCCCATCGACGCCGCGGCGGCAGAACGCTGGACCGTCTCGAGCGCGCCTGCCCAGGCCGCGACAGCCTTGCCCTTCCCCTTACCTTTCTCCGGTTCCACCGCTGCCGCCAAAGCCGACCTGGCCTTGGCAGCTGCTGCGGCCGTGGCCGCAATCGTTTCAGCCTTGAACTGTCCCTGGTACCCGTCCTTGATGGCCTGGCTGTTGACGTAGGCCATTACATGCGGCCCAAAAGCCTCCGCTGCCTTCAGGGCCAAGTGCGACTGGCGCGCCACGTTCCAGTAGACCTTCACGGCGGCCACCTTCCGCAGCTTGGCCGCGTAGATACGCTCGGCCAACGGGAAAGCAATGGCGCGCTGCTCCATGGTAGCGCCGCGGAGGACCGCTCGCTGCGCGCGCGTTGACCACTTCATGCCGAGCGCGTCGACGGCCTTGAGCGCACGAGTAAACTCTTCGACAGGGAGCTTGTAGCTCGCGGCGGCCGCGTCAACCACGTCGGCCTTATGCGAGGCCGACATGCCGGCCACCGTCTTCTTGGCCGCCTGGACGGCGCCGTCAGAGCCGTTGCGCGCAGCCCCGCCCTTGCTGTCCGGGGCCTCTCCGTCCATCTTGCCCTTCTTCTCGACCACATCGAACTCCTCGTAGCCATCAGCCTTTCGGTTCCCACTCCCGCTGCCACCGGCCTCTCCCGAGGCCAGACGTCGCGTGGCGGCCAACGCGCTGGCTGCGCCCTTGCCCGTCATCGAAGAATCAAGCTCGCTCTTGATCACGGTAACAATCTTCTTGGCCGCGTCATGGCCAGTCTTGGTAGCTTCAGCCATATCACGCTCGTACATGGCCTCGGCCTCCAGGCAAAGCGCAGCAGGGAGATAGAGGCAGCCGCGAAGAGTGTATCCTTGTAGTAGGCCAGCTCTTGGCCGAGCCGAGGTAACGCCACGGGAGGGAAGCGAGCGCGGTAGAGGGGATGGTGGGTGGGACGTCGGACCCAGGAGCGGCGGCGCCAACGGTGGAGTAGTGGACTGGAACTGGTGGGCACGCCCGTCACGGTGAGCGCCGTCGCAGAAAGCAGGTCAGGTGAGCGAGACACTTGCCTCCATAAAAAGTCTTACTCTGTGCCCAGGCGCCCCTGGCCGACAGGCTCCAAATGGCCTATGAGGCGGCCCACCGTCCAGGTAAAGCGCCTGTGCCGGCGATTCTCGTCATTTGTCTGAGATCGCAGGGCCACACCTGGCAGCGTGAGCTCCCTTCTGAGTGGCGCCTCAGGCCGATAGATTTGAAACGCCAGAGCCAGCAATGCGGCTAGTTATTTCCACATATTTTAGCTTCGGTTTGTGAATGTAGCCCCGGTTTGTTGACAAGTACGAAGCATATATATATGGCAGTTCGGAACCGGGTGGGAACGTGCCGGGTGCCCAATGATATCCACGCAGGTTGTTCACGTGGTAGCCTTAAATGAGTTCTGGTTCGGAGTCGATGTGGCGTTGGTGGCTCTGCTCTTAGTCCCACGGCGCTCAGGGTTCCGCATAGAGTTATGGACAGCTCGTAACAAAGTACCAGAAGGTGACAAGGCAACAAGCATGCAGCATGACCACAAGGACCTTCAAAGGTTATACGAAGCGTTTTTGAGACAGTGGTTCTGTGTACGCGGGGCAGACAGTCGACTGCATGAACCCTTATTTCCGACCTCTTGAGGGGGGGGGGCGGATTTCCGCTGGTCACGCCCTGCAAAATCCGCATCTCTGGAAGGGGGATCTTCCACAGCGGCGGATCCAAGAGGGGTGCGGACGGATCTCGGAGCCTTATCGTGAACGACTGGGGGGTTTGGAGGGTGCCCCCGGATTTTCCGCACCCCGCAAGTTCGAAAATATGTTTTCCAAACTCGGGAGTATTCATATTCAATTTAAAACTCTTCAAGAATTTCATATCATCCTTTCGGTGCGGATCCGCACCAAACTTGCCATCGTGAAACAACCTAGTGTCACGTCTATACTTAGCTGAGCAGAAATAACAGTTTGAGCCCCAAAAGCGCCCCTTCCCATATGGGGAGCGTGGCGCATACGCACCGAAATCGCACTGTTCAGCGCGCCCTCAAAGCGCTCTTAACCGCGCCCCGAGGTGCGTGTAGCAACCCTTGTTGGGATGGTGCAGATCTGACACCATACCACCGGATTATTGTGGTTGCGCCAAAAAATGGAGAGTCCAGGCCTAACCAAGAGGCGCTCTTCTGTGTTTGATTGGCCCAGACATCGATCGGCTTGACTGGGGCCTCTCCAGCTTTCGGTGCAACGACCATATGGTGTCGGATCAACACCATCATGGTGTGTGGTGCGGAAGGGTGCCCAGTGGTCAGAGTTTTAGTGCATGATCGTCGGGAAAGTGTATCACTGTACTGGGGCGTACTGGCCAGTACAGCGCGTCGCATTTCAGATTGAGGAGAAATGGGCGCAGTACACACATTCGCGGGGTTACTTGCGTCGTTTCCCCACAGTGATCTTCCAAACTAGTACACCAGCGATTATTCGCCTTTCAAGACGTGCATGTACTGTGACACTGGCCATTGATGTCTCTAAAAGGGGGGGTGGTTATCGTGCACCCCCCAGTCAAGGGCTCTGTGGGGGCCCTGTCCAGACGGAATGTAAATGCACAAGACTTGAAGCGGAGCCGACCATTCCATTGAAACGTATCGCGCGCCGACAAAGGTACGTGTCTCGCAGAGATGCGTCCTGCCGAATTTGTGGGCGCTACGCTTTGGGCCTGCCGGCAGTCGTTCTAGAGGATTGCTGACACTGCGTCCGGGATTTTTTTTTCATACACTTCATCAGCCCGACTGCTCACAACCACATTTACGCCGAGACTACCACTATTGAAGGCAGGCATCCACCTGCGCACCACCCAGAACGTCAAGAAAATGGACAACAGGCAGGAAAACAGAAGAAACAACCAGAGCAGAGGGCAGAGAGCGGAGACGGAATGCGAACACGATAAGAAGCAAGCCCTCCAAGCCACGACCAACGCGAGAAATAACATGACACCAGGCAGCAGATCACAGTGACACCAGGACAAGCAGACGAGAGGCGATCACAAAGTCCAAGGCAGGTACGAGAGGAGCAGGGAAAAGGAGAATCGGTTAGCACTCTCTCTGTCGGCAGCGTACGGTATTCCAAGGAACTGAACCCTATGAGCGCAGGCAGTTGATGGTTGTCTCGTTTGTCACTTGCGCACAGAAAAGAGAAACACACGCGAAAGAGGCGGATTGCGTAGCACGTACATGTGCCAACCGTGACCCGTGCAACGCACTGCACCGTTCATGTCAAAAGAGATCTCGTGAGTTCGCATGCCTGGAAACTATAAGAGAAGAGACAGGGCGCCCCTGGGCGAGTCGGCGAGGAGAGAGGCGGGAGGGGGCGGGGGTGAGAAAGACGGTGGGTCCGACTGCAAGGTCGCATGGCACGCGAGCCGTCATGTTCCGACTTTGTTGTCGGCGCGTGCTCGCGAAGGTCGCGCCCGTGGATCAGGCTTGCGGCCGCCTCGATCGACAGCGTCGGACTGGCACGTAACTGTCCTGGGATCACCCCCAGCGGGTAGGAGCCTCCGCGTGAGATTGAAAGAAACGCGATTCGCTCGAAGTCTGCAACGCGGTATTTTCGTGCGGCCGTGTCGTGCCACCGAAAAACAACCCAAGCACAAAGAGGGCCTGCCATACGTATTGGCGCGGACCACCTCAGCTGACAGAGTGTGAACCCGTGTCATTTAGCACGTCGCAACACGACGTTCGTGCTTCAGCACGTGCTTCAGCACGTATTGTTATTGGCTCCTCCATCCGAGTCGGCTGATAAAGAAACAACACACTGTACACCAGGCATGATGTGTGACATTGGGCTGCTACGAAGCTGTCAGCTTCGCACGTGTTCAGCGAAGAGGCCGCCGGGCATTCCAGCGACACTGATCATCTGTGACTTGTGACCCGGAGCCGCCTTCCCGCCCCAAGCTGCCCAGCGGTTGCTGAAAATGGGCCGAATCGCTCCACTTGTAGCCTGCATTCAGCCATGCCACAAGTCGTAAAACTTGGCAGCCGTCTGGGAATGGCGAGGGTGTGCAGAGTACCGATGAAACAGCCCCTGAGGCCTCGATTTGCCTGGGTTTTGATCGACTTGTAGTCTGCTTTAGTCGTGTGTTACAAGACGCGGAATCCAGTCGCCTTCTCGGGCCGTCTCGAGCCGTCTCTAGTACGTGACATGCACAATTGTAGCCCACGTTTCGGCCGCCCTGGCCAAGGCTGGGCTGCGGCCGGGCTTCATTTTGGGCTCCGGGCTTCCGTTTCGGCCCCACAGTACGGAAATTGGGCCCCAGTATGCCCGAGTACCCCCCAAGTATTGCTGATGTCCCAAATTTGTCCTCTGCGGACGTGAACAAGAGTGCTTCTGCACAACTGTGCCACTCGGAAAGTTCTCAATATCAGAGAATTGCCGAACAAGAAGTGGGAACGGGCCGAATTTGACTCCCTTTCTTGTGGCAAGACCGTAAAAAGATGACTCGAGACCTGTAGGATTCATCACAAGTGCCCCGGCACGCGACAGCTGTCCTGATCTGTTCATCGCCTATCGCTTGTAAGTGTGTACTGGAAGCTGACTGGCTTGTCCTTTCTGTTCCCGAGACGAGGGAAGGGTGCTGGGTCGGCGCCAGCCTTCAGAAAATGCGGCTGGATCGACTGATCGCAGAGACAGACGAGCACAGGCTCAAATTCTCTCAGAAACCGCACTCTGTCTGCTGGTCGCGCGGGAGAAACTCTCGATTCTGCCCGGTTCATGTGGGCTGCCGCCCGGGCGCCCGCACACCCGATTGCAGGCACACTGGCTCAGTGCAGGCCCGACAAGCCCGCACCTCGCTCCCGCCTGCCCACCCCGGCCACCCCTCCACCGCTATCCCCCCCGTCTCATTCCGCCAGTTGCCAGAGTTTGGCACTGGGCCCCCCCCTTATTGTTGCACTATCCTACTCCCCACCCCCGTCGTCATCCATCCCAGTCTGGCGCTGAGTATGAAGTCCGAGGAGAACCGCAAGACGGCCGTCCGCATGGTGCTCGTTGATAGCAAGGGGGTGGCAGAGGCCGCCCGCTCCACGCGGATGTCTCGGCGGTCGCTGACGCGGTTTCTCCGATACTTCAGCGACACGGGCGGTGCGTTGCACTATGACCCCGCATGTGGAACTGCCACTGGGACAACCGGATGGACGATCTGGAGCTGAAGAGCGTCGTGCTGGCTGCCGTGACTGCTGAGCCCGAATTCTTCTTGGATGAGATTGCGTGGCGGTTAGCCACGTGGTCGGCTTGGTGCAAGGCGTAGCTGAAGTCTCCAACAACACCGTCTGCGGATTTTTGGCTCGCAACGGCTTCACTCGCAAGGTTATTGAGAGGGCCTTCATCGCCCGAAATGAGGCGCGGCGGTTGCTGTGGGTTGAGGAGCAGTGGAAGATACCGCTCCGATGCCGCGTGTACGTTGACGAGGCTCACCGCGTGGGGAGGGCGGCGGAGAGGCGGTGGGCGTGGGCGCTGCGTGAGGAGCGCGCGGAGTGCTACGTGGCCTCCTCCGCTGGTGTGTGCACGAGCTTTTTCGTCGCAATGGCGCAGGATGAGGTTATCGATTGGATGATCACGTTCCCGCCCCCGGGCCAATCGTCTGTCGACTTTGTCTTGTTTTTGGTGCGGCACCTGTTGCCTTCATTGAAGTCTAACGACCCGAAACCGGCGTGAGATGAGCAGGAGGCCAGATGTGTTCTGACTCTTGACAATGCGCGTGTGCACGACGAGGTTGCATTGGCCGCAGTCCGCGCGCGGGCTGTGTTTGTGTTGCTTCTTCCGCCATATTTCTCCGACTTCAACCCGATTGAAGACGCTTTCCGAAGGGGAGCAGCTAGCTGCGTCGGTGGTCGTCACAAAGCAAGTTTAACGACTGGCCCGTGTCGACCATTGATAACATGCTCAACAGAATTATGGGGGATATGTGCACTGGGTTTGTGAAAGCAGAAGTGCGTCGGTACCAGATGTACGTCACATACACCTCTGAGCATGTATTCAGCACACATTGACGTCGTCACAGCAGCACTGAGACTCAACGACAGTGCCACAATGTACATCATCACAGTGCCCCGCAGTGAATCTCTCGATGTGATCGTACAGCGTCTATCGATACATGGCAGCCGGCCATGACCGTCACAGCACGCGCGCGACCAACACGAACAAGCAAGCCACAAAAGAGAGAAACTCAGATGTGTGCAGACCAATGCATCCGCGAGAAGACGCAAACAATACACGCCCGCCACTAGGAACAACTCCAGAGCTGCCGCGTCCAACGCCTCCTCACGAAAGAAACATACCCGCCTCTGCCCATGCCGCCGCGTCACCACATGTAAACGGCTGTAGATGAGAGGGACCTATGGACGTCATAGACAAGAAACCCGCGGAGGTACTCGCGTTTGGGTGCTGACCGTCTACTTCGGAATACAGGCAATCAGGACATGGCCATGGCGCCACGCTCAGGGCACGTTTCTACGACCTCCCCCGCGCTCACACGGAGTAACTCGCATGTGTATGTCACAACGTTGGCCTCATATTGGGTTTCTGATGAGGTCCCCCTCATCTGCAGGCCTATTCACGCGGAAAGTCGGCCGTACGCGCCGCGTGGACTATCTTTCTGCGGTAAAATGCACTTGTACCCTTCGGCTGTGGACCTCGTAGCTAAGGCTCTGGCTAATAATTTTCCCGATGAAAGCCTCTCACGGGCAAGAAACCGCCGAGTTCTTCGCACTGGGGTGCTGATCGTCTACATCGGGAAACATGCAACCAGGACATGGCCATGGCGCCACGCTCGGGGTACGTTTCTTCGAGCTCCCCCGCGGTCGCATAGAGTAACCCGCATGCGTCGGTCACGACTCTGGCCTCATATTTCGTTTCTGATGAGGTTCCCCTCATCTGCCGGCCTATTCACGCGGAAAATCGGCCGTACGCGGTGCGTGGACTATCTTTCTGCGGTGAAACGTACTTGTTCCCTACAGCTATGGACCACGTAGCTGAGGCTCTGGCACATATTTTGCTTCCAAGTAAGGCCCTCACGGACAAGAAACGGCCGAGGTATTCGCATTTGGGTGCTGACCGTCTACATCGGGATGCAGGCATTCAGGACATGGCCATGGCGCCACGCTCGGGGCACATTTCTACGACCTCCCCCGCGGTCGCATAGAGTAACTCGCATGCGTCGATCACGAATCTGGCCTAATATTAGGTTTCTGATGAGGTTTCTCTCATCTGCAGCCCTAGGCCTAAAGAACGGCGGCCCTTCCTGTTCAGTCGCGTTCTTTTCTGTTGTGATGCGCGGACGTGTGCCGCGGTTGTAGATGTAACAGTCTGTATGTTGCGGAGCTGTGCGGTGGCGTGTTCGTCTTGGAGGGAATAAAGTGAGTACGCGAGTTCGCGCTCATCATGATGTACATTGGCAACGCTACAATGTAGACGTTTGACTGAGGCGGAGTGGTTCTGGACGACGGTGGATGTCGCTTGTGGATGCTGACGCTCTCTTACCGTCAACGCAGGCGTTCGGTTTGCATAGCTGAGGTCAGAGTTCTGTTTCTTGAGAGGCTTCAAACATACACACCGTGTTCGCTCTGACCTACACACCATCAATCAATTATCTCTGCGCTTGTGGGCCGGTGGGGTGACCCAGACTTTGCCGGATAGAAGAACGGCCTCCGGTTCTCCTCCCCTTGGCGCAACTCCTTGATGAATTGTCGCATCGATGGCAGCACCGAGGGCAGCTGCAGTTCGGCCCTTACGGCGCAACCCATCAACTCGGCGCACACTTGCTCCGTCGTGAACTCCTGGCTCGTCACGGAGCCACCGTGGTACGCCTTCTCGACAACGAATTCGTCGATCGCACTCTTGACCTTGTTGATGATTGGACCGTCGGACAGCTGCACGTAGCGTACGGCGGCTCGCTTCAGCGGCAGCGACATGACCCCAAAATAGGGATTGGCCGAGCCCAATATCTCTGCCGAAAAAGCCCCCCCACGTGCCGCTTGCAGGCCAGCCTCGGCAGCCCGCCGCCGCATGGCCGTGCGCTGGTCGTTTGAGTAGCGAGGGCGCTTTCTCATGGCAACCTTGAGGTTTTCGATCATGGCCTTGTGACCGACGTCAGTGTCAAGCGTCTCGAGGGGCCCCGGCGGCGGCTGTGAGGACCCCCCGCTGCCGTGCGCCGCGCTGTCGGCCACAAAGGCTCAGAGCATGCGGCTCACAGCGCGCGGCGCACCGTCGTCCTCTAGGGCCGCCGCCACGCCCTTCGACATCCACACAGGAGCCGTCGCTGCCGCACCGCCCAAGCCCAACTTGTCCTCCAGCGCCGACTGCCGCAAATGCGAGGTCAATAGCGACCCAGAATTGCATGAAATTTCAGCCGGCTGCTTCTTTCCAGCTTGGGCGACTTCTCGCTGGGCCCGAGCAGTCGGGGGAGCCTTTCGCATCATCCGATCGGGCATTGCTTCCTCATCGAGTTGCGGGCAGGCGAAGCGGGCAGTCGTCCCCTTCCGCACCGCCTCGACAAGGGTGTCCTCGGAATGCCCTTTGGAGACGCACTTGGGGTAGGACACCGCGCATTGAGTGCACGACGGCGAGCCACAGCCTCATTGGACCTCGCCTTTCAGGTAGAGCGGGCAGCGCGGCAGCTGATGCCCGACCGCGCGACATGCACCGCATCGACGAAGAGTAGATGTACTTTCTGTGAGAAAGCAATAGAGAAGGCGGCGCATCACAAGAAAAACGACCCATGCCAAACCGACAAAATTGAAAGAAAGACGAAACAGAAAAAGCACGGTGAGTGCGTGTCCAACAGGCAGTTGCCCGAAACGCAAGGTCTGAAATTGACAACAGCATCTGCAGCGCACCATGAACGACAAACTTCGCCTTCCTCGATCGCACAGTCACCCGCCGCCATCAGAAAAGGACAAGCTTACCTGGTGCGGCGGGAGGCGACAATGGGGCACCCGACTCATCAGAGAGCGCCAGGGGAACCGACGGGGGGTGGCTTGTCGGCACAAACAGTGACGGGAAGCACGGACAGCGCAAAGAGCGACAAGGGTGGCTGCGACGACCTGCATGTTCGGTAGCGTGCCATTGCCTTCGCCCCAGGTCCCTAATAGACAGTGACGACGGCTTCGCCGTGAAAATGTGAAGCTTCTTCGACAAACCTTTATCAATTTCATGAATATGGTGCTTTCCACTTGAAGTACCATTACAGTATGAAAACATATGAATACTTCGAAAATAGTATTTGGTACTCCTGTTCTTGGTCTGGTCCGCTGAGGACAAAACTTGGGACATCAGCAATAGGGTGGTACACATTCCCGACGATCCGCACTAAGAGTTGAGATCATCCCATCCCAACACTTTGTGCGGATCATGCACTATATGTCTAACCGCTGGGCACCCTTGCGCGCCATAGTGTGATACTGCCTTATAGTCTGGTGCAGGATCCGCACTGCTAAGTTTGCTCTAAAGGCCAGGGGATTGCCTTGACGAATGAATCAATGGAAAATTACTGTACCTGTTTTCGTCGGGCCCGGACCGGCAAAGTTGAGAAGACTGCAATACTCCTTTGGTGAACTGTGACACTGGGCTCTAACTACTGCGAGAAATGGCCACCATTCCAGGCCCGTGCGTGCATTCCCCTGGCTTTCAGGGCGGTGGCGCGCTCGCCGACGCATCGACACCAGGTGCGCCGGACGGCTCCATAGCCGCGAGCGTGCACGGGGGCACATACAGTGACGTTGCCGTGGCGGGGGGAACGTGGGGCGGGGATAGAAGTACAGCCGCCGCCACCGCAGCGGCGACGGCCCGCCGGCGTCGCGCGACGCCCGCGGGAGGGGCCGTCACTCCGCCGCGCAGCGTACCTGCGCACCGTGGGGGGGGCGGCCGACACGGCACACGGGCGGGTGCGTGGGAGGGACCGCCGCGCGGCGGGTGCCTCTAACCGTGCCGCTAGATGGCTTCAGAAAGCGCCGACGAGCCGACAAGCCGCCGCCACACAGGCCGGCGCGCAGGCACGATCACTTAGGGGTAATCGCGGGCGCGTCAAACACTGGAAGTTGCTCCGCGCGGTCGCCGCGCGCAACTCGGGGCTGTGGGGGGGGGCAGGGGAACAGGCGCCGTCCGGGCCCTGTGACCCTTGCGGCAGGACGGTCCTTCTCAGCTACGTACCTCCATTAACTTCCAGCGTCATTGCGACCCTTTCATCGCTGACACGCCCTCAGATGACTGACAGCAAGTCTAGCCGTACGCCATTGCGTTTTCGTCATTTCGCCTTATGTTTTGGCGATAGCACAGCGCATCTCTATCGGCCAACTCCTAAGCCATTTCGCCATCCAAACCATTCCAGCATTCCCACAATCACCCCACTGGTGGTTCCAGATGCAGCACCCCGATTCACCCTCCAGCGCCACATAGCACTCGGTCGCACCTGCACCACGCCACACACCGTCGCCACCGTATCACAACGAGCGCCAGCGGCCCTCGTCCCGCATTTCCCTGCCGCTATGCTTTACCTCTCTGGGACGGTCCAACTTTGACACGTACCTGTATGTGCTCGCCCGCGCGGCGACGCTTGTGCTCGGCGGTGGCGCCGCGTGCGCGTTGACCATCGCCAACGTGTCGGCCGTGGCGCTCGTGCTGCTCGGCGCCGCGGCGGTCGCCGCGGTTTTTTTCCTCCATGGTCGGTGCGGTCGGCGCGGCGATGCGGGAGCAAGGCGCGGCCTCCGTTCGGCGCTGCCATTTGTCGACTCTGGTGGCCTGCGCCGCGTGCCCGTTCGTATCGGTGGCGGGCGACGGTCGGTGCGCGTGCTTTCCTGTGCTCGACCGCGCGTCGGTTCTCGCGTTTGGCGGTGCGTGCTTGCGACTGTCAACCAACGCCAAGGTGACAGTCGCGGCGCTCGCGCTCCTCGACGCCGCGGCGGTCGTCGCGGTGTTTTTCCGCCGGGGTCGGCGTGGTCGGCACGGCGGTGTGGGAGCAAGGCGCGGCTTCCGTGCGGCGCTGCCACGTGTCGACCCTGGTGGTCGGCGCCGCGTGTCTGTTCGTGTCGGTGGCGGGCGGCAGTCGGTGCGCGTGCTTTCCTGTGCCCGCCCGCGCGTCGGGGCTCGTTCTCGGCGGTGCATGCTTGTGCGTTTTGACCAACGCCAACGTGACAGTCGTGGCGCTCGCGCTGCTCGGCGCAGCGGCATTCGTCGCGGTTTCTTCTCCTCCGGGGTGGGCATGGTCGGCGCGGCGGCGGGGGCGCCGCGCCCCACCGTCGCCACCCCCACCGTCTTCACCCCCACCGTCTTCACCCCCACCGTCGCCACCCCCACCGTCGCCACCCCCACCGTCGTCACCCCCACCGTCGCCATCCCCACCGTCGCCACCCCCACCGTCTTCAACCCCA
>Ga0115031_1001805_pt1 | contig 15789 bp, 14 predicted proteins | sample Maine_Asex4_meta_FD_87301 | JGI IMG/M metagenome (GOLD analysis project Ga0115031, IMG submission 87301) | Marine algal microbial communities from Maine, USA - Maine_Asex4_metaG | ecosystem: Host-associated > Algae > Red algae > Unclassified | place: Maine, USA | collected 2015-01-05
CACTGGCTTCTTGGTATACAAATGTTCTTTCATGCGCCCATAAAGCTCTGGATCAAGATTTATGTCTTTGTCTTTTTTCTTCATTTTTTAAAGTTAATCAGACACCTTTAAATGAACATACTCATTTTTTGTTTGACAATTGTTCAACACAACTACCGGCTACATTTAGTGATGCTCAATTGAAATTAACTAACATGCTATTATTTATTTCAAGTCATAATTTACAATGATTAAAACTGTTTCGTCTGGATTTTTGATTATTTGACTTGAATTATTTTTCCAACTTTTGTTTAGGAAGTAGTTTGGTATTTTGTGTTCATAACAAGTAATAGTTTCTGACATTCGATTTGAGACGATACTAGGAATATCATCTGAGCAGATATGGTAGCATAAATTATGAGTTAGATTATAGGTTTCTCTCTTTTTGTTTCTATAAAATATGCTTATTTCAAATAATTCAGGACTGTTGACTTTATTAATCTTTCGTAAAACTTCGTCAGATATTTTTTTCACCTTCGAACAAATGTTTTCTTTGCTATTCAATAGATCTGTCAATTTTTTTGCTGTAAGGATACTTCTTAGGTTTTGTTTAAAATCTGTTTTTTTTTCAATTGATATTAATTCAATCGACTTGTGGTGTCTATCACTTATTAGCTTTATATTATCAATATTTTCCAATGAAACCAATGTAAAAAGATATAATATAGATAGATTAATCTTCATTTTAAATTAATTTAATTATTGAAATTTTGTGTTCTGGACTTACTCGAAATAGTGGACATGAAGATAAGTTAGAATTTTAAATAATCATTAAATTTATCTTATGTCAAAAATTAGAAGGAAGTACAGCAAAGAACAAAAGCTGGAAATAGTAAAAAAAAGCTTAGAAGAAAGTGTATCCGTTAAATCCTTGGCGGAAAGCTTTGATATATCGGTCAACATGATATACAATTGGCGCAGCAAGTATTTTAAGTATAAGGATGATTCTTTTAGTGGTCATGGTAACATTACAATGACAGCTGAAGAAAGGGAGATTTCACGCTTAAAAAAGGAGCTTAAGGAAGCAAAGCTAGAACGCGATATATTAAAAAAGGCAGTAAGCATCTTCTCCAAGAGCGACAGCAAATTTACCAATTTGTAATGGATCATAAATGTAAATTTACTGTTGAGAAGATGTGTGCTGTATTAGGAGTGAGTACATCAGGATATTATAAATGGCGAAAAATAAAGAGTAAGAAGCAAGTACAACAGACTGATTTAGAAAGCCTTGTCAGGTATGAGTTCGACCTTAGTAAAGCTACCTATGGTTCACCACGGATAACTGAACAACTTGAAGCGTTGGGACATAATTATTCGAAGACCACTATTGCTAGATGTATGAAGCGTATAAATCTTGTGGCTAGATCTAAAAGGAAATTCAAGTTGACAACAGAGTCTAATCACGATTATAGAGTATTTCCAAATCTATTGAATCGTAAGTTTGATGTAGATCAACCTGGCATATTCTGGGTCAGTGATATTACCTATATCCGGGTGGCAAGCTATTGGATGTACCTCACAGTAGTCATTGATTTAGCGGATAGGATGGTATTGGGCTGGTCACTAAGTAAAAACATGAGTGCAACCAACACAGTGGTCCAGGCATTTAAAAATGCATGTATGATTAGAAAACCAGTAAAAGAATTTCTATTTCATTCTGATCGTGGAGCACAATATGCTTGTGATGATTTTACTAGACTTATTAAGGATCATCATGGAGTACAGAGCATGTCTCGTAAGGGTAATTGTTGGGACAATGCTGTAGCAGAATCATTCTTCAAAACTTTAAAAATAGAATGTATCTACAAATACAAAATCATGCATCAGAAACAAGCATATAGTATCATTTTCAATTACATTGATGGTTGGTATAATACTCTAAGGCGTCATAGTGCATTGAAGGGCTTGGCGCCAGTTGATGCTTTTTTAATTAAATCCAAATTGCTTAAATTAACAGCCTAATCTATCTTCATGTACGCTATGGAGAGGAAGTCCATGTTAATAAGGAATGGGTTGAAAGAATGATTAAGTTATTACAAAGGTGTTTAAAGAGACTACAAAACTCTCGAATTTCAGCTTTCATCAAACAGGGAGATTATCAAAAAGCAAAAATAGGATTATCAGAAATTGGAGGCTTTGATTCTAATATAAAATTATTCAATTTGGAGGTTCGGGAATTAAATTTTGAAAATGCTGCTAACCAAATACAGGTTTTAAAATCAATGGCTACAACTGAATCTCAAAATGATCTTATTTTTGTGAAAGAGATTAGTTTGATCAAAAGTATGGAAGGTTCTGAATTTGCATTTACTGAAAGTCAAAATCAAGTTCTTTTAGATATTAGCAATAAAGGTCATGTTTACTCTGCTTATGCTCGAATATTATACTTTAAATCAACTGGGATCTTAATTTATGACCTACCTTCAATAAATCGTAATTCTAAAAGACAAGTTGTAAATGAAAGAGAACTGATAGAAGAAGATGGATTTAGCTATAAAATCTTTCCAAATCCTGTAAGTAATATTTTAACCATTGATTTGGGACAAAATAGTTGTTCTTTTAAGTTCGTCGATATTTATGGAAACTTAACCACTGAAGGAATTGTAAACGGTGAGAAAAGAATAAATATTGTAAATCTTAAGACGGGAATATATACGATCATTCTAGAAAATAGTAAAGGTGAGATATTTTTTGAACGTATCATGAAGAATTAAAATTTGAAAATGATAAAACTGTTTTTAGTGATTATATTATTATTTAGCCATCAAATATTTTATGGACAAGATGGCTTTTCTAGAATATATCCGTTAAGCTATAGTTTGTCAGATTTTCCGAGAAGCATGGAAATATATGATAATGAAATTTATTTGGGTTTAAGTCATTTATGTGTAAATGAGATGAATGAGCTTAATTTTTGTGGATCACTTCTAAAATTAGATGAAAGTGGTAATATGCTAGATTCACTTGTAGAATATGGTTTTAATGTTGGAAATGAAAATGTTCTTGAGTTTAAAAATGATTCTATTTTTTTATTTGGATATGATACAAAATCAAGTTTTAATAACAGACAAGAGATAGAAGTTTTAAGCTCACCAAAAATTTTTGGCTCACCTAAAAAAGTAACTATAAATCTCCAACCTTATGTTAATGAATTTTTTCTAAATGGCATTTTAAGAGTAAATGACCAGAATTGGTTGTATGGAAACGGAAATGGAAATTCTTTAGATAGCACAGGAGTTCAAGGTATGATATTCCGAGTGGATGAATATTATAAAAATGTGGATGATCTGGTAAGGATAGAACAATGCACATTAGAGAACCATGTTTTGGATTTAAGGAAGTTTGATAGCGATCATTTGATTTTTGCTAATTATCCCTTTTATGAATCGATAGGGGATCGGAAAGCAATTGTCAATAAGTTAAATGAAAATGGTGAATTAGTTGGATCATATTCATTGATTCTTGGCTCAGGTTCATTTCGGCCAAATTTAGGATTGTTGAAGAATAATGATATTGTTTTTTCAATGGTTGGCGATCCATTTAAAAAGGAAAAAGTGATTTCGTGTATTGATGGTGAAATGTTTGAAGAGAAATGGGTTGTGCGTATTCCCTCTTCGAATGGTTCAGATTTTTGGTGGATAGAAATTATGAGTATACTTCCTTTATCTAATTCTGATTTTCTGGTTATCGGTCAAAAGAGAAATAATCCAAATTCAGGTTTTGGATTCGGTGGATATGTTATCAGAATTTCATCAGATGGGGATATTCTATGGGAGAAAACAATTAATCCCAAAACCTTTGGTGAGTTTCAAGATGGTGTGTTTAGAAAGGCTGTTGAGTTGTCAACAGGTGAAATAATAGTTGCAGGGGAGATTTCCTCAGGAGTAATTGACAACGTTTCAACTTCAGATTTATGGATTGTAAAGATGGATGCAGACGGATGTATAGGTATTGATGATTGTGGACAAAATACTTACACTTCTACAAGTTCAATTGTGAAATCTTCAGATGTCAGATTAAGCCCAAATCCAGTAGTCAATGTTTTATTTCTTAATTCAAGTGAGATAATATTTAATGGGTTTTCAATATTTGATTTAACAGGAAACTTAAGACGGAATTCAACTTTTTCTGGAACTTCAAAGTATAAAGTGGATACCAGTGACTTAGCTCCTGGAATTTACTTTTTAGTCATAAAGGACTCATACGGTCATACTATTTCGATTGAGAAATTTGTGAAGCAGGAATAATTTTTTTTAAAAATCATCATTAAATAGAATTTACTTTTAGGTTCACGCCTTTTTTATTTGTACCACTCCTAAATTAGGATTTATAGATTAATTAATTTCCGGATGATTAGTTTTGATTATGAGATACACTCCTTCCTAAAGTCCATTCATCCGAAATTCATAGTCCACCCTCATAAAACCATTAATTCGCCGAATCCTAGTAAGAAAATTGCTTAACTTGACAGAACTTTCAAATGGATTTTATTTGTGTAAAGTAATAACAGAAGAATCATCAAAATCTAAATCGTTCATCAAGGTATGGGATTAATCAAAAGATTGAGTTTCATTATTGTTTATCTCCAATTTAGCTTTTACTTGATTGGGCAATCTGAAGATTCAAAATGGATTTTTAATGCTTGGAATGAAGATTTAATTGGGGACACAACAACCTTTTGGGGCCCATCAGTATTGGATTTTAGCACCTTACCTCCTAGACAATATAGGCAGACAGAAATAGTTTTGGATTTTGGAAAGACAAATGCAGTTTATTGTGACACTCTAGGAGAGATATTTTTGTACAGCAACGGAATGTCAATTTATGGTCCAAACCATAGAAATGTTTTTGATGGAGCAGAAATTAATTATGGCGATAATTGGGAAAACTTAACTTGGCCCGATAACCCGACCAATAAATCTCGCTCTATTGGGTTTCGTAGAGTTCAAAATGCAATGATTTTGCCAGTCCCCGAGGCCGATAATCGCTGGCTTCACCTTTCTCATAATAATGAAAATAGAGATTTCACCTTGCAATGGCCGGATACTGATTTTTTTGAATTAAAAATATGTGAGATTGATACTGATGCTTTTGGAGCTGCACGGGTAATTGAAAAAGATGTGACTATAAATGATAGGATTTTAAAGAACGGATGTTTAACTGCCACGAAGCATGCCAATGGCAGAGATTGGTGGTTTTTGCAATTTAATAAAGATACGGTTTACACATATATTGTTGATCCAACGGGAGTACGTTTGTCCCACCACCAAGTTTTACCGTTTCATGTCTATGATTCTGGAGGTCAATCGAAATTCAATCAACAAGGAACTGCATTTGCATTTTACGGTTCTAGTGGATATTTAGATACTGATAGAATTCAACTATTTTATGCAGACTTTGACAGATGCACAGGTAGTTTATCAAATTCTAAGCTTATTGATAATCCGATTGTTTACCAAAGTATTTTCAATAATGGACTTGAATTTTCTCCTAACGGCAGGTTCATTTACATTAATGATGTTGAAAATATTTATCAGATAGATCTTTTTGAAGATAATCCGTTTATTAACCCTACATCAATTATGATATGGGATAGTACTTATTGCGATGACGGTTATCCTGATCCATTCGAACGCCGATTTGGAATTTCATTGTTGGGTCAAGACAACAAAATTTATGTGTCAGGCCAGCATCAATGCTTTTATTTGGATGTCATTCACGAGCCAAATAAAAAGGGTCTTGATTCAAGGCCAGAGCAACGTGCCATTCGATTACCAACTTATCATTTCGGGACGCTACCTACTCCAGTGGCTTATCGACTTGGTCCACTTGATGGAAGTTCATGCGATACTTTAGGTTTGGATAACAATCCTATTTCTCGATTTTGGTATGAGCAAGATGAATTAGATCATTTGGAAATACAGTTTCGAGATGTTACTTATTTCCGTCCGGAAAATTGGAAATGGACCTTTGGTGATGGAGGTGATTCTTCAGAAGAAAATCCATATTATGAATATTCTACTAATGGTATCTATGAAGTTTGTTTAACGGTCAGCAATGAGAATAGCAGTGACACATCGTGTCACGAGTTGCAGATTGGCCCTGTATCTAATCAAGATCCTTCAAGGACCTATGACATTTCTCTATTCCCCAATCCTGTAGAAGATTTTACTCGCTTGGTTTTTTATGATTACCTGCCAGAATATTGCATTTTTAATTTATACGATGCAAAAGGGGAGAGGGTATATTCTATTCAAGTGTATCAACAATTTACGCTGGATTTAAGTCATTTAATGGATGGAGTATATTTCTATGAATTGAGTGATGGGGATAGTGTTTTGAAAAGTGGGAAGTTGGTTAAGATATAGTGAATTTACTAAACACTTTATTTATTATAAATACTAAAACGACTTAAAAACAATTCACCATTTGCTTCATCTAGTCTTAATTATAAATTCATTACATTAATTGACTAAAAGCTATTAATTGAAACCGCGTTTTATTTTTCCTTTTGTCATTCAAATGTTTTTGTGCCTCAGTCTATCGGCTCAAGATGGCTTTTCTAAAGTGTATCCATTGAGTTATAGTTTGTCAGATTTATGTCAATCTATAGAATATACCAATGATGAGATTTATTTAGGATTAAGTCATTTATGTATTGGTGATAATCAATCACTAAACTTCTGTGGTTCATTGCTCAGACTTGATAGTAATGGAAATAAAATCGATTCAATTGTTGAGTATGGTTTCAATGTAGGAAATGAAAATATTATAGAATTCATGAATGATTCAATATATTTTTTGGGGTACGATACTAAATTTGGTTCTATAAATAGAAAAGAGATCGAAGTTCTAAGCACTACTTTAGATTTTGAAAATTTTGAAAGAAGGACAATAAATCTTGACTCTTTTGTAAATGAATTTTTTCTAAATGGCACTCAAAATGTTAACGGTGAAAATTGGCTTTACGGTAATGGCAATGGTGAAGGCAATGACAGTACTGGAGTACAAGGATTAATATTTAAAATGGACTCTAGCTATAATGAAATAACTGATCTTATCAGGATTGAACAATGTACCTTAGAAAATCATGTTTTCGATGCAAGACTTTTGGATATGGAATATCTTGTTTTTGTAAATCATACATTTTTTGAATCAGTGCTTGATCGAAAAGTGATTGTTAACAAATTAAGTACTGAAGGAGAGTTAATTGGGTCATATAATTCTTCCATTGTTGACGTTAATTCAATAGATCCTAATTTGGGATTACTTGAAAATCAGGATATTGTGTTTTCTATTGCAGGCGATCCATTCAAGAGGGAGAAAATAGTTACTTGCATTGATGGTGAATTTTTAGTAGATAAATGGTCGACATCGATACCCTCCACTAATAGTTCTGATTTTTGGTGGATCGAAATTAATAGTATTTTACCTTTGTCCAATTCCGATTTTATAGTTGTTGGCCAAAAAAGGTATAATACATCAACTGGCAAATCACATGGAGGCTATGTTATTCGAATCTCAGCCGCAGGAGATATACTTTGGGAGAAAACCGTAATATCTAAAATCCATGGAGAATTTCGTAATGGTGAGTTTTTAAATGCAATCGAATTACCATCTGGTGAAATAGTAATTGCAGGCCAGATTTCAACTGGGGTAATTGACAATGTTTCAACTTCAGATTTATGGGTAGTAAAGATGGATGAAGACGGTTGTATAGGAATTGATGATTGTGGCCAAAATACTTATACTTCTACAAGTTCAATTGCGAAATCTTCAGATGTCAGATTAAGCCCCAATCCGGTAGTTAATGTTTTAGATATTAATTCAAATGAGACTATATTTAATGGGTTTTCAATATTTGATTTAACCGGAAACTTAAGACAGAATTCAACTTTTTCTGGAACTTCAAAGTATAAAGTAGATACCAGTGATTTAGCTCCTGGAATTTACTTTTTAGCCATAAAGGACTCATACGGTCATACTATTTCGATGGAGAAATTTGTGAAGCAGGAATAATATTTTTAACAATTATCATTAAATAGAATCTACTTTTTTGTGTAACAATTGTTCAACACAACCACTGTTATTATCTAATAATCTCTGCGACTTCACTAGAGAATCAAATTTTTGATTAAAAATACAGAAGGTGTAAAAATCAAGCTTCCTTGTAATTCACGCCTCCTTTTTAAAGTACCTGTGAACAATGGTTAATCGAATCAAAAATTTTCGAAGGATTTGTTTAATAAATAGATTACTCCCATCTAATGATCCAGCCATCAGGTTATCAAAGTCCATCCTCCAGAAATCCATTAATTCGCCGAATCCTAGTCCCTGTTGACCTTATACTTACTTCCCTCATTAAGTAAAAGGAAAATATAAAATGAAAAAATTATTAAACGATGACGCAACCTATAAGATTATCGGTTGTGCGATGCGCGTCCATTCTAAATTAGGGTGCGGATTTCAAGAGCGCATTCATCAAAAAGCCCTAGCTATGGAAATGAAAAAAGTAGATCTTAAATATCATCGAGAAATGGAAATGGATCTAGTTTATGATGGAATGAAAATAGGCACTAGACGAGTAGATTTTTTCGTCGAAGATCGCATCATGCTAGAATTTAAAGCAGTTATTAAATTAGAAGATGTACATTTATCGCAAGCAATAAATTATTGTGAAGCATCCAGTTTGCCCGTAGGCTTATTAATAAATTTCGGAAGCAAAAGTCTTGAATACAAGCGAGTCATAAATACAACCCATCCAGAAAACATCCCAAAATCCAATAACCCAAGTATCTAATAATCCAATCATGAAATGATCCAATAATCCAATCATGAATAATCCAATCATGAAATGATCCACCCATCCCAAAATCATAGTCAATCATCCAGGAATTCATCAATTCGCCGAATCCTAGTCCCTAGTTAAGATTCTTATACAACATCACCTCAAACCCAATCGACGAAAACGCCCGCTGATGCTTATCATATAAAACCAAACTCGGATCCTCAATCGCAGTATTTTGTGTTCTGTTCGAAACCAAAGTGATGGTCGGTTCAATACATAACTGTGCATTCAACTTTTTTAAATTCCAAAAATTTCCGAAAGCAAACTCTACATCAGATCCATAATATTTGAATCCAAAAGCTTCACTGTCAAGTTCATTTTTTTGTGTTTTTAAAAATAGATCATCTCCAGAATATACATCACTGTAATCTTCAGATTCATAAATGTTGAAAGAGTGATTGTAACTTAATCGCAAGTAGGTGACGCAGGAATTACTAATGTAAGTTCTAAACATAATATTGAAGGGTATGGTGGTGTTCAACATGGTGTGAGATTCCAAGAAACTGTTTTGTTCTGTAATGTTTCGAAGTTGAACGCCCTCTGCACTTTTTCCACGCTTGAAAAGACCTTTATTATTTTTTGAAGCTAGATTTATTTGATGGTGATCAAAATAGAGACCAGTATCAAAAGAAAGTCTGCAATTAAGCGCAAATGAAACCCGGCCACCTAGGCGATTCATTACATAATCCTTCTTTGACATGAATGGGCTGTCAGCATCATTGTAAGATTGAAGCGCTTTCTTTGAAGAAACCACCAATCCCATTTTTTCTGCGTGAATTTGGCCTTGAGCCAAAGAAATATTAAAAAGGAAGGTTACAAAGCTGAATAATAGGATACGCATAATATGTTGATTTGATGATTTACTGTTTTTAATACCTTCATTAAACCGTCTGGATTGCTCTAAATTATAATCCCTGCAGAAATTTATCCTACTGAATATATGCATTGTCATACCGACGGCAACTGTCATTATTACTTCTAAATTCCATTCTTTTTACCAACCTTTTAATAAGTTTCGACGATTGCTGTGTAAATCCCCATTTCATACTTACTTTTAAATTTGTGACTGTAAACTTGATTCTAAAATCACACGATCAATTTATGAGATTAATCTTCTTACTTTATTTTCTTGGGATATCTGTGCTTGGGTTTACTCAACAACGCACCGTGGGAGTAACCCAATATACCGATCGAGTGTCTGAAGGCCTGGTATTCTTTTGCCCTTCGACGACCGATTGCTACTTAGTGGATGAATGTGGAAAATTGGTTAATGAGTGGGATAGAGTTTATCGTCCTGGTCTTGCGGCAAGATTGTTAAATAATGGTTTAATGTTACGTACTTTTAAAGTGCCTGACCCGGAGCTCAATCAAGCAAGTGAAGGTGGAGGAATCGAGTTGATTGATGGTGATAATAATGCCATAGGTATTTATATCGTTAATGATGATAACATCATCCAACATCATGACGCCATCATGATGCCCAACGGTAATATTCTACTCCTTGCCTGGGAGCGTTTGACCTCCGCCGAGCTAGATGGCTATGGAGCCATTGCATCCAATCTTTGGTCAGAAATAGTCTATGAAATTGAGCTAGTTGATGAGAGTAATTACAACATCGTATGGGAATGGAATCTAAGAAATCAGTTCATACAAGAAATAGATCCTAGCCTTGATAATTATGCGATAATCTCAGAAAATATTGGCAAAGTAAATGTAAATTATAAAGGCCCAACAGCTTTTGGTGGAGCAGAAAGCTGGCATTGTAACGCCATAGATTATAATGAAGAGCTAGACCAAATACTTGTAAACTCCCGATCTAATTCTGAAGCGTGGATCATTGATCATAGTACGACAACAGCGGAGGCCGCAACAGATACAGGTGGCAATTCAGGGAAGGGTGGTCAGTTACTTTATCGGTGGGGGAATCCCGCGTCTTACAATAGAGGTACATTGGCTGACATGAAAATGTTCGGCTCCCACGGTCTTCATTGGATTGAGCAGGGTTTACCGAATGCTGGCAAACTTCTATTCTTTAATAATGGTGATGAAAGACCTGGCTTCAATCTCTACTCAACGGTCGAGATGATTCAACCGGTCATGGAGGACGATGTTTACCTTACGAACAATAATGCTATTTATTTTCCTTTGGAGTCTGAGTTGGTTTATCGCGCAGAAAATCCAGAAGACTTCTATTCAACCTACCTTTCCAATGCACAACAATTAGAGAATGGAAATGTGTTTATTAATGAAGGGGGCGATTCAAGATTTTTTGAAGTAGATCCTTCTGATAATTCTATTGTGTGGGAATATATTTCTCCAGTATATTTTAGCGGTTTTCTTCCAGAAGATGCCAATCCAAGCAATTCAAGAACATTTAGAGCATATAAATATCCGCGGGACTTTTCCGGATTTGAAGGCTGGGACCTGAGCAGTGGCGACGTGCTGGAACTTGGAGGTGAATTAGAATTGGAATGTGCAACTTTTGTAAGTGTAGAAGATCAAGATCTAGATCGCTTTGCGCAAATGTGGTCCGTCTTTCCCAACCCTGTTAGCTCAGAAAATAAGATCATCATTGAAACAACCGAAGAAGAAAGTTATGTAAAAGCTAGTTTGCAAATTGTTGATGCCCACGGTCAAAAAATCCGCAGCTATGACATAGAAAACGGAACCAAAGAAATTGATATAGATGCTTGGAGCCCAGGGGTGTACTATTGTATCATAAGAAGCAGGGATGATGTCGCAACGCTTAAGTTTTTCAAAATGTAGATTAAAAATATTGCAAAAAATTACATGGTAGCCTTAACTTTTCAAGCTTGGTTTCTTCAATAGCCACTCGTATCTTACAGGTAAATATAGCCTATGAGAAATTTAATTACTTTATTAAGTTTTATTCTCATAACCCCTCTTTTACTTTTTTCTCAAGAATTACCATTAGATAAATCCTATGGAGACCAAGGTATTTTTCAGCTAGATAACCTTCCCGATCATGGAGAACTATTTACTGGATTGGATAAAAGCGGAAGATTTTATATAGGATTTCAGGAAATTTTAAATATGGATAGTATTCCTGAAATTGATTATCGATTTTTCAGAGTTACGGAAGATGGTGAATTTGATTCATCGTTAAGAGGACCAGAAGATCTTGGAATTGACTTTCCGATTACTAATGAATTTTCGCCCATCCAAAGAAGCATTTCTTTAAGGGATGAATACATATATGTTTATAATGGCCTATCAAATAGTGATACTCCTACGGTTGATGTTTTTACTTTAAACAAAGAAAAGATAACCACGTTAGACTTGAAATATTTTCCTACGAACTTTCAGTTTTCGAACCTACCGGTTAGATTATCAAATGGTTTATTTTATATAGTCGATAATTATAAGATTAGAAGATATCTCGAGAGTGGGGACCTTGATGTAAATTTTGGAGTCAATGGTGTACTTGACCTTGAAACGCAATGGGCAGATGGTAAAAGACTTATTCCCATCTACCAGAAAGATGGTTCCTCCGGAATCTATTTTACAAAATTTGAGACCATTCAAGCAGAGGAGCCGATCATCACCTATCACATAGGTAAATTAGATTTAGATGGTACATTAGATACGGGTTTTGGGAGTAATGGATATATTGATCTTCCAGAATACTTTGGAGCTGCCTTGGTTTTTGCTGATGATCAAGATGGAATTTTATTTACGGTATATAGTTTTGAGAATCTTTTATTTGCTTATACACTCTTAAATGTTGATGAAAATGGAACCGCAAATACATCTTTCGGAGATGGTGGTTTTTTGATAGATACTACCGCAATTGAAATTAACAATCTTTTTTACGGCTATAGAGTTCCAATAGCCAAACTCACAGATAAAAGCTTATTATATTGGAATCTTGAGTATTATTATGGAGTTGATTCTACGGAAATAGAAATTCGGTATGACTTGAGTCATTATTTACCCAATGGAGTTCTTAATACGTCTTTTGGAGAAGAGGGTAGATTGGAATTGGACTTTCTTGAAAATGAATTTATCCAGCATATAGCTGCAGATGACCTGGGGAATGTCTATATCTTAGCCTACGATGCCTTAGATTCCTTGAATGTTCTACCGAGTAATTACAAGTTATATAAACTGGATGGTGAAAAGTTGTTTGGTCTGAGGTCAACTGACTCCAACTTACATGACTTTAAGGTTCTACCTAACCCGACAAATGGTCCTATCTCCATTCAATATTCAGGCCCTGGGGCGGAAGATGTCGAATTTCAATTGTATAGTGCAGCTGGTAAATTAATTTCCAAGAAATTATTCATAAGCATTCGTAATAATGAAACCTATGATTTGCAGGGTATGCCTCAGTATTTGCCTTCAGGCCAATACAACTTAAGAATATTATCCAAGGAAAGTAATCTGTCGCTTGTAAAAGCAGTGATCTACATCGATTGATGGTAGGTTGAAATCAGCGTGTCATTTACACAGAATACGAGGGAAGTATGATTTTATCGATGTAGCGGCACTACCTGCAAAAGCCTAACCTTAATAAATGGATCTAATCAAAATTAAATAGAGAATTATAATACTACGTTCAAAATTTTCGCCTGTATTAATGCCAGTTCATTGATGCTTAAAGTGATAGATTATTTTATTTATTAACCAACTGTTCTAAAATATCTCCCACATAAAAAGAAACTAAGGCAGCAATGCCTCCGAGTAAAAGCGTTTCAAAGATTCCTTTTATCGCAGACGTATCGGTGATGTATGTCTTGAGCCAACCAATAATTATGAATCCCATCGCTGTAAGAATGGAAGAAATCAAAAACAAATTTGCTTCAAGCGGATTTACATAATCAACAACATATATAATAAGTGGAATGATACCGATAAGAATAAATGAGATATATGTTACCAATCCAATACTGAACGCCGATCGTGTTTCTTCAAGCATTCCCAATTCTTCAACCATCATTACATCCACCCAGCGGTCTTTGTCTGCTGTTATTACTGTGACTACTTGTTCAAGCAGATCTCCTGAGAATCCTTTCCTAGCATAAATATCTCTGATTTCTTGAACTTCCACATCGTGCAGATTTTCAATCTCCCAGTATTCTAATTGCTTGTGCTTTTGATAATTGTCTTTTTCTGATTTTGTAGAAAGATAAGCACCGACAGACATCGCAAATCCATCTGCTAGTAAATTGGCAAATCCTAGAATGATGATAACAGAGCTACTCAGACCTGCACCTACAGAGCCTGCAACGACCGCAAAGGTTGTTACACAGCCATCGATCCCTCCATAAACGAATTCCCCAAGGTGGGTTTCAAAACGGCTGAAGAAGCCAGAGCTTCCATGATGTGCTTCGTGGTCTTCGTGTTTCATAAAAAAATTAAACCCGAGGGTAAAAGCTAGGAACCAGCTTCATCCTTATCAAAAAATATATTCTTTAAATCGAGGTCTATTTTATCTGCTTCATCTTCTGGCGCTTGATTTCCTGGTTCATCTTCATTCGAATTTTTAGCCAGCGGATTTTCGCTTAGATCAAGACCATCGGTAGGGGTTGAATTTTCTTGTATTATTTCAGCCTCCTCTATGACTAGCGGATCATTGTTTTTACTTATTTCTTGGCCGTAATCTTCCATTATTTTTGGATCGAGCATGATATCAGAATCCGTCAACTCATAATTCTTTTCATCTTCTGTTTTCTGCGGCTTGGGAGGAGGTGGTGGAGGTGAAGGAGTATGGGTGCGCACTGGCTTTTGTCTTCGGCCCATTCCACCAGTCTGGTTATCGTATCGAGGGTCGTACCTTGGTTGCCGATCTTGATATCTACCGTGGCGTTGTCTTCTATTTTGCTGGCGCATAACGTTCCGGATTATCATCGGTGCAAACATCATTAAAAGCCTCATTAATCCTCGCATGATATTACTTTTTTCTTTAAGACGTAATTTATGATACAAAGTACATAATTTTAAGGAATGACTAATCCAAGTTTTGGAGATTCTACTTAACTTATGGCCTGAATGGGAAAATTGTTAAAAAAATACTTACCAATTTTTGATTGGCTTCCGAGGTACAAGAAAAAAGACCTTTCTGGAGACATGAGTGCTGGTATTACAGTAGGAGTAATGCTTATTCCTCAAGGTATGGCTTATGCCATGCTTGCAGGACTCCCTCCAATCTATGGTTTATATGCTGCAACCATTCCACTGATTATCTATGGTCTCATGGGTAAGACACCACAATTAGCCGTCGGGCCCGTAGCGATCATTTCACTATTGGTATCAAGAGGAGTAGGGAGTGTTTCTGCACCTGGAACGGAAGAATTCATAACTTTTGCCATTCTCCTGGCCTTGATGGTTGGTGTAATCCAATTTGCCATGGGTGTATTTCGTCTTGGATTTTTGGTGAATTTTTTATCACATCCAGTGGTCGCAGGGTTTACCACGGCTGCAGGTATTATTATAGCCTTTAGTCAAGTAAAACATTTATTTGGCCTCGATATTCAGAAAAAGAGAATTTATCAGATTGTTATTGATGTCTTTGAAAACTTTAAAGATATTAATGTAGAAACCTTTCTGGTAGGCGCTTTGGGAATTCTAGTACTGATTACCATCAAAAGAATAAATAAGGTTTACAAGATTAAAATACCTGCCTCCTTGGTCATTGTAGTACTGGGATTGATCGTATCTTATGGATTAAAGCTTGGGGAGAAGGGCGTTGCCTTGGTCGGAGACATTCCAGAAGGCCTGCCTATTTTTGGCTTACCCATCATTGAGGAGGGAGCGATTAAATCTTTATTGCCGATAGCGCTTACTATTTCTTTCATTGCCTTTCTTGAATCTATGGCTATTGCCAAAGCACTTCAACGTAAACACAAAAACAATGAGATAGATCCCAATCAAGAGTTACG
>Ga0115031_1001807_pt1 | contig 15779 bp, 26 predicted proteins | sample Maine_Asex4_meta_FD_87301 | JGI IMG/M metagenome (GOLD analysis project Ga0115031, IMG submission 87301) | Marine algal microbial communities from Maine, USA - Maine_Asex4_metaG | ecosystem: Host-associated > Algae > Red algae > Unclassified | place: Maine, USA | collected 2015-01-05
ATTTAGAGTGTGGGCGGGCGCGTGCGCGGGCGAGCTGCTTGGGCTGCGTGGTGGGCTTGAGTGCTCCGACTTGGACTACTTGAGGAGTGCCCTTGATGGGAAGAGGGGCGCTTTGGAGAGACACCCAACAAAGCACGTTCGCACACATACACACAAGCTCAAGCCACTCAACCACTTCACCGTGGTCCCCCATCCCCTATCCCCACTGCGTTTCAACACGAAATTCTGGCGGCGGGCCGCGTGGCCTCTGCCGACAAGCGGTTCGTCTTTGACGACAGCGATGAGTCGGATGGCGTGCGGCCTACGGGTCCGCGGAAGCGGCACCGCTGATTGTGGGCGCTGGCGTTGACGCGGGTGATTTTGGCCGCCTCGAAGCGGAAGATCACGACGCGCCATATGGGCGGCGGGGAGGAGGCTGTGCGGCCTGCCGCCGTGAACCTGGAAGAAAGGGGGTGTTGAGTTGCACCTGAGCGGCGCAGTAGCGCGTCGCGAGCGCCCACCAGGACTGGTGTTGCCATTGCGGGGCGACAAGGGTGAGGTCACATGGGTAGGAGGTGATGAGAACGATGACCTGCGGCAGGAAAGAAAAGGGGGGATCGGTTCACACGTTCTAGACCACTAAGTCGACCGAGAGCGCCACGGCGCAACCGCGCGCGTCGTCCGCGGGTGACAGGCGCAGGAGCCGGGGTAGATGGGTGCCCGCGGCGGTAGTGAACAGGTCGACCGTATGGAAGCCCCAGGCCGCATCGAGTTTCTCGAGAGCGGGGCGGCCCAAGGCCCAGTGGGCAGCCGGCGGGTCGTCGGGAAACTCCGCAAGGAGGGAGGATGCTCAAAGGGCAGGGACGGTCTGCTTGTGGCTTGCCGCTTGCAGCGCCCAGCGCACATCCACGAGCACGGCACCCGTCTCATCATTGTGCTGCTGGACCGCGATGCAAACCCAATCGGGTTGCCGCGGGGGCGGGTCGAGGACGACGGGCGTCGTCGGGAAGGCGTCGTCGGGGAGCGTAAATTTCTTCTGCTTTGCTGAGCTAATGACGAAATGTTTCGGCAAACCCGAAATGGGTTCCTACGAATCATCGCCCCGGCCATACGTGGCCCAACGAACTTTCGTCACGGTGCCGTTATCGGTGTCGTGGCAAATAGCCAACAGCTGGTCGATTTCCCAGGTCGGATCCTCATCGAAGGAATTCACGTCAAGAAGCGGAGCCTGTGTAAGCCGATGCGCCTGGGCATCCGGTCCCGGCACCGGGCGCGGTGCCGGTGTGACGTTGTTACTGCAGACCCGTCCTTCGCCATCGCCGTGGTCGATGGCGAAGTAGGTGCCGTCCGTATCGAAAATCTCGAACGGACCAAGGGCCTTGGGTGGCAGCTTGTGCCTTCCGCGGTGAAAGCGGAGGTAGACGAATTCGCCGACCGCCAGGTGCTTTTTCTATGGCCGCACCCGGCTGTTCCAGTCTTAATTACAGCGATCTTGGTACTTTTCGAGGAAAAGGCGGGGGGGGGGGGGGGGAGGGGGGGGCTGGATGCTGGCGCGCATCACCGTGAGCGGGGAGCCATCGGCGGATGCTAGCGCAGACGAGCCCGTGAGGCCCTCAACCGTGAGTGTGGGCATATATCGGGGGATCGGGAGGTCGAACGGTGCCATACCGGTGGCCCTATGTTGGCAAATGTTGTACGCCAGGCTCAGTACAGGCAGGAGACCATCCCACTGTCGCGGGTGATGCATTCGGCAGGGGCTAAGTCCAGTACTTATGACCCTCCCGGGACTTGCGCCCGTCTCTCCGTACTTCGGATTGCGGCCTACAGGACGGCTGTCCCTCACTAAGTTGCCCCCCTGTTCGGGCCAGGGATTACTCTTTCGTCTCTTCTTTTCGTATGTTTTCGTCTCGTTATTACGGCGCCGGCCTTGCCCCGCGGCTTCCCGTCTTGCTCGTCATCTACATCTCGGCGTTCCTCTCGAAGCCTAGCCTATGCGCGCCTTTGCGCCGTCCAGGTCCTCTTGGTAGGTCGACCCTCTGGGTCCAGCTCTTTTGTACTGTCCGTGTCGCTACAGGGTATATGTTCGCGCCCTCTTTGTTGCCACAGCGGTTGCTCCTCACAGATGGCCCGGATCTGGTTCAGCAGCGTACGGTCATGCCGTTCCACCTGCCCGGTGGTCTGCGGATGGAGGGGCGTCGTGTACTCGCACCTTGTGCCCAACATCTTCATGACAGCGCGGAAGAACGAGTTGTCCGTCTGCCGACCCTGCTCCGATAGGACACAGGCGGGGGGCCCGTGGGCCGGGACCCTTGCTGTCAGGAACGCCGACGCGGCCGTGACAGCGGTGATACGTCGGAGCGCAACAGTACGGGTTTGCTTTGAGAACAGTGGTTCCTTTGGCGGGAGCAAGATCATGAGGCACGTTTGACGTCGCTTCTGCAGCCGGTTCTTTGCGCACGGCGGGCACTGCCGAACGAAGTCGTTCAGGTCGACAATTATCGACTCCCAATAGGAGCAACGATTCATGGCGGCGAACATTCGCTGCACCCCCGGGTGACTTTTGGTCGTCGGGTAGTGCTCCAGACACATCACGCAGGCGCGTAGGGCCTCGGGGATATATACCTGCATGACGTCCGTCGTTGGCTGACGGCGCACGAGGCGGCCTGTCTCATCGAGGACGAAACGCGTTGGTCCTCTTGAGTCGATCACGGCGCGTAGCTGCTGGCAACGGCCATTCGCGCCTTGAGTGCGGAGGAGATACTCCGCTGTGATCGGGAGAGGCGGAACCGGCGCCCAGAAGTTGTTGGAGTCTGTGCCCCTTTAGGCCTTGGCCATCAGGAAGCATGGTATGTCGTCGTCCAGCTCACTCTAGTTCAGACCCGTCGTGGGAACGCAGGTCAGGGCATCAAGGAGGTGGTTGTTGGCTCGCTTCTTGTAGACCTCGAAGTCAAACTCCGCCAGACGGAGACGACAACGGAGCAGATGACCGGTGGCTGTCGTCAACTGATAGATCCAGCTGAGGCACTCGTGGTCGGTCCGCACCGTGACGACAAGCTCTCGACTTAGTGTCGGTGGTAAATCACGGCCCAGAAGAGGTCCAGGCACTCCTTCTCGCTGGAAGAATAGTTTCGTTGATGGGGCTGCAAGGCGCGGCTGTAGGACCCCACGGGTTTCAGCTGGCCGTCCTGCTGCTCTTCGAGCAGAGCGCAACCCAACTGGGTGTCGCACGCATCGACGTCGATGGTGAAGGGCGCTCCGCGGCGGGGGAGCGCCAGGTTCGGCGGATGAAGCAGCGCGTCCCGTAGGCGCGTAAACGTTGCGGCCTGCGTCTCAGTGAACGTCGGAAGCGTGTCGCCGTAAGCTATGGTCGTGAGCTGGTTCAGGGGCTCTGAGATCCGTTTGCAATTCGCGACGAGGCGGCGGTGCACGTTGCACATGCCGAGAAATCTACGCAATTGCGTCCTCGTCAGCGAATGACCCACCTTCGAGAGCGCCTCCAGATTCTTGTTGTGCAGCCGCATCTCCCCGGGGGATATGATGTGCCCGAGGTACTCGACGGACTTCTGGAAGAACTGGCAATTCTTGGCTTTCAAAGTGACGCCAGCCCGACCCAAGTGGGTCAGAACTTCGTCGAGCGCCTTTACGTGGTCCTCCGGGGTGTCGGAGAAGACGATGACATCGTCGAGGCAGACAAGCCGCGTTTGCCAGGTCGTCGTGGACAGGATGATGTCAAGGGCACGTTGGAAGGTCGCGGGAGCGTTGGCGAGGCCGACGGCCATCTTCAGGTACTCATACGTGCCCATGTGGCAAGTGAAAGCGGTTTTGTCGATGTCGTCCAGGGCCATTGGTATCTCTCAATAACCGGCATTGCAGTCGAGCGTTGAAAAAGAGTGGGCGTCTCCCAGCGAGTCGACGCAATCCTCCATCCGAAAGATAGGGTAGGAGTCCTTCTTGGTCACAGCATTGAGACAATGGTAGTCGACGCAAAAGCGGGGCGACCCGTCTTTTTTGGGGACGACAACGACAGGGCTTGCCCATTCACTGGTACTTGGTCGGAGGACCATTGCTTCCAGCATCCGATTGACCTTGTCAAGGATCATGTCACGGGCATGGTGGCGCGCGCGGTTCGGTTGCTGCCGTATCGGCTTTGTCCCGGGTTGAACCCCCACGCGGTGGTCGGTGGCTTCGAAGAAGCCGAGCGTCCCGTCTAGCATATACGCATGGCGACGGATGAGTGCCTGAACATCCGGGAGTAGCCGGTTGGGTACTCCGTAGAGATAAACTTGGTCTAGCACCGCTTTTCGGCCGCGGTGGGCAATGCCGCGTCGTCACTGACCAACAGGCAGTCGACATCGTCGACCGAGCTGAAGGTAGCGATGATAGCTCCCTTGCGGAGGCAGACCGGTTTGTCGCTGAGGTAAGCGACTTCAAAAGCTGAAGCGTTGCCCCGGGACAACAACGGCCCGGCCGCGCGCCGTTTGACAGCGGTGGTGCTTGAGAAGGCGGTTGTACGGCAAGACTAGGATCTGACCCGCGAGATCGGCGGTGACCAGCTTGGCCGTACAAGCCCGCAGGGGCAGCACCCGCCGCTGTGCGAGTCTCACCGTCTCATGCCTCGGGGATTGGCGGCGTTCTTTGTTGCCGCGTGCCGTGCACGACAAGATGGGCACTGAAGCATCCGTGGACCATCTCATGCGTTAACGGCGCGGGTGGAGCGCATCGACATGGTGGTTGATGAAATTGGTACCGAGCTGCTTGGGTACAGCGAGGCGCTGGACGACGACAAAGTCGACGTCCTCGGCGAAGCCACCGAAGCGCAGGCACGAGGCGGTCATGCCTCGGGCGGAGATAGGGTTTTCATTTGCGTCCACAATGTCGGGCAAATGTGGCGTCGATGCAACCACCGCTCCCAACCCTTGGGCAGAGCGTCCAGCCGATTGATGGAGGGCCCGGCGCCTGTATCCAGGGTCGGTGTCATCAGTCGCATCCGCGCCTCGTCACAGCCGAGGGATGCGAGGATGGTCAACTGCCGGTATACCGGAGCCAAGACACGGTGTACCCGTATCATCGGACCCTGCGGGCTGGGGGCCGCACGGGGCGGTCAGGCCGCTAGCGGCACGCTTCGTGCTACTTTTCCGGCCCGGCCGAGGAAGGCTGGTTTACCGGCGGACTCGGATCCGATTGTGGATCCCCGGGCGCGGCGCCGACGGGCTCGTCTCCGCTGAGGAAGCCGGTTTCGTCCGGCACCAGTGGGTCACCCCAGGGGTCCCCGAAAATGCCAGCCATTGCGTACTGCATACGAATTGGACGTAGAGCAGGACGGTCCGCGCCAGGAAGTCCCGGGGCGGCCGCGGGTGGCGCATTTGTCCCCATACACCGGTCGAGTGAGGGACATGCGCGAGCGTAGTGACCAAAACCGCGGCAGTTGTGGCACTGCATCTGGCTTAGGAGGACCATGGCCGGCCGTCCAGCCGGACCACCCAGCCGGGGAGGCCATGAGGTTGCCATTCCGGCCGACGGCGTCCGAGCTGCTGGTGGCGTGAGGTCAAATTCCTGGAGCGGCTGCTGCGGTGGGGGCCGACCAATGGGGTTACGGCTCTGTGGCGGCGCGGCCTCCGACATCGTCGCTGGCGGCGCCGCCCAGAGGATCGGTTTGGCTTTCGCTCCGCTCCCGGATCTCAGCTACAGGATGCACTTCGCCTTGGTGTACCGGTCGGACTTGCCGATGGTGACCTTGACCGAGCGGTGCCCATCGCCCATCTTCTGCGAGAGCGACACGAGTTCGTCGAAGGTGGCGCATGTGCGTTCGGCCAGCTCGGCTATGGCACGAACCAAGGGGTGGAGCCCTTTCAGGAACAGGTACCGTAGCTGCCCCGCGTCGTACATACCCATGAGCTGTCGGCCGAGCCGCATGAACCGCTAATGTACAGCGCGTTCGCCTTTGTCATCAAGCAGCTCCAAGGCACGGGCGGCCATCTTGGAGCTGTGCAGGGTGTCCTTGGGCGCATAAAGAGTCAACATATAGTTCATTGTGTGCGGAAAACTGATGCGGACGGCACTTCCGTGTCGGCCATTTGTTTTTCGGACGCAGTCGTCCTTGGCCTCACCGCCAAGGCGGTAGGCGAGGAGGTACGGGGCCTCGACCAGGGTGACATCCATTTCGACGGCGGCTGTGCGAAAGCGAGTGGGGAGCGCCAGGACGGCAAACGGACCCGAGCCATCGAAGAGCGCGACGACGTGGAACGGACCGTCCAGCAGGCGACGGCGCCTGCGGAGCTGGCGTGCTTTCGATCGGACGTACGTCGGATACTCACGGCGGACGAGGTAGCGGCAAAAGTCGAGCAGCGATGAGAACGAGCCATGCTTCGACGTCAATGGAAGTGGCCAGGGGATGACCGCCATTGGCTTAAAAGCTGTTCGACCGATGACCCGCGTTCGGGTGCGGCGCCGCGAGCGAACGCGACGGCGCAAGGAGCCGGTGCTGGCACTGCTGCTGCTGCTTCTGCTGCTAGGGTCTCGTGCTGGCTCGTCGTCGTTGGCAGACCGCGAGGAGCGGTCGTCGGGAACCGATCGGCCCCCAGCACTCCACGGGGCCAACGGCGACGTGCAGGCGGCAAATCTGCGCGACCGGGACCGGTGGCGCGGGGCCGGGGTGTTTGCCGGTTTTGAGTCAGTGTGCCGGGGCCCACTGGCCGTTGAGAACAGCAACGTCCCAGTTGGGTCACGCAACGCTGTCACATCGGCGCGTAGCACCCTGACGGACGCAGCCGACGTACTCACCAGCGTCGTTAGCTCGGCGACCGCCGATTGCTCCGCGCGACGGCTAGCATTGCCAGAAGAAGCGCACGAACTGCCCGCGGCAGTGGCCGCTGTGGTTGGCTCGGGAAGCTTCGAAGCACCTTGGGGAAGAGGGGGAGTCGTATCAGTCGGGACTGACCCGTCTGCAGTACGCCGAGCGTCAGTGCCCGTATCATGAGGAGGGGCAAAGCGGGGTGGATCGGAACCTCTGCTTGCCATCGAAGAGGTGTTGGCTTCTTGTCTCGTGATAGCACTAACCCGGACACGACGGCGCCACGGCCCGTCGGGCACCGTCGAGCGACTCCCTCGGCCGGCAACGACAGCCGCCAGGTGACCGGGACTACAGAGTAGTCACGTCACATGCACCGTCAGTGGCGTCCGCACCGTTGTCACCGGGGCTCGCGAGAGGAGAGGCGTCCCTCAGCAGGAACGACGCCCTCTCCCCTGCTGCTCCACAAAGCGTGGCAACGAAGAAGGCGCGAACAAATACCCTGTAGCGGCACTAACAGAACAAAACAGCAGGACCGAGAGGGTCGACCTACCGAGAGGACCTAGACGGCGCAAAAGCGCGAACAGGCTAGGACTCGAGAAGGACGCCGAGATTTAGATGACAAGCCATACGGGACGACGCGGGACAAGGCCGGCGCCGTAAAAACAAGACGAAAACATACGAAAAGGAGACACAAAAGAGTCACCCCTGGCCCGAATGGTGGTGCTACTGAATGAGGGACAGCCGTCCCATAGGCCGCAATCCGACAAGCGGAGAAACTGGAGTAAATCCCGGTAGAGTCATAAGTACTGGACTTACCCCCTGCCAAATGCAACACTCGACACGAACCGGCGATGAATTTAATTGCCGTCCACCAGGCATGGCCGCGGCGCGCGCGCTGTCGACCACAGAGTCGACGGGCGCTCTATGCATGCCGTTTAAGGCGCTGCTGCGCTTCCTCGGAAAGGCCGTGTCTTGCTTTATTGCTCTGCTCGGAGCCCGCTTCTCTCTGCAGTGCTTTCACGTGGCGACGCGCGGGCAGCTAGCGCGTCGCTCGGTGAAGCTGCGCCGCCGTGCGCTTCGCGACTGGCGTTGGTAATGGAGCTTGGCTTCGTCGCCGGACTTTTGCCGCGCTCATTGGCCCGCGGCCCTCGGCACGCTGACGACGTACGGTCCGCCGTGGTGTTTGGTCGGTTAAAAGTCCCTTGTTCCCGCCCCCGGGCTCATCTTGGCTTTCGCGCGGCCGTCGCACGTCAACATGAAGCAGGAAGCGGCGGTGTGCCTCTGCCGCCTGGCGTTTTCCGCTCATTCTCCCAGCTGGAACGGGAAGCAGCGGCTGTGCATCGACAACTCAGTCGATCTCAGAATCATCAACGCGTACACGACTCGCCCGCTCGGTCTGTCTGCCCAACTCGATCTCCTTCGCGAGCACTTCCGCTCGCGTCTTGACGTTCAAGGCCTGCTGAATTGCTCTGTGGCCAACGTCTGAGCCACGTGGCTCAGCTGTGATCCCGATCGCATGGACTGTGTGGTGCAATAGCGCCCCGGTGCCCGCCAGGAAGGGGACGTGCCCACAATATCGCCGTAGCGGAAGTCACCGCTGGCCCGATACCACAACTGTCGCTTCATAGTACGGTAATCTCAACAGCGAAGACAAAGGTTTGGGGGAAATGTTTTTGCTTTCTTCGCTGGACGGTGGGGGCGGGTCCCGCTGTCCCCACTCTTCATCCCACGCGCACACCCCATGTCCCCATTCAGGCCCCCTAGGACCTCTTTCAGATCCCCCCCCGGGGCCCTAGTGCCCCTCCACTGCAAAAGATGGAAAGATTCTGGGAATAAAGCGCACGAACAGCTTACATCAATCTAAATCCCGGAGCGTCTTATCGGAATTTCCCGCTGGCGCTAGATCCAATTACGCAAGTCCCGATTTTCACAGGAGGACTCTTGGGCCGACGCCTGTTTCAGCCAGAGACCCAAGTGCCATAGTGTCAGACTGATTTGCTGCCTGGGGTTCTCGCCCGTGCGCGAATGGGGCCCGCGCCCGGTCCGGCCACCGGCGTCCCATACGTTGGCGTTCCCCGAGTTGGCGCCCCAAAAGAGGCCACAACGGGTGTTGGTTTCGAGTTCAAGAGGCTTTGCCCCGGTTCCCACCCCGGTTCCAGAGTCTCTGAGGCGGGTACCCCACCCCCTGGAACGACATATCTTACCGCCCAAGCGCCGCGCGTCCCGCCGGCGCTCGATTTGCTGGGGCCTTTAGTGGGGTCATTCACTGAGCCATTCTCCGCAGCGAGGCGTAACCCGCCTCGCTATCTCTTGCTGGGGTGTCGCGGGCAAACAGCCACAATTAGCCCTCATCGTGCACGGATGGTCCGTCGCCGGGTTGGCACCGTGGTCGGGAAAAAAAAGGGAGGGAGTCACCGCCTTGGGCGTTCTAGGGATATCCCTTCGCGATGTGGCGAGATTCTTTTGATCTGTACGACGCCCCCCCCTTTGGGTCCTCGTCCTCCGCCGACGACGGCAGCTAGGCCTGGCTTCCCTTTTGACGGGGAACGACACCGAGACGGTCGCCGTGTCGTCCCGGTTGGGGGAATCCCCCGCCCATGGAGAGTCCTCTCAGCACCTTTCAGGATGGGCTGGACTCGGGTTCCCCGGCCGCGCCGGCTTGCCAGCCTCAGGGCGTTCTCGGCCTAGAAAACCTCGAGGCGGTGCAGCGCCGCCTTGGGGAAGCGTTCCCGGAATGAGTTTTCCTCCGTCGGGACGCCTCAAGCGACATTGTATTCTACCGTTCCGAGGAGGACGCGGAAGTGGTCGATCGTCTACAGCCGCTTCCGGCAAAACTCACCCGCCCGGTTCCGGAGGAGCATCCGAATTTCTTATTGGAATTCCACCGCAAGGGCTTCTCCTTTGTCATCCAGGGGACGGCTGATCGTACGCCCGCAATTTAGGAGCGGCAGCGGCGCACCGAGTCCGGCTGCCTCGTGGCCTGGGGCCAGTGTCAGGCGGACTACGTCTTCATGTTGGACAGGTCCTCTGGGTTTCCCATGGTGCCCCGTTAGTAGTCCTCGGTGAAAGTGCCCGGCACCGTTTACATCCGTCTCCAAGACATCTTTTTTGGCCATGGGATGCACCTGATGGGCGCCGAGAAAGAGAATCGCTTGTGGGCCGCCGTTGCGAGTGGTTGGGCGGCCCACGCGTTTCTGTTCGTGGCGGGGCAAGTCTGCCAAGACGGGCGTTTTGTCCGCTTGCCCACCTTGTGGGTGGATGGCTTACGCCAGTTGGGGCTCCTCGCCCCCTTGGACAGCCCGTCGGAGAATGAAGTGTTTTTCTCGGTCATGATGGAGTGCCTCAAGGGGATGGATTGGGCCGCGTTTGATCGCGTTGACACGGAACGACAGGGTAGTCCCGTCCGTATGGTTTGGGTCCGAATTACTCCGGGTGTCAACACCGCGGGGCGGTTGCGGCTCCGCGAGTGGACCGAGAAGATTTGCCTTCACTACAACCCCGAGGTTGTTATCCCTCGCCCGTTTTTCAGTCGGGAGTATCATCGGACGGGGGCCTCATCGGCAGCTCCTGTGGAGGTCGACGATGGCTCACCCAAGACAGGGACTGAGGCGGTCGAGTTCGGGGAAAATCAAATCCCCCGGCGTCCTCCTCCGCAGGCGCCTTACCCGAGGGCGCCACGTGAGGGTTGAGCAGTGGTTCAACGGTTTCTCGGGGCTGAATATCTCGTCGAGAGCCAGGCGACGTACCCCGCCTTGGTCCTGGCATTGACACGGACTCTTATCGGCTTGGCCGACACCGCAGGTTGGGGTATTACTTCCTCAGACCTGCCGTCCGGCCTCTATCGCATCCGCTATGAGGTGCTCCCCTCTCGGATTGACCAGCGTTTTTCCTCTATTCTTCAAGGCGCCGAGAACGAGGGCCTGATCTCGCAGGGGTTTTCCAGATTTTATGGCGACGCGGAGGATCGTCCCGCCGCTCTGGTCGAGGTGGGGGCATTTCTCCGTCGGGCGCAGCGCCCTACGTCGTCGGAGGAGAAGATGGCCCGCATCCGGGTGGCGACAGCTGCCGCCGCCACCAGCCAAGAAAGCTGGTCGGTCCGCCAGAGCGGCTGACACTGAAGAAGAGGTGGCGGGAACCCCGCCTTCCTTTCTTGCGGGATCCCACCAAGGGCAACGCCGGGCCCAGAGCTTGCATGCCTTTCGTCTGTAGGCCTCTTGTCGGTCGCCAAGGCGGGATAATGACAAGGAGATGGCCACTGCTCACGACGCGGAGCCCCATTTGGCGTATCATGAGGGGCTCACATGGATAAAGTTGAGCTGGATTTATCCGCGCAGTATACTCCTATTCGTCCTGTATCTGAGGAAGAGCTGTGTCCTCTTTCCGTACTCACTGTCCATGCAAAAGAATATAATGGTCCTGATCGGAGCCCTACTTTCGGAGGATATCCTAGTCATAATGTAGATAAAAAACCCCACATTATCCGGCTCACGGTGTCTCTATGAGCCACAAATGGCATCTGACGTTGTGGCGGTGCAAGCAGAGGCCACGACTGTAGAGCTGACAGCGGCACGAAGGTCAGAGGCTTGAAACGTTTCATTGATGAGTGACGCAGATTCGATGCAGTTCAGAAACTGGTGCCAGAGTCTGGAGGGCACGGCTAGACTCACCACCACCCAACACCTGACGGCCACCGTCCGTAAGCTTCCCTTTAACGCCTCCTCTATTGTACATGCAGAACCCGCCGTGGATTCCGGCAGCCTTGCGTCATGAGTGCTGGCGGTGCCGGTGCCGGGAACTCATTGGCGTCTGAGGACGCTATTGCCACTCTTCACCGCGCTGGAGTGCTCGTCCAGCAGCAGCTTACGCCAAAAGCATCGCAAGATGTCGAGACCCCCCCTTCTTTGCGGTCAGGGGCCTCAGCCAAATTTCTTGGCAACGTCGTCGGCTCTTACGCATCCACGCCGCACCTGAACTGCCCGGAAAGCATCAAGCATGGCGGCTCAACGTGGCACGTCTTCAACGCCGGAGTAAAGAGCTGGACCTCGCAAGACCACGCCGCAGACGTTTTCGATACCATCAAAGGCGACGTGCAAGACGAGAGGGGCCACTTTCTGGTCCGGTGCCGCGTGTGCACCCTCGCGGGCCACACTGCAGCTTACATTCTCCGAGGCGGAAAGTCTAGCAACGCTTGGCGTCACTTTGAGAACTTCGTTACCTGGCGCAGGCAGGGGACATGCAGCGGCGTCGACACGCCGCCGTCGTGACATACTGGAGCCAGACGGCTCATCCACACAAGCGATCACGAGCAAACAGAACGGGCCCATCGATGGGTACCTGTGGTCGGGGCGTACGCGCGTGATGTGGCCGGTGCAAGCGCGCCCGCACCACTTGCGCTTCGTCTTGCTCATGGTGATGTCGCTTTCTCCCTCTGCTCTGGCGGGAAACAACTTCTTGCTGGAATTCGTGCGCGATCTTGGCGTGCCGTATGATCCAAAATCCGGCCCCACCGTCCGCGACGTGTTGCTGGATCTCTGTGTCTACCTCACCGGTCGCCTGCGGGCCGAGATTTGTCGTTTGCAACGATGTGACCGTGGCCTTTCTTTCTTCCACCTCGTCGCCGACTTATGGACGGAACGCCACGGCACTGGCTCCCACAGATCTCTGGTGCTGCGGTGTTTCGACCTTGACAACTTTTCACTAACCGAGTTCCACCTCAGCGTGGCGCCGTTCTCGGGATAGTACGACCACATCAACATCCAGGCGTGGACGCAGCGGTTTTTTGCATCGCTTCGGCGTGCGGGACAGCGACATCTGCTTTTCGACGTCGGACTCGGGATCGAACGTGAAGAAGGCGCTCTCGGAGCTGTGGCCGCGGTAAATACCATGCGCGGCGCACACAGTGCACCTGGTTGTCAAGGCGTGGCTCTGGGTAACCGGTGAGACGGCCGCGGTGACGGTAGCGCCCAGGAACGGTCCATCTTCCTCATCGGCGGCACGGGCCCCAAGCAAAACTCCGGCGGCCGCGGACCTCCTCACCCGAGGACGCAAGAGTGCCAATCACTTCCACAAGTCGACGGCCAGCGTCGCCGTGCTGAATTCTGTAACATTTTCCTGTGACGAAGAACCACGTAAACCCTTCACCGAGTCACCGGCACGGTGGGGCTCAACATATCTGGCGCTGGTTCGACTTTTCATGCTTATGCCGCGGCTCATCGGGTTTGGGGAGCTCCGTGACCTCACGCCTGCGCAGCAGCGGCAATGGCTGGGACAAGACAATGGGGCGCAGTTGCGGCACGTCATTGGCGTGCTGCAGCCTGCTTACGAGGCTTGCATCGCCGTCCAGAGCTCATCCTCCACCGTAGCTGACGCTTTCGAGCTGGTCTGCAAGCTGCGCCGCACTATGCGGCTTGAGCAGCTCCCGTGCCCACGGGCTTACGACAAACCTGACGCTGTAGAGCGAAGCGTTATCCTCGAGTTTCGTTCTCGAAACGGCTGCAAAACAGACGTGATATAGCTCGAAAACCGGCTCTACAAGCAAAAGGCCATACCGGTCAAGTCTTCACGTGGCGTCGACGGTCTACGCGATGGAGCCAGCACCTTTATCGCCATCATCCGAGACGAGCTGGACCGCCGATTCTTCAGCGCTGTCAACCACACCAAGAACTGGATGGCCAACGACGCAGTCCCGGCGGCCACTTTGGTCACGCCGGGTGGCGCCGCCATGATGCGCAGGATGGCTTCTCGCGTCGGTCAAGACGTTCCATGAGGCCGCGCCACGGCGGCGGTCATGACGACGGCGGTGCACCTGACAGACGAGCGCGCGAGCGTGCCGTCGAGCCAAGGGGAGCTGGAGCAGGAGCGCAAGAAGTTTCGCAGTCCTCTTGTTGATTGGGACTCGGAGGACAGCCGCAATGCCGCCGAGGACACGGTGACAGACCTTGTACTGCAAGAACTCGAGCGCTTCCTGTCGACGCACGTGACCAAGGACGTCACCGGTGCGCTGAGCTTCTGGTCTGTACGCGGGGATGACTACCCTCTGCTTCGACGTGTCGCATTCGCGCTGCTTGCGGCGTCCGGATCGTCGGCGGCGTCGGAGAGGGACTTTTATGCAGCCGAAATGGTGTTGTGGAAGAAGCGCTCAACACTGCTGCTGGCGCATGTGTAGATGCATTGCCTGATACGCTTCAACGCGCGCCTTGTTCCCTCCGACCTGTCATCCATTCCGGTGCTGATCCAGGCGTCGCGATTGAGCGCACGAGCCGACATGTTCACAATGTTGGTTGACATGCCCCTGAGGGCGGAGTCGTCGGGTGATTTGACATCGAGCGACAGTGATACCTTTTTGTGCTCCCTGATAAGGAGGGGAAGTGAGTACCGTTTTGGGCGGGTCGGTTTGGGTCCGCCGTTCTTTTTTCTTTTAGTTCGTGTGTTATTGCTGTTGTTTTGAAAGCGACAATAGGACCAGAGGCGGGGCCGTCAGCGGTCACCAGTCAACTGCTACTGCTCAAAGAAAGGTGGTGAAGCCCCCCCTCACGCTGGTGTCGCTGCCAGCGCCACACAAATGTCCGTGCGGGAGGCCCTGGTGTGAACCGCGGAGCAAGGACAACACCAGCGTCTTCCATAGGCAGCGGGGGCGGCTAGCAGAGCGTGCCCGAGAGCGTGACAGTCGGCACATCGGCCAGCGAGGCGGTCGTCGCGGCGTCCTGTAATAGTCCGCCTTTCAGGCTGTGATTGACACTGAAGCTGGTCCGGCGGCCGCCAGCGCACTCGGATACACGAGCACTGCGTACTTAGCTGCCAAGCCTCTTTCTCGTACCGACAAGCTGTCTGTTCGCGCTTCAATGTCGACCGCAGACGTCACCGCCAAGACAGCAGCAGCAACCTATTGCTCTCTGAACTTCCCTGCCATGGCGTCACCAGACGATGCCCGTCGTCATCAAAACGACGGCGGACATTTCGCATCGAATCTCCGAGAAGAACATAAACACGACAACGACGTCCGCCACGGCCGTCAATCAGCCGGAACAGAACATCCCTACCGTCACCGCTCATGGGCGCCACGCTGGCGTTTGCCGCCATAGAAAAAACGCAGCGAAGCGCCTGGGTCTGACCACTGTACAGGCCTTAGCAGCCTCTCAAATGGCAGCCTCGCCTGCAGCACTGCAGTCTTTACACTCCCGCGGACACTCGTGCAGCACTGGGACAAGCCCGTCAGACCGCCGACGCCATCGTATTATCGTGCGAAACGGCCGCCTGGCATTGCCTGCAGCTTTCCCCCCCCCCGCGAAACGGCTGCCTGGCATTGCCCGTAGCGCCTCCGTAAGCTCGTGCCATTGCCGGTGACAAGGCAGATTGCCAGGCGAAACGATCGGAATAGTTTTTGATATATATTGGAACGTGGAAGGCATAAGTCTTCCACAAATGCTTACTAAACTATACTGTCAGCCTTTCTATAATTGTACTGAAATGAAACCTTCAGCGAATGAGTACACGGGCGGCGGGTGGGGACGGGCGGATGGAGGGGCAGGTGCGGGCAAAGTGGTCGGTTCCGCGGCAAAGACGGCAGGGGTTGGAGGGGCCGGGGCCGCGGTAAGGGCGGGCAGGGGACGACTCCGTGCGGTAGGGGCGGTCGGCGCCACCACGGAAGCGGCGGAGGACGTAGAACACGTCGTTAGGGCGGGAGTCGTCAGGGATGGTGGTGTCGATCGTCCAAGTGTCGGCGGGCGAGGGCGCGGGCGTGGTGGGAGGGGAGGAAGTGAGGAAGGCGGAGGCGGGCGGCGTGGCGGGGGCAGGGAGGGCAGAGAGGGAGGCGGGGGAGCGGATGCCGGGTGGGCCGGTGGCAAGGAGTAGCTTTGCCTGGGCGGCCAGCGCGTGGGGGTCGGAATGAGAGGCGCCGGACAGGAGGGAGGCGGCGAACCACTCGCCGCGGACGGTGTCCAGGATCTTGTCGGCAAGCATGGCGGCGGTGTGATAGCGGGGCGGGAGCTGGGATTGGAGGAGCGTGAGGCGG
>Ga0115031_1001815_pt1 | contig 15746 bp, 13 predicted proteins | sample Maine_Asex4_meta_FD_87301 | JGI IMG/M metagenome (GOLD analysis project Ga0115031, IMG submission 87301) | Marine algal microbial communities from Maine, USA - Maine_Asex4_metaG | ecosystem: Host-associated > Algae > Red algae > Unclassified | place: Maine, USA | collected 2015-01-05
ATTTAATACAAACGAGGGCACCGGTCGATCGACCGTCCGATCACAAGCGATCGTAATGAGTGCCGGCAGACAGATAAGACAGGCAAGCAAACAAACAATAAAAAATGAACAATGCGGAAGTAAACCCCCAAAGGGCGTGCCACAGGCCAATTCCCACAATACCTGGGCTTTGGCCCGTCAAGAAGGCTACTTGTGTTCAATTGTCAATTGGGAGCGGGGATATGCTACACGGCGCCCACAACAACGCGGCGATGTATTATGGTTCCTTTTGTTCGTTGTTGGCTGGCAGGCCCCCGCCGCCGCCGCGCCCGCGGCACCAGGAGGTGCCACCGCCGCAGCGGCAGCAGCGCGTCCGCACCCGCACGCACGACGACGGGCGCCGCGCGTCCCCCGACTCACCGCGGTCGACGACGCCACCGCCCGAGCCGCTACAACTGCCCGACGATACGCTGGGATGGGACGCGCTTGCCGGCCGAGCGGCGAAGGTGGACGCCCTCAAAGTCGCCCTCGCCGTCCTCCTGATGCCCGACGCGCGACGGGCGCCGCGGGCCTCGACCAAGGATGGGGTGTTGTTGACGGGCCCCCCCGGGACGGGCAAGACGCTGGCCGTCCGCCTGCTGACGGGCCGTGGAAAGGCGCTCAATGGGGGCACCGCGGTGCCCCTGTGGGTCGGCAATGGCGGCAAGCTCCTCTCCAAATTTATCGGGGAGGGCGAACAGCGCGTCCGGCGTGTGATTGACGCCGCCACCGCCGCGCAGCCGTCCATCATTTGTTTCGACGAGTTTGAGGCAATCGCGGCCGCGCGCACCGACGGGCGCCAAGAGTCGATCCCGATGATCGCCACGCTTTTGGCGCTCCTGGACGGGTTGGTGCGGCGGTACCGGGTGTTGGTTGTTGCGGCGACGAACCGTGCCGACCTGATCGATCGCCCGTTTCGTCGGCCCGGCCGGTTTGGTACGGAGCTGCCCTTTGGGCTCCCCGACGCGGCCGGCCGCGCGGCCATCATGCGCGTGTCGGCCGCCGCGGAGGGCGTGCGCATGACCGCCGCGGACGCAACCTGGATCGCCGACCACATCGACGACTGGTCGGTGGCCGAGCTCGCGGGCCTCTGTGACGACGCCGCCACGACCGTCTTTGCGCGGCGGTTTACGGGGTGGCCCGACTCGTTTGAGAAGGTTTCCGACAACGCTGTCGACTTGCGTGTCGACTGGAAGGACACCTTCGACCGGCGCAAACGGTCCACGCGGCTCGGGGCGCCGCCGCCCCTGCGGCGGCCGCTCCCCCAACGCGTGTCGTCGCTGCTGACACCGACGCTGACCGACGTGAACGGGCTTCTCACTCGCCACTTTCCCGTCCGCCAGCTCCGGTCGATGACTGGGCGTTGCACCGCAGCGGCGGCAGTTGGGTGCGGCGTGGACACTGCGTTCAGCGGCATGGCCGCGGGCCTTCCCATTTTACCCCAGCGACTGCTCATTGACGGAGACGACGGGATGCAGCAAGGCACCGTCGCAGCTGCGGTTCTACATGCGCTGACACCAATGCCGATCTATGACGCGGGCTTTGTGTCGCTGACACGTGGGGCTGATGCGCGCACCCCCCAGCAGCGGCTGGCAGAGACGATTTACGCCGCCACGCGCGCCGCGCCGGCCGTGCTCTTCATCCCACACGTAGACTTGTGTGTGGACGACCCGTCGGCGGGGGACTCGACGGACCTGCGCTTTTTTGAGGCGGCGCTCCGGGACGTGCCCGTCGGCACGCCGCTGCTGGTTCTGGCCACAACGGATCGGCGCGCCCGTCGTGCGTTGCTGGCCAACTTCCCCTCCACCTTTTCTGTCGAATCCTCCACGGATGCGCAGCGCCGCGACTATGGGGCCCACATCGTCAAGGCGTGCATGGACAAGGTCGCCGTGAAGGTCAAGTTCGGTGTACACCGGCCAGTCCCCTTGAAGGACGTACACGCACGGATGGAGGCGTTGCAGACACAGTCGGCGGATTGGAGCGTCGACGCGATGGAGCACGTGTTTGAGAGTCTCCGCGCCCTCCTGTCAATGGAGGTCCTAACGGGGGCGGACCTGTGGCGGAGCCTTTTGAATGCCACCGCCCCGCTCGACGGCGAAGCGCCGAGTGTCGGCGCAAAAACAGCCGAAGGTGCCGCCAACGACGACACGTACGATGGTGGCGGCGGCGGCAACGGCGCCGCTGACGGCTCTCGTGGACGGCCGGCAAAGCGCACGTGAGGTGCCTAGACGCAAGCACCGGCCGGCGGGGGGGCATTGCGCCCGTGGTCGCGACTCGGCCGGACGCAGCGGTAGCTGGTTCCCCGTACGGACCGCAGCTGCCACACGGAGACCAGGGATGGAAAAAATCGCGATTTTTTACATCTCGGATAGATTACTCTATAGATTAATCGATTAAAGCTCAATTTTCCAATTAATTAATGGTTTTATTGCTGCCTGTGACTTCGACTGCGGGCTGTGTCTGACCATCCAAGTCGCCGCCGCTTCGCTGGTCCGAGGGTGCTCGCTTGCCTCGGTCGGTGGTGGACGTTTTACACTTCACACTGAGTGGCGCGTCGGTAAACCTGAGGTGGAAGAGAAAAGAGCGGAGAGGCCGAGGTGGTCGCCGTTGTCCGTCCAGTGCGAGGTGAGGGTGAATGAGGAGCCGACCCTGTAGCCAAGGCCGCCCCCGCTGCCGCTCTCCACCGTTGTGACCACCCCGCCTCCGCACCGTCAGCCACCAAAACGCGTGTCGCACCACAGGCAGCGGCCGAGACCCGAGGCGACAGCCTTCTATCATTAAGTAAAAAAACACATAAAAAACGGGAGAACGGCAACAGATTAATCTATTGATTATATATGTATTAAATCCTTTTAATTTAATGCATGCATTTTATTGGTGCCAACCCTGACGGGGACACGCCGATGCCGCCGCCTGTTTCCCCTCTGCCCGCGGATCCGTCGGTCCGACGTGGGTGACGGCGGGTGCTGTCTCTATTGTTTCATCCGCGAAGCTTGTATGGTACTGTCGAAACACGTGGCTCTCTTGCCCTGGATGACAAATGTCCGTCGGTACAAAGGGGGGGTCGACTCTGTAAAAGGTATCAATATCCGTCTGACCCCAACGCTTCACAACTGGGCTCTGATAAAGGCTTAATTTCATCCCCGCCGGAAAAGAAAATCACGGCTCGCCTCGGGACAGCCTTGCGGGGTCGGGGGTCTTTTCCGTTTCCGGTGGGGCGCTCCCGTTCTCCTGCTGGAAACAGCACCCAAGCAAATGTCTGTACAAGTTCTCCACACAATCATTTCTCATGTTAGAAAATCACGTGTCACTACATACCAGATCCGCAGGCTACAATATTCATACAAACATCCGTGATTAAATATTTAATATTGGAAGGTGCCCCCACAAACTATGAAAAAGCAAGAACTCGCTGCTGCACATGTGTTCGTGGTACAAGATATTGTGCTGCAACGTGCCTTTTGACAAGAAATTCTTGCGAAAACGTGCGCCCACGCTTGAAGGAGCACTGCGCTGGTATTTGTCACGGTGCCACCCACGCCGCCCCTCTTCCCAGCTGCTGGCGCGCCAAAAATGGACCTCCCGCGCCCTCCTGCCATCCCGACATCGGCAACAGACCATCGCGTCGCGCGAAGTGGCGCTCGGCGCACTTGAGCGCGCTTGCGCTCGATCGCTAGCTAATGTTGGACACGGGCATGTGATTGGCCAAAGAAGCTTCCGTAACTTGATCCGCGGTTCGGGCCGGGGAAAGGTCGCGGTCGGGCCAGAAATCTGAGACCTGCTCGAGTAAGGTCGTTGGGGCACCTCTTAACTAATTTCGCCTAATTCTTCGGGCCCAACCTTTCCTGGGGCACAATAACCTGTAGTTCACTGACAAAGACTTAGCGAGGCCCACCAAACGCCCCAAATGGCGAGTGCCAATAGCGTGCACCGATCGACATGCTCTGAATTCCCGGTCGCGTCACTCCCCCGTCGCCTATCGACGCTTCTCTCTGACTTGCAAGGCTCCCGTTGCATGGCGTTGAGTGTAAGCGGACATGCCCCAGTGTCTCCCTCCCGCTCGGCTCATCCGTCCCCCAATGGTGTGGCGTCAGCGGGGGCAAGGACGTGCTAATGCCGGACCGCAGCGGTGCGCACGGCGCTCTTGCATCGCTTGCGCGCGGCGAAAACAACCGCTCATCCTGACGGCGCTGACCCACGCCAGCGGGCTGCGGGCGTCCTCACGTTCGTGATCAACACAGAGGATGCGGTTGTCGCTCGCCGCGCACGCCGCGGGCCGCGTCTTGCGTGGGCCGAGGCCGCGCGGCTGCCGCCATGCGCGCGCCTCGTCGATGACGGCTGCTCTGCGCCATGACAGAAAAGGTCTTTGATGGCCCTCACAGCGCCGTGCGAAGCAGCGGAAGCAGGAAGGGAACACCGCTCCGGCCCGCGCACGAACGAGTGGGCGCCCCTCTCGGCTGCGAGACGAGCTACGCAGGGAGTGACTGACGGCGGACCGCCAGCCCAAGGTCGGGAGGGGGAGCGGAATCACGCCGCCGCGCTTTGCGCGTACGCTCGTCAGACCAGCGGCCGACCGTCCAAGCAAAGAACAGACAGCCGCCCGATGTGCAGCACACCCGTGTACGGCGCGTCGCCTTGCAACACATCCGTTCTCCCCCCCGCACGTGCAGCCCCGCAAGTGCGGCCCCGCACATCATGTGCTGCACGTGGGGAGAGGCATGATCATCGTGCATGATGCCTCCCCCCACGGGCAGCCTCGCAAGAGCGGCCCGGCACGTGCGGCCCCGCAAGTGGGGCCCTGCAAGTGCGGTCCCGCATGTGCGGGGAGGGTGCCGAAATCTTCAGGAGCGCCCCCCCCCCCCCCCCCCCCCGTGCAGCCGGCGGCCACCACCGACAGGTGTGCCCGCTGAAAGGGACAACCACGGTCGCCATTCCTCTTGCCGCACGCGCTGCGCGCTCCGCCGCCTGCCACCCCAGCGGAGGCCTTCTGCCGGCACGGGCATCGTCTGCTTGGGACTTTGTGTCCATCGGCATGTCAACGACCGGTCGATGGCCCATCGAATATTGTCTCGCGATGAGGCCCATCGAACATGTCATCGATTCTTCCGATTGATGATTTGCGATATGCCTCTGACATCACCCTCGGCGCGCAGATTTAGTGTTTGACCAGTATGCATCGCATCGTCTCCTTGGACAATCAGTTGCATCGGAGGTCATCTTAGCTCATCGAGGGCCATCATCCGATACACTAAAATGCCTCAGAATTAGGTCATCCATGCAGCAACTCGATGAAGATGAAACTGCTCCACGATGACCAACCATCCTGAGGATATTCAAGCGACCCACATCACCTCTGACCCACAACGGAAACAATATATGCCAAAATACTGTTTAAAGGAATGCTTCATTTTAGCGTGGATCCGGGTGTGACGCGATGTCCAGCAATCCCGTGACCTGGCGCGACGGTGACCTGGTTGGCCGGCGTGCCGCCACCCCCCCGCGCCTGTCAGCGCCACCGACGCCAGCTCCCCGCCCCATCGCACGCCCGCCCTGTCGCCCGCCTGCCCACCTGGCCGCCCACCCGCCGCTGTCGGCGCCCCCGCGCTCGCGTCGGCGCCCGCTCGACTTTCTTCTTCTGGGCGGCGCGGACGTGTCAGGGCGAGTCGGCGACTCCCCGCCTTCACGCCGCCCGTGCCCTGCCTGTCTCGCACCCGCCCGCCCTCTCGCCTGCCTGCCCACCTGGCCGTCCACCCGCCGCCGTCAACGCCCCCGCGCTCGCGTCTGCGCCCACTCTACTCTTATCGTCTAGGCCCGCGCGTGCCCGCCTTGTCGAACGCCCGCCCACCCGGTCCCGTGAGCGCCGCCACCGCCGTCGGCCCCGCAATAGGGTCGATGCCCGCTCCATCATACTCGCATTGGCCCGCGCTGGTGAGTCTGGGCGCGTCGGTGACCCCCTACCCACGCGCCCGTCCAAGCCCACACTCGCCCGCCCACCCTGTCGCTCGCTCGTCCATGTCGTCTGCCTCCATCCTACCCGGTCTCCCTCCCGCTCACCCTGCCGTCAGCCTGCCGTGTGTGATATCTCACACACCGCTGCACTCATCGAGACACACGTGATACACTCCTCTCCGTTCCCAAGGCGTGCTCTTCAATCAAAAGCTATCACCGCGAGCACTCCCTCGCACATGCACCGCGCACTCGGCACACGCGCGGAAAACCCGTGCACTCAAGTAGTGCACACAGGGCTCGAACAAACTAGAAAAGAAGCAAGCTAGCAAGCAGTTGGATGACGGTCTCAGAGACGGTCAGCGATGATAGTAGCAGGGGGGGGTAGCAGGTTGAGGTCCCGTTTCCGAAAGGACACAGTCGCACTTACAACGGCGACTAGGCCTCGGCCACAGGCGGCGCCGCTGCGCCTTCGGCCATGTCACTCCCCGGCACCGGCATGTACTCCATTGGGAAGACGGCACGGTTTGGATCGTCCCCGTCAACGATAGCGAGCCCGTTGTTCGGGCGGTTGTGCTTGGGAAGGTACGAGTCCAGGCTCACGGCCTCGTCGACGTAGCGCTTGAAACGATCGCCGTCCGGCCCACCTGTGCTGGTCCCGGTGATGACCATGTCAAGCGCCTCTGACACCATTGTGCAAATAAGGGCGTAGTGGCCAAGGGTCTCGTGAACGACCACAACGTCACCCTCCTTGGTAGGCTCCTTGATGCGGTAACGGGCGCCCAGGTGCTTAAACATCCGCTTGGAGGCAGCGATGACGCCGACTCGCCCGCCTTCAGACTGCCCGTACTTGCGTTTGACCTGCCACTCCCGCGCTTTTGAAATGGACATAGTCCTCGCCGTCGAGTTGACGCCAGCAAACCAGCCCGCCACGACGACCGTCTTGATGGAAGACATCGCATGAGAGAAAACCATTCCCAGAGGAGCGCAGGCCCGCACGGCGCGCGGTGCAGAGCTGCCCCGCACGCGCTTCTTGGTGGGCTGGTCAATAATTTCCAGCAGGAAGGCGTTGGCCGTGGCAGGGGTGGCGTCCATTGACTCCATAGCGGTCTCAAGGATCATCTCGAACCTGGACTCGGGGTCGAGGAAGACGTCGGCGGTGAGCGTCGCGTCGGCAATAAGCTCAGACACGCGAGGCTTGAGCATGTCGCGGATGCCCTGCATCACCACCGTGCCCTCTGAACGCCGCTTGGACGGGTCAACGGAGGGAGCCAAGACAGGAGTCGTCTGCGAGCTGCGGGGTAGGCGTGCCGTGTCGTTGCCGTCCTTCTGGTTGCGCGGAGAGAAATTGCGCCCCGACGGCGGCACGCGTGTTGGTTTTTCGGGTGACATTGGCGGCGTCGGCGACTGCGACCGCCCAAGCAGCTGCTCGTCGTAAATCACGGGTGATGCTGCGGTCATAATGTTTCCAGGCGGGGGCGACTGCGCAGCCGACCGCTCCCCCGCGTCCGCCCCTGTCTCCTTGGCCAGATGCGCCGCTTGCACGTCCAAAGCAAAGCGAACGCGCTTCCGCGGTGGCTCCTCATTGTCGTCGCCGTCCTCGCGTCGGTCGCTCCCGGCCAATGGCCGCGGCGCGGGCTTGCAGTTGGCACGGGCCATGACCTTGATCTCGCCGATGGAGCACGCTTGCAGCTCCAGGGAGTGCCCGTGCGTGTCAATCTGTTGCGTGTTAATCTTGACCGTGGCTGTCAAGTTGACAACCTGAGTCCTCAGGGCACGAACCTCGTCCATAAGTCTGGCCACCTCACCACTCACCTTTTCCAGCTCGCCATGGGCCCCGCCGACTATCTGCACCGCCGAGCCGTCGTAGCCGGCTCTGCCGCTACCGCCGATCTTGCCACCGCTAGTGGTCTTTTGGGGCGCTGTCGCCGCCTTCGTAGCCGCTGCCGTACGGGCACGGCTGGGAGGAGCGTTGGCTCGTGCAAGTACCGCGGCGCCCTTGGCGGCAGTGGCTGCCTCGATGGCGGCAGAGCGGGAGGCTGCAGGGGATGAGGTACCCTTGCCCGATAAACCCGTCCCAGCGGCGGACGAGCGCCCCTCAGCGTTGCCGAGAGCAACTAGCGCAGAAGACGCGACACTCTCATCACCACCGAGCGTTGCAGCAGCGGCGCCCGGCAAAGAAGCAAGGGAAGGCACGCCTTTCGCGCGGCGTGGCGCCGCGGCCGCGCTCCATCGCTTGGACGCCGCGGCGCGTGCCCGCTCGGGAGTGAAGGGCTTAGAGCCCGAGCCGGGGTTCATGACGGGGCGGCGAGAGCCAGCTCGAGTAGACGGGGGACTGTCAGCCACGCCACGTGTCTTGGACCCAGCCTCCCGAAGCAGGTTCACGTCGTCCACCCCGTGACCGAGCCCAGAGCGGACCCCCGCACCAGACGCACCCGCAGCATCAGCTTCAGAGGGAATGAGACTCCCAGGAGCGTCCGACAGCGGCGCTGCCGCGGGTGCTAAGCCACCCGCAGTAGAACACTGCGATTGCGTGAGGAATGAAGGGAACGGGAGTGTGTTGGGCTCCGGCGAGGGGGGTCGGTCCGCCACGCGAGCCGCTTGCCGACGCGAAAGATCTTCGTGGTGGCGCAAGGCGTTAAACGCCAAGAAGCCGCGGTAGTAGTCGTTGTTGGGGGCAGACGCAGGCGACACGGATGCGCGTGACGCCACTTCGGCAGAAGCGCCCATCCCGGCGTCACTCTCGGTCCCAAGGGCGGCCGTGGCGGCGGCGACCATCTCCTGCATGGTGCTCTTATTGTCTTGGTCCGTCACGGTGGGCATTGGCGTGCGCGGCCCCATGGGTCCGGGGGTAAAAAGAGAGTGGGAAGAAGATCGGGGAAGATGGAGGGGATAGGGGAGCGAGGTGCGGTGAGGGAAAGGTGGCGAAAGGGTGGAGAAGTGGGCTTGACGTCGATGGTGGCTGGGGCAGATCGGTTGCGATGATCATGTGAACAAAGTCTTCACCTTCGCCTGAGGCGCGCTTAAGTACCAGATGACGCGTGCACAGGCATGCGGGGGTCAGCAAGACAGGCCGCACCGAGCAAAGGCAGCGTGAGTGTTGGAACGATCGACCTCCTCGCAGTGGCGTCGGGGCACTGTTAGCACTCAGGCACCCAGGCAGGAGCATCCGGTGCCCGAACGACCCGCGCTCCATTCACGAACGCCGCACGACGTACCACCACACACATGGATGTACGGCTCAACGTAAACAGTGCCAACCACCACGAGCCCGATCGCTCGATAGCCAGCAGCTGCACGTTCACCCCTGACGCACCGATCTCATGCCGCAAGGCTCTCCCGGCGTGCTCACCCCCCAGAATCCCACACAGCTTACCTGGGAGAGATTAGCAGCTAGGAATACCACCAAGATAGTTGGCGGAGCCGCCTGGTAAGCGGCTGCGCGTCAGGCGATGAACAATGCTGGCAGGCGTGGGGCACGGCACTACCTGACGGTCAGTGTCAAGAGGGTACTGCCTCGCCGCGCCCAAGATCATCCCGTTGTCACCAGGTAGTGCAAACGACTGCTGATAAGCGGTTACGACGACGGCGAGTCCCATCGAGGCTCGTGTGCTGGCGTCCGAGTGCCAGACACGGTCGGACAGCAAAGGGGGAACGGGAAAACGGCGCGCCGAAGGGGCTGTCAACAGAGAGTATCGACGTCTTCGACGCTCGCGGCGCCGCTTGTCGGCGTCCCGGGGCGGTCACATCCACGGGCGAAAGTGTGCAAGGCGGTCAACTTTTGGCTGAGTGCCAGAGGAAACACTGGCCCTGTTGCGTGGAGGTCCAGGGCACATTTCATACTGAATTTTCAATCTCCCATTTTTGATCCGATCGCTCACCACGCGGTGCTTGGCCCTCTCCTTGCCTGACAGCGAGTGCCTTGCGTGTCACCACCGGGTTTCGACGCGGACCGGCCAAGGCCAGGTCGGTCTCTTCCCCTTCTCCCCCCCATTGCCCCTTGCTCTGTCCTCACTTCTCGCGCCACGAGCTACCGAGTACCGCCCCTTGCCCCTTCTGTCACACGTACCCCTGGCGCCATGAGAGGGGCTGTTTCGAGCCGTGAGAATGTGTGGCTCGTATGCGCTAACGTACACCAGACGGCACATCGCCATCCGCAGGAGGTAAGTGATTTCCACCCAGCAACTGGTGCTGTAGCACCAGGCGGGTACTGCTGGTGCATGCCCCATCTCGGGAGCTGTCGATACCACCCGGCGGGCACTGCTGCGTAACGACAGTGGGCTCTCAGGCGACGGTCTGGAGGCACACGACCTCCTGACGCGACAGGCAGTGCCGTGCTGATGGATGTGTCACACTGTCGGGACGCGTCACGCCGGAAACAGGAGACGCGACGACGCGATACTGGTGGCCCTCGGGGGGGGGTACGCTAGTGTCTGCGGGTTCTGCGTGACCCGCGGGGCGAGTTTCTGTGGGGTTTGGTGTGGTGGGGGTCCCCACATTGGCCGAGACGGGCTGGATGGCGGCCGCCGGGGGCACAGCTGTGTCCCGCTGCGTGGTACAAGACGGTCGGGTTCTGACGGGCTGGGGAAACGTGCTTGCCGATGACCGTGCTGGCGTGGTGGGGTGACTTGGCGGCTACATTGACTGTTGTCGTCGGGATTGTGATTGGCCATGTCGGACATCCCGCCCGGCCGTTCTCTATTGCACTGCTGGATTTGCAGGAGGACGTTTAGCAGCCACCGCTATTTAGTATGGCACCGCATTCGGAAGCACAGAACCGTGGCCGCGGCGGGCAGCGCGCGGAGTGCCACAGTCGGCGGGCGCGGGGTGCGCGGTCGCGCAAAAGGCCCTGTTGCTGGTGAATGGACTGGTGAGGGGGGGGTGAGCGGTAATGCTGGTGTGCGTGGCAGTGGGGGGACCTCCGGCGAGGGTAGAGAAGAAGTCAGCGGTGGACTGCTGAGAGATGACGACGGGCGTACTGGGGTCGGTGACGAAGCTGACTCGGTTGATGACGGCGAAGCTCCTGTCGGTGCCCGAGGAGGAAGTGGTGCCTACTGTGCTGGTTCTGGTGCGGGCGCTGCCTCCTTAGCTGCAGGGGCCGATGCAGGAGTGGCAGCAGGTGGCGTCGGTGATGGCCACCCCGCCGAGGAGGTGGACTCTGGCGCGCGCTCCATCAAGATCACATTCAAAGATACGGTCATTGAGGACAACTTGGCTGCCATGGACGCCATGGTGGAGCCGACGTGTCGGCCGGCGACGCCCCCTCCTGGCGGCAAGCGCAATGCGGGCACCATCGACGACTCCGACACCGACTTGGACGATGCCCGCAGCGAGGTGCGCTACAAGTACAGCTCGATCACGTCCGAGGTGCGCTCCTTCTACGAGAACAAGGGGGACTGGTCTCATGTGGAGCCCCTACTTAAAAGACGCAGGCACGCTCAGCCTGGGCGCTTTGACTCAGTCAGACTGCGAGCTCTCGAGACGTATGCTCTGACCGGGCGCCCTGGCGGTTTCTCGCTGAAGGAGCAGGAGGTGCTGTTCAACCTGTTGGACACCTGGGACCGGACGAAGCCTGGGATGGTGGTCGACGATGGCCACCACCAGACGCTCCGCGAAGCGTTCGGTACGATCAACAGCTTCAAAGATGCGCTCCGTGACGACGTTGATGATGCTGTCCTGGAGGAGGGGTGGCACAAGTGTAAGCTGGAGGAGGGCGGCATTGTGTACGAGGCCTACTTTCGGTCAGTGCTCGAGGTGGCACTTAAGATGCTCCGTGATGCGAAGGGCGTTAAGCTTTGGAGCGGCGGCGACAAACCGGCCCCGCTGACCAGCAACCGTGAGTCTCCGCTCGACGGCGATGCGTTCCGCATGTGTGAGGCGGCGGTCATGGCAGACCACGGACTGGACAGCTTCGTGCTTGCCTTTCACGTCTTTAGTGACGCCAGTCAACTGGCGTGGTCTGGTGGTACGTTGGTTCTTGTGGGTTGGGAGCGTGGCATGAGCGGGGTGTGACGCGAACGGGTGGGGCAGATATCTATGCGACGCTGACAATTTGGTTTGTGCTGCATCACCGTGGGCTATCAGGCGCGTACTAACGTGTCCTTACTTGTTGCTGGTCGGAGCTGTCGCTTGGTACATATCGCTTGTGTCTGCCAGCTCATCAGCTGTACCCACTCCGAGTGCGAGTCCTGAACGTTGACACAGACGAGGCCGTCTGGGTAACTGTGGCCTACATCCCCATTGTTCGAAAGATGAAGGAGCCAGGCGCCGCCAACCGCGCGCGCAAAAGGCGGTGTGGCCTGTTGCAGCGCGTGCTGTTCCTCGCTTTTCGCACGGCAGTCGCCTCAAGCAACGTCGGGACCAACGTGCAGTGGGGCAGGAGGCAGCTCAAGCTGTTTGCTCGCATTCTCCTGTACATCTGCGACCTGCCTGAGGAGAAGGCGGTGCTGTGCCTAAAGGGCGGCAAGTGCGCTTTCCCCTGCTCCATGTGCGACGTGTCGGTGCACGACGCTGGGGCAGTGAAAGCTCTGAAGTCGAATGACCGAGACGCTCTCATCCTTGTAAGGCGCCAGCTGGAGGGGGCTGGGCACCGCGCGTGCCAGCGGGAATCTCGACGGCGCTTGCACCTCGAGTCAACGAGCAGCGCGCACAGCGAGGTTCCTATGATGGCCGCCATGGGCGGCCTGGCGTCGCCGCCCTTTTTGATGTACAAGATGGTTGGCTTCGATGCATTGCATGTACGTTTGACTGTCCTTCTGAGGCATGCCCCGTACCCACCCGGGAAGCAGACACGTGCGAGGGTCGCCCTCATACCTGTATCATTGCTAACACCTTATTGTGTTTAGTACTTTTTGCTTTGCCACTGTGGCTGTATGCCGTACACTGCGCCGCCGACTCACGTATGCAGGTTCTTGACCTTGGGGTCACGCGCATGCTGTCCCATCGCCTCGTTCGTGTGTATCCTTACATGTGCTTGGAAAAGATGCCCAAGTGCGGCACGTGCAAAATGGCTTTCCGGGTGGCAAACCGCCATTTCGACTTCATGGGCCGTCGCAGCCAAGCGAGCACAACTCCGCCAGGGTACGTTACCACTCGTATTCGCTGACTGGTTGATCATACTAGCGCTGCCGATGATGCTCGCCGAGCGTCGGGCTTCCTAGTGCAGCTCACTTCCTTCAGTCCCCACACTAACTCAGTCCTCATGTCTTCATGCTTTACTTCGCTTCCGTGGCATCTGCACCCAACCACGTTGCCAATCCTCGCAGATACCTTGTTGCAGAAGATGAAAAGCAGTCGACGTTTACGGGCGCTCAGCACCGCAACGCCGTCTACATCATTCCGCACGCTGTTTCCGGCGTCTTTGGGCTTGGAGAGGATCGCCCGGTGCCTCTTGACCCAGCGGTTCTCCGAAGAGCTGGTGGCCGTGGTCGCCGCCGCGGCGGCGGCGCGGAGGAAGGTGGCGATGCCGGCTCCGACAACGCGTCGGCGGACAGTTTTTTCAACGCGGGCGACGGCGATGGCGAGGAGCTTCCAGCAGGCTTTATGTTTAACTGGGGCGCCTACCGCGAGGCTTTCGGCGACACTCCGCTGGAGGACGCCATCACCGCCATGTTCACCGAGTACGCCGCCCTATATGCTCGCATCGCCGGATGGGCAACCTCCTCGGCGCCGGCACCCATGACGATGGATGTGGCGGAGGCCCTGGCAAAGGATGCAGCTGACTTTGTCATTGGCTTTGTCAAGCCCCTGCTTGGGGAGGTGCACACCTCTAAGATGCACAAGCTCCTGCGCCACCTCCTTGATGCCATCCGGCTCCACGGAAATCTTAGGAACGGCAACACGAGCTCGAATGAGGCGGGTCACAAGGTGGACAAGGTCTACTACAACCGGACGAACAAAGTCATCAAGACGTTTACGCAGCAGATCGTGCGCCAGTCACAAGGCTCGCAGGCAGTGGTTGCACGCAACGCTGTTTTCGACGCAGCGGCGTCCCGCTCGGGTCGACGCGTGCGCTCCGAGGTGGCACGCCCCTTCCGCGGGGTCCCACGGCTCTCGGTCGGCACGTTGTGCATGCGACCTGGGCTGGCGCGCCTCAGTGAGCTTCTAGGCCAGCCCGCTGCCACCAAGATGCTGGTCGTGGGTCAGGTGGAGCTTGCGGCAAAGCTTGAGTGCGGCTTTCCTATTAAGCAGATGCTACGGGGGTCGCCGAGCTATCGCACGGGCCAGGCTTGGTTTGATGCTGTGCAGTACGAGGTACCTGAACTTGGCGCCGATTCCGAGCGAGAAGCGGTGAGGCTGTGCTACGGGGAAACGCGTGCCATCCTTCGCTACAGTGAGGAGGACGTCGTAGTTCTGTGCAAGTTTTTGGAGGTGCCGGCCGTTCCTGGATGCCCATTGACGGAGCGTCTGTGCACTCGCATTTCCTGGGACATTGACGACAATGGCGTGTGGGGACTGGAGGTAGTGCCACTGTCGCGCGTGCGCCGGGTGGTGCACGTCGCTCCAGACTTTGATGACTTGGGGAGGCGCCGCGGCATGAGGGCGTGCCCCCCGACTTACGTTGGGAACGTGAAGGACCTGCGCGAGATGCGATTCTTTGTCAACGACATGTATCCATGGAAATAAAACATGCCCCATCTCCTTCTGTGTTTCACTCCCCGGGCACCGTCCACAGCTTAATAGCGGCCGCCCAACCCTGGTTGCGGCGACGGCCGAGGCTGCGGCTCGGCAGCCGCGGCGTGGCCGCGTCCACCGCCGCGACGCCCGCGACTAGGTAGCGGCGGGGGCGGGGCGGCGGCCGCTAAACGACGACGGCGGCGCCTCAACGGCGGCGGCAGGAACGCGGCAGCTGCCGCGACGCCCGCGACCAGGTAGTGGCGGGGGCGGGACGCCCGCAGAAAAACGACGACGGCGGCACCTCGGCGGCGGCGGCGTGAACGCGGCCGCTGCCGCGGCGCCCGCGACCAAATCGTGGCGGGGGCGGGGCGCCCGCCGAGAAACGACGACGGCGGCGCCTCAGCGGCGGCGGCGTGAACGCGGCCGCTGCCGCGGCGCCCGCGATCAGGTCGTGGCGGGGGCGGGGCGCCCGCCAAAAAACAACGACGGCGGCGCCTCAGCGGCGGCGGCGTGAACGCGGCCGCCACCGCGGCGCCCGCGACAAGGCAGTCGCGGGGGAGGGTTGCCCGCCGCGAAACGACGACGGCGGCACCTCGGCGGCGGCGGCAGGAACGCGGCCGCTGCCGCGACGCCCGCCAACAGGTTGTGAGGGGGGCGGGGCGCCTGCAGAGAAACGACGACAGCGGCGCCTCGGCGGCGGCGGCGTGAACGCGGCCGCTGCCGCGGCGCCCGCGACCAGGTCGTTGCGGGGGCGGGGCGCCCGCCGAGAAACGACGACGACGGCGCCTCAGCGGCGGCGGCGTCGACGCGGCCACTGCCGCGGCGCCCGCGACCAGGTCGTGGTGGGGGCGGGGCGCCCGCCGAAAAACGACGACGGCGGCGCCTCAGCGGCGGCGGCGTGAACGCGGCCGCTGCCGCGGCGCCCGCGACAAGGCAGTCGCGGGGGAGGGGCGCCCGCCGCGAGACGACGACGGCGGCGCCTCGGCGGCGGCGGCAGGAACGCGGCCGCTGCCGCGACGCCCGCAAACAGGTAGTGACGGGGGCGGGGCGCCTGCAGAGAAATGACGACGGCGGCGCCTCGGCGGCGGCGGCAGGAACGCGGCCGCTGCCGCGACGCCCGCGACCAGGTAGTGGCGGGGGCGGGGCGCCCGCAGAGAAACGACGAC